>Ga0172370_10009613_pt1 | contig 11271 bp, 10 predicted proteins | sample LakKiv5m_FD_114538 | JGI IMG/M metagenome (GOLD analysis project Ga0172370, IMG submission 114538) | Freshwater microbial communities from Kabuno Bay, South-Kivu, Congo - kab_022012_11.5m | ecosystem: Environmental > Aquatic > Freshwater > Lake | place: Democratic Republic of the Congo...
CCCGTCTGAAGCCCCATAACCCGTCGTCCCATTGGTAAATCTCATGCGAGGCGCGTCTCCACTACCAGTCGTACTCAACTGTAAAATTGCGCTTGGACTCGTCGTCCCGATGCCGACGTTGCCAGTAGAAGAAATAAAGATGGAAGAAGTGGCTTGAGCTGTACCTGAGTCATCACCGACTATTGTGTATCCCTTAGTTAGTTGATTTGATAGCGGAGTATAGCCGAAGAGAGATGAAGAAGCGGCAGTTTTTAATATCCCTCCCGAACCAACATAATTAAATCCTTGTGATAATCCAGAATTCGTTGTGGTAGAAAGACCACCAAAGGTAAATGCCCCAGTTCCATTATTATAGAGAATTGGCCAAGTAGCAGAGATATCAGTTAAATCTATAAAGTTCGTATCATTTGTAAAATCCCCCAAAGTAATATCTGTAAGGTCTAAATCTACGGCTTTTATATCATCTATGTCTATTGTTAGATTTGTGCCTCCAACTAATGCACCAGCCGTGCCTGAAGTTGTAAGTGGCGAGTTTATTGTTAGAGATGATGTAGCTACTTTACCCAAGAGAGCAGGAGTTCCATCGGTAGAAGTCCAATATGCCAAATTGCCAGCAGTTTCACTTGTGGAAGTGGATACATTTCCTGTCCCGCCTGAACCACCAGTTGCTGAAATGACTATTGTATTATCATTTGTAGTTGTGGATAGAGTGACATTTGTTCCTGCTAAGAGTGTGTTAAATCTTAAATCTACATCCGATTTACTATCAAATATATTAAGACCTGTGCCGAGAGATGAGGCGGTGTTGGCTTCACCACCACCAGCAGACCAAGTTGTTTGGCAATCTCCAGCAAGACAAATTTCATCGGTGAATATTCTTAGCCATGCCTTAGTAGTAGTTCCAAGTTCATAATATGAGTCAGTTTCAGGTAGTATAGTTCGTTCAATGCGATAATTAGCACTAGGAGCACCAAAAGTAAGAGCTTGTTTTATTGGTTCTTTATTTGCTTTATATGCAAAAAATACAAATACTGTTAGTAATAAACTCACCGCAAAACTTGTTAATATTTTTTTATCCATAAAATGCTGATACTATTAAAGCCCATAATGTTTGACCCTCACTTGGGGCGGCAATTGAATCTCCTAAAGTTAATGTTGTTCCATTAAAAGTATAATCTACTGTTGGGTCAAAGATGACAGGAAACTGTGTGCCAAATATACCCAATACTTCTAGTGTATCTTTTGGCATTGTAAATGCTTTTAATACACCATTTACCTGTGAAGTTAGATTTACTTTCTTTACTGTGGTTATCTTTTTCATTCCGCCTATTCTACCTAGAGGTCGTGATTTAAGTGTTTGTATATCTGATTCTATTTCATCTAGCCCTTTGACGGCTGATTTATCTAGCCGACTATCCCCAACCAGACTTTCTAACTTATTTTTTACCTGTAAAGGTGTGAGTTCTTCTGGTATTTTAGGTATTTTTGCCTCCACTTCTGATATTCTTTGTTCTAGTGGCATCATATTTGGCATTTCAGGCATCATCTCCATACATCTATTTACTTCTTTTGTTAGTCGTTGTCTAAGTGCTTCGTTATCAACAACCATCTTTTTAAGTATTTTAGTGTGCATTTCTTTCATTTCTTCTTCCATTTCTTTCATTTCTCCATACATCTCTTTGTGGGCCATTTCCATTTCACCCTTATTTTGTGCGATATTTTGCTCTAATTGGTCTTTTAGTTGAGCAACTATGCCAAGAACAGCAGCCAACGCTTCAGCTACTTCATCTTGTGTTGCCTTGTTATCTTCTAAAACTTCGGCAATCTTATTAAGTTTTTCTAGTTGCTTATCCATTATATTTAATTATATAATTATACCATATTAGCTAATCTAATATTATGAAAAAACTGGGTATAATTTTGGTAATTTGTACGTTGTTTATAAGTTCTGTCGCTTTTGCGGCTTCTAAAGTAGTTGAACTTAAACAGTGGGATTTTATGGCTCAAGTAGCTACTCAATCTAAGGGTAATTTGTTTGTATATAAGGTTGTAGATCCTGACAATAAAGCCGTTTGCTATGTTATGGCTTCTGATGATATCAAATGGGGAAGTAGCCCTAGTATCTCTTGTATTAAGTAATATGTATATTGTTTTATTTATAGTTTTTATCATTTTGTTGGGTATTGATTATAAGAGATGGACATCTTAGTTATTTCTTATTAGCCCTCTTCCATATATCGGTGAGTTGGGATTTGGTTTTGAATTGATATGTCCCATCTGCATTTTTAATTGCTTCTCCTTTTCTTACTAAACTATCCCACAATAATTTTGCCCTATCAGATAACTCCCAAAAATTTTCTGTTTTACCAGAAGAAAGAGTTATTTCACGGGGTTTTGTTGACATCAAGGGTTTTCCAGTTTTTGCAAGACTTTGTTCGTTTAATGCCCTGTATATTTTAGTCCCAAGTCCTTTTCCTTGCTCTATTTCTGGTAAAATTATATTCCTTACCGTAAAACCATTTTTTCCCTCGTGAACAGTGATGTCGTATCGCTGATTATCTCCAAAAGAGTATTTGGAAAACACGCCCTCCTCTGTAGTAAAAGTTTTAACTTTTTTGATTGGTTCTGGTAGTGTCCCTTGTGCCTTCACAAACTCCTCCGCTGATTTATACTTCTTTGCTTCTGCCATTAAAGCACTTTCTCCGCTTGCTTTGTTGGCGGTATTCCATATATCGGTGAGTTGGGATTTGGTTTTGAGAGAGTTTAAATCTAAAACAGCGTAGTGTGTTGCTGGTTCATAATTACCCCAGTCTTTTCTATCAGACAAGTTTTTAATAATTACAACATCGTTACCATCTTTTTTAGCCTTTAATACGGCTTCTCGTAATTCTTCTCGCATATCACCATACATTTTACCATCTGCATCTATTGTCATTGGCTTCTTAAAACTACCATATCTTTCTTGTATATTTTTTCCGTAGCTTTTTGCTGTATCTAAACTATCCGTAAAGAAAAAGGAATTTCTTGCTGGTATATCTTTCTCATTCATACCCATTTTAGAAATATCAAAGTCTTTAAACTTCTTTTCAGTTCCGTGTAATAAAGGATTTCCCTGTGCCTTCACAAACTCCTCTGCAGTTTTATACTTACGGGCTTCGGAGAGGAGGTTACCAGATTTACCTTTTGTTACATCTTCAATGGACATACCGAGTTTAGGGTTTGCTATATACTTGCCTATTGTAGATTGGGGAATAAACTTCTCACCAGTTTTTATATTAAGGTTTTCAAATATATTCTCTATTGCTCTATTTGGATCATTTAAGAACTTAAAATACTCTTTGAAACCTCTCTCTACTGCACCTTTAGTAAACATTGCTGGATTAAGTGAAAGAATACCACCGAGCATTTGCCCTGAAGTAAACATATCAGAGTAGTCTAATAAACCTTTAACATTTTTCCTCCCATCTCTCATAGCCGCCCTAGTTACATCATTTTCGATAGCTTTCAATGCCCCATATTGCTTTTTAAGCACTTGGTATTGTTCACCGGTAGCCCCCTCAATAGCATCATCAAGTGATTTTCTAAAATTATTTACAACACCAGCATCTACAGCAACCTTAGAAGCCGCTTCATAGGTTGGATTTTTATAAAATGCTTGGAGGTTGTTATTTAGGTTTTGGATAACAGCTTGTGTTGTTTCAGTATCTAACACATCTAATCCTCGTAATCTTTCCGCCCACTGTTCTGCATACTTAACAACTTCAGGATTAGTTATTTGAAGAGCTTTATTTTGAGATACTTTCAACACTTCATCTGCTATAGGTTTGGCATCTATTGTTACACCTACTGTCCCAGCTTGTTTTGCAAGATTATCGTATTGAGTAAAGACAAGTTTTTTGGTTTGATCTACCGCTTGAGCTAATTCATTAAGCGATTGTGGTGTTCTTCCAGTGACTATTTCCCCCATAGCATCTTCAATATTCAAATCATTAGCATTTGCCTTAATTGTTTTAAGAGCATTTAATGTGTCATTCTCATATTTCTGACCTTGTGCAATAGTTTTTTTGGCGGTTGGTTTAATGCTTTTATTAAACATTTCAACTATATTTTTTTGCACCATTTCCTCTGAGGGTAATAAAGCGGCTCTAGTAGAGCCAGTAATATCTTTAGCAATCAGTTTTCCTTCTTGCAATAAAGGCTTCTCAACTGTTTTTCCACCACCAAGAGTTAATATATCTACTATGTTTTTAATGTCTGTAGCTTGGTCTGGGTATCTTTCAGCCAATTTAGTAGCTTCTGTCACAAATTCTTGAATTTTAGAAACACCCAATACTTTTTGACCTATTTTTTCAATAGTTCCCTTAATAACAGGAATTTCAAATATAGGAGCAAAAGCCGCCTCTGCTACACCACCAACTGTTCTTAACCCACTTCTTAAAAGACCTCCTGTTGCCTTAAATACATTACCTTTATCTGCTTCAGCAGTATAAGTTTCAGCACCCTTTTGAATAGAGCCAGTAATTTGTTCACCAGTTTTAGTAAAACTTTCGCCAACTCTCTGAAAGTAATTTGGTTCTTTTACTTGTAGGGCTGGTTGAATACCAAGTTTTTGAGCCTTTTCAAGTAACGACTCACCAGTAGAAGCGACAGATGGTTGTATTCCTAGTCTTTGTGCTTTTTGTAATAATGTTTCTGCCATATTATTGTGAATTTTTTATTTGTTGTATTTGTTCGTTTGTATATCCCATCGCCTTTAATTGCTGTTCTTCACTTAAATTATCTACTGCACCATACCATCTGTCTAAACTATCCTTGATTTGTTGTAAATTCTTTCTGAACGAAGATGGGCTTTGTCCTTGGTCTAACCCCGCAAGCGAAGACTCCAAAAGTGCTAATTCTCTTTCTGATACCTGACCCAAAGCACCACCCGTCTTACTTGCAGATCTCATCGCTGTTAATTCACCAAAAGCGATATTTGCCTTTAATGTATTCAAGTCTGTTGCGAAGTTTCTTGGTAATGATGCTGGGGCAAACCTAGCAAGAGAAGCAAACCCAACCGTTTGTAAATTGGCTCTTCCCATTAAATCATCAACGGAGTTTATAACCCTTGTCTGTTTTTCTTTTTCATAAGGAGTAATAGCATTAGCTACAATATTTGATTGGTTCGCCCGTGCTAAATCAATATTCAACTTAGCCAATTGTGCTTGTTTAATCTGTCTATCCAAAACGTCGCCACTAAATTCCCCTCCCACACTCGCTATCTTCTGCACTCTCTGTTCTGCCGTATCGTTTATTGTAATTCCAGCACCCAAAGAGTTGTATTTAATCATTGCGTCTCCATTAGCTTTGATATTTTCTGTTGCTTGTGTCTGAGCAGTTTTGTATTCATCTCGTTTGTTTTCCAAAATTCTAACTTCAGCGTCTGTGAATGCTTTATTATCGTTTTGAGCAAGTTGAGAGTAATAATTTATTTGCGGCTCATACATTTCCATCGTGAGTGTATATAAATCATCTATAGCTTGTTTAGCAGATTGATATTCATTACTTGCAATACTTGAAGTCAAAGAAAGTTGAGCATTTTTGAAAGCATATTTGTTATTTATTTGGTTAATAGTTTGAGCTTTCTGATCAGGGAACTGAGCAGAATTATTGACGGCTTCAATTTCAGCGTCTTGAGCTTTTCTGCTTGCCAAAACATCATTGTAGGTTTTTGTTGCTAGTTCTTTCTTGGCTTTAAATTCGTCAGAATTATACCCAGAGATTTTATCTTCTGACGCTTTTTGTTGTAATCCAAACAATTTACTTAATTGGGATTTAGAAGATGTTGCAGTTTCTTTTGCTTGCTCCAAATATGCTTTTTCCTTAGCATCAATATTGACTTTCAATTGTTCAGCATTTGAAAATGCTGCTGCATTGATAGCAGATGAGGTTGTTGATGGAGGTTGTGTTTGTGGTAATTGTATTTGCGGTTCATTATTACTCAAAGACGATGATGTGATTGGGGTAACCCCAACACCTTGTGTAAAATTTTGGCCAATCATATTAGCCGCTTTCTGAGCAACCAGCGTTGATTCATTAAGCAATTGTTCTGTTGATTTTGTTGGATTCATTGTTGTTTAGAATTATCTAATATCATATCAAAAATTTGATTATTGCCCGTGTTTTGTGTGCAAATCTTAAATTGTATTCTAGGTGCTACTCCTTTTTGTATAGCAAAACTCGGCACAACATTGGCTGAATTGGTAAATTCTGATTTTACTTTAGTCCAGTTTTGAATTCTGCCTTTAAAAGTTCCAGTTGTCACGCCAGTAAATGTGTCGTCAAGTGTAATAAGCCAACCACTATCACCGTTAATTGCTATTGAAATAATGTGTGCAGTCTTTCCACCTCCAGCACCATTAAGCACTTCTAATTCATATCCTTCATAACCCCTTAAATCAGTTACGGTATTAAACGTTGCAGTTGTCGCCCAAGTCCCTGTTATTTGGAAAGAATCATCTTCATTAGTGCGATATTTAACCACAATCTTGTCTGTAGAAGTTAAAAGTTTGCGTATTCTAATTACTAAAGAATTCCAGTTTTGTTTTATATTATCGGATGAAATCCATTGAGTTACAAATGAGCTGTATTTTTGATATGTGTTTTGTGAATCACTGATTAAGATAGCCGATTTTATAGTTGTTGCATCAGAATAATAATTTGCCCCAATTAAAACATTTCCATTATCTGTTGATGTGTGATTAGCGTTAACCAAAGCACCAACGGCAGAAATTCTTATTTGTCCATAATCTGTTATTGCACCAGTGGCTTTAGGTGAATAAGAAATTGACATTTTGTGGTAAAGTCCGATATCATCATCATATTCCCAAATTCCAGCAGGACATCTCTCTGATTCATCGCTATCATCTTGAAATGGGTTGTTTATTAGAATATTTATCTTTCCATTAACAATAGCCATACCGTTATGGTGTATCCATCTTGGCAAATCATTGGTTGGAGTATAAAGCATTGAATTTTTTGGCACTTTACCCCCAAATGGGAATCTTGCTTTTTCTACAAACGCCTTGCCATTATTTTGCATTAAACGACCCTCAGTATCTACTATCCACAGTGAATTGTCTTTTATAATCCCGCACAACGCTCCGCTTGATTCTAAAATCGCATAATCATTTGGTGTTGTTGCCGTAGAACCATCCCACAAGTATTGATAACTTTGATTCCCTGTTATACTCATAGTTAAAATCCACATATAATCACCACCATCTAAAAATGTTGTAATACTTTCGTTTGAACCCCCTAAATCCATTGCATATTGAGTAGTATTTGGATTTCCTGAAGGGGTTGCGACACTAAAAGCAGAATCATAAGAAAGAATTTTACTAACAGCATAAGTCATATACATTCTTGCCCTTTTCCTGAAATAGCATAATTTTTTTACAAAACCACCAGTCCCACCAGCCCCCGAAATATCGGCAAAGGAACTCCCGTCAGTTTTATATGCTTTTGTGCTTTTTGTAGAGACAATCAGACTATTTGCATCTGGGAAGAATTCCATATCAGAATTAATGTCAAACCCTTCTGAAATTGGGAGTCCTAACGTTGTCCCATCGTAAAAAGATGTAAATGGACTTCGTGTTGAATTTGGTGTTCCTGTATTTCCATTTTGGAATATTTTGTTTCCACATATTGCAAACCAACCAACCCCATAAACATATTTAAAAGCTACGGGAAGCCCCAAATCAGAATCATCAGATGAAGATAGGTTTACAAGCGTTCTCGGTGAGAACAACATTTTTCCTTTTTGATTTTTATTTGCCAAATCCAAATTAAAAGAAGACCACAATGTTCCGTAAACATCTGAATTTCCTACCTGTGTCCATTTGTCTTGTGGTATTTTCATTTTATTTATATAAAAGCTCATATTCTGTTCCATTAAAATCAACCTTTAGTGTCCCAGAAGGGTTAGCTGGCACAGTTACATTAAAAGAATTAAAAACAGATTGACTTCCAGCACTACCTAAACCAACAGCTCTAATTCTTTCATTTATTTTATATCGAGCTTTTATTGCATCATCAACTTCTTTTGGAATTGAGGAATTAAATTTAAACGAATTAATAAAAGATTGTTGATCTTTCACTATTCTTTCTAATTCTGTTATGCGTTGTTCGTTTGTCATTATGATTTTGTTTGACTTGTCCACGTCGGGCTTGTTGATTTACCTTGTGCTGACCAGTCTGCTTGCTTAGCTGTCGGTGTATTTACTACTCCATTTGCAGTAATAGCAGAAGGGCTGACTGTTGCACCACCTGTTGCTGTTGGAGAATTTACTATTGCGGTTGAGGTGATAGCTGATGGAGAGATAGTAACACCTAAAGTATTATTGATTGATATTATACAAGCCAACCCAACATTCATAGATGCAGAAGAACTAAAAGAGATATTACCTGTTGACGTTGTTTCAGTTCTGATAGCGTGTGTGCCACAAATCATTGCAATTGAATTTGTTCCGAGGCTAATATCATAATCTTCAGTCCAAGTTGGGTTTGAGGTTGCGATTGCTTGCGAAGCAATATTAGTTGTGTTTTGATTACCACTACCCGCACCAATTAAAATTAAAAGGAGATTATCCGCCCTTGATTGTGTTATACCCATTGAAAGGTCGGCTGATGTTCCAGACCAAGTTGTAAGTGAAGAATTTGTATCCAGTGGTGTTGACACAGATTGTCCACTTATTCTATAAACAGCACCACTTGTATATGGAGTTGTCCCCGAACCCGTAAAAGTAAAATCGGAAGCCGAAACATCTGATGAATCGGCTATTTTGTATTGAACACTCATTCTAAAATTTCCGTTTATGTCGTTAAGTAAGGAAGTCCACCCAGATAATGTGTCTATTGTTGCGGATGTTGCCGTTTTACCAATATGGGCAATCATTAAATCACCGACCGCCAGTCCTGTTGGTTTTGTTATCGTGACCGAATTACTTGTTGCCAGAATTGCTTGAGTTGAATTATGTGATTGATATGCTACTGCCATATAATTTAAGGTGTATAGTCAATATATCCGATTCCATTTGCGTGCCACGTTATCTGAAATGTTCCTCCGTCAGATACCTTGTTACCACCAAAATCTACATAAGCAATTAAAGGAGAAGTAGACGAAACACCTGTTGATTTATAAATTACTGCTCCAGCCGCAGTAATTGAAGAAGAAGCCCAAGTAGTATCTGCCCCGTCTATTACTAAACGATTATCTGTTGTGTTAAGTGTAAGAGTTTGAGAACCAAGTGCAGCCCCCCCAGTTGTATACCCCGTTCCTGATACTTCATTTGTCACATCATTAAAGAAATCGTGAGTATCAAAATCTGGTGTATAAGAAGAAGTTACTAACGCTACTTTTATTGTATCTCCACCAGAAGCAAGATTTATCTTTGTTAAAGAATTGTCAAACCCTGATTGAAGAAATTTTCCATAAAATCCTGATGCCATATATAATTAAGTTAATTGATAATTTTTTGATAATATATTTTATATATAATTTATTTTTTTGTTCGTTAAAACTTTTCTAATATCTTTTTCCCTCATACTAAAAAATTCTTGTATTTTGCCCGTTACTCGTAGCCGTTCTGAACCCTCTAAATCAATCACATCCTTTTCAAGTTGAATCAAATTAGTAAGAGATTTTTGTTTTGCCTTTATTAAGGCGGGTTTTAGATAAAAATATTCGTGATATGCTGGAACACCAGCTTTTTTAGTGGTATCAGTTGAATCAAAATATGAACCCTCCCTATTTACTATCATTTTAATCCCAGCAGACACACTGTAATCAGGTATTGGGTCTAAGAATATTGCATTAGCGAGTTTGCCATATTGATATGGTGTCCCCGTGTTTGTATTTACTAAAACCTGACTTATTTCTGTTTTGAGTTCATCTATCGGATTTATTTCTATGTATTCTGTTGCAGTAGAGGAAGGTAATATTAAAACTTTAGAAACATCTGTAATTCTATTAGAATCATCATCAACGGTGCAAGGATAATCACGTTTATTAGCATCAATACTAGCGGTTAGTATGGGGTAGTTTGTATAGTTTATATCATCTCCTTGCCAAGTCCCAGCACTTTTAGCCCAAATAAGTAAATAATCATCTAAAGCGTTATTTACATTAGCAGTAAATTCTGCCAACGCTTCACTATCACCAGAAACATCACCATAATTAGCACCTATGGCTTTCTCATACATTTGAACTAATCCCCGCTTTGTTGTTGTGTTGCTAAATGCTATTGACATTTTATTTATTTAATCTGCTAATCCCAGCCCTTATAAAAGAGCTGAGGCAGAAGACTAATCCGCTGCGATGTTCTCTGAAATGAGACAAACGATGTCTTTGTTAGACTTTCTGGTGCAGTCAAGTTTCATATAAACTTCTGAACCTGCTGCTGCTCCCGCAATAACATCAACATTTGCATCAACACCTGTTAAATCCCAACCAGTTCCTTTGGCAACAGTAATTGTTGCGCCGGTAGTTGAGGTGGCATTCTCAATTATCCAAGTTCTGGTATCTCCTGGTTTCTTTAACAAACCTGAAAGAGTTGAGGTTGCTGGAAGTGTGTAAGTAAACGCTGCGACATTAGGGGTCATTTCTATAACAGTAAAGTCATTCAATGTCTTCTCGTTTAAAGTTGTTGCTGTGCCTGAAGTTGATGTAGCAAGAATTTGTCCACCAACACCAGCCCAAAATCTAGGAGTTTCATAGAAATCATTTCCTGGAACTACACCAAGTTTTTCAACAATAGTCTGTCCGTTTTGTCCGACCGGCATTACCCAACCGATAATTGCGATTATTAGAACCGCAACCAGTGCTACAATATATTTTTTATTAGTCATTTTTGTAGTTGCGATTAAGATTCTAATAATTAAGCAACATTAACATCAAACAAGTTCCCTTTGTGTGCTGTAGGGGTCAAGTGTCCGATGTCAATTCGTGAATAGAATGCACGACCTGAGTGGAATGAATTGGTATCTGAAGCGGGGAAATCAATCGTGTATGCACGACCATAAGTTCCTTGCATAATACCTAGTCTTTCTAATTTCTTTACACCTGCAAATACGTGATTTGCTGTGTGAGAATTTGACCAGTAGTGGTCGCATCCCATATATCTAATACCTTCTACTGTGCCTTCTTTGAGGGCTTGGTCTGCTGTGGTAAAGCCATTAGCTTGCACAAATGCTTCCAAGTATTCAAAGTCAGCAGCTCTCCAAACGAAGCCA
>Ga0172370_10009616_pt1 | contig 11270 bp, 6 predicted proteins | sample LakKiv5m_FD_114538 | JGI IMG/M metagenome (GOLD analysis project Ga0172370, IMG submission 114538) | Freshwater microbial communities from Kabuno Bay, South-Kivu, Congo - kab_022012_11.5m | ecosystem: Environmental > Aquatic > Freshwater > Lake | place: Democratic Republic of the Congo...
CTCGTCCAGCTTGCGCAGCCGCGTATCGAGATTGCCGCGCAGCGATGCCACTTTCAGCTGTGGATAGCGGGCGCGCAACTGCGCCTCGCGGCGCAGGCTCGAAGTGCCAACCACCGCGCCGGGCGGCAACGCATCGATGCTGTCGTAGCGGTTCGAGACGAAGGCGTCGAGCGGCACCTCGCGCGGGCCAATGGCGACCAGCGCGAATTCGGCCTCCAGGACCATTGGCACGTCCTTCATCGAATGCACGGCGAGGTCGGCGCTGCCGTCGAGCAGCGCGGTTTCGAGCTCCTTGACGAACAGCCCCTTGCCACCGACCTTGGCAAGCGGACGATCGAGGATCTGGTCGCCGCGCGTGGTCATGCCGCTCAACTCGACACGACAGGACGGATATAATTGCTGCAAAAGGCTGCGCACATGCTCTGCCTGCCAAAGGGCCAGACGCGATTCACGGGTAGCGATAACGAGGCGATCGGGAGTGGAGGCCATATGATTTCCGATATGCTTTATGAATAAAATCGATTCGGCGTCAGCCAAATCCGCAGGAGCGGGAAATTCTAGCACCGCGGCCGCCGCCGCTCCGGCAGCGGCCGACAAGGACGCGCCGCTGTTCGCCGACATCCGGCTGCTCGGCCGGCTGCTTGGCGACGTCATCCGCGATCAGGAAGGCGCAGCGGTCTTCGATCTGATCGAGCGCATCCGCCAGCTGTCCGTCCGCCTCCATCGCAGTCCGGACGCCACCGCGCAGGAGGAACTCGACACCCTGCTCGATACGCTGAGTCCGGCACAGACCAACCTGGTGGTGCGCGCCTTCAGCTATTTTTCCCACTTGGCCAACATCGCCGAGGACCAGCACCGCATCCGGCGCAGCCGCGCCCACGCCCTGGCCGGCTCGCCGCCGCGACCCAGCAGCTTCCGCTATGCGGCGGCGCGCGCCGCCGAACTGGGCATCGGCCGGGACGCCCTGGCGGCATTTTTCGCCAGTGCCGACATCGCCCCGGTGCTCACCGCGCATCCGACCGAGGTGCAGCGCAAGAGCATCCTCGACCGCTCCTGGCAGATCGCCCGCCTGCTCGCCGAACGCGACCGCGCGGCGCTCACGCCGGACGAACTCGCCGACAACGAGGAAGCGCTGCGCCGTGCGGTGCTGATCCTCTGGCAGACCCGCATGCTGCGCGAGGCGAAGCTGTCGGTGATGGACGAGATCAACAACGCGCTGGCCTACTACGACACCACCTTCCTGCGCGAACTGCCGCGCCTGCACAACAGCCTCGAGGACCAGGTCGGTGCCCCGCTGCCGGCCTTCCTGCGGCCTGGCTCGTGGATCGGCGGCGACCGCGACGGCAATCCTTTCGTTACCGCCGAAATTCTGCGCCGCGCACTCAACGCGCAAAGCCGTAAGGCCTTCGACCACTATCTCGAACAGGTGCATCGGCTCGGTGGCGAGCTGTCCTCCTCGGAGCTGCTGGTCGGCATTGCACCGGGTTTGCGCGCCCTCGCCGCGAGTTCGCCGGATCGCAATCCGCATCGCGACGACGAGCCCTACCGGCGCGCCATCGCCGGCATCTACGCACGGCTGGCCGCCACAGCACGCCAGCTCGACCACATGGAGGCGCTGCGCCACCCGGTGGCGCCTGCACCACCCTACGCCAATTGCGCGGAATTCGCCGCCGAGCTCGACATCCTCGACCGCTCGCTGCGGGAAAACGGCGCGACGCTGCTGGCACGCGGCCGCCTGCGGCGCCTGCGCCGCGCGCTAGCCCTGTTCGGGTTTCACCTCGCGGCGCTCGACCTGCGGCAGAGCGCCGTCGTGCATGCACGCACGGTGCATGAACTGTTCGAGGCCGTCCGGCCGGGCACCGACTACGCCGGACGCGACGAGGCCGGGCGCACCGCGCTATTGCTTGCCGAACTGGCCACGCCGCGCCTGCTCGCCACACCCTATCTCAGCTACTCGGCCGAGACCACGGCCGAGCTGGCGATCTTCGCCGCCGCGCGCGAGATGCATCAGCGTTACGGCCGCGACGCCATCCGCAACGTCATCATCTCGCAATGCGAAGGGTGCGCCGACATCCTCGCCGTCGCCCTGCTGCTCAAGGAGGCCGGATTGCTGCGGCCGCGCGAGGGCGAGCTCGACGTCAACATCGTGCCATTGTTCGAGAACATCGATGCGCTCGAGCGGTGTGGCACGGTGATGGACACGCTGTTCGCCATGCCGGCCTATCGGCGCCTGCTGGCACCGCGTGGCGAGCTGCAGGAAGTCATGCTCGGCTATTCGGACAGCAACAAGGACGGCGGCTTCCTGATGTCGAACTGGGCGCTGTATCGCGCCGAGATCGCGCTGGTCGAGGTGTTCCGCCGGCACGGCCTGCGCCTGCGCCTGTTCCACGGTCGCGGCGGCACGGTCGGCCGCGGCGGCGGGCCGAGCTACGAAGCCATCCTCGCCCAGCCCGCCGGCGCGGTGCAGGGCGCGATCCGCATCACCGAACAGGGCGAGGTAATCGCCTCGAAATACGCCAATCCCGAACTGGGCCGGCGCAATCTAGAAGTGCTGGTCGCCGCCACGCTGGAGGCCACGCTGCTGCCGCAGCTCCACGATGCGCCGCTGCCCGAGTGGCGAGCGGCGATGGAAGAGCTGGCTGAAAGCGCCTTTCGCGCCTATCGCGCCCTGGTGTACGAGACGCCCGGTTTCGAGCGCTATTTCCGCGAATCCACCGTCATCAGCGAAATCGGCGCGCTCAACATCGGCAGCCGTCCCGCCTCGCGCAAAACGACCACCGCCATCGAGGATCTGCGCGCGATCCCGTGGGTTTTCTCGTGGTCGCAGTGCCGGCTGATGCTGCCCGGCTGGTACGGTTTCGGCAGCGCCTGCGCCGCCTATCGGCAACGGCACGGCGAGGCAGGCATGGAACGCCTCCGGCAGATGCATGCCGGCTGGGATTTTTTCCGCACGCTGCTCGCCAACATGGACATGCTGCTGGCCAAGACCGATCTCGCGCTCGCCGAGCGCTATGCCGCGCTGGTCAGGGACGCTGCCCTGCGCACGCGCATCTTCGGGCAGATTGGCGCGGAGCACCGGGCCACGCTTGCCGGACTATTCGCCATCACCGGCCAGCAGGGGCTGCTCGAACAGGCGCCGCTGCTGCAAAGATCGCTGCGCAACCGCTTCCCCTATCTTGATCCGCTCAACCACCTGCAGGTCGGACTGCTGCGGCGCTACCGTTCAGGCCCGCCGTGGAGCGACGACAAGCGGGTACAGAGCGGCATCCACCTCACCATCAACGGCGTGGCGGCGGGGCTGCGCAACAGCGGCTGACGGCACTGCCGACGCCGTCCCGCCGGCGCCGACTTTCACTGGAACTCGATCAGCAGGTCCTTGGCATCGACGCGATCGCCATGCCGCACATGCACTGCCTGCACGGTGCCGTCGCGTTGCGCGGTCAGCTGGGTTTCCATCTTCATCGCCTCAAGGGAAACCAGCGGTTCGCCGCGCAGCACCTTCTGGCCCAGCTGTACCGCGACGGTGACGACGCTGCCGGGCATCGGCGCGCCGACATGCCGCGGATTGCCCTCCTCGGCCTGTGGGCGAACCCGCGCCTTGGCCAGACCGGCCTTCGGCACCCGGATCACGCGCGGCTGGCCGTTGAGTTCGAAGAACACCTTGACCATGCCTTCGGCATCCGGGCCGGCAGTGCCCTGCTGGGAGATGATCAGGTTCTTGCCGCGCTCGAGTTCGACGGTGATCTCCTCGCCCGGCTGCAGGCCGTAGAAGAACGCCGGGGTCGGCAGCAGCGCGACGTCGCCGTAATGGGCACGGTGGGCGGCATATTCCTTGAACACCTTGGGATACATGAGATAGGAAGCCAGGTCGCACTCGTCGATCTTGCGGCCCGTCGCCGCCTCGGCTTCGGCACGCCGCACCGCCAGGTCGACCGGCGGCAGGAAATCGCCGGCCCGGCCGGGCAAGGGAGTCGTGCCCTTGAGCACCTTCTGCTGCAGCGCGGGCGGGAAACCATCGGGGGGATAGCCGAGCTCACCCTTCATCAGGGAAATCACCGAGTCCGGGAAGTCGATCTCGCGCTGCGGATCGCAAATGTCCGCCGGCGTCAGGCCGTGCACGACCATGAACAGCGCCAGGTCACCGACCACCTTGGAGGTCGGCGTGACCTTGACGATGTCGCCGAACAACAGGTTGACATCGGCATAGGCGCGGGCGATCTCGTCCCAGCGGTGCGCGATGCCCATGGCGCGTGCCTGCTCGCGCAGGTTGGTGTATTGCCCGCCGGGCATTTCGTGACGATAGACATCGGCCGTGCCGGCGCGCATGTCGGCCTCGAAGGGGGCGTAGCCGCGGCGCACCCCTTCCCAGTAGTGGGACAGCTGCTGCAAGGCATTGGTGTCGAGCGCGGCATCGCGCGCGCTGCCGGCCAGTGCCGCTGCCAGCGAGCCGAGACTGGGCTGCGCGGTCAGTCCGCTCATGGCGTCGAGGGCGCCATCGACGATGTCGCAGCCGGCCTCGGCGGCCGCCAGCACGGAGGCCGCGGCGATGCCGCTGGTATCGTGGGTATGGAAGTGGATCGGCAGGCCGACTTCCTGCTTGAGCGCTTCGATCAGCGCCCGGGCGGCGCGGGGCTTGCAGACGCCCGCCATGTCCTTGATGGCGAGGATGTGGGCACCGGCTTTCTCCAGCTGCTTCGCCAGGCCGACGTAATACTGGAGGTTGTATTTCGGCCGCGCCGGGTCGAAGAGATCGCCCGTATAGCAGATCGCCGCCTCGCAAATTGCGCCGGTCTCGAGCACCGCATCGAGCGCCACGCGCATGTTGGCGACCCAGTTGAGCGAATCGAAGACACGGAATACGTCGATGCCCGCCTGTGCCGCCTGCTGCACGAAGAAGCGCACCACGTTGTCGGCGTAGTTGGTGTAGCCGACCGCGTTGGAGGCGCGCAGCAGCATCTGCAAGGGGATGTTGGGGACGGCTTCGCGCAACTGTGCCAGACGCTCCCAGGGGTCTTCCTTGAGAAAGCGCAGGGCGACGTCGAAAGTGGCACCGCCCCAGCATTCGAGCGAGAAGAGACCCGGCAACAGGCGCGCGTAATAGGGCGCAACCGCGAGCAGGTCGTGGCTGCGCAGGCGCGTCGCAAACAGGCTCTGGTGCGCGTCGCGCAGCGTCGTGTCGGTGAACAGCACGCGCTGCTGTGCGCGTACCCAGGCGGCAAAACCCGCGGCGCCGAGCTCGCGCAGCCGGTCGCGCAGGCCGGCGGGCGGCGGCGCCGACAGCTCGGCATGCGGCAGCTGTGGCGCCGCCAGCGGCAGCGCCGGCAGGGCGCGCCCCTGCATCTCGGGGTTGCCATTGACGATGACATCGCCGAGGAAGCGCAGCAAGCGCGTGGCACGGTCCTTGCGCTTCCTGAAGTTGAACAGCTCCGGTGTCTCGTCGATGAAGCGCGTGGTGCACTCGCCGGCCAGGAAGACCGGATGGCTGATGACGTTCTCGAGGAACAGCAGGTTCGAGGCAAGGCCGCGCACGCGGAATTCAAGCAGCGCGCGCCCCATGCGCCGCGCCGCCTCCTCGGGCGTGTGGCCCCAGGCAGTCACCTTGACGAGCAGCGAATCGTAATACGGCGTGATCACCGCCCCGGCATAGGCGGTGCCGCCGTCGAGACGGATGCCGAAGCCGGCCGGGCTGCGATAGACGTTGATGCGGCCGTAGTCGGGCATGAAGCTGTTTTCCGGATCCTCCGTGGTGATACGGCATTGCAGGGCGTGTCCGTTGAGCCGGATGTCGCCTTGCGGCGGAACGTAGGAATCCGGGGTGCCGATGCGCGCGCCCTCGGCGATGCGGATCTGCGCCTTGACGACGTCGACGCCGGTGACCATTTCCGTGACCGTGTGTTCGACCTGGATGCGCGGATTCACCTCGATGAAATAGAAGTTGCCACTGTCGACATCGATGAGGAACTCGACCGTACCGGCGTGCGTGTAGTGGGCGGCGGCCGCCAGGCGCAGCGCGGCGGCGCACAGGGCCTCGCGCTGGGCGGCGGAGAGGAACGGCGCGGGGGCACGCTCGACCACTTTCTGGTTGCGCCGCTGCACCGAGCAATCGCGCTCGAAGAGATGAACGAGATTGCCATGCAGGTCGCCCATCACCTGCACCTCGACATGGCGCGCGCGGCGCACCAGCTTTTCGAGGTACAGCTCGTCGTTGCCAAACGCCGCCGCCGCTTCACGACGCGCCACCGGCAGGGCAGCAGCGAGCTCGTTGGCATCGTTGACCACACGCATGCCGCGCCCGCCCCCACCCCAGCTGGCCTTGAGCATGAGCGGATAACCGACGGCCCCCGCCCGCTGCGCCGCCGCGACCGCATCGTGGGGCAACGCAGCCGTCGCGGGCACGACCGGCACGCCGGTCTGCTCCGCCAGCCGGCGCGCGGCAACCTTGTTGCCGAGCAGGCGCATCACCTCGGGCGACGGCCCGATGAAAGCGATGCCCGCCTGGGCGCAAGCCTCGGCGAAGTCGGGATTCTCGGCCAGGAAGCCGTAGCCGGGATGGATCGCATCGACATGCGCCTCCCGGGCGATGCGGATGATGTCGGCGATGTCCAGGTAGGCATCGATCGGCTTGCGGCCGGCACCGACGAGATAGGACTCGTCGGCCTTGAAGCGGTGCAGGGCGAAACGATCCTCGTTGGAATAGATGGCGACGGTGCGGATGCACATTTCGCTGGCGGCGCGCAGCACGCGAATGGCAATTTCGCTGCGATTGGCGACCAGCAGGCTACGGATTGGTTTCATGACAATGACAATAAGACAATGCTCACACAGGGGGCATTGTAATCGGCCGGCGGGTTTCCCGCCGCACCATCACAGGTCCAGCGCAGCCTTGGCCTGGGGCCACTGCCGCCGGCTGACCGGCAGACGCTCGTTGCTGCCGGCCAGACAGAGCGCCCAGTGGGCTTCACCACCCTCGCCCGCTTGGTCGGCAAGCCGTTCCACGCCACGGACGGCAGCACGCGCCACCAGGCAGTTGCGATGGATGCGCACGAAGAGCGGCGCAAATTCACTCTCCAGCCGGGTCAGCGATTCCTCGAGCAGATAATCGCGCTGCGCGGTGCACGCGGTGACGTATTTCTGCTCGGCGCGCAGGTAAAGCACGTCCGCCACCGGCACCAGCAGTACCCGACCGCGCTCGACGACGCGCAAGCGTGTGCGCGGCGCCGGCGCCAGCTGCTGCAACAGAGTGGTTTCGGGCACCAGCCGCTGCGCCTTGCGCAGGGCATCGAGCAGGCGCGCGGCATTGGCCGGCTTGAGCAGGTAATCGGCGGCGGCCAGTTCGAAGGCCTTGAGGGCGAAGCTGTCGTAGGCGGTGACGAAGACGATGGCCGGCGCCTGCGGCAGGCCGGCAAGCTGCTGGGCCAGTTCGATGCCGTCCATGCGCGGCATGCGGATGTCGACCAGCGCGATGTCGGCCGGTTCGTGTGCCAGTTGTTCGAGGGCGGCCAGGCCGTCCTCCGCCTCGCCAACCACGCAATGCGGGAAGTCGGCGGCGATGTCGGCCAGCAGGTGCCGCAGGCGGGCGCGTGCCGGCGCCTCGTCATCGACGATCAACAAGCGCGCCGGGGCATTCATCGCACCGCCTCCCGGCGCGGCAGATCGATGCAAACATGGTAGCGACCCGCCCGCTCGCCACAATCGAGCCTGGCCTCGAGATCGTAGAACAGCATCAGTCGTTCGCGCAGGTTGTCGAGCGCCATGCGATTGCCCGGTCGCGTCCCGCCCGCGGCCGGCGCAGGATTGTCGATCTCGATGCGCACGCCGGTGCGTGTCGCCGCGATCCGCACGCGAATCTCGCCATCGCCGGCACCCGGCTCGATGCCGTGATAGACCGCGTTTTCGAGCAGCGGCTGCAGCAGCAGCGGCAGGGCCAGCAGGTCGGTCGGGCAATCGGTCACCTCCCAGCGGACCTGCAGGCGCTCGCCGAGACGCAGCTTCTCGATGTCGAGATATTTGCGCGCCAGCGCGATCTCGTCGGACAGCGGCACCAGTTCACGCTGGTCGCGCATCAGGGCACGGAACAGCTCGCCGAGTTCTTCGAGCGCGGTCTCGGCGCGACGTGGATCGTCGCGCAGCACGCCGAGCACCGCATTCAGGCTGTTGAAGAAGAAGTGTGGGCGCATGCGGGCGGTGAGCGCTGCCAGGCGCGCTTCGGCCTGCGCCGGCGCCTGTGCGCGCGCGCGCAGGTCGAGCCAGGCCAGCAGCAGGGCCGCCGCCGCCGCCGCCCCTGCTGTGCTGCGCCAGTTCGGCGGCGCTCCGGTGAGGCGCGCCAGCAGCAAATCGACACCGGCCATCGTTACGGCGGCCAGCAGGACGACGAGCAGGAAGGCCAGTGCGGGCCGCTGGCGCCGCAACCAGGGACCCAGCCAGAACAGCAGCACCAGAACCAGCAGCAACGCCGGCTCGACGCGCGCGGCAAGCGCCGCGATCTCGCCCGGCAGGCGCGCCAGCGCACTGTTGCCGATCAGGGCGACAACCAGCAGCAGGGCATTGGCGGCGAGCAGCAGGCGCAGCCAGATGCCCTGATTACGGCAATCGGGGACGCGGGGGGCGAACCAGTGCAAGGGTATACTCAAGGTTTCGTCGCATCTATCCGGCATTGCAGCTCATTATGTCAGATCGCCCCCCCGCTTCGCCATCCACCGCCACCTGGTCCGGCCGCTTCGCCGAACCCGTTTCTGACCTCGTCAAGCGCTACACCGCCTCCGTCGGCTTCGATCGCCGCATGGCCGCCCATGACATCCGCGGCTCACTCGCCCACGCCAGGATGCTCGCCCGGCAGGGCATCATCGCCCAGGCCGACTTTGCGGCGATTGCGCGCGGTCTCGAACAGATCGGCGCCGAAATCGACGCCGGCACCTTTGCCTGGCATCTCGATGCCGAGGACGTACATCTCAACATCGAGCGGCGTCTAACGGCGCTGATCGGCGATGCCGGCAAGCGGTTGCACACCGGGCGTTCACGCAATGACCAGGTGGCCACCGACATCCGCCTGTGGCTGCGCGACCAGCTCGACGAGATCGACGGCCTGCTCGTCGCGCTGATGCGTGCCCTGCTCGATCTCGCCGCGGCCCATGCCGAAACGCCACTGCCTGGCTTCACGCACCTGCAAGTCGCCCAGCCGGTTACCTTCGGCCATCATCTGCTTGCCTATGTCGAGATGTTCGCGCGCGATCGCGCGCGCTTCGTCGACTGCCGCAAGCGGGTCAATCGGCTGCCGCTCGGCGCAGCGGCGCTGGCCGGCACGACCTTCCCGATCGACCGCGACTTCGTCGCCCAGGAACTCGGCTTCGACGGCGTCTGCCAGAACTCGCTCGACGCCGTCTCGGATCGGGACTTCGCCATCGAATTCTGTGCCGCCGCATCGCTGGTGATGGTGCATATCTCACGCTTCTCGGAGGAGCTGATCCTCTGGATGAGCCCACGCGTCGGCTTCATCGATCTGGCTGACCGCTTCTGCACTGGCTCGTCGATCATGCCGCAGAAGAAGAATCCCGACGTGCCGGAACTGGCGCGCGGCAAGAGCGGCCGCGTCTTCGGTCATCTGATGGGGCTGCTGACCCTGATGAAAGGCCAGCCGCTCGCCTACAACAAGGACAACCAGGAAGACAAGGAGCCGCTGTTCGACACCGCCGACACGCTGGTCGACACGCTGCGCATCTTCGCCGACCTGGTGCCTGGCATTCGGGTTCAGGCACCCGCCATGGCTGCCGCACTCAAGCAAGGCTTCGCCACCGCCACCGATCTGGCCGATTACCTCGTCAAGCAGGGTCTGCCCTTCCGCGACGCCCACGAGGCGGTCGCGCGCGCCGTGCGCGCAGCCGAGCAGAAAGGCTGCGATCTGGCCGAGTTGCCGCTTGCCGAGTTGCAGAGCTTCTCGCCGCTCATCGCCGCGAACGTTTTCGAGGTACTGACCGTGACGGGTTCGCTGGCGGCGCGCAACCATGTCGGCGGCACCGCACCGAATCAGGTCAAGGCGGCGATCACCCGCTGGCGCGCCGCGCTGTAGCGCGCATGGAAAAGATCGGCGGCAAGTACGAAATCCTGCGCCCGCTCGGCAGCGGCGCAACGGCGACCGTCTATCTGTGCTACGACCCGTTCGCCGAGCGCGAGGTCGCCGTCAAGCGCATCTTTCCTGAGTTGCTGCGCGATCCGCGCCAGGGCAGGCAGTTCCGCCACCTGCTGATGAACGAGGCTGCGCTGGCCGGCCGGCTGGTGCATCCGCACATCGTGCAGATCTTCGATGCGGTGATCGAGACCGACGACAGTTACATCGTCATGGAATACGTACCGGGCGGCACGCTCGAACCGTTCTGCACGCCGGCCACCCTGCTGCCGATCGAGCGCGTCGTCGAGATCGTCTTCAAGTGCACGCACGCGCTCGAGTATGCCAACCGGCTCGGCATCACGCACCGCGACATCAAGCCGGCCAACATCATGCTGGCCGAGACGGCCGGCGCCGGCGAGACAGCCGGCGGCGAAATGAAGATTTCCGATTTCGGTGCCTGCATCCAGACGCTGGATGGCCAGACCCGCACGCTGGTGACCGGGGTCGGCTCGCCAGCCTACATGTCGCCGCAGCAGTTGCGCGAGGAGACGCTCAACCACCAGACCGACATCTACTCGCTTGGCGTGGTGCTGTTCCAGCTGCTCACCGGCCGGCTGCCGTTCCAGGCCAGCAGCAACTACGGCATGATCTACCAGATCTGCAACGTCGAGCCGCCGGCACCCTCGGCCTTTCGCAGCGACCTGCCGCCCGCCCTCGATGCGATCGTGGCGCGCGCCATGCAGAAGGAACTCGATCAGCGATACCTCCGCTGGCAGGAATTCGGCCACGATCTGGCCCGCGCCTTCCGCAGCCAGGGCCTCACCGCGCAGCAACAGGAGATTCCCGAAAGCGAGAAATTCGAGTCGCTGCGCGCGCTCAACTTCTGCGCCGACTTCAACGACACGGAGATCTGGGAAATCGTCCGCTTCGCGCGCTGGGAAGCCGCGACGGCCGGCACTTGCCTGATCCGCGACGGCTCTCCGGGCGACTATCTGCTGCTGATCGTCGAGGGCAAGGTGGAGGTGCGCAAGAATGATCGCGTGCTCGGTCAGCTGGGGAGCGGCGAGGTCATCGGCGAGATCGCCGTGATCGATCCGCAGCATCCGCGCCGCGTCGCCGACGTCACCGCCGTGACCGACACGCGCTGCGTGATCATCTCCGGCGAGTC
>Ga0172370_10009619_pt1 | contig 11264 bp, 13 predicted proteins | sample LakKiv5m_FD_114538 | JGI IMG/M metagenome (GOLD analysis project Ga0172370, IMG submission 114538) | Freshwater microbial communities from Kabuno Bay, South-Kivu, Congo - kab_022012_11.5m | ecosystem: Environmental > Aquatic > Freshwater > Lake | place: Democratic Republic of the Congo...
AACTCAAACAGAAACTCTGCTTCTTCTTTGTCAATTACGCCATCGGCATATAAGACCTCACGTAATTGTTTTACTTCTTGTTCATCAATTACGCCATCGGCGAGTATTGATTTTTTCAATTCATTTAGTTTACTCATTTTTTTTAAATTTAATTGTTAGACATTAGAAATTATTTAGAAAGTTTTGATTGAAAATTGACACCTTGTTTAAGATATGTCATTAATAATATTACAGTAAGAAGTGTTAAAAATAAACCAACGATACTCCAACCTAAAGTATCGTATAATCCATGAATAAATGCGGGCAAACCTATTGCCAATGAATATAGAGACAAACGATATTTAGGATATAGATTTGCAAAAGCAATGAAATAACCAGAAATACCTGCCCATGTCGCATGTAAAAATGGCAAACTTGTTAGTCTAGCTATATTCATAAAAAATGCATTTGAATAATCTAACTGAGTATTTACTGTCATTTGATACTGAACACCTTCAAAAACGCCAAATGCTATACCACTCATGAGTCCATAGAAAACTAAAGTTTGTGGTATTATTGGTGTTTTCGTTTGTTTGACAATAAGAAATAAAGGTATTGCCTTTACTAGTTCTTCTATAAAACCAACTCCTAAAACAAAGCCCAAAAATCTAATTACAATTGAACTATTATCTGTCCAATTATATAGGATATTTATAATGGGCCATTGAGGTAATGATAAAATATCCCATAAGAAAAATACACAAAATTGAAGGCCAAAAAAAAGTAATACAGTTTGTTTTATTTTAACTTGATTCGTTTTAAAAAAATAAAAGAAAAACAAGCCCCAAATTGCAGAAAAATATAATGATATTGTATAAAATGTTATAAACGGAATAAATGTAAATCTTATTAAAAAAGCAGGACTTAAACCTAAGATTGCCAAAATTATTAATCTTGTATCTTTAAAAAATGCTTTGCGTGAGAATAAATCATTAGGAAATATCAATTCTCGTCCAATATCCTTTAATTGTGAAAATAAATTACCTGCATGTTTAATTTTTATGAGAGTATTACTTCCCTTGACAATTGACCGAACTGTTGTTTTGTTGTGTGGTGTGTTTTCGTAAAAAGCACCATCAGTAAGCAATACTTTACCATCATCAATGTATTTTGCTAATACATTGAGCTCATAAGGCCCAAATTGTGCATTATTACGTACTACAAAAACTCTGTTCATGCCTTCACTAATTGTACTATTATTAATCTCCCGCCATCTTCTTTTGATAAGAGAATTTTTTTTCCTTCTGAAAGTTCAACAGCTTCGCCAATTTCAATTTTTTTATCAATATCTTTATCATACATACTTGTAAGCTTTCTATTTATTAATATCCATTTACCATTATGAAAATGAAAGTCGCCTACAGGTATTTTTTGCTCCGGTGTTGTTCTTTCGTTTGGACTGACATATTTATTTACATGCCACATGTATAAAAGTTGCTTATTGTAAACCATTAATCTGTAGTTTTCTGGTTTAAAAACACCAACCTTAGGTGAATAATATAAATTTAAAACTGGTAACTGCCCCTTATATTCAGTACCGCAAAATGGACATTTCGGTTTTGTAGAGTTGTCAAATACAAACCATTTATGCCAACAATTCGGATTTTGGCAGGGCTGCATTAAATCTACTGTTTTTAACAACGCATCTTCCCATTCAACAGCTGATGGTCTTAAATCAGGATTATGTAACCCATCAATAAAAGCCTTGTTAAATAGTTCTTTTAAATATGGACCACAAACAGAATATGGAATCTTATTAGGGTCGCCTTGTGGGAGTTGACTTGGATGTAATTGGTCAACTTTTACTCTATTACTTTTGTCTGTTGGATGTTCAACAAATAAAGCTTTTGTACCCATTGAAAGCTCTTCGTCCTTAGCTGAATCTAAATCATTAACTTTACCACCTCTTAATGGATGACGATATAATAAGTAAAGATAAATCATAACAGCTAAAGCGTGTCTGTCTGTCTTAATATTTGGTAATTTTCGCCCCACATCTGTTATTGGAAGATGCTTCGATGACATTACTTCTGGGGCAATAAAATCAGGAGTTCCCAATACATCAGGTGGATATTTACCTGGAACAACTAAACCGTCTATATCAATAATTGAAGCCTGTCCAGTTGATGGGTCTACTAAAACATTATTATATGATAAATCAGAGTGAGCCAAGCCAGCAGCATGAAGTCTTTTAACTGCACGACTTAAGCGAATACAAATTTGAAAATATTTAAACCAATCCCCTTTTTCTTCGGGTGCTAAAAATTTATTTAAATTTTTAGCAGAAGCATACCATTTCCCATTTTTTTCTTTACCCTTAATCCCCAAAAAATCGTTATTAACAGAACCCTTTTTGAAAAAAAATTGTTTCTGATAAACAGGACAAGTAAGACCTAATTTACCATTGTACTCAACTATTTTAGTTGGCCAGCAATATAAATCTTTCCAATATTCACCGCCTGCTTGGTTGAAAATATTTTCCCTGTATTTCCCTGTAATGTTTTGTAAGCGGTCTTTTGCATTGAAATCCTGTTTATCTCTAAAAAACGCTACAACATAGCTTTTGTCAGGGCTAAAATAGACATCTTTCATGCCTCCGGCACCAATCATTTCGTCCACAAATTCAACTTGCGAACCGTCTGTTGCTGTAATTTTTATTGTTTTTGCCATAATTAAAATAATATTGCTATTGTCCTATCATCATGATTGCCCGGCGACCAAAAGTCTAACCAATTTAATAATTGGTCTGCTGAAGCTTCGTTATCATCCGAAAAATCAACTTCATTTGATAGGTCTTGCCATAGTTCATTCCATTTTTCAACTTTCAAAAAATTTGCATCTGTTTCAAATTTAGGGTCAGTAATTCCATCTGTCATTAATATCAAAGCGGTAAAATCGTCTACTATATCGAATCTTAAACGTCTGTATAATTCAGTGGGCTGAGTTATTTCTGACATTGTTAAAAATCGAGTCTGTCCCGCATATTCTCCTCCATCTGATTCCCCTAAGACCTTAAGAAACTGATTTTCTTTATTGTAAATACCAATACCACCATCACCAACCCAAAAAGCACCTACAAACCAACCAAATTTGAATTTTTTACATATTGACACTATTAAAGTGGTTGCATAATCTTTTAAGGGCTTATTAGCCAATTTTGATTCTTCTTCAATATTTTTCAATGCTTTAAAAACAGCATTGCCAAGTATTTTATAAAGATTATCGCCCATACTTTTTCTTTTAGCATCGGATTTGTCAGAGCTAAAATCTTTAATTTGATGTTCAAAATCCTTTACTGTATTATTAATCATTGACTGGCAAACATCAACAACTGTTTTACAAGCTATTTCTGAACCTTTCCTTGATGCCTTTGCTGAACCTGCACCATCGGCAACTGTCATAATATACCAATCATGCTCTTTTATGTAATGTAATGCAAAGTCATCATCTCTAGGTTTTCCTTCCTGAGCATGTGAACGACCTCTTTGGCTTGCAGCAACCATATCTTTTTTAGCCGTTTTTTTTGTGCCAAAAAGATTAGAAGTAGATTCAACTTTAACAAAGCATTTAGCACTATCAGGCTTATAATATTCAATATCGTCAGGTGTTGGAATATTTTTCCAAAGCGATTTAGGGTCTGGATTTATTATAAATGTAATTTGTCTTTCAAAAATTGGCTTTCCATCTGACCAATCGTTTCTTTTAATTTTTAGTTTTATTTTATGGTCTCCTGCTACTATTGGTTTTCCTTTAATTTCATTTGTATCTGAAACAAATGCTAAACCAATTGCCTCTAATCCTTCAAACCAATAATCTCCAATGTCCGCTAAACCAAGCTCCTCAATTTTAAAAAGGTAGCAGTAATCTTGGTTTACTTTTCCATTTGGAATGATTATACTTTTATTCTTTATTTGTAACTCAAAGGAGCTAGTATTTTTGTCTTTCAATTGTTCAATTTTTTCGGGTTCTGATTTAATTTTATTTTCGTCTTTCAGAGTATTTGCTTCTTGAGTTAAAATTGATACATTGCTGACGGATATTTCAGCCGATTTATTTTCATCCTCTTTTTTTAAATCCTCTTTTACTTCATCTGTTGTTTCGGCTTTTTTTGAAGACTCTTCATTAATTAATACCGCATCTTTGTTTTCAGATACAGTAGTATTTTCATCTGAAAATTCTTTCCATAAAGCTAATATCGAACCCTTTATTTCAGATTCCTTTTCGTTAAGAAATCTTGATAATTGTTCTTCATCTTTTGCCTCTATTTCAAGGCTTCCCATGTATTTTAAAATATCCATAACTACCCCCTTGTTCTGTTAATGTTAATACTTCCTTCTCCAAAACCAAATTTTGCTTCAATACCACACCAAGGACATTTACTAACTTCTTCCTCGCCTGTACACATAATATTACCACAGCCACAATGGCTAAAGCCAAATTGGTTTCCACAACATGGACAGGTAGGGAAGCCAACTAATTCAGAGGTATTTATTTTGTTTAGGTTTGCATCACCTTCGCATAAATCAAAGTAAGTGTTTTCAATAGGATATGCACCTACAAGTTTATAATCTATAGTATTTAATGCCAACTCTTTAAATTCGGAAGGTGCTATTCTTTTTTGATACTTTATTAAATATGGTCTTTTTGTATTTTGACATTTGGCTAAAATAACAGCAAAATTCTCATCGACCTTTTTATTAAAGCCCTTTTCGAGGTCAATTTTTGATAAATAACCATTTGTAATTGGAGCTAAATGTAAACCATCGTCTTTTGTTTCTGATACGCTTACACTACTTGTTTTGATTGAAGCTGTTACCCATTTAAAGAACTTTTTAAATGATTCAGAATCTGTATTTTTAAGCAATAATACTTGCTCTGTAATTTTGCCAAATATGCTTGTGTCCGTATTGTCACCCAAAGAGATTACAACTAAATTGGTTTTTGATTTATATTTTTGATTCCATTTATCAAAAGCAGATTCATACTTGTCTGTTGGATTTCCATCAGTAAATAAAAAAACAATTGGTTTCCAATCGCCCTTAATTTCAGGAGTAGTTTTTTGAAGCGAAGAATCAAAATCATTCATTAAATAATTTAGTGCATTCCCCAATGAAGTGCCACCACCAATAGGTAATTTTGGCGGATAGAAATTGTAAAGTTCAATTAAAGGAGTTACCTTTTGAGCTTTGCCAGCAAAGACAATTATTGAAACATATACAGTTTCCAAAGCATAAGGGTCTGTTCTTAGCTCTTTAATAATACTGGCAATTCCTTCTTGAACTTGTTCAATAGGCTCACCAATCATTGATTCAGAAACATCAATCAAAAAATATATGGGTAGTCTTCTCATAAAACAAATTTTAACGTTAACAATAACAACAAGAGTAAAATTATTTGCGACATATCAACTGCAATGCCATTGCCCACTTGTGCTGGTTTAGCTATCTTCTTCAGAAAACTCAATAATGGATTAAATATACCTTCAAAAAAATTGAAAGTCTTTAAATATTTACCAGTTAACCTATTTTTATAGGGTGTAAGCTTAGAGTATAAGAATAAACCTACAATTAAAACATTAATAAGTATATAGAGTAGTAGTCTCATAGGATAATTATTAAATTACTGAATGTAACTCAGGCGGAGGAGGAGGAAGAACAAGGGCGTCAGTTGCTCCCATACTTCTGCCACCTATACCTACTACATCTGAAACCCATTTAAAATATTGACTAAAAGTTGCACTATCAGTTGTATCTAAACTTATAACATTGTCAGTTAGCTCCTTAAGATATTCGGGTTTGGCATCATGCCCTGCTGCACATGCAATGATTGTAGCAAATTTTCGCTTTTTAACTTCAAGAACCATTTGCCTGTAAAGTAAAATATCCGATGGTTTGCCGTCTGTCATTATGAAAAGAATTGGCATCCAATCACCTTTTCTTTCTTTTGTAGATAGAATGACTTCTTCGTCAATTTTTTGGCAAAGTAATTCTAGTGCTTTGCCAAGATGAGTAGGACCAGATTCAGGAGTTGTAATTTCGGGTAACTGAATGTCTGCTATTTCTGTTAGTGGCACAACATTATTTACATCTTTATCAAAAGTAATAATACTAATGCAAGCTGATTCAGTTGCTTGTGGGTCTTTTCGTAAACAAGAAATAAGAGCATTTAAACCAACATTTACGGAGGCAATTGCTTCGCCTCGCATTGAACCCGAGGTGTCTATTAATAAATATACTGGTAATCTTCTCATAACTATCTTTTTCCAAAAAATAACGACAAAATAAAACTCAAAATAGAAGAACCTACTTTGCGTTCCAAACCTTGTTTTGTGGTGGGAATGCCTGTTCGCCTTGCAAAACTTTGCTTAGCCCCAGAAATCCCTATAGCTCTTTTCCATGAAAAGGAAAAGCCATAACTTTTTCGTGCCATAATTAAACTACAATATTAACTTCAGGTGGTGGTGGTGGCAATTCATTTAAGCCCGATACATCTTTGCCACTTGCCTCAATTTTTTGGCTACCTGTACTTACGGATGCTGAAACCCATTTAAAGAATGCTTTAATAGTTGCACTATCTGCTGTATCAAGCTGAACAACTACTTCTGTAATTTGCTTTAAAATACTGGTATTAGCACCTGAACCTGCTGCACAAGCGACTACCATTCCGAATTTTTGGTTTTTAAAATCATTTAAACCTTTCTGCCAATTGTCGGTAGGTTCACCGTCAGTCATTAAAAAAACAAGTGGTTTCCAATCTCCTTTTACTTCGGCAGTAGTTTTAGCAACTTCTGTATTTACTTTATTAGCAAGCAAAGAAAGTGCTTCACCCAGTGAAGTGGTTCCCGTAGCTTGAATATCGGGCATTTGGAACATTGATAATTCTGTTAGCGGTACTATTTGTCTTGCAGAGCTATCAAATGTAATTACACTTAAAAAAGCTGTTTCCAAAGCATAAGGGTCTTGCCTTAAAGTTGAAACTAATACTTGAACGCCATTTTTAACGGCTTCTATGGGTTCTCCGGTCATTGAACCGGAAATATCCAAAACTAGATATACTGGTAATCTTCTCATTTTGCGTATTTATTTAAAATTACTTGAATTGTTTCTAAAAATATTTTATCCTCAGTTGGGTCACCGATTGCATCGAATTTCCAATCACCATTACGTTTGTACAATTTGCCAAGTACCAATGCTCTTTTATTGGCAAATGTTGAATCTGTTGCAATGTCGTAATTAGAAAAAACTTTGTTTACTTTAGTTGAAGTACCTTCATACATCCTAATTTTCGCATAAGGTATATGAGAAAAGTCAAAGCTTTGACCTTGATTTAAATAGATGTTGATAAAAAAGAAGATTTTCTCAACAGTAGTGTTTACCTTGTTTAAATCTACTGTAATTATTTCATTATCTAAACCATCGTCACCGCCTTGGTCGCCTTTCCTGTCATCTCCACTATGACGTAACGAACCATCAACAGATGTTAATTTACCAAGTGGAAGATTATTCCGTTGTAAAAAACCATTGTAATCTGGCGAATAGATATAGTCTATTAAATTTCCTGCATTATCTGTCATAATGCAACTTAAATCCAAATCGACATCTTCGATTATTTTTTTACTTCCAAATAGACCTTTTTTGATGGTTTCAATTGCACCCCAATTAACGCCAACACAGAAGTTAGTGAGTTTCTCTCCTGTTTCTTTTCTTAGGTCAATTTTTTGACCTTTTGATAAATTTATTGCCATATTATAAAATTTTAAAGGTTAATTATATTTGTTTAAAAAATCTTGCAACCCACCTTTTAGCCCAACTCCAACGGCTTCAAATTTCCACTCTCCATTTCGTTTGTAAAGTCGCCCAAATTCAACAGCAGTTTCAACAGAAAAATCTTCTTCTAATTCATATTTTAAGATTTCTTCTTTATTGTCCGGATTATAAACACGAACAAAAGAATTGCGAACCTGACCAAAATTCTGTTTGCGGTTCTCTGCATCATGTATTGTAACTACAAAGCATAATTCTGTTGCATTTGGGTTGATTTTCGATAAATCTATCTTTATACTTTCATCATCGCCGTCACCGTCGCCAGTTAAATTATCGCCTGTGTGTTCAACGGCATTGTCAGGTGAAACTAAGTTGTTGTAAAATACAAAATGGGAATCGGTAAGAAGTTTTTTATTCTCACCTAAAACAAAAACAGAAGCATCAAGGTCAAAATCTTGTCCTGTGCTGCTTGCATTGGCATCCCAGCCAAGCCCGACAACGAATTTTGGTAAATTTACATTTACACGTTGTCCTTTTTCTAAATTTATTGCCATTATATTTGATTTTAAAGATTACTATTTACTACCTGCTGTCCATTTCATACCCCAATTATACGCTTTATCACATTCACCATGCCCATTGTGAAAGGTTACAAGCTTTTTAACTGTGATTGAGTCGTTTTGGTCGAATAATATTTCAGCAATTGCACAAAACTTTTGCGAATTGTATTGTTTACCCATTTCAACAACAATCTCAGGATTTTCAGGTACTTTAATTGTTACAACTGCATTTGTTTCAGCCCATTTTGCAACGCCTTCATAAATAAAACAGTAAACAACAATTCTTTTAAGTTCCGATAATCCTTGAGGATTAACTAAAATATTCTCACCTGAACCAGCACCTGAACGGTCATCACCAGTATGCCAAACCCAAGGTATCCCTGAATATTTCCCTTGTTTTGTAAGCCTGTCTTTTGGCCCTCCTTGTCCGTGTGCAAATTGAATTCCATCAATTACAGATTTTTGACCATCATTGAGGTGGTAAAAACATCCAAGGTCGAGGTCAATTCCTTGCGAACTTCCAAAAAGTCCTGACAAAAACCCTTTCTTTTGGGTTTCTTGTGTCCAATTTAAATTAATGATAATTTCCTTATTGGATTTATTCCCTTTAGATAAGTCAATCTTATGACTGTCACCTTGTTTTTCAAGGGTTACTTTGTTTAAATTTATTGCCATGGCGATTTAGATTAAGCGTATTTTTTTACAAAAAAATCTAATCCACCTTTATACCCAATCCCCATTGCTTCAAATTTCCATTCATTATTTCGTTTATAAAGTCTTCCAAATTCAACAGCAGTTTCAACTGAAAAATCTTCATCAAGTTCATATTTTGCAATTTCTTCATTTGTCTGAGCATTGTAAATTCTAATAAATGAATTTCGTACTTGACCAAAGTTCTGTTTCCTATTCTCAAAATCATGAATAGTAACGGTGAAAATAATTTCTTGAATTTTCGAATCAACTTTTGCTAAGTCAACTGTTAATGTTTCATCGTCGCCATCACTATTTCCTCCAGTTAAATCATCGCCAGATGATTCCACTGAATTATCAGGTGATTTTTGATTGTTATAAAAAACAAAAAACTCGTCCTTTGGAATTTTTTTATTCTCACCAAGCATAAATGCTGATGCATCAAGGTCAAAATCAAAACCTGTACCTTCGTTTGGGTCCCAACCCAAACCAACGCCTACTTTGGATAAACCAATCTCAATGCGTTGTCCTTTTGTTAAATTGATAGCCATAAAATTTTATTTTAATTAGTTAAACAAACCGTGAAATTACAAATATTCTGTTTAATGAATGTCTTTTGTGCGTGAGCAAGATTTGGCTCTTTGACTTTTGCGAAGCGTTGGCTCGTGTGTCGGGCAAAAGGCAATGTGCCAAATGTGGGAAGGCTTTCCGCTTTTCTTTCTTGCGGGTCGGCAAAAAAACTAAATCTTTTTTCTGTCATTGTCATTTCTTTTTTCATTCTCAAACCATTTTTTTTCTGTCATTTTCGTTGTCGCTGTCTTTTTCTTCGCCTTGTTGGTAACGGTTTCCGTGCATATTTAGTTGCGATTTCTTGTAATTCATTATCCAAAGGTAATAAATTATTTTTGTGAACGTAAAGCTTATTTACTTTTTTTCCCGCAATTAAATTATGCACGGTGTTACCGCCTGTGTTATTTGCTTTGTTCAAGCCTATCAACTGTTTGAAACAATAAATCTTTAAAATCAAAAATGCTGTCAAGGCTTTTTATCTCGCTTTTAATTTCTTTCTTGCTTTCATCCAATAATACAAAGTACTTTTTATTGCCATTTAAATACAAGCGACAAATTGTTTTTCTATTATTATCATCTAAGAGAATTGCAAAATACGATTGAGCGTCTCTGTACGAAATTCTTTTTGCTTCAATCTTCTGTCGTAATATAGTTTTTACTATCATGAAGCCCTCAAGTTCCTCAATAGTTGTTGTAACTTTATTTTCTGCTTCTTTTGCTTGCTCTAAATTTACTTGTGTGCCATTTTGCTTTGCTGCTTCATCCTCCTTATTGAGGGCAGTTTTTAATCTCTCAGTAATTAGGTCAGATATATATTGTTGCATTGAACGCTTTGTCAAGTTTGTAAACTGCTCTAAAACTTTTGAAGTTATTACACTTGGGTAAACTTGTTTTGCAAAGTATTTAACAAAATCAGGAGTTGGATTATTTATTTCCTGATGAATTAATTGTTTCAACTCATTCGTGTACTTTAATTCACTTGCAGTATTTACAATGCTTTCAACATCAAAGTATGATTTGTGAAACTTTTTTAACTCCTCAATTTGATTGTCTTTTAACTCTGTTATATTTATTTCTAAAAATGGCTTTTCGTCCATTTTATTTATTTCAACTAAGTCAGAGTAAAACCTATAAATAATCCCATTTGTTAATAAGCCAAATTTTGCTTTGGAAACATGAAAATACCTTAATAACTGTCCATCGTGAAGATTAAGATTTTGAGCCCAATGTTTACATTCGATAAGTATTGACGGAACACCTTCTCTAAATATTGCATAATCTATTTTTTCCCCCTTTTTTGTACCAATGTCAGTTACATATTCAGGTATAACTTCAAGTGGATTAAAAACGTCATAACCTAACGCTTGTAGAAATGGCATAATAAAAGCATTTTTGGTAGCTTCTTCTGTCAGAATCTGATCTTTTAGTTTCAGCACTCTTTCTCCGAGAATTTTTACTTGATCTTTAAAGTCCATATTATTTATTTTTAACTGTTAATTTTTTTCATTAACATTGGCGGTAACGGTTACAAGCAGAACTAGGTTGGGCGATTGAAACTTCCCGACCTATCAAGTTGAACTGCATTTTCAATGTTTTCATAAGCGTCAAAATGTGCCCGACGCCCAATTAGTTTTGCTTGGTG
>Ga0172370_10009621_pt1 | contig 11263 bp, 3 predicted proteins | sample LakKiv5m_FD_114538 | JGI IMG/M metagenome (GOLD analysis project Ga0172370, IMG submission 114538) | Freshwater microbial communities from Kabuno Bay, South-Kivu, Congo - kab_022012_11.5m | ecosystem: Environmental > Aquatic > Freshwater > Lake | place: Democratic Republic of the Congo...
GTAACAGCAATGGACCTCCCGATGAAGTATATATATACAGACCCGGTGGAACTACAACTGCAAACGGCAATCCTTCCAACGCCAATTTCAGCAGTGACGTTGGAAGAGTGGCTATCAACAATACGACAGACCCTTCCGGCTTCCTTGCAAACGGTTCTGCCGGTTACCTTGATATTTCCCTTGTCGGGACTTCGGGAAATACCATTTCATTTAATGTAGGTTTCGGGACTCCGTCAATACCAACTTTAATGCTGCCGGCAAATGGTGCAACAAGTGTGGCACTTCGTCCTACGTTTACATGGAGTCCTTTTACAGGTGCTAATACTTATGCCCTCCAGGTTTCAACCGCTATGGATTTTGCCACCAAGGTAATTGACAGAACGGGTCTGATTTCGACTTCTTTCTCGGCTACTTCCGATTTGAACTATAACACTACTTATTATTGGAGAGTGAATGCGACTACCGGTTCGGGAACAACAAACTGGTCGAATACATTTGCATTTGAAACTTTGCCGAATGTCCGTATAGATTCTATAGTCGGACAAATGTGTGCTGGTTATGCTTTCACAGTTTTTTATACAGCAGGAACTTCATTCGCTTCAAATAATTATTTTTCAGTACAGCTATCAGATACTTTGGGAAAATTCACAAGACCTTTGGAAGTCGGAGCATTAACAAGTAATGTTTCGGGTTCTATCGTTTGTCAGCTTCCGGATTCAGTTCCCGGTGGTTCGAAATACAGAATGAGAATTTATGCGAGTAATCCTGAAACTTTTGGAACCGATAACGGCAAAGATATCACAGTTACACCCATGCTCTCTCCTTTTGCAAACGGACCGAAAGAGGTTTGCGAATTTTCTTCAGTAACATATCAAACATCCAACATTTCAAATATATCCAATAAATGGACAGTTGTTTACGGAGGTACTCTGCTCACGAAACCTGATTCATCAATAGTAAAAATTCTTTGGGATTCAGCCGGTCAGGGCAAAATTAAATTAATAAAACGTAGCATTGCAGGATGTGCCGATTCAATAAATATTTTTATCAATATAAATCCTATCCCAACTCCACAAATTACGGGTAATTTCAACGTATGTAAGAATTCAATAGAATTTTATTCTGCCAATTTAAGCCCCGATACAAAAAATATCTGGGATGTGAAAGGTGGAAAAATAATAAGTTATTTAAGCGACAAAATGATTAAAGTTGGCTGGGATACTCTCGGAAAAGGGAGCGTAAAGCTTACTCAGATTATAAATGCAACAGGTTGTTCAAGCTTTATTACAAAGAATATCACTATTTCTCAGATTCCTCATACCGATTCGATTGCCGGTACAATGTCCGTTTGCCCTTCTTCCGAAATAGTATATTCTACTAATCCCGCACCGGGTACATCAAATCAATGGATACCCGTTAACGGCATGGTAATCGGAAAAAACAATCTCGATTCCGTTATGGTTAAATGGAACGAATCGGGAACCGCTTCAATCAAACTGATTCAAACACTCGATTCTACGGGATGCAAAGACACACTTATTAAATCTGTGAAAATCAATACCAAACCTGACCCGTCATTTCTCGGTCAATATCAGGGTTGTTCGGATTTATTGAGCAGCTATAAAACAGCCCCCGACTCTCAAATAACTAATTTATGGAATGTTGTTAATGGTGAAATTATCGGTTTGAATAATCTGGATACTGTGACGGTCAAATGGGGTGCTGCCGGTATAGGTAAGATACAGCTAACCCAGACTTTTAAATCAACCGGCTGCAGCGAAACAGCAAGTCTTGATATTGAGATTAATAACCAACCTCCGAAACCAACAATAATCCGTCAGGATAATAACCTTGTCTCAAGCTCTGACCAAGGTAATCAGTGGTTTTTGGGAAATCAGAAAATTGATGGTGAAATTTCTCAAATCTACACTCCGACAAAGGATGGTACTTACAGTGTAGAGGTTACTGTAAAAGGTTGCGTTTCAGAAATTTCAGATAATTACGTGTTCATTTCAGGTGATGTGTACGACAAAACGCAAGTGAATGATGTATTAAGCTTTTTCCCGAATCCTACCGACGGAGTTGTAAGATTTAGACTCCTGAAGGAAAATAATTCCAAAATTACACTCAGCATAAGAAATGTACTTGGGTTGGTACTATTAAATAAGGAATTCGATTTCTTTTCATTACCTGTCGAGAGCATTGACATATCTATCTTAGCGGATGGGGTGTATTTCTTTGTATTCAGAATTAATGAAAAGCAGTTTATTGAAAAAATAATTTTAAAAAAGTAACAGCGTTAAATAATCAGGACTTTAAAATAAAAAATATAAACATCAGTTACTAAAAAAATAGAAATATTAACCAATACATATAGGGGGAATTTATGAAAGGCTATTTTTTAAAAATTGCTTTTATAGCGTTTGTTTTTATGTTGACAAACATTTTCATAATTCATTCACAAACTTGGGTTCAGCATTCCGGGGACTTGAATGCCGGAAGTGTAATGACGCTCTATTCGAACAGTACGAACATTTATGCCGGAACTTTTGGCGAAGGAGTTTTCTTTACAACCAACAACGGAACAAACTGGACAAATATAAAGGGCAATCTTCCCAATTCATACATAAAAGCATTGATTATAATTGATTCTAACCTTTATGCAGGAATGGGGTATTATGGTGTTATGAGGACATCAAACAACGGGGCGCTTTGGTCATCACAAAATGCCGGGTTAAATAACAGATTTGTTCAAGCTTTTGCCAATTTCGGAAATTGGTTATTTGCCGGAACAAGAAAAGGAGGAGTTTTCAAAACCACCAATGCCGGTGCAAGTTGGACTTCCGTCAATAATGGTCTTCCTGCGACGGTTGATATTCGTTCATTTATTATTCGAGGAACAATCCTTTTTGCCGGAACAGATGCTGGTGTGTATTCTTCTATTGACAGCGGTGCAACATGGACACCGGCAGATTCCGGATTGCCTTCAAAGGATATATCTGCGTTAATGCAAAGGGGAGGAAGTTTGTATGCAGCAGTTTTCGGTTCTGGTGTTTACAAATCAACTGACGGAGGAAGATACTGGTCATCAATAAATTCCGGTTTAACAAACTACAGTGTAAGTTCGCTTTGTTCAATCTCAAGCAATATCTATGCAGCAACTCTTGGTGGAGGAGTTTACATAACAACCAATGACGGAGTAGCATGGTCAAATCTCAGCAGTACAATCCCAAATGATTATATTAATGTGATAATATCCCTTGGAAATGATGTTTTTGCCGGCTCCCTTTACGGACCAGTCGGTGGAGTTATGAAAACAGCGGATAATGTTGATAATTGGCAAGTACGAAACAACGGATTTACTCATTACGGGAAAATAAATGATTTTGTAAATTCCGGAGCTAATACCTTTGCAGCCGGTGAAGGAGGGGCTTCATTTTCCACCAATAACGGAACAACATGGACATCTGTGAGCAACGGTATGCCATCGAATATTATCATCAATTCTCTTGTAGCAAATGGCAATGGAGTTCTTGCAGGCACTGACTTTCGGGGAGTTTACATCACAACAAATAATGGCACTGCCTGGACGCAAATTAATAATGGTTTGCATAATAATCCCAAGGTGCGACAAATAATTGTTAATAGTTCAAATCTTTATGCTGCGAGTGATACCGGTTTTTATACCTCTACGAATAATGGAGGAACATGGTCTTCTTATAATAACGGACTGACAAATAAAGACCTCAATGCACTTACTTTTCTCGATACAGCTCTTTTTGTCGGAACATCAAATGCTGTTTTCAAATCATTAAACAGGGGTGCTTCCTGGCAATCTTCATCCACGGGACTGCCATCGCTTCCAATTTCCTCATTCGCAGTAATCGGTGCGACTATCTTTGCCGCAGTTGACGGTGGGGGAGTTTTTGTTTCAAACAATTTCGGTCAGAATTGGACAGGTGTGAATTCCGGGTTAGGAGAGCTATCCGTCAGAAGTCTTTACGTGCAGGGTACGGCTCTTTATGCAGGAACGTTGAACGGACTTTATGTGACTGTTACTAACGGAGACAGCTGGGTCCCGGTACCTGCTAATGCCTTGACTAATAACAATATTCAATCTATCGGCTTTGTTAATAATAACTTAATGGTTGGTACAATCGGCGGAGGAGTATTTCAGCTCGATTTAACGGCATTACTTCTAACCGGCAATCTCCAAAAATCAGGATATTGTACGACTAACCAGCTTCAGGTGCCTGTTTTGGCAATCGGGACATATTCATCCGGTAATATTTTTACTGCTGAACTTTCAGATACAATCGGTAATTTTACAAATCCGGTAAGCATAGGAACATTAAGCTCGATCACTTCCGGTAATATCAATGCAACTATCCCTCCGAATACACCCAGAGGAAGTCAGTACAGAATGAGAGTTAAAAGTACATCACCGGTTTTGATTGGCCAGGATAACAGAAAGGATATTTCAATCAATCCAATTCCGAACGTAACATTACAGCCTATTGACAGTGTTTGTGCAAGTGCTCCTCCATTCATCCTTACCGGCGGTTCACCTTCCGGTGGCTCGTTTACCGGTTTGGGAGTATCACTTGGTAAGTTTGACCCCGGACAGGTTGGTCCCGGGCTGCATACTGTGACTTATACATATACTGACCCGAACGGATGCAATAATTCAGCTACGAGGCAAATATCCGTATTAACGGTTCCAACAATTGTTCAGGACTCTTTGAAAGCAGTTTGTGTTTATGACCAACCGGTTAATCTGATGACTCCTGGCATGACTCCTACGGGTGGTACATTCTCAGGTCCGGGTGTTATTAACGGTTTGTTATATCCGGCAACAGCAGGAGTAGGAACAATCATAATTAAATATACCGTTACCGGTTCCAATGGTTGTTCAAATACTGCTATAAGAACAATTAAAGTCAACCCGAAGCCATCGGTAATTTTATCTAATTTTAAAGACGTATGCGTTGATACTCAGCCTTTCGATTTAACAGGTGGTTTTCCGGAAGGTGGAGTATATTCGGGTAATGGAGTGATTAGCGGCAAATTTTATCCTGCTTTGTCAGGTATAGGCAGTATAAATATTACTTACAGATTCAAAGATGCGAATAGTTGTGAGGATTCTGTTACAAAGTCTGTTCATGTCTATCCTGCTCCACAAAAACCTACCATTACTCGTGGTGGCGATGAGTTAGCAGCAGGTTCCGCACAGACATATCAATGGTATTTCAAAGATGTGGAAATAACCGGAGCCACTCAGCAGTATTACAAACCAGACAAAATCGGATTCTATAAAGTCTTGATTACAGATGCTTTCGGGTGCAATGCTATGTCCGACCCATTCTATTTTTCAGGGACTGACGTTATGGAAATTCTTTCGTTCGATTTCGGAGCAATTTATCCAAATCCGAGTACAGGTATTTTTTATGTGACTTTAAATGATAAATCCTTGAAAAATATAAATGTTAAAGTCAAAGACCTGTTAGGAAATTTAGTGAAAGAAGCCGATTATTTGTCTGAAAGTTATCTGAATGAAAAAATTGATATTTCGAATTCACCATCAGGTATCTATTTCATTGAAATAAATACCGGTACAAAGAGGTTTGCCGGGAAATTAATTGTCAGCGGCATAAGATAATAATATTTAAAAAAAGATTTGAAACAATGGTCAACTCCTATACTATACAAAAGCGTATATTTCCTAATCAGGAAACAAAAGGACCGAATGCCAACTGGCAGGTTAATGTTCTTATAATGATTATAACTGTGGTAATTAGTTCATTCTTTTTTTCTTTTCATTTTAACAAACAGAAGAAAGAAATTATCCATTATAACGTTGTTGTGGGTAACATCTGGTCGAAAGATGCTGTAAAGGCAGACTTTTCGTTTCCTGTTTTCAAAGACGAGAGAGTGTTCTTAAAAGAATTAAACGAAGCAAAGAAAAATTCGCTTCCGGTATTCCTATTCAATGAACAGGCTGAAAAATCTGCATACGATTTTCTTGATAATCTTATGAAGTATATCAAAAAAAGTAATCCTGTTTACAGTGAAAGTCTGAAGGAACTCGTGAAGGAATCTTCAGTTCAAGCTTTAGTAAGCAGTCAAACAGAGGATTTTACAAAATCATATAAAAATATTGATAAATTATTCCATAATTTCTTGAAGAATATTTACAAATATGGAATTTCAGACAAGGAATTATCATCATTTAACAATGCGGAATTAGCTTTAAGAATTGACATCAACACAGATAAGATTTTTCCGAAGGCTCAGGTTATTGACCCAAAATCTTTTCAAGAAAAAGCAAAAAATCTCCTTGAAGAAAAAGTTGAAGAACGATATATTCCGTTTGTCCGCGAAGTAATTCAGAAACTTTACAAACCGAATTTTATTTATTCGTCTAATCTGACGGACAAAGCCAGAGAGCTTTCTGTTCAGGCTGTTGCAAAGACCGAGGGCATTGTTCGGGAAGGTGAAACAATTATCAACAAAGGAGAGAGAGTATCTGAAAGTACTATTCAAAAACTGACATCGTATCAACATTCCAAATATATTAAAAATGACACGGACAATTCATTTGTCAATGTACTGGGAAGTGTCGGTCATGCAGGCTTTATATATTCAATTCTTATAATTTACCTGATTATCCTGAGAAAGAGAATATTAACCGATAATTTTAATTTTGGTTTATTAAGCTGTCTTTTAATACTTGTATCATTATTTACATGGCTTTCTATCCAGATACCCTCAAAATATCCGTTGGAATATCTGATAATTGTACCGGGAATATCAATGCTGGTGGCAATTTTGTTCGATTCAAGGACAGCTTTTTACTTTACAGTGACAATTTCGCTAATGGTAACAGGAATCAGGGGAAATGATTACGACACAGGGACTGCTCTTATGTTTGCCGGTATTCTGGGTGCATATACGGTAAGAGACATACAAAGCAGGACACAAATATTCAAATCCATATTTTTCATTGCTCTTGGCTTTTTTGTAACAATCATATCTTTCGGATTCGAAAGGTCAATTGATTTTGACCAGACTTTGAGTAAACTAATCGTTGCATTTGTAAACAGTGCTCTTTCGCCAATCATTACTTTCGGGTTGCTTTTTGTACTTGAGCGAATGACTAACGTAACAACTGATTTAAGACTTGAAGAATATAACAACTTAAACAGTCCATTGATTGTTAAAATGAGTGAATTAGCACCAGGGACCTACCAGCATACTCTTCAGCTTGCCGTCCTCGCCGAAAAATGTGCTTCTGCAATCGGCGCAAACAGATTATTAGCCCGTGTCGGAGCATTATATCACGATATAGGGAAAATAACAAAACCTGAGTATTTCGTTGAAAATCAGCTTGAAATGGATAACAAACATAATCTTATTTCCCCAAAGAAAAGTGCCGAAGCTATTCGTGGGCATGTGACCGAAGGTATGAAAATTGCAAAAGAGTACAAGCTACCTCAAAAAATTGCTGATTTTATTCCGATGCATCACGGAACATTTTTAATTAAGCATTTTTATGCTAAAGCATTAGAAGAAGCTCACGGCGAAGAAATTAACGAATCTGACTACAGATATCCTGGTCCCAAACCCACTACAAAGGAAGCTGCTATCGTGATGATTTGTGATTCTGCCGAAGCTATTTCCAGATTAGCAGCTAATGACAAGGAGGAGCTTGATAAATCAATTGACCGAACAATCAATTCTCGTTTGCAGGACGGGCAGTTCGATGATTGCGACATAACTTTCAAAGACCTTCATATCATTAAGGAAATCTGTGTAAAAAACTTGTTTGGAATTGCTCACCAAAGGGTTGAATACAAGGAAATACCTGATACTCAAGGCAAAGTTAATTAATGGGGGGGCATATTTTGTTTAAAAAATACATAAAATATGAACCTTCCGGTAATTAAAACAGCTACACCGGATATTCCTAAGGCCTTCATTCGGGAATTGACACAATTTATCAATTATATCTCTTTAGAAAAAGGCTTATCGGAAAATACCAAAGTCTCATATAAACATGACCTTGTTACTTTCGCTCAATTTCTTCATCAGGAAGATATTTCAAGATATTCTAATGCCGATTCTGCTTCGATTACTAAATTTCTTTATGAGTTATCGGAATTAGGTTTGACCGCTTCAAGCAGGTCAAGATATCTATCTTCGATTAGAAGTCTTTATAAATTCATGTATGCAGACGGAATAGCTTCATCTGACCCTTCGGAAACCATAGAACTTCCGAAATCCGGCAGAAAGTTACCTGAAACACTGACAATTGATGAAGTTTTTTCAATTTTAGAACAAACTGATACAACTGATAAATTAGGTTTAAGAGACAGAGCTATTTTGGAGACAATGTATGCTTGCGGCTTGCGAGTATCTGAAGTGATAAATCTCACTCAAAGAAATGTTTTGTTTGATGCTGAAGTCTTACGTGTATTCGGCAAAGGTTCAAAGGAAAGGATAGTTCCAATAGGGCATTCTGCTCTTGAATGGGTCGAAAATTATCGTATGAAATCCCGAACTATTCTTAAAAAGGAAAGTCCAACTAATGATATTCTTTTCTTAAACTCTCGAGGGAAAAAATTATCACGGATGGGACTGTGGAAGATAGTTGCAAAAGCGGCTCAGCAAGCTAATATTTCAGCAAAAGTCCATCCGCATACTTTCAGACATTCATTTGCTACTCACCTGCTCGAGGGTGGTGCCGATTTACGTGCAGTACAGGAAATGCTGGGTCATTCGGATATTTCTACAACTCAGATTTACACGCATTTGGATAGGGAGTTTTTAAAGGAAGTACACAAATCTTTTCACCCAAGAGGATAACTCTTATTAAAACAGTTAAATTATGTCACAGCTACTTTGTAACGAATCTTTTTTAAAAGCAGGTCTTCCGGCTGAATCCGGAGAATTGATTTCTTATGCTATTGAAAATAATCTGCTAAGCAAACTCTTTCTGATATTTCCAACCGGCAAAATAGTCAGAAAAGGTAAGCAAAACATACTGAAAGAATATTTCGAAAAATACAACAAACCATTAGAATCGACGAATGTGTTCACTTTACAGAATTTCATAAGGTTAATAAATGTTCAAACTTTTTCACAAAATCGTTCAAGAACCATTTCGGATGCTCACAGACTTGCTATTTTCGAGGAAGCAGTTCAGAATTCCGAATTAATGTTTTACAAAAAATGCGACGGAAAAGTTTCATATCCAGTTCTGCAAAAGCTTGCGAATGTGGTTTGGGGTCTTAAAGAAGACGGAATCACTCCGGATAAAATGAAGAAAAGGTTGAACGATTATATGGCGGTAAATGACGGAACTCTTGAAGTTTTGAAATATGGCGATATTGCAAACCTATATTCAGCTTATGAAATCATAAAAGGAGACAAGCTGCTTGATAATGAAGATGTAACAGCCCAAGTAAATCATTATTACAAAATAAACGGTTCATCCGAGAATGAGCTATTCTCAAGGAACAGTAATGAATTAACCAAGATATTTCCTTCCGATTCAATAATTCATTTTGAAGGATTCAGCGAATTCAAATTTCCTGAAACGGTTTTTCTCTCGTTGTTTTCTAATGCAGAATTTCCTGTATCAATCAGAATTGACTTTTTGCTGAATGAAAAAAAGAGTTTGGAGAATGGACCTTTATTCGGTAACCTTGAAAAAACGATAATAGATTTGTCTGACTCCGGGTTCAAACTAATCCCATTAGATGTTTTCACTCAAAAGCAGAAGGATGAGCTTGAAGAAGTACTTCCTTCATACTTTTTAAGGCGATGGTTATTCAATACGGAGAAGAAAATCGAAAATGAAAAATTTTCGTTCATGGTTAAAATTTTTGAATGCGAAAACAGGATTGAAGAAGTCAGAACTCTGGCAAAGCTAATTAAATGGCTTGTTCTTGAAAAGAATTACAAACTTCCTGAAATCTGCGTCGTTATGCGCCAGCCAGAGCAATATACAACTCTATTCAGGGAAATTTTTCAAGAATACAAAATACCTGTTAATATTTCGGACAGATATAAATTATCGTCATCAAACGTTGTAAATTCAATTTTTGCAGTCCTCGACCTTGTTATTAACCGATTTCGCAGAGAGGACGTAAATAAAATACTGAATAGTCAGTATCTAAGTCTCGGGCATAAAGAAAATCCTGAAAATAGAATTAACTCAACCAGGCTGTATGATTTGGCGGTGCAGCTTAGAATAAACGGCGGCATAAAAAGCGGTGGAAAAAATGCTTGGAAGAAGAAGATGGAGTTCCGTCTCAGGTCACTCGAAAATCAACTGAAATATGCCGATGATTCCGCAGAAGAGCAGCCGGATAAATACAGCCTGCAAAATGAAATAAAACTAATTAAAGAAGCAGTAAAAGATTTTGCTTCTCTTGAAAATTTAGTGAATTTTGAAGATAAAATGATGTTTCCCGATGAATTTGCTGCCATTATTCAAGATAAGATTATTGTTTTATTTGAAATAATGAATAATATTAACAACATTTATAAACTTCAGGCTGATAATTTCAGTGAAAAATCTTTAAATGAAAAAATTCTTTATGCAGAGAGTGTAGAAAAAGATGTTAGGGCTTTAGTCGAATTTGAGAAAATTCTCTTTGAGTTTAAAGATATTTTAAACGAGAGAAATCCGAACACAAAATACACACTCATCGAGCTAACTGAAAAACTCAGAACTTCAATGCTTAACGGGAAATATCAGATTAGGGAAAAACAAAGCTACGGAGTTACGGTCACATCAGTGGAACAAATCAGGAACATCGATTTCAAAGTCAGCATTCTCTGCGGTGCTTTAGACGGTTCATTCCCGATTTCATACCGACCGGAAGTTTTTTTGGGTGAGGAAATTCCTGATACCGAAGAAAGACATATCTGCACTGAAAGAATGCAGTTTTACCAGTTTCTTACGAATTCACCATTAAAACTCGATAAATCTGAAAAGCTAATTTACATAACTTATCCTCAGTTTGACGAGGATAAGGAGCTTGTCCGTTCTCCTTTTGTTGATGCAGTATTGAGGATAACCAACCTTGAACAGGATAACAGAATTTATAATTTTGCAGACTTAAAAAAGGCTATCGAATTGCCTGAATCCATGCTGGATGAAAAATCAAAAATTCAGCTTCAGGATGTTCCTTTCATAAACTCGATAGCATCCGACAATGAGAAATATGGATATTTTGGAAACAAAATCCATAGA
>Ga0172370_10009622_pt1 | contig 11263 bp, 10 predicted proteins | sample LakKiv5m_FD_114538 | JGI IMG/M metagenome (GOLD analysis project Ga0172370, IMG submission 114538) | Freshwater microbial communities from Kabuno Bay, South-Kivu, Congo - kab_022012_11.5m | ecosystem: Environmental > Aquatic > Freshwater > Lake | place: Democratic Republic of the Congo...
TTTCATAAAACGTTAGGTTTAAATTAATAATTAGAAAATTTAAAATATTAAAATTAATAATTTTCGTGTGTAAAATGAAATACCTTAACTTGCTAAATATCTGAAATACAGTTAGCAAGCTCTCATTAAAAACATGTAGGCGGAAAAGTAAATCGTTCGATCATAGGCCAATTCAGTTAATTACCAGATAGTGCAAATATATAAAATTTTAATAAAAATCAAGTTTTATTTTAATAAGTAGGCTAAAGTAGTTTTTAATTCAAATCTGCGTTCACTATCCCTTTTTTAAAGATTAATTTTTGTCCATTTGGAAATTAATGTTTTTGCACAAATACAAATTATCGATTGAAAATCAACGAAAAAAGTTAGAGTGTTGCTAAATTACTTTTCGTTATTATACACTTTGTAAAGCGTTAAAAATCATTAAAAAATTTTAACATTTAATTAGGCCGAAATAATCAACCTGGCAAATTTTGTACATAATCTGACCGAAATCGTTGAAATGGATCTGGATTTACTACCATTTACAGGGCATGGCTCTCCAAATCTTACACTATGGAATTGCTTAAAGGATGGAAGATTGAAAAAATGGTATAATGGAGTGATGGAAAATTGGAACGATGGAAAATTGTTTATCAAAATGCCCATGTGTGATCATATTGTAATCGTTATAATATCAAGCGTTTACGAATTGGATTCAACATTCAGTTTTAATACCCATTTACTCTTTTTCATTACTTGGCAGTTTCATTGGCCAGATGTTTTACATTTGCATTTGGATTACCAACAATTTGACTGCGATGGAAGTTGATATTTTTATTCCCTGTTTCATTGATCAGATTTATCCCGAAACGGGTTTTAACATGGTTAAGGTTCTCGAAAAATCAGGTGTTAAAGTTCATTACAATGGCAACCAGACTTGTTGCGGACAAATGGCTTTTAACAGTGGTTTTTGGGATGAGGCCCGTGACCTGGGTATTAAATTTATCGGCGACTTTAACAATAACCGGCCGGTGGTGGGCCCCTCGGCTTCCTGCATCGGATTTGTCAGAAATTATTACGACAAACTTTTTTATAATTCACCCTGGCATCTGGAGTACAAAAAGTTAAAGGATAATATTTACGAAATCACCGATTTTATGGTGAATGTCCTGGGTATCGATGACATCGGTGCCAGCTTCGATGCTAAGGTTACCTACCATGATTCATGTGCTGCCCTGCGCGAATATCGTTTAAAAGATGAACCCCGTATTTTGCTTTCAAAAGTTAAAGGTCTTACGCTGGTCGAAATGACGAAAACAGATGTCTGCTGTGGATTTGGTGGTACTTTTGCGGTTAAAAACGAACCCATCTCCACTGCAATGGCTGAGCAAAAAGTTCATGATGCACTCGATACGGGCGCCGAATATATTGTTTCGACGGATTCATCCTGCCTGATGCACCAGGAAGGTTACATCAAAAAGCACGATTTACCCATTAAAGTCATACATATTATCGATTTGTTGGCTCAGGGAATTTAGTACTCTAATTGTCGGATTTTATCCATTTTGGCTTTCCGTATCTATCTAAGTAATGATTTTACAGCGGATTTACTCAGATAAGAATGTAGTTGTGATTTTCTGAGAACTCATTTAACAAATACCTGTAAATGTATGTGTTACGAATATTGATGGGGTAGGTGTGAAGAGAATTTCCATCCTTACAGCTTGAATTAAAGGAATGTAATATTGTCGGTGGGTAGCAAAATCTGGCATTAAAATCCAATTCAATATCAGGAATTTCAAATCCTGATCCACCTTTTTTTCGGATATTTCCAGTTTTTTTTTGCATTTTTAAAATATTGAGTAAATTTGTTACTCAATTTAGCAATCAAAATCGATCGTTGTTTAATGAATTATTAAATCCGGGAAACCAATGACTGAAAATGGATTTTCTTGTCCAAATCGATGCCGTAATCCTGGTTTTTGCAATTCACAATCATTGATACTGAATTGCCTGTAACAGATTGAACGAATTTATTTTTGATCATGCTTTTACTTTTCAGTCGTTAAAAACTGTGACTGACGGGGCGAAGCTGTGCCAGCACAAGGCGTAATAAACAAATCCCAAAAAACAAATCCCCAGTTCCGCAAGTAGGCAGACACAACTCCAAATACCAAATTCCTTGTTAGACGCGCTCATCACATCGCAAACGCGAATTAAATTGTTGCTGAAATTCTTTCTCAACTGCAGGTCAGCCTCCTATTTACGAGGCCTGGAGACTGAGTTTGGAGAATCAAGCAATTCGATCAGGCTTGAACTGAACCGGCTGGAAAATGCCGGTCTGCTTCGATCATACAGCGATGGCAACAAGAAAATGTTCAGGGCAAACACTAATCACCCGCTCTATCCGGAGATCAACAGCATTTTAAGAAAAATGGCCGGAATCGACCAGATAATCGAAAAGGTTGTCAATAGGCTGGGTGAACTGAATAAGGTTTTTGTATCCGGAAGTTTTGCCAACGGAGTCGATAGTGATGAAATTGAACTTGTTTTTGTGGGTGATGGTATCGAAAAACCCTATTTGTTTAACCTGATTGGAAAAGCCGAAACCATTATCCAGCGTAGGATTAGTTACATTATTTATTCGTTGGGTGAATACGAAGAGGTAAAGAACAAGCTCGATACCAGCGGATTGCTGATCTGGGAAAGAAATTAACTTATTAATAAAGAATGGTACCGGCTTTCGAAATTTTATTTACATGAATTATAACTCCTCATGACGGATTTGATTTCAAATGAAATAAACATCGCCCCCTGGAATGTTCTTTACACCGCGCCACGAGCAGAAAAAAGGGTTTACGACAGGCTTGTGGAGTTGGGTATTGAAACCTATCTGCCTTTGTACAAAACCATCAGGCAGTGGAGCGACAGGAAGAAAAAAGTTGAAGTACCCTTATTTAACTCCTATATTTTCGTAAGAAGTTCCGAAAAACTACGATTCGACATCTTACAGGTTTATGGTGTGGTAAGATATCTCTATTACCTGGGACGACCGGCAATTATCAGGCAAAAGGAAATCGATGGTATCAGGCGGTTTCTTCACCAGACTGAAGGTTTTAAGATTACTGTTGAGATTGGCGATAAAGTACAGATAGCTTCAGGAGTGATGGAAGGTGTTTATGGTGAAGTTGTCAGGGTAGGGAAGGAGAAACTTGTTTTGCAGATCGAACAGTTGGGCATGAACCTCGTGGCCGAAATCGATCGCGATATGGTAAAGAAGAAGACCAAAAACTGATCTTAAAAATGTGATTCAAGCTGCTGATATGTAGCCTGTTTTACTTTAATCCTTGTAATTTGCAACCATTAGGCAGGCCCCTTTTTTCCACAATATTATGAATACATCCGGCAACATCCACCCTGTTTTCGACCAGATACTCACCCGTGCCGATAAAGAAAAATTGCTTAATCAACACTCGAAGGTGATCTGGTTTTCCGGTCTCTCGGGAGCCGGTAAAACAACATTAGCCAAAGAACTGGAAGTTATTCTTTATCATAAAGGGTATCTAACGCAAATCCTCGATGGCGACAACATCCGGACAGGAATTAACAATAACCTGGGTTTCAGCGATGACGACAGGAAAGAGAATATCCGCCGGATTGCCGAAGTATCAAAGCTCCTGGTATTCAGCGGTGTAATTGCGCTCAATAGCTTTATCAGCCCGACAAAGGATATACGTCAGATTGCCATCGACATCATCGGAAGGGAAAATTTCATTGAAGTTTTTGTTGATGCGCCACTTGAAGTCTGCGAAAGACGCGACGTGAAAGGATTATATAAAAAGGCAAGAGCCGGAAAAATAAAGAATTTTACGGGTATTGATGCTCCTTTCGAGCGACCTGCGGATCCTGACATCACTATAAACACCGACAAGTTAAGTATAGCCGAAAGCCTCCGGAAGTTGTTGGAGGTAGTATTACCAAAAATTACCTATTCGATATGACAGGTTACAGTTTGACGAACCTCCAGGAATTGGAAGCCGAAGCCATCCACATCATCAGGGAAGTGGCATCCGAATTTGAAAACCCGGTGATGCTCTATTCCATTGGAAAAGACTCATCGGTGATGGTACGTCTTGCCGAAAAGGCTTTTTATCCGGGGAAGGTTCCTTTTCCACTGATGCACATCGATTCGAAGTGGAAATTTAGGGAGATGATCGATTTCAGGGACCGCTATGCCAAAGAGAAGGGCTGGGATCTGATCGTACATTATAATAAGGAAGGTTTCGAAGCCGGTGTGGGACCTTTTACACATGGCAGTAAGGTTCACACCGACATCATGAAAACCCAGGCGCTGCTCGAAGGATTAAGCAAATACAAATTCGATGCTGCCTTTGGGGGTGCACGACGCGACGAAGAAAAGTCGAGGGCCAAGGAAAGGATTTTCTCCTTCCGTGACCGTTTCCACCAGTGGGATCCAAAAAATCAGCGTCCCGAATTATGGAACATTTACAACACACGTATCCACAAAGGCGAATCCATCAGGGTGTTCCCCCTTTCCAACTGGACCGAACTCGACATCTGGCAATACATCCGGCTCGAGCATATCCCGATTGTACCTTTATATTTTGCCAAAGAGAGACCGGTTGTGGAAGTCAATGGCAACCTGATCATGGTTGACGATGAGCGTACTCCCGCCGATATTGCTGCAAAAGCCAGCATGCGGATGGTAAGATTCCGGACACTCGGATGCTATCCCTTAACCGGAGCTATCGAATCCGAAGCCGACACCATCGAAAAAATTGTCGAAGAAATGATGATAGTCACCAAATCCGAACGAACAACACGCGTCATCGATTTCGACCAGGAAGGAAGTATGGAACAAAAGAAACGGGAAGGATACTTTTAATAAAAAACAAAAATCTTTAGTAACAATGCCACAAGAACCAGAAAATACGCATGTTTAAGATCTGGAGGAGAGGACTTTTTAATTTGCTAAGTCGGTTAGGCTGTCAATTATGAAGTTACCAAAAACCATTGCTAATATTGAAGATGCAAAGCAGTTGGTAAAATCTTCAGGTTCGACGGGAGCAAATTATATCGAAGCGAACGAAGCCTTGAGTGGAAAAGATTTTTTGATGCGTATAAAGATTTCCAGAAAAGAAGTTAAGGAGTCAGCTTACTAGTTAAGGTTAATCCATGAAACAAATGAATTGGACAATGCCGGCGAATTTGTGACTTTAATTAATGAAGCAAATGAATTAAAGAATATTCTTTCAGCAATAATTAACAAATCTAAATGAACCATTTGCATGCTATTGTCATTTTGAATTTTTTAAGTTGAGATTTTTTTGATTTTGTTTTTTGATATTTGAATTTTATTGTACGATTGAATTAATACTTGAATATTAGGTGAATGGATATAAATGAGTTCCTTAACCAGGATCAAAAGAAGGACCTCTTGCGTCTGCTTACTGCCGGGTCTGTGGATGATGGGAAATCGACACTGATTGGCAGGTTGTTGTTCGATAGCAAGAAATTGTACGAAGATCATCTTCAGGCACTCGAACGCGACAGCAAACGCATCGGGCACGCAGGCGAAGAGATCGATTATGCCTTGTTGCTCGACGGACTAAAAGCCGAAAGGGAACAAGGCATCACCATTGATGTTGCCTACAGGTATTTTTCGACAGCCAAACGAAAATTTATCATAGCCGATACCCCGGGTCATGAGCAATACACACGGAACATGGTCACCGGGGCATCAACAGCAAACCTGGCCATCATCCTGATTGATGCCCGGAAAGGCGTCATAACCCAAACCAAACGTCATACTTTTATTGTGTCACTGCTTGGAATCAGGCATATTGTTCTGGCAGTTAACAAGATGGACCTGATGGGTTATAAACAGGAAGTATTTGAAAGCATTTGCGACGATTACAGGTCGTTTATCACAAATCTCGATATTCCGGATGTGAATTTCATCCCCATATCAGCTCTAAAAGGCGACAATGTAGTGGATGTTACGGATAAAATGCCCTGGTATCATGGCAGTAGCCTGCTTGAATTCCTTGAGACGGTGCACGTTAGCAGCGACAGGAATTTCTCCGATCTGCGTTTCCCGGTGCAGTATGTGCTGAGACCAACCCTCGATTTCAGGGGCTTTTCAGCGAGGGTTACTTCAGGCGTCATCAGGAAAGGTGATGATATCAGGGTATTGCCATCAGGAAAAAGAAGCACCGTTTCTTCAATAGTTTCCTATGGCGGTGTTGTAGATTATGCTTTTCCGCCGCAGTCGGTTACGGTTACGCTCGAAGATGAGATCGACATTTCGAGGGGAGATATGATAGTTCACACCGACAATCTTCCCATGATCGAACGGCACTTTGAAGCCATGCTTGTTTGGATGGATGAAAAGCCAATGTCGTCTGAAACGCAGTTTTATCTTAAACATACCACCAATGCCACTAAGGCCAGAATCGATAAAGTCAGGTACAAGATAGATGTAAACACCCTTGAGAAGTCGGAGATAAGTGCCTTCACCCTTAATGAAATTGGCAAGGTAGTGATCACCAGTAATAAACCATTGTTTTTCGATCCCTACAAGAAAAACCATGTGACCGGAGCTTTTGTACTGATTGATCCTGTTTCGAACAATACCTGTGCCGTTGGGATGATCATCGATCAACTGAAAGACAAGGATTTGCCTTCCCGAATTACGGATATGGATTTGAAAAAGATCGAGCGTGGTGAATGTCTGATCACTAAGGAAGCCCGTGAAGGATTTTATAATCAGAAAGGCGTCACCATCTGGTTTACAGGCTTGCATGGTTCGGGGAAGAACCATCTGGCTTACACACTCGAAAAACGACTGTTCGACGAAGGTGCAACAGTGGTTTTGTTGGAAGGAAGTACGGTAAGATCGGGATTGTCGCGTGAACTGGATTATTCGCCTGCTGACCGCGCCGAGCATTTACGTCGTGTGGCGCATGTTGCCCGGTTGCTGAACGATCAGGGTGTAATTACACTCTGTTCCTTTATTTCACCCGATGAAGACATCCGCCGGCAGTTAACCGACATCATTGGTCCCGACAGGTTTCATCTTGTTTACATGGATGCTGACCTGGAGTTTAGCCGGAATAATAAACCGTTGTTGTACAAAAAAGCTGATGCCGGAGAAATAGAGAATATGCCGGGGATAGATGTCGAATTCGAAATTCCGCAATCGCCACAACTGGTACTCAGACCTCAGGAAAACGACAGGAATTGTGATATCATTTTGGATTACCTGGCCAGCGAAAAGATTTTTCCGTTAAAATAGATAGCCCGGTATAAAATTCCATTCTGTCGAAAACATTAAAAACCCTCGGTCATTTCCGGTGGTGAAGCAGAATTGGTAAAAAAAATGCTAATTCCCGAATCCGGAAATCCTTTATTTTCAAAATGTTTGCTGTAAGATTGTGAGGTTTTCGTTCTGAATTTCTAACATACATGGAAAATTTAACATTTAAATCTTGTGGTACTTTGATGATTGAGTAATTTTGCTACTCAAAACCGGATATTTTGAATTGATTCTGGAAGTTAATTATTTTGAAACAGGCTAATGATATAAACTTTACAAAGTACTTGAAAATAACCCTGATAATACGATAAGTACAGCTAAGCATATGATAATTTGATGATCCGCTAAAATGGATTGCATTTAATCGAAAAACAAACTTACAAAGGTAATTCTCATGGTCTTCTTTCAAAATGTTACATTCCCAGACTCATCAGGGTGGTTTTGCAATGCTGTGGTTTACCTTTGATGTGACTCACCCGGCGAAGCTATAATAACAGGTACCCGAAATGTAAATTTGTACCGGAAAACATCAGAGATATTCTTTGATTATGTCAATTATTGAGGATTTTGACCAAATGACAAAATTCAGGTCCCAAAATTCTTGACCCATAAAATAAACCCGGAATCCGCCAGTAGGCGGACACAGCCTCGAACGCGGAACACAAAACCCGAAGCTTATTTTTTTCATTGGATAAAATCTCGCTAAAATGCCAAAATATCTGATTACCGGAACAGCGGGCTTCATCGGATTTCATCTTGCCACTGTTTTACTCGAAAATGGCAACGAAGTGGTCGGTCTCGACAGCATAAACGACTATTACGATGTGAATCTGAAATACAGCAGGCTCAAACAGTCAGGCATTGCACGTGAGGAAATCAGACATAACGAACTCACCCAAAGCAGCATTTATCCTGGATACCGGTTTATCCGTATGAACCTCGAGGATAAGGAAGGTCTGGTTGAGCTTTTCGCTTCGGAACATTTTGATTATATGATAAACCTTGCCGCACAGGCAGGAGTCAGATACAGCATCGACAATCCTGATGTTTACATTCAAAGCAACATCATTGGTTTTTTTAATGTGCTGGAAGTCTGCAGGCACTATCCTGTGAAGCATCTGTTGTTTGCCAGCAGTTCGAGTGTTTACGGGAATAATACTAAAGTACCTTTCAGCGAAACCGATAATGTTGATCATCCCATCAGCCTTTATGCGGCTACCAAAAAGAGTAACGAATTGCTGGCACACGCTTATAGCCATTTATATCATATTCCGGTTACCGGTCTCCGCTTCTTTACAGTTTATGGACCATGGGGACGACCCGACATGGCAATGTTCAAATTTACAAAAGCCATCCTCGAAGGGAAACCTATCCAGGTCTTCAATGAGGGCAACCTTTATCGCGATTTCACTTATGTAGATGATATTGTAACCGGAATCGTCAAATTCATTAGCCAGTTTAAGCCAAAGCCTGATGATGTGAATTACAGCATTTTAAATATTGGAAACAATTCGCCCGTTAAGCTGCTGGATTTTATTGAAGAGATCGAAAAGTGTCTGGGAATGGAAGCCATTAAACAAATGAGTCCGATGCAGGCAGGAGATGTGTTGACTACCTTTGCCGATATTTCTAAAATTCAGGGCCTTTGCGATTTTGAACCACAAACCAACATCGGGGATGGCATCCAAAAGTTTTGCGACTGGTACCGGAGCTATTACAATTAGCTGGTGGCACTCAAGTTCAGAAGAACTGAAACATTGAACCCCGACTCCCGGAATCCGCCAGTAGGCGGACATAGCACGAAACATGGAACCGCCTTAAAAGGTTGAAACTTTAACTGTTTTGAATTTCAAATCATAAGGAAATTGCAAATGGATTACTTGAATTTAAGTAATGTTCAAAGCAAGATTATCGAAATCGGCAACCAAAGGGTAATACGGGACAGTGATGTTTCTAAACTTTACGATGTTGAAACAAAAAGAGTAAATGAAGCTGTTGGCCATAACCCGGATAAGTTTCCTGACGGATACATTATTGAAATTACGGCTGAGAGCTGGAATTTTTTAAGGTCGAAATTTTCGACTTTAAACACCAAAGGCCGGGGCAAACATACTAAGTACATTCCCAAAGCCTTCACCGAAAAAGGATTGTATATGCTCGCTTCTATTTTGAAGAGTCCCCGCGCTACCCAAATTACGTTGGCAATAATTGAAACTTTCACCCGTTTTCGGGAATTAACAAAAACTATAGCCGGAATTTCTGAAACTGCCGGTGATAAGGGAAAACAAAAATCGTTGATGCAGAAAAGCAGTGAAATCATGTCCGACCTTCTTGGTGATGACCTTCATACCACAGATACCGAAACTACACTCGAAATAAATTTTGCAGTGATGAAACTTAAACATACCATCAAGCGAAAATAATTTTCATGTTTAGCATACCCTGCTTACAAACCTTGATGAATATCATGAAGGATCAAACCCTAAATAACAAATGCTAAAAACAAGGAATCTTTGATTCTGTAGCTTTTTTGAGTATCCCGCCTTAAGCGGAACAACGAATCCGCCAGTAGGCGGACACTCAAACGAACCTCTTTAATCAATATGAAAAACTTCGCCCTGATTGGTGCCGCAGGCTACATCGCACCACGCCACATGAAAGCCATAAAAGAAACCGGGAATAACCTGGTTTGTGCCCTCGACCCGTACGATGGCATCGGCATTATGGACAGCTATTTCCCTCATGCCGATTTCTTTACCGAGTCCGAACGTTTCGACCGCCACCTCGATAAACTGCGCAGGCAGGGCGACAGGAAAATTGATTATGTGAGTATCTGCAGCCCCAATTACTTGCATGATGCCCACATACGAATGGCATTACGCAATCATTCCCATGCCATCTGTGAGAAGCCGCTGGTCCTGAATCCCTGGAACCTGGAAGCATTGCAGGAAATAGAACAGGAAACCGGTAAAAAGATCTACACGATATTGCAGTTGCGTCTACATCCTGCAATTCTTCAGCTTAAGCAGCAAATCGAAGAGGGTCCTGACGACAAGATTTACGATGTAGATCTTTCCTACATCACTTCAAGGGGACCGTGGTATTACAGGTCGTGGAAAGGCAACATCGAAAAAAGTGGTGGTGTGGCAACAAATATCGGTGTTCATTTTTTCGATATGCTAACCTGGATCTTTGGTGAGAGCAGGGAAGTGGAAGTGTTTCAAAGTGAACCTGACCATGCCGCGGGCATTATCCGGCTTGAAAAAGCCTGTGTAAGGTGGTTCCTGAGCATAAATCGTGAGCATCTGCCCGTAAGTGCCCAAGCCGCCGGCCTGACTACTTTTCGAAGCATTTCGGTCGAAGGTACCGAAATCGAATTTAGCAGCGGTTTTACCGATCTTCATACGATGAGTTACCGGAATATCCTTGATGGGAAAGGCTATGGATTAAAAGATGCCATTCAGAGCATCCGTATCGTCCAAAAAATCAGGAATGAAAAGCCGACTGGCAAAGTGGATGATTTCGTCTCTAGGTTTGAGCGATAATAACAACGAACAACGAATACGCCAGTAGGCGGGCACAGCAACTAACAATTGCACTGAGCACATTCGAAGTGACAAACACCGAACCCCAAACACCAAACTTTTTAAATCAGGAACAGGCAAGTTTGTAATTTTCAGGATTTAAGCTTCATTTCTCACTATATTTGCAGAAACACTATCTGACATGAAAATCGTTAATCCACTGTACGACAAGGCCTTCAAGTATTTGATGGAAAACAACAAGTTGGCCAAAAAAATACTGTCTGTAATTTTAGATGTGGAGATTATTGAGTTAGTACTGAGTCAGCAGGAAACCACTCTTCCCGATGAAAGGAGGGGACTAACGCTTTTTAGGCTCGATTTCAAAGCCATCATCAAAGAAGGCAACGGAAGTCAAAAA
>Ga0172370_10009625_pt1 | contig 11260 bp, 17 predicted proteins | sample LakKiv5m_FD_114538 | JGI IMG/M metagenome (GOLD analysis project Ga0172370, IMG submission 114538) | Freshwater microbial communities from Kabuno Bay, South-Kivu, Congo - kab_022012_11.5m | ecosystem: Environmental > Aquatic > Freshwater > Lake | place: Democratic Republic of the Congo...
ATAAAATCCGCCGGTTAATCCCGGGCACTGCCTCAGATCAATAACCATTGGATCATCTGCCAAACCATTTAGCTGATTGTTAACCTTTTGCTAACCAATTCATGATCCAAAAACAAGATTATTTAAGGGGCACAAAACAAACTGTATAAAAGAAAGAAAGTAAAATTTGCCGGGTTTACTTAGATAGATAAAGGAAAGAGGAGAATAACTAAAATTGGCCGATTAAATCAAATTGTTCATTTTACTTGCATATTGCTTTCAGTTATCATTTACTAATGCCCGGGCAGTTGCATCAAACCTTCATTAAGATTGTAAAAATACTTAAAAACATCAATTTAATAGCGTTTACGGGCATTTAAAATAATATTTATATAATACCTGGGCTCCGGTATGGGGCTTTCTTTATACCTATTAATTATTGTTTTAATCTGGGTAATTTACGCGACGAAAGATGGGAGGACTGACGAGAGGACTGACAAGAGGACTGACATCTCGACGAAAATAAACAACTGTTAAAATGAACTAACTATACTTGAAATTTCTAAATTCAGCAGATATTTATATTCAAACAGGGGATAACTGTACATAAGAAATAAATTAGAATCAAAATAAAACAAAGCAATTCACATTAAGTATCAAAGAGATACATTAATCTTAAGCTAAAAGCGAGTAAAAAAATGTGAGTGGGGAATAGTACAATATTATTTCAAGGGATCTTATTGGCAACATCCAAACTAACCTGCTTTCTTTTTTTGCCCGAGTTGAGTTTCGAGATCTTCAATTCGGGAGTGCTGCAGGTCGACTGTTTTATTTTGTGTTGTTATCAGCATTTTCAAAACTTCAATCGTTTCATCCTTCTGTCGACACATCTCACAAGCCGGCTTCGGTATTTCATCATCTTCATATAAAAGCATCTTTCCGGTACCGGTCAATAACCAGTTCACATTCAATGCTGGATATTTATTGAGTATTTTTTCGAGGATTTCAACGCTCGGTTTGTTTTTTGCTTTGAATAAATTCAGCAAAACTGACTCACTAACACCGGTTTGTTGCGAAAATTTATAACGATTAACTTTCAAATAATCAAGAAATTGAACAATTCTTTCACTGATACTCAAAATATTTTCAGTTTTTTCTTGCATTACTCAAATAATATGTAGTATATTTGTCAAATGAAGTCCACAAAGATACAGCCCCAAAACGGAAAAGTCAAATATGTCTATGACTACCCTGAGAACAGAGAGGTCTCCAAGACATTTTCCTACATGGACAAGCTACTGATTTCTCAGAAGACGGGGTTCTCATTAAACTATATATGGTATTGGTGTAAGGGAAAAAGAAAAAACCGCCGCATTGAGGAATTGGCACGTAAGATCATGCGGCTTAATAAAGCAAAGCTATGTAAGCTTAATAATTAAAACAGACTGAATAGTTAACCAAATTAAAACACCACAATTATGAAAAAAAAGAAAGCTAATTGGAATCAAGTTCTGCCGCCATGTCTCGTTTATGAAACAAACGATCAAATTCAGCCTGAGACTCTAAGCTCTTCTTTATTAATATCTGAGACAATGCCTCAGAAGGTAGCTCTTCTTGCAGAGAGAGGGATAGATCACGTAAAAGTTCAATATGGTTCTTGTAAAAATTCATCATCACCTCACAGTGGTAGACTGTTGATTCTTTTTCTCGAATATATGCTGAAAAAGTTGCGACAAAGGCCCATACAGCGGCTGTCGTATCAATCACAGTAGCATGTAGAACATTTCCTTTCATATTGCTTCATTTTTAGGTTTGACAATTCAAATGTAAGCATTCCCGGAGAAGAGCAAGAGCGGTCGGATCGAATCGACCTCCGGGAACAAAAAACACCAATGGAATATCACAATAACATATTCTGTATTTCTAAGCCAGACCTTACGGACGGCAATCCGGGGTCGAATAGTATTAAAGAGAGACCGGTGATGTCAGCAGCAGCATACGATCAATATGTTTTTAGGTATCCCCATGTTCGCGTGCGCAAGGGTGGCGGTCCCGGATGTCCTGCCCTGCTCAGTTATGATCTTCTGAGAAGTGATATCCGGCAAAAACTCCAAGAGAAATACGGGGATCTTCACCAGGCATCCAAGCGCAATAAACTCATTGAGCTGATCCAGCCGGATTATAAAGCTGCGACATTCTTTTCTGAGTACTTATTTGACGATGGTACTTCGATCAAAGCCGAACGACAGGTCGAATACAATAATAATGCAACGATCCTGAATGCAGTCGGCCGGTTTGTGGCTGAAAAAGCAGCCGGTAAGCGGGGATTAGGTGGAAAAGCGACCGGGATCTGGCACGTGGTAAGCGAAGCAGTTAATAACCTTGATAAGATTAAATATCCACATACTTTACCCTCGAATGCCGTGCGCCTAAAGGAGAAATACCGCAATTACATGCAACATGGCTACCCGCACCTGATCCACAAGGGAATCGGTAACTGCAACGCAAGGAAAATGAACGAGGCAGCTGAGCGGCTTATCATTTCGATCTATTGTAAAGACAACCTGCCCTTCGGTACCTGGGTTTACGACACCTATTTACAGTTCATCTACGGCCATACCACGATCATTGACCGGGAGACCGGCGCCCTGTTCAACCGTGAGGATTTCTTTGACCACAAACGAGGTACTTATATCGTGATCAGCAAGTCGACGGTATGGAATATCATTAACAATCCCGCCAATGCGGTAATCATTGACCGGTTGCGCAATAATCGCATCGATCATATCACACAGAACACTCCCTATAGTCATCGCAAATCACCTCAATATGCCCTGAGCAAGATCTCGATGGATGACCGCACGCTCTCACGTAAGACCTCTGATGGGAAGTGGCTCAATGCATATATGGCTTTTGACGTGATGAGCGGAGTAATACTCTCCTGTGTTTACTCGACCGAGTCGCCAACAGTGGAAATGATCTGGGAATGCCTCCGTGAGATGTATCGCAATCTGAACGCCAATAACCTGATGTGGCCAGGTGAAGTGGAAGTGGAGAATCATCTGATGAAGGACATGGAAAAGGAACTCGGTGCAATGTTCTCTTATGTGACCTTCTGTACTCCGGGTATCTCCAGAAGCAAACGAGCCGAGCACAAGATCCGCTCTAAGAAATACGGTGATGAAAAGATGCACCAGGTTGGAATTGGAAGATGGTATGGGAAAGGCCCCTATAAAACAAAAAGCGAGAATAAGGATGAGGATTATAAGCAGCCCAGGGTTGCCGTCGACATTCTTATCGCCGAGGACAAAGAGAGCATTTACCGGGTGAATCATGAACTTCATGAGGATCAGAAAAAGTACCCTGGAAAAACACGCTGGCAGGTTCTCCTCGAGAACCAAAATCCCGACCTGGGACGGCCTCACAAATATAAGCTCTTCAAGTACCTGGGCGTCAAAACCGATACCTCCATCCGCAATAACGACTTCGTACAGGTGATGTACGAAAAATACGCCATCGATAACCTTAGTGCTATCACCCGCCTGAAACCGAACAACTATTCAGTACATGCATACTACGTACCGGATGGCAGTGGATCGATCGGCGAAGTGTTTCTCTACCAGGACGGGAACTTTATCACACGGGCCACCAAGATTGAGCGATACAACGAAGCTAAGATTGAACGTACCGAAAAGGATGAGCAGATCCGCACGCAGCAGGCCAAGCGGCAGAGTCATTTCTTCAAGGTCGAGAAGGACGGCATCGCCGAAAAGGTCACGCGCAAGCTGGAGATTGTACCCTCGGCCGAATTCCAACAGATCCCTACCAATGTGGAGATCATTGCCCGGCCGGTGGCATGTCAGGAAGAGAATATCGAGGAAATGATCCGCCAATACAATGACGGTTATGAGAGTGAACGCGCTATTGACAGTATTTAAAGACAATTTAAACATTCATAAAACACCAAAACACCATGATGACAACGGAAATCAAACAGCAGATCCTCGAGGCCCTCTCCCGCAAGCGGGAGAACTTCGCGGGTAGCGACGCCAAGTTTGCCGTCTCGATCGGCGTCAATGGCGCACAATATTCACGAATTAAGAACGGAGTGACCGAACGGGTCCTTTCGGACGCCAACTGGATCTCCCTCGCCCGGATCCTTGGCATATCCATGGGAGATACACCTTCCTGGAACATTGCTAATACCCCGGTCTTTCAGTTTATCAATGCACAGCTCGCATTTTGTCAGGCAAACGCCTCATCGCGCCTGCTGTGTGACATTGCCGATATCGGCAAGACGTTTACCGCAAGACATTATGTGAAAGTCAACAAAAACGCCGTGTACGTTGACTGCAGCCAGGTTAAGAGCCGTCAGAAGCTGGTTCGGTTCATCGCACGTGAGTTCGGAGTCGGGCATACGGGTAAATACAGCGATGTATATGCAGATTTAGTGTTTTATCTGCGCTCGTTACCCGCTCCGCTCATCATTTTAGATGAGGCAGGTGATCTGGAATACCAGGCATTTCTGGAGCTGAAAGCCCTATGGAACGCTACCGAGCGTTGTTGCGGATGGTACATGATGGGAGCAGATGGTCTAAAGGAGAAGATCCGCCGTTCGATCGACCACAAGAAGGTAGGTTATACCGAGCTATTCAGCCGCTACGGCAGCCGATATCAGAAAGCCACCCCGGACTCATCCGAAGAGATCAGAAAGTACAAGCAGGTACTGGCCGGGATGATCATCCAGGTAAATACCCAAAACGGAGTGGATGTGAACCGGCTGATCATCAAGTGCGACTATTCGCTTCGCCGGATCCAGGACGAACTTCGCAAAATCGCATAAGCTATGAGGGGAAAACGCGCCGTATCAATGCACCAGCTCTTCAAGACCAATTTTAAATGTCTTGAGTTCGATGGAGAATTCTTATCCCTTCTCGGATCTCCCGAGATCACCGGTTCCTGGCTAATCTGGGGAAAGAGTGGAAACGGGAAAACCCGCTTTGCACTACAACTGGCCAAGTACTTTGCCTTGCTCGGGATTAAGGTTGCCTATGACTCCCTGGAGGAAGGCAAGAGCAAGAGTATGAAGGCCGCCTGTATCGCCAGCAATATGCACGAAGTATCGCGCCGGTTCATACTGCTGGACAAAGAACCAATCGAGGAACTCAGCGATCGGCTCAGCCGACCACGAAGTCCGCAGGTTATCATCATCGACTCCCTGCAGTATACAGGACTGAACTATGCGCAGTACAAGAAATTTCGCGATACGTTTCGCAGCAAGCTCTTCATCTTCATCTCACATGCCGATGGCAAAGAGCCAGCGGGACGTGCCGCCAGGTCGATCCGTAGCGACGCCTTTGTCAAGATCTGGATTGAAGGATATAAAGCATTTGCCCTTTCCCGTTATGGTGGTGGGGGGGAACCGTACACCATCTGGGAAGAGGGTGCAGAGCGGTACATTCACGTTGAAAAGTTTTAATGCCATGAAACAAACGCTGAAACTGGCAATTAAAGACCGGCAGGAGTTGATCACCGGGAACATCCTTGCTATTGTGGATATCGATAAAGACACTTTGTCGAAGATGATCTTCGATACTGCTATCGATTACATGAAAAGTACAGGGATGGGTGAAGACTGGCTTGTGTTATTCTTACGCGAACCCCTGTTCTGGTCATGGTGGCGTCAGCAGTGGACCCTTGTGGATGAGGTTTTCTATTATAAATACATCGGGTATTTACACCATCAACAGTACACAAGGAAACTTCGTGAAATCTACATTCACGCGCACGAATCTATCGATGTTTTCCCAGATGAGATTATATACGATAAGATCCACGACGAGTATAATAAAACAACCAGCAATATCCTGAAAAAACATACATCAACCATTAAATAAATCAAAGCCATGATTCAGAAAATTGAAAATAAAGTATGGAAAGACGAAACCGGTACCGAAGTGCCGGTTGCGTACATTTCACCAGGCAAACGTTTGCAGGAGCGCTCTGCCGCTTCACTACTTAAGGAAGCCAAGCTGGTGAACGACCGCCTGATTGCATATAAAAAGCGCATGATCAAGATGTGCGCAGATGTTTACTCAAAGGCAATGCAGGAGTACAAGGCAAAGGCCGACGGGAAGGGCAACTTTACCTGGTTCAATTTTGACCGGTCAATAAAGATCGAGGTCAGTGTATCGGACCGGATCGAATTCGACGACCTCGCTATAAAGGCAGCAAAGGAGAAACTTGATACCTTCTTGGGAGAAAACCTTGACAGCAAGACGGAGTTCGTCAAGGATCTGGTTATCGATGCTTTCTCGACCACCAGGGGGAAGATCGACTCAAAGAAGGTCTTCTCGCTGATGAAGTACCGCACCAAGATCCTTCACCCCCTGTTCCAGGATGCCCTGAACATCCTATCAGACGGTATCCGTCACCCGGAATCAAAAACCTACTTCCGCATATGGGAACGCTCTGATGATGGATCATATCAGTTGATTGAACTGAACTTCTCATCAATCTGATATGGAACTGCGACTCATCATCAGCGGTGAATACAGCGAGATCCTGGAGGCTCTTAAAAGGCTCGGACATCCCGGGGGTTCAGAAAAAACCGAAGCGCCTCCCGCTGTGGAAACTAATGGAAGGAAATGTGCATGTGGCTGCGGAAATATTGCCACGGGAAAGCGCGGCTGGAATTATCACTATTATTCGATAAAATGTTATCGGTCCTCGCTGCAAGAACATGTTCCTGCACCACGCGAATTCTCTATACCAGAAGGACAGGACATGGGACCGGTAGGTGATAAGGACAGGAATCTTAAAAGGAAGCTTGATAAGATCAAAGTCACATGTCCAACTCCTACCAAGCGTCCGGACATTCATCGTGAATTCTTATAATCAAAGGTCATGGCTGAAGATATCGATATTTTAAGTCCTTATGTAGCTCCTGGTCTGATAATTCACAAATATACAATAGAGGCTGCGGCCGATATTCTTTTTAAAGAGATGAACACCACTCTGGAGGAGTTAAGACAGAAATCGCGTAAACAAGAGATCCGCAGCAAGCGGCAGATCTGCATGTATCTGCTGGATTGGTACGGTAATTGGACACAAGCCCGCATCGGACTCCTATTTAGAATGGATCACTCGACAGTTATTCATTCCTGCAAGCGTGTTACAAATGACATGATCACTGATAAGAAGTTAAAAGAATTCATCATTAGGATGATGCATACCAAACTCAGGAAGGAATAATCTGAAACTCATTTATAAAACCAATTAAATCGAAAACACATGGAAGCAAAAGAGTTAACAATTATGGACCGCGTCAAAACATTTGAAGACGCATTAAACCTGGCTGATGAAAAGACCAGACAGGAATATTTAAAATCCGTTGAAGGCTATAATACTCCGGATGAAATCGCCTACAAAAAACTGAAGTTGATTATCAAGGTAGTCAATGAAGAGTGGGTTGCGGATTACAAGAATCCAAAACAGATAAAATGGTATCTGTGGTTTGCCGATCTGAGCTTTGGGGCGGGTTCCGGCCTGTGCTGCGCGAATTTCGCCTATGCGTCGGGCAGTTACAGCCTCCCCTTCGGGTCTCGCCTTAACTTTAAAAACAAAGAGACTGCTTTGTATGTTGGAAATCAGTTCATGCCCCTTTGGAAAGAGTATCTTTTATAACAACACGCTGCACGCTTCGCAATTAAAAAGCAAATCATGAAATTCACAATCAAAGCCGGCCGGCATTATGCCAGAAAATTTCTTGGGATGCGGCTTCTTTTCAGTAACTGTATCGAGTTTAAGTTCAGAATAAGCAAGTCTGCTCTTTATGATCCGGACCAGGTCGTTAATGGCTGGAGTAAGGTTTTTGGCATTGCCGAGCCATGGGGACATCGCAACAGTTGCCGGCTGGTATTCGGATGTTTTAACAAGGATGTGCTCTCAGTTGGCATGTATTGCTACGTTAACGGAGTATCTCCGCAGGAAAATGCAAAACTCAAACAGTCGCTCGGGGAGATCCTGCCCGATACCTGGTACCGGTGTAAAATCGCTAACTATAAATCAAAAACCGGAGAAAGTTATTACTACCTCTACCTGTGGGATAACGGGATCTTCAGATCCTATGATATTCCAGCGCGTACTTACCGGTTTCCGGTGAGGTTCCTACTGCACCCGTATATCGGTGGACGTTTTACCCTGCAGCAGGACTGCTGTATCGAAATCGAGCGCACAAAATGAACCACACGCTGGCCAGGCATCGGAGACTTTACGGTCTGCTGCGCGATACAGGAACGGATCGTTACCGCCATGAGCTCGTCTGGAGTTACTCAAGCGGCAGGACGGACAACTCAGCAGAGCTCTCGGATCTGGAGGCAGAAGAGTTGATCCGTCACCTGGAAGCGATGATAAAGGCAAAACCGACATCTGATCATCCTACCAGATCGGGAATTGATTACCGTGGACAGAAAATGCGTCGCAGGATCCTGAGCTTGTGTTATACGATCGGCTGGGTGGTATGGGACACTACCTCCCAGAAACACCTGATCGATTGGAGCAGGCTCAACACATGGCTGATCAAGTACGGGTACCTGCACAAACTGCTCGATGAATATTCATACATCGAGCTTCAACGGCTGGTCGTTCAATTTGAGAACATGTCACAGGAAATATTAACACCATCGAAATGAGCCGGATCTTTGTTTTGACATCATCGCAGTTTGAAGGAGAGGTTACCTTCACGGTAAACGACCTGGGAAGGGTGACAAGTTTTGATACCGCCAGTGCAAAGCTGACGGTTGCACAGCTAAATTACCTGCTCAGTAGTCTCCCGCGAGACATTACCGAAATCGAAAAGCTCCTAACATATAAAACCACTGCAACGCTCACCGAGATAAACAGGGATATTACTTTCGAGATGTTCTGGGACCGCTACAATGAAAAGATACGCTCCTCCCGCAAGCGCGCCCAGTCGAAGTGGAATAAAATGCCGAAATCCGAACAGATCAGGGCGTACAACTTCATATCTAAGTATGAGGCGCACATTATACCTGGTACCGGGAAAAAGTACGCTGAAACCTATTTAAACGCCGAATTATGGAACAATTGACCCAGGGCAGGAACATGGAGCTTGTCATGCTCATGAAAAAGATCGAGATTCAGCTCTCATCCAGTCAGGTAAAATCGCTGGTAGTGCTCATGACGCATTATTCTTATCATACTCCCATCGTGACCCTTGGAGAAAAGTCGAACGTATTCCTGATCCAGCAGATATACGAAAAGAAAATCAGGAAGTGGCGCCATTCTCTGAAATCAAAGTTTAAGTTATCCCTCGATATTGCTCAGGCAACAGCATTGTTTCAAATGTTTATCGACCTCGGACTGAACGGTTATCCTTACGAACTGAACCTTTGCAATTACATAACCGGCGAAATTGATCATCAAACCTGCTGATTAAAAATTGATAATTTTACACTAAAATCAAACACCATGAAAAAGTTTATTATCATTCTGAGCTTAATCATCCTTGCTGGATGCGGCTCAAAAAATAAGTTTGAAGAACCCATCAAAGCATCCTTGATAAAGGATGCACTTGGAATTGACATCAAACCGAAATTTAACACCCTGGATGTGATTGACACTATCTATGTGGGTGAATCCAAAGATCACTGGTATTCTGTTTACGGGCTTCGCGATCAACCCAGAGATTCATCAAGATCCGCCGCCCGATGGATGCTTGAATCGTATCAGAACAAATACAAAGAAGATCCACTTTCAAATGAGAATGATGTCAAAGTATGGCATTACTTGAATTATAGAATAACCGAGCTGGAAAAACACAATGATTCAGAAGTTGACTATTTCGTTGTAAAAGCCAATTACACTTTTCTAAATCCATTGGTGAATCAACGAATAACTAACGAAAGAGTCTACATTCTTTCAAACACACTTGAAGTTCTATACTCTGGTGATATCGACGAATGGAAGAAATACGAGTATCAATTTACGGAAACACCACTGGTGAAATACGAAACCGCAATGTGTTTTAAGAAGGAGGGAATGTCGTTATAAACATCCCCTGTTAATATTTTTCCTTCGTTCTTTGTAAGATTAGCATATTCTGTTGTATATTTGCCTCGCTTAGTAATCGATTTATTCATGAGGCAACATTCCCAAAGACAGAACAGGAACAGGCCGGCAACGGGTGTAAGTCCCGAGCTCTTTCGTTGCCTCGCAATGGATTGCTAAGCGGTGACCGGCCTTTTTATTTACTTCAAATATCTTTACAATGCTTAGCAAAAAAGAGCAAGGCGGTACGCTGCCTACAGTGTTCAGCTTTGATGAACACCATCCATTAAGGACAATCGTCCTGGAAGACAGACCTTGGTTCAATGCAACCGACGTTTGTGAAATTCTCGAGCACACAAATCCAAGTAAGGCAATTAAAAGACTCGATGCCGATGAACGATCTAAACTTTGGTTAGGTCGTCAAGGTGCAGCCTGGTTTGTAAACGAATCAGGGCTTTATCATCTTGTTTTCAGATCAAACTTGCCCGAAGCAAACAGATTTAGGAAGTGGGTGACAAACGATATTCTCCCCACGCTCCGCCGTAAGGGATCCTACTCCATGACCGTGGCTCCGGATCTGCTCGGTTTGGAGGGGATCCTGGTCCAGGGGCATCCGTATTACGATTACCTGGATCTGCTGCAGCGCATCGGCCTGAGCACCACTTCGGGAAGCAGGGATCACCGGCGCCGCAAAAACCCGCAGGAATTCTGCGAGCTGAACAACCGGATCCGGGTGAGCGGAAACTATTCGGGATATATCATGCGCATGGCTCGCGTACGCAAGGAACAGGGTGAGATCAGGGACCGGAGGATAAAATACCTGAACCTGCTGGAAGATCGCAAAGCAGAGACTCAGATGAGGCTTTTCGAGAAAGGAGGCGAGGCATGATCATTCGCGAAAACGGCAAGCTGCAGCTTGTGGTCGCCGGTATGGATTGCGAAGAGGTAAGCAACCGGATCCGTGCGCTCACCAACCTGGTGGCCTCAGCCGATCCCAACCTGGTAGCCCCCGACTCGATTTTCTGGGCCATGAACATCATAAACGATCACCTGCCCGATGACCAGATCCTGCAGGAAGGATAAACCGAAGAGGGTGTCTCAAAAAGGCACCTTCTTTTTTTTTGCGCCCCGGGGAAGAGGCCATATCTCTGCATCGCGACTGCGCCCGGCGCTAAGATAGCCCGCTGATCTCAGTAAATCAACAATAGTC
>Ga0172370_10009626_pt1 | contig 11260 bp, 9 predicted proteins | sample LakKiv5m_FD_114538 | JGI IMG/M metagenome (GOLD analysis project Ga0172370, IMG submission 114538) | Freshwater microbial communities from Kabuno Bay, South-Kivu, Congo - kab_022012_11.5m | ecosystem: Environmental > Aquatic > Freshwater > Lake | place: Democratic Republic of the Congo...
GACGGGTCCCATGGCGTCGGCCGTGGCAGTCGCATCAGCAGCCGGCGCCACGTCCTGGTCGGCGACTGCGTCGGACGCCGGCTTGCTCGCGGCGGGTCGCGTGCCGACGGCATTCGTGCAAGCACACAGAAAGACAAGGCAAACCAGCGGCATGATCCAGATCGCACCGGCTGCCGCCTTGATCATCCACGTCCGCATGAGTCCCCCTGTCCGGTTCGGGCGCGCCAAGCGCTACTCGCCGGGTTCCTTGACGAAAGCCAGGTCCTTCAAGTCCAAGCCCGCCGGATAGCCGTAGGAAACGTACTGATCGAAACCGTAGACATCGACAGCGCAAGTGCGCGGTTGCATTGTGCCATCCGGCTGCTTGACGGGCGCCGCCTTGACCGTGTGCGTGCCCGTGTTCACGTAGAGGCGGGTGAACTTGTAGTTCTTAGTGATGTTCTGGAACAAATCCGGGGCAATCGGCGATCCGTCAAACGACACTTCCGCATCGATCGGCGCGGCAATCGAAATGTAATTCATCGAGTACTTGTCCGGTGTCAGAAATACGAAGCTCGCGCGCCACTGCTGCACAGGAATTGCCAGCAAAAAAGCAGGGTCGCCTGTGCCAGCATCGCCGTCTTGCGCGCCGTCGACATTCGGATCCGGCGCGTCCTGGCTCTGCATGAAGTGCCCGACCATGATCGGCGCTGGCGAGCCGTCGTCGTGCTTGGCCAGGATCTCGAAGCTGCCGCTGGACTGAAACTCGAACCACTCGCCCTTGTCGAGTACGGGAATCGCAACCGTTTCGCCTTTCTCGTTCTTCTGCGTCGGCGACAGCGCAATCTTGGTACCGTCCGTGCCCGCGATGATCCGCCAGGAATCCATCTCCTTGCCGCGCGGAAACAGCTTGACGCCCACGTACTGGTTGCCCCAGGTCTTGATGGGAAACATCTGCATTTCCAGGTGGTCCGCGCAACACGTGATGAAGGCAGAGCAGTGATCGTTGTTGTTGCAGCCGGTCTTGCCGTCCCACGCGCACACGCCGCATTTGGCGCCGCTCTGGATCTGCGCGTCCGTGCAAGCGTCGGTCAGGCAATGGTTGGTGTTCGGCGCGTTGGCCGCTTCGCTGCCGGCAAAAACAGCGACGCGCTTGTCGGCGAGGATCTCAGTGCCGGTGAGATCGCCGCCCACCTCGTCGGTTTCGATGTTGAGCGCATCCCATTGGTTCAAGACGAATTCTGCGGAGCATTGCTGGCTGGTCGATCCCGGTCGGCAGTCGTAGGACTTGATAGTGCCGTCGGAACTCTTCAGGGTGCGCAGTGTTGTCTTCGAGAACGTCACCGTGACCGTGGTCTTGCCGCCCATCGCCGCGATAACGGTTACAAAACCGCGCAAAATTGAAAAGCTTTCCTCGCGAGACATGGCGATGTACCACTTGCCGAGCAATTCGTCGGGCAAGAGGAGCGATGCGTCATTCGAGAAGACACCCACATTTTCCAACGGATTGAACTGGTAGGCGGCAATCGGCGCTGACGCATTCACGCGCCAGGCCAGTGGCTGCTGCGCCGTGGCATTGATGTTGCGCGGCGGCAAGTTGAACACACGCAGCTCGCCGGGTGCGAGCGGCGAATAGTCCAGATCCACGCCTTTGGCATCGACGGTCTGCTTGCCCTCGTTGCTGTCGATCGAGATCGTCGCCGACAGCTTGTCGGACGGATTGGATACCACGATCGCGTATTGCGCATTGGCCGCGTCGAAATAGCCGCGGCTGCCGCCAGGAACGAAGGCGTTGTCGAGGTCTGTGGCCCAGAAAGAGCAGCCGACGTAGCTCTTGGCCTTGACGTTGACGTCGCAAGCCTTCTGGCACAAGCCTGCAGCAGTGCACTGCAATCCCTGTTGCGCGTCGCAGATTTGCCCCTTCTGCCACTGGCCATCGCCGCTGCAGGCCTCGACCAGGGTCGAGTCGTCCGGGTTGCAGCGCTTGGCGCCGATCTGGCACTGCGCGCAAACGCCAGGGTTGTAGCACGCTGTCGTGTTGCCCTCTGGATCTGTGCACAATTCAGAGACATAGCCGCTGCCGTCGGCGGCGCAGCGCTTGACGTGCTGGCTGGTGGCGCAGCCTTCGGTGCTGCCGGGTACGCACACGGCCCCTGGTGGCAGTTCGCCCTTGAAGGCGTCGGTGGTCGGGGTGTCCGAAGCAGCGGCGTCCTGGGCAGACGGCTTGGCGTCCGGCGAACTGCACGCGACCACTGCACCGAGGCCCGCGCACCAGCCGATTGCTGCTGCGAGTCCGGCACGGCGGAGCCACGCGCCGCTGCGAGTGCCCGCAACCGTCTGAACCCGATTCGCCATGCAGCCTCCCCGCGCCCTGCCCATCGTGTACCGGAGCAAACCGCTGAGGGTAACGGAAACGAGGCGGTAAGGTCAATGCACCGCGCGGTAGGGCCGCGCCGTGCGGACATCGCTGATTAGCGTTCAACTGCGCCGGGTTATACCACGCGGCGGTGTCCATACGCGCAACCATCGTTGCGGTGGCCAAAGGACTTGATCCGCCGCCGCGGCTCTGTCACCATTGCGTCACCACCCGTGCACTGCGACACGATTCCACCCTGCACAACGATCGAAGAGCGACGCCCATGAACGCCCGCGACCTGTGGTTCTACTCCGTCCTCAGCACGCAGACCGTCCACCTGGGCGCGCGCGCCATCTTGTCTGCCCTGCGTGGGGATGCGCGCGGTGTCGAGGCCATGCAGCGCAAGTGGGGGCAGGATCTGGTCAGCGCCGCTGCTGTCGAAGTGTGCATCGAGGGCGCCGAGCACATCGACGCGCGCAAGCCTTATGTTGTGATGTCGAATCACACATCCGGTATCGATCCCCTGGTGCTCTTCCACGGCATGCCGATCGGTTTCACGTATGTGGCCAAGAGTGAACTGCTCAAGATTCCAGTTTTTGGCTGGATCATCGGCCGCACCGGCGCGGTGTTCATCGATCGTGGCAATGCGGCTGCGGCGCGCGACACCCTCAGCCGCGCCGCCGATCGCGTGCGTGCCGGCCAGAGCGTGCTCGTCTTCCCGGAAGGGACGCGGTCGCTCGATGGCAAAGTCCAGGAATTCAAGAAGGGCGGCTTCGTGCTGGCTTTGGAAGCGCAGGTCGATCTGCTGCCGGTGACCATCATCGGCGCGTTCGAGTCTTGTCCCACGGGTGCACACTTTGCCAAGCCGGGACGCGTCTTGCTGCGCGTTCATCCGCCCATCCCCACGCGAGGGCTTGGCTACGCAGACCGTGACGCCCTCATGGCACGGGTGCGGGCCGTCATCGCTGGCGGCTTCGCGGAGGCTGCGCCAGTGCCCGAACGCAATGCCGAAGCCGCGTGAAGGCGATTCGGCCTTGACACAATCGGTAGATCAGCGCAAAGTTTCGCACCTTCGCTTCCGCAAGGGAACGAAAACGCCCGTACATTCGGGCATGGTCACGTCGCCTGCCAACTGGCAGCGACATGCCGGCACCCGCCCGCGGGCGTCGAATGAGCGTCGGCTCAAGACCAGACAACTGAAAACGCGTCGGCGCGGCGAAGTTGCGCCGCGCACTCAGGGGTACCATGGCGGTTCGCATCCGGCTCGCCCGTTTCGGCGGCAAGAAAGCTCCCTACTACCGCATCATCGCTGCAAATGGCGAGGCACGCCGCGACGGTCGCTTCCTCGAGCAGGTCGGCACGTACAATCCGGCCTTGACGGAGGCGCCCGTGCAACTGCAGCGCGATCGCTACAACCACTGGCTCAGCGTCGGCGCGCAGCCATCCGACACCGTCGCGGCCCTCGTTCGCCGCCTCGATCGCGCCTAGGCAGCCTAGGAGGCCGGCGAGAATGTCTCGCCAGCCCTCCGTTTGCTTGTCTTCTGGTCGCCAAGCTCGCCGATGCGGACTCGCGGCGCCGACCTCACGACAACTCGATCGAGTTGATTGTGTTGGTGTTCTAGGGGATGTGATGCACGACTTGCTGCACTACCTTGCCTCGGCCCTCGTCGACTTCCCGGATGACGTCCGGGTCGACGAGGAAGTGACCGACGAAGGCGTGGTGCTGCGTCTTGCGGTGCGCCGCGAGGACATCGGCAAGGTCATCGGCAAGCAAGGCCGCACGGCGCGCGCGATCCGCAACCTCGTACACGCTGCGGCCGTGATTCGTCAGCAGCGCGTCAAAGTCGAGTTCGTCGACTCGTAGCCGGGCTGCGCGAGCGCCGACCTCGCTGCACTATCGCGCGCAAGCAGTTCTGCCACGACGGCTGGCCGCGCATCGGCCAGACACAGCGCACCGAGCACACCCCAACCAGCTTGCCGCAACACCGCAGCAGCAACGCCGAGGGTCTGGCCCGTGGTGACGACGTCATCGACCAGAATCGCCTGACGCATGCGCCCCGGGGCCACCCCTGCACGAAACCGCGGCAGTGCAGTGCGTTCGAGTCGCCGCACCGCCTGGAGATCTGCGCGATCCAGGGCTCTGATCACGCGCCGCCCCGCGCGCCGGTCTGCCACACTCGCCGCGATCAAGTCGGGCAGGTGCAGACCGCGCTGCGCCAGGCGGTGCCGATGCGGCGGTACCGGCACGAGCGCCACGGCGCCATCCGCCAACTGTTCTGCCAGATTCGTCAGATCATGTTTGAGCATCAGCAGATCCAGGTGGGCGCTGCCGTTCTTTGTCCGGACGATCGCCGCTGCCATGGCTCCCGCGTAGGCGTAGCCACCGGCGACAGGCAAGTCGTCGCTGGCGTCGCGCCACATGCCTGATCGCGTCAGGCTTGGGGCACAACCCTCGCAAAACGTTTGGCGAGAACCGAGCAAGAGTGCGCGACTGCACGCGGCGCACGCCGCGCCGAAGGTCCAACGAAGGATGTCGAGCATGATCACCTCCCTGACAGGTGATCGCTCGCAGCGCGCAAAACTTACGGCAGCGTGTCGTCGGAACAGAGGGTCAGAATCTCCATGCCAGCATCGGTGATGGCGATCGAACACTCGAAGTGCGCAGAAGGCCTGCCATCGTCGGTCACCACGGTCCAGCCATTGCGCAGCGTGTGCACGGCGTCGCCACCGAGGTTGACCATCGGCTCCAAGGCCAGCGTCCAGCCGCTTTGGATGCGCGGACCCGTTCCTGCCTGACCGTAGTTGGGAACTTGCGGATCTTCGTGGAGTGCGCGACCAACGCCGTGGCCGCAGTACTCGCGCACGATGCCATAGCCCTTCTCGTCGATCACCGCCTGGATGGCCGCGCCGATGTCGCCCAGGCGATTGCCGATCTTGGACGCTGCCATGCCGGCGAGCAGGCTTTCGCGCGTTGTGTCCAGCAGTTGCCGCGCTTCGGCCGCGATCGGCTAGACGGCGACCGTGATCGCAGCGTCACCGACCCAGCCATCGAGCGTAGCGCCGCAATCGATGGACAGAATGTCGCCCTTCTTGAGCTTGCGCCCGTCGGGGATGCCGTGCACGACCTCGCTGTTGAGGGACAAGCACAGCGACGCGGGAAAGCCATGGTATCCCTTGAAGGTCGGCGACGCGCGGCGGCCACGAATGAACGCCTCCGCCGCGCGATCGAGCTCGCGCAGGACGGTTCCCTCGCCAATCATGCCGCGCAGCATGCGCAGCGTGTCGCCCACGATCGCACCGGCTGCGCGCATTTTCTGGATGTTGGCTTCAGACTTGCGTTGGATCACGAACAACTCCTGAGGGGATCGACGACGGCGGCGAATGGGGGCGCACCCTACCCGTGCGCTGGGCGCTGCGCAACCTGGAACAGCAACCCTTGGATCTCCCCATGCAATCGGCGCCCAGAACCGGTCGGCGCGCCGGACCTTGCCGCGGCGCTCAGGCGCCCGTACCCTGCGCAGCGCATGCACCCGCCGACCAACCAACGCCGCTTCGACTTCGAAGGCTTGCTCTTGTCGCTGGAGCACCGCGCGCCGCTTACGGTTCTGGCGACGGCGGAAGCCGGTGTCGTGCCCTTCGTGCTCGCCGCGTTGCGCCATCGGTTGGATCGGCCGCTGGTGATCGTCGTGCCGGATGACAAACGCCTCACGCACATGGTCGAGGGGCTGCAGGCCTTTGAGGGCGAACTGTGGCCGGGCCTGACGCCGGTGCTGCCGTTCGAGGCGAGCGATGTGTCGCCCTACCAGGATCTGACGCCGATGCGCCAGTTTGCCCAGCAGCGGCTGGCCGCCGGCTACCGCCTCAACCTCGGGCTGGGCGTGGCGGCGGTCGTGGTCACGGCCGAGGCGCTGCTGCACCGCACGCTGTCGTCTACCGCCCTGGACCACGCCACGGCGATGGCCTCGACGGGCGCCAACCTCGATACCGTCGAACTGATGGAGATGTTGATCGCTGGCGGCTACGAGCGCACGCCGATTGTCGAAGATCCAGGCACATTTGCACCACGCGGCGACGGAATCGACGTCTGGAGTCCCCTGTACGACAGCCCGACGCGCGTTGACATGCGCGGCGATGATGTGGCGTCGATCCGATTCTTTGAGCCGGAAACCCAAGCCGGCACTGAGGATTCAACCGCTGGCCATCTCCTGGACCTGATCCTGCCGCCGGTGCGCGAACTCGTGCTGACGCCAGCGTCGATCGCCGCGGCGCAAGAACGCCTGACCGATCTCGCCAACCAGCTCGATGTCGGCAATGTCGAACTGCGTGCGATCCTGGATGAATTGCGCGAAGGCCATGTCGTGCCTGGCATGGAAGCGTTGCTGCCAGCCGTGTCACCCGATCGGGCGACGCTGCTGGAATTGGCGCCGACGGTCGGCAGCGGCGCCACGCTGGTCGTGCTGGACAATCCGGACGCCTGCATGACGGCGTTGGACCTGGCCTGGACCGTCCATTGCCAGCACCACGACGACGCGCGCAAGGCTGGGCGTTTCGTCTATCATCCCGACGCATTGCTGATGACGCCGCGCGAGGTGCGCGCCCAACTCGACCGACACACGCGCCTGCACGTGCGGCCGTTTGCCATCTTCGAGGACGCGGCGACGCCGACTTTTCAACTCGACGTCGGCTCGAACCGCGAGGTCGCGGCGGAGTTGTGCGATGCCCGCGGTCGCGACGAGGGTCTCGTGCCGCTGGTACGCCGCATCCGTCAGGCGCGCAAGCTGCACCAACTTGTTGTGTTGGCTGCACATTCCGAGGGTGGCCGCCAGCGCCTTGCCAGCATCTTGCGCCACTACGGTGTCGGTTCGGAATGCCACGAGGGCCCGCTGCGCCCGGCCGACATCGCCGATCTGCGCATCCGGCGCGATCTGGACACGTTGCTGGTTCTGGGCGGCTCCGGCGAAGGCTACCACATCGAGGCGCTGCACCTGCTGGTCATCGACGAGAACGAGATCTTCGGCCAGAAGGCCCAAAAATCCGAGCGCAAACGCCATGCGGCGGGCGGCCAGCTCATCCGCGACATGGCTGAACTGCGTGAAGGCGACCATGTCGTCCACCTCGAGCACGGTATCGGACGCTACGTCGGCCTGACCAGGCTGGAAGCCGGCGGAACAGAACAGGATTTTCTGCTGTTGCTCTACAAAGACGATCAACGCCTCTACGTACCGGTCACGCAACTCGAGCGCGTGCAGAAGTACACCGCCGCGCAGGACAGCGCACCGCAGCTCGACCGCCTCGGCCACGATCGCTGGCAAAAAGCCAAACGCCGAGCGCGCAAGGCCGTCGCTGAAGTGGCGATGGAACTCGTACGGCTCTATGCCGAACGACAAGCGCGGCCGGGCCACGCGTTCTCGCCGCCCGACGAGCTGTTTCGCGAGTGGGAAGCCGCCTTTCCCTGGCAGGAGACGCCGGACCAGCAGCGGGCGATCGACGAGTTGCTGGCCGATCTGTGCACGGCACGGCCAACCGATCGCCTTGTGTGCGGCGATGTTGGCTACGGCAAGACCGAAGTGGCGATTCGCGCAGCCGTGAAGGTGGCTTTGGATGGCAAGCAGGTCGCGGTCCTGGTGCCGACCACCGTGCTGGCGGAACAGCACCGCCTGACATTTACCGAGCGTTGCCGCGGTCTTCCGGTGACGATCGACTCCATCTCGCGCTTTCGCAGCAGCGCCGAACAGCGCGAAGTGCTCGACGGTCTGGGCAAGGGCACCATCGACATCGTCGTCGGCACCCACAGGTTGCTGAGCAAAGATGTGATGTTTCGGGATCTTGGCCTGTTGATCATCGACGAAGAGCACCGCTTCGGCGTCGGTCACAAGGAACAGATCAAGAAGTGGAAGAGCCACGTCGATTGCATCACGCTGTCCGCGACGCCGATTCCGCGCACGCTGCAACTGGCGACGCTGGGCCTGCGCGATCTGTCGCTGATTGCCACGCCGCCGGAAAATCGCAAGTCCGTGCGCACTGTTGTCTGCCGCGGTTCGGACGATGTGATCCAGGAAGCTGCGGAGCGCGAGTTGGCACGAGGCGGCCAGATCTTCTACGTCTGCAATCGAATCGCGCGCTTGCCGGAGATCGCCACGCGCTTGAAGAGCCTTGTGCCCGGCATTCGCCCGGTCATCGCCCACGGACAGATGGACGAGCAGGAGCTGGAAGAGGCGATGCTCGCCTTCATGCGGCGCGAGGCCAATGCGCTCTTGTCCACGACGATCATCGAAAGCGGTCTCGACATCCCCAATGCAAACACCATGTTCATCGAGCGCGCCGACACGTTCGGACTGGCCCAGCTCTACCAATTGCGCGGCCGCGTCGGTCGCTCCTCGGTGCGAGCCTACTGCTACCTGATGGCCCCGGAGCGCGAGCGCATGACAGCGGATGGCGCCAAGAGAATCGCAGTGTTGGAGCGATTCTCGGAGCTCGGCAGCGGCGTGCAGATCGCGACCCACGACCTCGAGATCCGTGGTGCCGGCAACATTTTGGGGCAAGAACAGTCCGGACACATCGCGGAAATCGGATACGACTTGTACGTCAAGATGTTGGAGGAAGCGGTTGCCGAACTGCGCGGCGATGATCTGGGCGCACCGGTGGATCCGGAAATCAAGCTGACGCTGACCGCCTACCTGCCAGAACGCTATATTCCAGATGCAAACCAGCGGCTTGGGGCGTACAAGCGCCTGGCTGGCGTGCGCAATGAAGCAGAGTTGGACGTCGCCGTGCGCCAACTGGTCGATCGCTACGGCCGTCTGCCGCAACCCGCGGAGGCGCTCATCGAAACGCTGCAAGTGCGCGTCTTGGCGATCGCTTTGGGCGTGCAGAAGGTCGAGCAGGGGCCCGCGCTCTTGGCGCTGACCTTGCACGAAAAGGGGCTGTTGCAGCCAGAGTCGCTGCTGCCGCTGCTCAACCCGTCGGCGGGACCAGGGCAAGTCGTGCGCGGCTCGCCCTACCGGCTCTCGCCGGAGATGGTGCTGCAGAAGGCGTGGACGAAACGCGAGCAGGAATCGCCGATTGAAGCGACCAAGGACGTGCTGCGTACGCTACTGCGCTGCGCCGCGCATCCCGAATCGATCACGATTGACGTCGACGCGGAGGCTGAGCAAGGCCTGCCCCGCGTTGCGCCGCCGCGTCTGACTGGCCGCCGGCGCGTGCTGCGCTGAAGAAGAATCAGGGCCAAGCAGTTTTTTCGCCGCACCCACTGGACAACGTGGTGCGTATCGGCACAATCCGAGCATGCCTGCGGTCCAACTGCGGAGGAATGATGAGAACTTCCACAATCAAGCTGCGCCCGGTGTCGCTGACGCTGTCCTTTGTCTTGCTTGCCATCGGGGCCTTGGCCGGCACCGCGCTGGGCGGCATTGCCGGCACCAAGCACGACCTGTCCCAGAACGGCTGGGGCAGCAACCAGATCTGCATCTTCTGCCACACACCCCACAGCGCCAACGCCTATGTACCCGGCGCGCCGCTGTGGAACCACAACGTGACCTGGGCGACGTTCTCGACCTACTCGAGCTCGACGCTCAACGCCCTTCCTGGCCAGCCCACGGGCACTTCCAAGTTGTGCCTGTCCTGCCATGACGGCACGGTGGGCGCGGACTCGTTCACCAACAATTCCAATTCGCACTTCCTGACCGGCACGGCGCTGATGGGCACCGACCTGAGCAATGACCACCCGATTTCCTTCATCTATGATGCGGCACTGGCGACCGCAGACAACGGCTTGCGCCAGCCACAGGACGACAAGTTCGTTGACGCCGCGCACAAGCTGCCGCTGTTTTCCGGGCAGATGCAGTGCGCGTCGTGTCACCAGGTGCACGACGACTCGAACGGCAAGTTCCTGCGCATGCAGAACACGGGCAGCGCGCTGTGCTTGACCTGCCACCTCAAGTAGCGCATCGCGCCCACCAGAATCCAGCAACAACCGTTCCTCTGCCGTCGCGCGCTTGCACGCCCGGCATCCCTGTGCCAAGTAGCGCCCTTGTGCCCGGGTGACTTTCTGGTGCGAGGAACCGCCATGCGTCTGCTGTTGTTGCTGCTTGCCTTCGCAACCCTGCTGCCGGCCTGCGCAAAGCCCGAGCGACCGCATCCCGCTGGCCCGGGCGCGCAGGCCGACAAGTTGAATCCGCGGATTGAAGTCGTCCCGCGCGCGGCGCAAGTCGCGCAGTCCTCGCAGTTGAGCGCCGAGCAGCAGGCCGTGGTTGTGGCCAGGATCGGCGATCGGGTGCTGACGCTCGGAGAGTTGGAGTTGCGTCTGCAGCAAGAGCCGCCGGTGGTGCGCAGCCAATTCGCCAGTGTGCAAAAGCGCAAGGATTACCTGCAGAAACTGGTGCAATTCGAGGTCCTGGTCGCCGAAGCCCAGCGGCGCGGTCTGGAAAAGGATCCCGAGGTCGTCGAGGCGGTCAGACAGACGATGGTGCGCCGCTACCTGCAGGACGAAGGCAAGGATGCAGTCAAGCCGGAGTCGATTCGCGACGCAGACTTGAAGGATTACTACGACCACAATGCCGGCCTCTACCACAAGCCTGAGCAGGTCGAAGTCAGCCACATGCTGCTGGCGACTCAGTCCGAAGCAGATAAAATTGCAGGTGAATTGCGGGCGGCTAGCGAAGGCAATCCGGCGCGGCTGGTGGCTTTGTGGAATGACTACGTGGTGCGCCTGTCTCTCGACAAGGCGACGGCGCCGTACCTGGGCTCGCTCGGCCTGCTGTCGCGCGAACCGCCACAGGACGCCACGCCGGCCGAGTTGGCGCGTCTGGCGGCCGTACCCAAGGCCTTGCTCGATGCCGCGTTTGGCCTGGCACCGCTGACGATAGGCCCGGGGGTGGCCACGGAGCGAGGCTTTCACGTGCTGCTGGTGACCTCGAAGAGTCCGGC
>Ga0172370_10009629_pt1 | contig 11258 bp, 9 predicted proteins | sample LakKiv5m_FD_114538 | JGI IMG/M metagenome (GOLD analysis project Ga0172370, IMG submission 114538) | Freshwater microbial communities from Kabuno Bay, South-Kivu, Congo - kab_022012_11.5m | ecosystem: Environmental > Aquatic > Freshwater > Lake | place: Democratic Republic of the Congo...
CTCCAACTATATAAATGTGTCTCCTCCTGTCTTCGTTGGACATATAAATCGGGCGCTTTATTCCCCTATAAGTACTGGTTCCCAAAAACAATCCCTCATTTGGGATATCCGCTGGAGCCGGGGCTGTTTTTGCATTCAGCCAATAAATATGAGGAGTCTGCACTTGTTTATTGGGTAAGTGATAAATTGTTGAGAGCTCCTCGGCATTAAGTATTGATACCCTATTTCCAAAGAGATTGAACATTGGTTGGTAGCGATAGATAAAGTCTTCCATGAAGAATGCCTTATTTTTGATTTTCCTTCCCTTAAACCCGTTAAACTCGTTTGCATATTGAGTAAATGAGCTTGAAATATTTGAGAGGTGTGCCTTGGCAGATTCTTGGGTAGTTGAAACCACAACCACTCGGACTACGGTTTCAAAACCTGGCTTTGCGATTTTCGAGTCAACTGCTTCAAGAAGCTTCGCAGAGACTGAAAACTTTGCTTTTTCAGGATCAGATTCTTGTTTTTTAGTGTCAGTTATAAATTTTCTTCCTTCTTTCTGCCAATCCCCCTCGGCAGGAGAAATAAGAATCTGAATTGCGGCGGACTCACCCGGCCCCATTTTGGCAATCGCAGAGGTTAGCCCCGCTAGAGGATCTGTTGGAATATCTTTAAATACTTTAATTGGCTTGTAATTTTCAGATTTTAGTTGATATGAACCATATGCAACTTTCCCCTCCTGGGTAAAAATATTAGTTTCATCTACCTCTATGACTTCTGCGTCGGGATACCCTCCGTGGATTTGTTTTTCAATCATATCTTTATACTTTTTGGGAGTCCAAATATAGAACCTTATATCCTCCTTTTTGGCTATAAGTTCTAAAGAAATTGAGGGTTGGAAGGAAAACTTTTGTTTCCAGCCACCTTTTTTGATGGAATAAAGGGATGCAATAATTTGCTCCATTGCATCAATCTTTATTTCATTACCTCTCGTTACTGCAATCCGAAGAAGCACGGAATCAATTGAAGTCTTTTCTCTATCTCTCCATTTAAAATATGTAAATCCAACATACAGAATAACTGACAAGAAAAGAACCAACATACAAACCCCAACAAAAATAAATATTATTAGGTTAACCGATACTGTTTCCACCATAGATTTATTGTATTACCTTCTGAATAGGCTCCGCACTATTTTTACCAGTTATTATATTCCAACCAAAAAATAATGCTTTTTTTATCATTCTAAGCCAGTACACGGACGACCACGTACCCGCATTTTCTATTGAACCTTTGGCCACAACTTCAAGCTGGGACTGGGTCGTGGGAATTGTGATTGTAACTTTCATATTTGATGGAGTTTGGATTATTGGTTGACCATTATCATCCAATACCTGTGCACTAAACTGAGACGGAGTAGGAACTACTACTTCTTTTCTCTCAATAGTAAGTGGGCTAGCCTCTTCGGCGTGTTCAACTACTTCGTGAGATCTGGGTTGTCGCTCAATCCAGGCAGGCATAGTACTTCATTCTATCATTGGGGTAGATAAATTAGAATGGTCTTAACTCACCTCTTCCAAACAATTTCCTTGACCCTACTATCAAAATTTTCCTTCCTAGACAAAATAAATAAATAGTCAGATAGTCTATTTAGATAAACTAATATCTTAGTATTCAATTTTTGCTTTTTTGATAGTTCAACCACCTCTCTTTCGGCACGTCTAACCAACGCTCTAGCATAAGAAAGGGTTGCTGCTACGGTATTCCCACCGGGAAGTATGAAGTTTTTAAGAACTGGAAGAGTTACCTCCAATGCATCAATTTCTTTTTCAAGAATGGAGACTCGTTTATCTAGGTATATCGTTGGTGCCCCAGCAAGTGACGCACCAATTGAAAATAGGTCTTTTTGAATTTCCTCTAACGACCTATTAAGCTTATTGTCGCTGGATGTAGAAATTACAATTCCTATAAAAGTATTTGCCTCATCTACTGATCCTATTGCCCTAATTTTAGGAGAGGATTTTGATAAACGAACAGGTTTTAGACCCTGTTTTCTAAAGATGTTTGTTTCTCCGTAGTCTCCGCTTTTTGTGTAAACAGCCATTAGTTTTTGAGGGCAGCACAGAAACTCCTTCAGACGAGGCCGAAGCCACTGTGTGGTCATGAAAGCTCTGAGAGCATTTCCAAACCACCCCAAGGTGGATTTGAGTTAACGCCGCTACAGCAGCTCCAACCCCATCTGGCGAAGATTCTGTTTTAATTTTTCGCCATGTCAACTGCGCCTTTTCGGGCAAAAACGTCCGTCTTCTCGATTTTATCAACTGTCAATTCATCAATATCACAAGCACCTGACACACAGGCCAACTCTTGAGCAGCCTTTGTGTAGTCTTCCTCCTCGTATCTATATAGTTTTGAAAAATCGATATTTGGAAATTTAGACGCTAATTCCTCGTACTCTTCTTTTGTAATTTCTTCGAATGGCATTTGGGAGTATTTTGCATCAGAGGCCGGTAAGAATGACATTCCACCAACATAATCTCTATGTTCCCAAACCCAATTAATTAAACCTATTAACTCCTGTGGTTGGTATGTAATAGTCACACTGGGATTGTGTTCAGTCCAAAAGATTTTATTCTGAAGCCAATATTCACACTGTTTTATTGCGGATCGATTATTTCTTGTAGTTGCTCCATCTGGCGATTTAACAGGAAAGTGAGCGACCCAGGTATTGGCCGACTCCGGAAGTTGTCCATTTTCAGGATGCATAGGTACTGAGACATCTTTTAAGATTTTAAACATCGGGGTGTGGGCTCCAACTCTCACATTTCTAACATAGTAAGGGGCCCATCTTGCATGCAGACCAGAAGCACAATCGAAAAGCTGCGAAGAATTTCCCGATGGCTTAACACAAGTAACAGACGCAGCCTGTTTAACTCCCAGTTTTTGCGCATAAATTCTATTGGTTTCAATGGCCACTTGCTTTAATCTCGTCATAACCGAAGGGTCTTGCACTACTGCACAATCCATTTGCCCCGTGATATCTACTCCAAGTAGTCGTTCTTCCTCACAATTCTTCTTCCATTGAGGCCTAAGACCAGGAAAGTTGGTCGCCATCGATTGAATTGTTCCCAAAATGCTCGCCATCTCAACTTTATCCTTTAGATCCTCATATGTATCATCTGCCCTTGCTATAGCGATTGTTAGATTACAAAACTCATATGGGCGAAGGTTAATTTCTCCACAGGGGTTTGATCCAAAATCCCATTCTTTTCTTCTTTCGGGTCTGAATTTATTAGCCCCTGGCCTGTTAAATATCCCCGGTTCTCCTCTTTGGGATTCAAACATATCAAGCATAAGTCTTACATATTCATCCTGGGTTAACCCCCTATCAGGGATTACAACAGAATTATTTGCATTCCACCTTTGCCAATTATCCCTCTCAAAATCTCCACTTTTCGCAAGTCTCATTTCTTTGTCGTCCCAATCAAACAGAGATATCATCGCAGTTCTTCTTACTCCCCCTGATACAGCAGCTTGCCCTACCATACACATAATGTCATGGGCATCAATAGGTTTTACAAAACTCCCTTGTCTTGCCAATATTCTAGCCCTGACGAAATCCAACATTACACGAAGCGGCTCTGGTCCAGATGCTCTCCCCCCTTTAGTTTTTAAAATCGCACCCGCCGGACGAACTTGAGAATAGTCAAATTTAACATCTCCTCCATTAAACCACGTGCTCATCCCAAATCTTAAAGAATCCACCCACCCCTCGGTTGTATCAGGAACTACATAGTCCTTCGGCACCGCCCCTTTTTGTCTTTGCACTCTAGGAAGATTTTCGACATATTTACTCTCAACTGAAAAGCCCACTCCACAACCACTCATAGAAATAAGCAAAGCCTCACAAAAGGCATCTATGCTGTCGGCGACCAAGTAAGAACAGTTATAAATGCAGGCATTTTGTCTTCTCGCAGAATCCCCAGCTGATGCCAGAAGTCTCATAGATGGAGTCGCCTTCATCTCAAGGATACCTTTTCTTAATCGTTCATAAACCTTTTTTTCAAGTTTGTTTTTAGATATTTCCTTTAAGAAGGCAACTGCCCGGTCAACTGTTTCAATCCAAGTCTCCCTTCTCCCTAAATCATAATTAAACCTCGAATATTTATCAAAAAATTGAAATTTTTGGAGTTGGGTTGGAAAGTATCTATCTGCCTCTTCGAATGCTCTTTTAACGGCTATGGGAATGGGTTTTTCTTCTCTTAATCTCGCATGCTCCGCTCTGTATAAAATATAATGCTTTGCGGCATCAAATTCTCCTGCAGCCTGAAGAACCAATTCAACAATGTCTTGCACATTTTCGACTGTCGGACTTTGGTGCCTTGCGGAAACGGTGTTTATCACCCTTGTTGTTAACTCAACTAACGACGTTGCGGGCTGTCGACCAAGACTTAAGAAGCATTTTTGCATGGCAACCAAAATTTTCTCTGGATCAAAGGACTCTATTCGACCATCTCTTTTAACAATATTCAAAGGAAAAACCATAACTAACTTTCCATTTCCGTTGCCATTGGTATGACCGTTGGAGTGGCCATTGGCATGGCCATTTGAAAGCTGATGTTTTTTAGTTTTTCTCAGTCCGACAACTTGTTTTTCCTGTATTTGTAGTAATTCTTGCTCTTTTTTAATTGTTTGTTTTTTCATTTTTAGCTTAATTTCTCAATTGCTTTCTCAAAATCCTTCAGGTCTTCGAACTCAAAATATACACTGGCGAACCTAAGCCAAGCCACTTTGTCTATCTTTTTAAGCTTACCCATTACTGCTTTCCCAATTTCTTTGGAAGAAATTTCTTCTGTTTCCTTCTTAAGCATCTCCCTCTCTATCTGATCAACAACCTCATTTATTAGGTCAAGCGCAACAGGTCTTTTCTCAATGGCCCTTAGTATTCCTCTTTTAATCTTCTCTTTATCGAATTGTTCCCTTTTTCCATCCTTTTTGATTACCCAAAGAAAGTTTTCTTTCACCCTCTCCTGAGTTGTAAAGCGTTTAGTGCACTTGAGGCACTCTCTCCTTCGCCTTACAATCGATCCTTCTTCAATAGTTCTAGATTCTAATACCTGACTGTCAGACTTCCCGCAAAATGGACAACGCATACTTGATTTTCTATAGAATTCATTTTCATAAATGAAAACGAATTACACTACATGTAGGGCACTGGATTGAGAGTAAACACTAGTCCTAGTTAAGTCAACTGGTAACAAATATGTCAAACAAAATCATTGCTAGCTTTAAACAAAGCTAGATTTTTTCTGTAAAATCCGATTTTTAAACGCGTGAAATGAAGGAAAAAATTAACGACTCAAAAACCATCTTTATCCAGATTATAAATTCGTAACAGAAGGACGCTTAAAGCCCATTAAATGGGTCTTCTGGGACTACCATATTCCTATCTTTTAGGACATGAATGAGACTTCCATACACTCCCCTGGAGAACTGGGCCACAGTACTAATTTTTGGTTTTGCTTCATCGGGCGCAAGAAGCAGAATCTGCCTTATTACAAGCCTGTGTTTTAGGGAAGCATTAATTAGTCTCTCTGCAAGCTCCGAAGTATCTTGCCCTCGAGCTCTCATCTCATTCTCAATATTACAAGCCTCCTCTAAATACTTCTCAGCTTTTGTAAGGGTTGTATACCCCAAATCATATTTACCCCTTTCGAAAAGAATCCTTGCTGATAGCACCCTCTTATCAGCAAAAAGTAAATTAAGTTCTGCTTTTTTGTTTTCGTTTGTTGTCAGAGCCAACCACAACTTGTCTCTAGTAGCCTTAAGCGCCCAGAGCGGACTATCCGGCAACACCGCCCCAGGAAAGGCTAGGTAATAATCTATCTCCAAGTTTTCCAAACCCTCAACATCTTTAGTTAATAATTGGTCCGTAGTTTTGGCCCCAACAGAGGAAAAAGAATAACGAACCGATGCGCTTCTTAAAATTGAAATAAAAAGAACCGTAAACGCGAAGACGATTACCGCAATAACTCCCAGAGATTTCTTAAGCATGCATGGTAATTATACATTAATGTATCAAAGGATATTAATAGCAAATACTGCCCGGTAATACCTATCTAAATAAAATAATCGGCCACTCCCAAAGTATATGAAGCAGAATTGATGAGAATATATTCTTGGTCCTTGCAAAAATAAATGCAGATCCTACGGCGAAGATTGATGTTAGCACTAAGTAAGTAATAGCGGCTGTTGCATCCAATTTCCAGACAAAAAATGTTATTGGAATATGGATTAGAGTCCAAACACAGGTGGTTATAATATTTGCCAACCATTCGCTGTTAAAATCTTTCCAAAGTCTGGTGAATATATATCCTCTGAAGGTTAACTCCTCTGTTACAGCTGTCGGAAAAGACAACCAAAAAGACGACAAAAATGCTCCGCTTCCAATATTAGCTGAGAAATCAAATCCCTTGTGTTTTATATAATTTACTATTACAGCTTCTAAAACAAATAATCCCCCAAGGGCAAGGGCTGAATATATTGCAGGAAATAGTTTTTTCAAGGTCACTCCCAAGGAAGACAAACCTTGGCGCTCTTTTGACACAAAATAAAAAACTGGAATCAACCAAAGAAGAGGTTTTATTACAAATTCCTCTATCTCATCCGGAAATCTAAATATCAATCTATAAAGACCCCACACAACCACGAGGTAGGCCGAGAGAATCGTTGTGTGTTTTAAACTCTCAAGTTTGTACTTGGGGGCTGCCATACTATCTTATTTTACATCCTAAATATACTTCGTCTACAGTATCAAATATTTCAGTTAGCCTTGTATTCGCCTCGTCAAAATCGATAGCGTTTTTTTCATTGGGAAACCAATGAAAAAGCAAATTTCTACAGTTCTTCCAAGTGTCCCACATTTTATCCGCCAGCTTATTCCCTCCACAAAAATTAACAACCTTAAGATAAACACTCTCATTTTTAAATCTCTTATCAAGCGAGGGGTTTAAGGCCTTGCCAATTCTAAAACGCTTCCCAGAATAATCCTCCTTAGTTATAAATCCTCGCTCCAAAAATACCTTCTTTAAAAACCCTTCATAGGCTTTAGCTGCTGGAAAAACTATAAAAGAGTAATCATGAAATTGTTTATCTAGAGATGGAGTAATCTCTGATAAAAATATCGACTCCGAAAACAATTCCTTTATATCTTTGTCCAAAGACCCCCACCAAGATTTGCTTTCAAAATTCGTAAACATCTATCTATACCAGTATAGTTTTTAAGCCTCACCTCATCAACTATAATATAGAAGTAGGATTGAATTAAGGTATAATTAGATCCACATGCAAAAACTTAAAGATTTTTTTAGTAACTTTACGAAAAAGTTACCACATGTTACAAAATTCTTATATAAAGGCCCAAAAGAGAAAAGGAGAACTATTTTTTTTCTTGTTGTTATAGGCTCTCTCACCTGGCTTTTCTGGGGCATCCCCCTCCCCACTAATCTTTCCTCAAGTACTATTCCCGTATCGACAAAAATATTCGATCGAAATGGGAAGTTAATATACGAGATATACACGGACAAAAGAAGAACACCTATTAAACTTGCTGAAATTCCAAAGACTGTGAAGGAGGCTACAATTGCAATTGAAGATAAGGATTTTTACAAACACTACGGGTTCTCTCTTCGTGGCATGACCAGGGCCGTCTATAGCATTGTTTTTAAGAGAAAACTTGAGGGAGGATCAACCTTAACCCAACAATTAGTTAAAACTACCCTCCTCTCTCCCGAAAGAACTGTAAGAAGAAAAATCCGTGAGTTCGCATTGTCTACCATGGTTGAAGCCATCTACTCAAAAGACCAGATACTTGAAATGTATCTTAATCAAATTCCATATGGCTCAACAGCCTACGGCATCGAAGCGGCAAGTGAATTATATTTTGGCAAAGAAACAAAAGATTTAACCCTAGCCGAGGCCACTCTTTTAGCCGGACTTCCTGCCGCTCCAACAGCCTATTCTCCTTTTGGAGCACATCCAGAAAAAGCAATAGTAAGGCAGGCAATAGTATTAAGACGCATGGTTGAGGATGGATATATTAAACAAGAAGAGGCGGATGCCGCCAAAGAGGAAGAACTAAAATATGCCAAGTCTTCATCTCCTAAAGCCACACACTTTGCTCTCTGGGTAAAAGAGCAGTTAGCTGAACAATATGGGGATGCCTTAGTTGAACAGGGAGGTCTTCGGGTTATAACGACCCTTGACTTGGAGCTTCAAGAGTTTGCGCAGGACGCGGTTGCTACTGAAGTAGCAAAGCTTGCAAAATACGAAGTCCACAATGGTGCCGCAATCATAACAAGACCAAAAAGCGGAGAGATATTAGCCATGGTCGGTTCCAAGGATTATGAAGCGGAAGATGAGGACGGCAAAGTTAATGTAATTTTTGCCAAAAGACAACCTGGGTCATCAATTAAACCAATAAACTACGCGCTTGCCCTAAAAGACGAAAAAATAACTCTTGCAACACCTCTTGCAGATGTCCCAACATGTTTTATCGTTTACGGACAAACACCTTATTGCCCCAAAAATTATGATGGGGGTTTCCATGGAGCAGTTCAGGCCAGATTTGCTTTGGGTAACTCATATAATATTCCAGCTGTGAGAGTCCTTGCGTTGAATGGGGTTGAAAACTTTGTTGAGTTTGCAACCGCCATGGGAATTACTACTTTTGGAGATCCTTCAGATTATGGTTTATCTCTTACTTTGGGAGGTGGGGAGGTAAGACCGTTTGATATGGCGGTGGCATTTGGTGTTTTTGCCAACCAAGGAGTTAAACAGCCTTTAATTTCAATTCTGAAAGTATCAGATTGGAGGGGAAAAGTCCTTGATGAAGTGAAAGTTGACGACCTAGAGGGAGATAGAGTTCTAACTCCCGACGTAACATATCTAATCTCTCACGTTCTTCTCGATAATAACGCTAGAGTTGCAGCTTTCGGAGACAGGAGCTATCTTGTTGTATCCTCTCACCCCGAGGTGTCTGTAAAAACTGGGACAACGAATGACAGAAGAGATAATTGGACTATCGGATATACCTCACAAATCGTTGCTGTCACATGGGTTGGCAACAACGACAATTCTGAAATGAGCGGGGCCGTTTCTGGAGTATCGGGTGCTTCCCCGATTTGGAACAAAATCATTAAAATGGCACTAGATAAAGCAGAGGAAGGTGCATATAACAAAGATGATGATGGACACTCTTGGCCGAACCAACCTGAAGATGTGGTAGGAAAGAATATCTGCTCTGATACAGGCAACATCCCAGGAGGAGATGAGACAAATCCAGGCTGTCCCACAAGATTTGAGTTTTTCCTTAAAGACAGAGTTGGGGCAGGCCTTAATGCAGAAAGAAAAGATATTGGAATTGACAAAACAACAGGAGCCCTAGCAAACGATAAAACACCTCCGGAAAATATTGAAGTCCAAAACCATTTCGTATTATCGGATCCATTGGGAACAATGTACTGCTTCGATTGCACAGCCTCACAATCAGCAACTATAAGATATCCTATTACTCAATAGGCTTACGTTGTTGGTAAATATCTTATATAATGATCCTCCATGTATAAAGCCGTGACAAAAGCAGTTATTCCGGCGGCAGGTTTCGGAACACGTTTTTTACCACAGACTAAGGCTATGCCAAAAGAAATGCTTCCTCTAGTCGATAAACCAATAATCCAATATGTTGTAGAAAACCTAGTCGAAGCCGGTATTAAAGATATTATTATTGTTACGGGATATCACAAGAGGGCCATTGAGGATCATTTTGATTATCCGTCAAGCGAGCTGGTGCAAAACCTAAAAAATGGGAAGAAAGACCATCTTCTTGAGGAACTAGAGAGAATATCCTATCTAGCAAATTTTATCTATGTCAGGCAAAAAGGGCCGTATGGTAACGGGACTCCTTTGATAAACGTCCGAGATATAATTGGAGACGAAGCTTTTGTTTACACTTGGAGTGATGATCTAATCGATTCTTCACCCAACGAATTTATTCAACTAATAAATGTTTATAAACACTATGGGACCCCAGTTCTTGCAAGTGTCAGGGCCTCGAATGACGATGATTACAATAGATGGGGGTTTGTTGGAGGAAGAGAAATAGATAACGGAATAATAGACATTTCAACTATCATCGAAAAACCTGGCAAGAAAAATGCCCCGAGTAATTTGGGAAACGTATCAAGCTTCATTTTTACTCCTGACATATTTAACTACCTTGATGAGGTGTTGGCAAATTTAAAACCTAAACAGGAGTTTTACTATAACGATGCTATCAAGTTAATGATTAGGGACAGCAAAAAAGTCCTTGCTGTTGAAATCAAAAATGGAAGCTTTCTAGACATGGGAAATAAATTGGAATATCTTAAGGCCGTAACCAAGTTTGGATTAAGGCACCCCGACACAGGGGCTGCCTATAAAAAATACTTGAAAGAAATTTCAAAGATCACAAAACAATTCTCCAAAGATCTCCTTTAAGTTAACAAAAAGAAATTTTATAATAAGGCGTGGCTCGCAGGCCCAAACAAACACATGTTAATCATGCCCCAAGAGTAACAAGTAGCATCTTCTCAATCCTCGGAAAGGTGCTGTATTTTACTGGCAAACCTTTCTTCACAGTTTTTGTTTATACATTCAGTTCTATCTCCCTTCTTATCCTTAACACGAATACCTTTACCAAGAAACTAAAAAGGTTCCTTAGGGTATATTTATCAGGACCTAGGAGTAAACGAAAAATCAAAGCTAAAAAGACAAAGAAGAAAATAACTTTCAAGTTTCCTAAGATTGCCCTTAAAATTACTGCTCCCCGGTTGCCAACACTACCTTATGTAAACGCTAGAACTATTACTCTATACACAATTTACTCCCTAATTATTATCTCTACTCTAACATACTTCTTCTCATCGCTCCCCAGCCCCTCAGACCTAATCAATAGACAGCTCGAAGTGTCCACCAAAATATATGACCGAAACGGGGTACTACTGTATACAATCTACAAGGATAAAAACCGAAGCTTAGTTTCTTTGAGCTCTGTGCCGAAACATGTCCGAGACGCAACTCTCGCAATCGAAGACGCAGAGTTTTATTCTCATCCAGGTTTCTCAATAAAGGGAGTGATTAGGGCGATCTCAAAAAATATAACTAAGGGTGAACTAACGGGTGGATCAACTATTACTCAGCAACTTGTTAAAAATGCCCTCCTCTCCCCCGAGAAAACC
>Ga0172370_10009634_pt1 | contig 11252 bp, 7 predicted proteins | sample LakKiv5m_FD_114538 | JGI IMG/M metagenome (GOLD analysis project Ga0172370, IMG submission 114538) | Freshwater microbial communities from Kabuno Bay, South-Kivu, Congo - kab_022012_11.5m | ecosystem: Environmental > Aquatic > Freshwater > Lake | place: Democratic Republic of the Congo...
CCCGAGAGCCATTGTCTCCGGAAAAATTATCGGTATGCAATACCTGAGCACCCATTGCAAAGCAACGGCAAGGATGCCGGGCCAAAGCCTAAGCGGCTTTTGCAAGGTTAATTTACCTGATTCCTCCTTTTGTTCTTTTTCTGTCATTGTTCACAATTGTTTTGTTCACTCAATTCTATCCGCTACTGGCTATTCATTATTCAGGGTGAGAACAGATATCCACATACCTAAATCTTTGATATGTAAAAGTAGCAATTTATTATAAGCAACAAAACCAATTTCCCACACCCACACCCACACCCAAACCCACACCCACTTCGGGGCCTTTGCCAATAACTAAAAACACTTAAGTAAATTTGACATATATCACTAATTGTGTTAAATTAGTAGTATGATTTTCTAGAGAGCAAAACATTCCTGGAAATTTCATCATCAAATGAAAAATCTACTTATTTTGGGATTCTTGATAATCCAGATCACTCTTTCTGCAAGTTCGTTTCAGAACTTCATCCCTCGATCTGATACCATCATAAAGGAAGATTCGACGAACTTTTTACCTGATGAAATGTTTTCATATGGAGAAGAAACTGTTCCCTTGCCTGAAGATGCAGAAATTTACAATACAACCATTGCTGGGAATTATTGTTCGTGGGAAGAGTACATTACCCGTGCTCACAAGGCATGGGATGCAATTGACTCCCTCGAAATCACTCAACAGTTTGCCGCCAAACCCTTTCATGTGGGATTATATGCCTATTCCAGGACGGAAGGTGAATTTGATCCTGTTAAGGCCGATTGGATCATCTTTTTATACAGGGGGAACGAATTCCCTGCCAGGGTCGCGGACTTGGGACACAAAAAATCATTTTCCATTCTCCCCAATCCTGCCACCGATAGAATTAAAGTTGAATTTTATGAAACTTTAGAAGTAGTTGAAGTAGATGTACTTGACATCTTCGGTTCTGTTATTCGCCAAACTCGCAACCAACCTTCTTCCCGCCAAATTGTGATCCCAACGAGTTCCTGGACTCCGGGTGTCTATATAATAAAAGTTCGATCCGGTGACCATGTCATCGGAGTCAAAAGAGTGATCAAGGTATGATAGGGTTTACCCCTGCAACTCCTTCAGGTACTTGTAAATCTCTGCCTGGGAACGTACAGGCCGGCCGTTTGTCTTCTTATAAAGATTAGGCAGGTCAGGTCCGATGATCCGTGCCTTTACATTGTCGGCGAGCTGTATCTGGAGCATAGTCCACAGTTCTAATTGGATCTCTTTATCTTTGATGGGACAGGCGACTTCGATGCGGTTATCGAAATTCCTGATCATCCAGTCGCCCGAAGTGATATAAAACTGTTGATTTCCGCCGTTGCAATAAACGATCACCCTCGAATGTTCCAGGAACCGGTCGACAATAGTAATGGCTTCTACATTCTCACTCAATCCGGGAAGACCGGGAATCAGAGTGCAGATACCGCGGATAATCAGCTTGAATTTGACGCCCACCTGGCTGGCCTTGTATATTTTTCTCACTATAGTCTCATCCACCAGGCTATTCAGCTTGATGATAACCCATGCTTCTTTACCTTTTTCAGCGTTCCGCATCTCCCGGGTAATCATTTTCAGGAAATGTTTGCGCATGGAAAAGGGAGCCATGATCAGGGTTTTGAATTTATAAGGTTTGAAGGAGGCTTCCATCAGGTTGAATGCATTGACCACATCGGCGCAGATATCAGGACCGGAGGTCAAAAGAGCATCATCGGCATAAACTTTTGCTGTATCTTCATTAAAGTTACCGGTTCCAATAAAGGCAAAAAAGACATTTTTAATGCCTTCCTTCCTGCGGATAAGCAAAAGCTTTGAATGAACCTTAAATCCTGCAATTCCATGGATGACCTTTACTCCCTCTTCCCGCAACCGTTCAGTCCAGAGAATATTGGCCTCCTCGTCAAACCTCGCCTGGAGCTCCATGAAAACGGTCACGTTTTTTCCGTTCCTGGCGGCATTGATGAGGGCATTGATGACGCTTGAATCACGGGCTGCACGGTAGATCGTTATCTTTATGGACCGAACCCTGATATCGATGGAAGCCTCGCGTAGAAGATCAATGATGTACTGGAACGACTGGTAAGGATAGTGCAACATCACATCTTTATGCCGGATTACCGAAAGAATACTTTTACTGGGCGGGAGATCCTTATGACGTAAAGGGATCAGAGGCTCATATTCCAGCTCTGGATGTCCCAGGTTCGGAAAATTCATAAAATCCTTGAAATTGTGATATCGCCCGCCTCCCCGGATGGGATCGTTCTTGGTGATACCGAGTCTCTTGGTAATGATCTGTAACAGGTCGTCCGGAATAGAGTTGTCATATACAAACCGAACCGGACTGCCTCGTTTCCGCTGTTTCAGACTCTCTGATATGATCTCAAGGAAACTTTTGGAGACATCGGTGTCAAAATCAAGCTCGGCGTCACGGGTTACCTTTACCGTATATGCTTTGAAAGTGTTATAACCGAAGATCGAAAACACATCGTAAAGACAAAACCGGATAACATCATCAAGCAAGATGATAAATTTCCGGTCACCCTCCGGGGGAAGGATAAGGAATCTGGAAATGGCTCTTGTCGGGAGTTCGATAAGTGCGTGGTCGTCTTTCAGGAGTTTCTCTTTATGTGCAAGATTGACCGCCAGGTAAATCGATTTATCACGCAGTGTGGAAAGATCCCGGAGACTGCTGACCATAATAGGGAACAAAAAGACCCGCACCCTTTCCTGGAAATATTTTCTGACGAAATCCCCCTGATCAAGAGTTAACTCCTGTTCACTGACGATAAAAATATTGTTTTGAGCAAGTTCACGGACAATCTCCTCGTAGGTACTCATAAAGAATTTCTCCTGCGCCTGAACAATCTCACCAATCTCTTTAAGGATTTTTTTCGGATTGACCGATGTGTCATAATAAGCCTTTGCAACCTTCATCATCCTGTTGAGGGTTGCAACGCGTACCCTGAAAAATTCATCCCGGTTATTGGAAAAAATACCAAGGAATTTCAGGCGCTCAAGCAAGGGATTCCTGGAATCGGCGGCCTCCTGCAATACGCGGCCGTTAAAGTGAAGCCAACTGATCTCACGGTTCAATAATTCCTTACTATATTTCCCTGTCATAACAACCCAAGGTTATAAGATTCAATCAGGTCAGGTAAGCATTTTAGGAAAAACGACGAATTCCTTTTTTGCATTGACCGAAGGAATATTTTCCCATTGTCCCGTGTTAAAAGATAAGCAAACAACGGCGGAAGTTGGCATATCTTCAATACCGGGATGGAGGAAAAGATTTGCCACGCTTGAGATTGTAGGATTGTGTCCGACGATCATCAGGGAGACTGTTTCATTGCCTGTACCATAAATGACATCCAGGATGCGGTCGTACAGACCTTCATAAATTTTTCGTTCGATCCTGATCTTATCAACCGGGTATTTCAATCCCTTTGCAATGATCTTTGCAGTCTCATATGCCCTGACTGCCTGGCTTGACATGATCAGGTCGATCCTTGTTTCCCGTTTGACAAGAAAATCAACAATCAGCTTGGTCTTTTTGATCCCCTTTGACATAAGGGGACGTTGTTCATCCGTCAGACCATCATTTTCCCAGGAAGACTTTGCATGTCTGACCAGATATAGCGTTTTCATGGTAGTAATAATTTAATAGGCAAAAAGTGGGAACTCTGCCATCATCTCGTTGACTTTTTTCCGCACCTTCAGGATTTTATCTTCGTTCTCAAGATCGCTGATCACCTCGTCAATGAGATCAACTATTATTGGCATATGTCTCTTTTTCAATCCGCGGGTCGTTATGGCCGGGGTACCAATACGCAATCCCGAGGTCTGTAAAGGAGAACGGCTGTCGAATGGTACCATATTTTTGTTAACGGTGATGTCGGCTTTCACCAGGGTATTTTCCACAAGTTTCCCCGTGATTTCCGGGAACTTCTTGCGGAGGTCGATAAGCATTAGATGGTTATCGGTCCCTCCGGAAATCACATGATATCCCTTGTCAACAAAAGCCTGGGCCATTACGGCTGCATTTTTCTTCACCTGGATGATATAATCCATATATTCCTCTGAGAGAGCTTCGGAGAAGGAGACTGCCTTTGAGGCGATGACATGTTCCAGCGGTCCGCCCTGGACGCCTGGAAATACCGCAGAATCCAGTAACTGTGACATCATCTTGATTTCGCCTTTCGGAGTCGTCAGTCCCCATGGATTCGGGAAATCCTTTCCCATCAGGATCATGCCACCGCGCGGTCCGCGAAGGGTTTTGTGAGTAGTGGTGGTCACCACATGGCAATAGGGTAGGGGATCGTTTAATAAACCTCTGGCAATCAATCCGGCAGGGTGGGCAATGTCGGCCATCAGGATGGCGCCGACCTTATCGGAAATCTCCCGCATGCGTTTGTAGTCCCAGTCGCGCGAATATGCCGAAGCGCCGGCAATGATCAGTTTTGGTATTACCTGCAGCGCCTTTTCTTCCATCTTATCGTAGCTGATCACACCGGTTGACTCTTCGACCTGGTACCCAACGGGCTTGTAAAATATCCCGGAGGAATTTACCGGCGACCCATGCGATAAATGTCCGCCATGAGCCAGATCTAGCCCCATAAAGGTATCACCCGGTTTCATGACAGTCATCAATACTGCCATATTAGCCTGGGCACCGGAATGTGGCTGTACATTTACCCATTCGGCATTGAACAGTTCCTTTGCCCGGTCAATGGCCAGTTGTTCCGATTGATCCACAAACTGGCATCCCCCGTAATAACGTCTCCCGGGATAACCCTCGGCATATTTGTTTGTCAGGCATGAACCCATAGCCTTTAATACCTGATCGCTGACGAAGTTTTCGGAAGCGATCAGCTCTAATCCACTGGTTTGGCGATGCAATTCTTTCTTAATGATTTTAAACAGTGCAGTATCTTTTTCCATTTCTCAATAATTTAGCGCAGTTCGTATCTTTGAAATAAAATCTGAATGGGTTAACAAAAGTAAAACATATTTCAGACTATTTGACCATCTTTGTAGTCAAAATAGCTTTTACAATGTCCATCACCTCATCATTTGCGAACAATCATCTTAATTTTCATACATGTGTTCGTGATTGCCTCTCTGTTCGAGTTTCAGCTTTCAGATTTCAAGTCCGGGGTTTCAAGTTTCAAAGTTTCAAAGTTTCAAAGTTTCAAATTTTTCACTATCTCGCTATTTTATCACTCTTCCTTCCATTAGGACTATTCGCTCAGCTTGATGCGGGCGTCGATGATACCATCAATCCCGGAGTCCCAGTAACCCTGACTGCCACTTATGGTTTGATCGGCACCGGAGTAACCCTCTCGGAAGATGGCGTTGAAGGTCCTTTCCCGATCGGGTTTGAATTTTCTTTTTTTGGAGTAAAATATACCCAGTTTTATATTGGTGCAAATGGGTGGATCAGTTTTTTGCCGAATCCGAATGCTGCCGGGATCCGGGAAGCATTTGCCGTACCCAGTCCGGCCGATTTTCATCCTAAGGCATGTATCCTGGGTCCTTTTCAGGATTTGAATCCTTTGCAGGCCGGAAGTCCCTATATTTTTTATCAGACGGTAGGCGATCAGCCAACCCGGAAACTGGTTGTTATGTGGTGTGAATGCCCAATGTACTCCTGTGAATCGACTCCGGTCACCTTCCAGATCATCCTGAACGAAACTTCGAATGTCGTTGAAAACCATATTTACTCGAAACCAGCTTGTTCAGACTGGCTGGGGAATAAAGCTACACAGGGTATTCAGAATGCAACGGGTTTTATCGGATTTGCAGTCCCCGGAAGTTCCGGTATTCCTATTCCTTCCAGGAATGCTACCTCCTGGTCGATCTCTCCCGACAAACCTGAAGCATGGAAATATACTCCCAGCTCTGCCGACAGCTTTTATATCGACACTTTGAAATATCATCTTATCCCGGTCACACCCGGCGAAAAAATATCCTACCGCTGGTATCAGGGTTCCGACCTGATCGCCGAGACGCAGAGTCTGATTGTTACACCTCTGGAGACCACCACCTATGTTGCCTGGGCACAGGTTTGCAGCGGTGAAATTTTTACCGATACGGTTACAGTTTTTGTCATCCCATATATTCCCAATGCATTTACACCCAATGGTGACGGATTGAACGATAAGTTTATCATTCTGGGCCTACCTCCTGAAAATATAACCCGGTTCAATCTTCAGATATTTAACCGCTGGGGACAAATGGTATTTTCTTCGAACAGCATAATCGAAGGGTGGGACGGCAGGCTGAAAGGAGAATTCTGTCCCGACGGCGTCTATACCTGGGTGATCTATTACGAGGACAATAAAAAGATAAAAACCAGCAACAAAGGGACCCTGACCCTGATACGAAATTGACTAATTCCTGAGTACTTCCCTCAACAAATCAACCAATGTTTTCTTTAGAAACGGTTTCTCCAGGTAGTGATCCGCTCCTTTTGAAATGATGTACTCCTTTTCATTCCGGAAGGTATATCCGGTCACGGCGACTATCGGAGTCGTTTTGTAATTAGGAATTTTACGAATTTCAGCTATGGCATCGATTCCATCTATTCCCGGTCCAAGGTTAATATCCATCAGTATGGAATCATACTGTTTCTGCCGGACCATCTTCAAACATGTTTCGCCATCCTTTGCAATATCGAGACGGTAGTCTTTTTTAAGGTAGATCTTAACCAGTTCAAGGTTCGCTTCGTTGTCTTCAACGAGCAGAATTAAAGGAGCTTCTTTACCCGGCGTGTCAGTTTCCAATAAATGACCATTTCCAGTCTTCCGTGGTTGGGGTGGAACGATAGTCTTATGCGTAGGTATCAAGATCGTAAATTTTGAACTTTTCCCCAGCTCGCTTTCAACCCGGATTTCACCTCCCAGCAGGTTAATACATTTCTGTGCAATGGACAGACCTAAACCGCTTCCTTCATATGGACGGTTGTACCCTTCTGCCGCCTGGCGAAATTCATCAAATATGACAGCATATTTTTCAGAAGCAATTCCAATCCCCGTATCCTCTATTATTATCTGAACATGTTCTTTTGAGGGATCTGTAAAATTTACACTGACCTTTATCCCACCTTCGTTGGTAAACTTGATGGCATTGTCAAAAATGTTGGCTATAGCTCTCCCGATCAAGTGTTTGTCGGTGTTAACAACGACGTCATTACCTATTGATAAATTAAGAGTAAGATTTTTCATCTTGATCAACTCTTTCTGCATCCCGGCTATCTCGCCAATCTCCTTCACAAGATCGACCGGCGCTAGTTTAAGGGCAATTCCCGATTCAAGTTGGGCAAAAAGCATTATTGAATCAAGAGTATGTTGCAGGCGCAATCCTGAAGTCAGAATATGCTCGGCCATCGAGCGTGTACGCGGATCCTGGAGTTCGCCATTCAGGATTTCTGAAAATCCAAGAATACCATTCATGGGTGTTCGGAATTCATGGCTCATGTTTTGAAGCAGTGCCGATTTCAGGCGGCTTGATTCTTCTGCGGCCCGTTTTGCCAGTATCAGTTCATTTTCGGTCTGTCTTTTTTCACGTCGCATGACAGTCTCATCCAGCTCGCGTTTCACGGCAGGACCAAGCCTGTTCAGGTGCGTCTTCATAAGGTAATCGTTTGCCCCTCCTTTCATAATGTTTACGGCAATATCTTCTCCCACGGTTCCGGAAACCAGAATAAAAGGGATATCGAGATTCTTCGACTTAAAAAGCTCAAGGGCATCTTTACCTCCAAAACCAGGCAACGAGTAATCAGAGACCACAAGATCCCATGTATTTGATGCCAGCGCTGTCTCCATCTCCACCCTGGTCTTAACTTGAAGGTGGTCGACGTCAAAACCTTCTTTTTTCAGTTGTCTGACCAACAACAGTGCGTCGGTATCGTTGTCCTCAACGAGGAGCAGCTTTATCTTGGTCATGATGGTGATTTATTTTAAGATAAAGAAAAACGTTGTCCCTTTCTCCGGCTCACTTTCGGCCCAGATTGCGCCACCATGTTTAAGTATGATCCGTTTTACCGTTGCAAGCCCGATCCCTGTTCCGGTAAACAGATCATCGCTGTGCAACCGCTGGAAAGGAGTAAAAAGTTTATCATAATGACCCATGTCAAATCCTACCCCGTTATCGCGGACAAAGATGACAGTTTTGCCATTTTTTTTAACCGTTCCGATCTCGATCATCGGATTTTCAGCTCTCCCCGTATATTTCCAGGCATTGTCCAGCAAATTCTGCAAAGCGATTTGTACCAATCGTGCATCACCGTCAAAAACCATCTTTTCCATGATCTTAACCTTCACATTTCGCTGAGGATTTGCAATTTTAAGTTTATTACAAATGTCCTGTGCCATCCCACTTATATTGACATCGGTTTTTTCGAGCTCCTGGCGTGCAATCCTCGAAAGCTTTAAAAGTTCTTCAATCAACTGCCTCATATTCGCAACTGACTCTGAGATCCTGGCAAGGAAATCCTTTCCGGCATTATCTAAATGTTGTGTATAATCTTCATTCAATGCCTGGATCAATCCTTCGATACGCCGTACCGGCGCCCTGAGGTCGTGTGATACCGAATAAGAAAAGGTCTCCAACTCAGTGTTTGAAGCGACAAGCTGGGCAGTCCTGTCAATAACCTTTTGTTCGAGTTCTTCATTTAACATTCTGATCTCTTCGGTGCGCTTTAACACAAGGATCTCCAGTTCCTTATCACGGATTTGCCGGAGCCTGTACTTTATGAACAGGTAAATGAACAGGAAACAGAATGCAAAGCAACAAGCGACAAACCAAGGGGTCTGGTAGAAATAAGGTTTGACATGAATCCGGATGGTGGCTGCCTGATTGCTCCATTGGCCGTGGTGATTGCGAACCTGCACCCGGAAAGTATAACTACCGGGAGAAAGTTTGGTATAAAATGCTGTGCGGCGTGACCCTACATCTATCCATCCGGTATCAAAATTTTCAAGCAGGTAACGGAAAGTAAGTCTCTCTGGATCGATGAAACTTGGGGCGGTGTACAATATCTCTATATGATTAACTCCGGGCGACAGATCACATGCGTGTATGCTTCCTTTCAATTCATTATTTACCAACACATCCTGTATCAAAAGATTCAAATTGTAAGTTGGCATGATAACAGATTCGGGATCGGCTTCGACTATTCCTTTTTCCGTAGCAAACCAGAATTTATCAGGTCTCTTTATGCACCCTGAAGGGAAAGTTCCCCCCGTACATACAGTAGTTGCCATCCCTTCGGGCAATCCAAAGTGATATACCGATTCGATTTGCATTTTTCCAGGGGAAAAAGATTCGAGATCAGATTTTTTAACTACTATAATTCCATCACCGGAACCCAGCCACAGATTCCCTTTTTGATCTTCAGTGATATAAGTTATGATCCGCGGATAACCGACAGCCTGGCCAAGCTGTGTGACAGCTCCTGTTTTGCCATCGATGCGGTTCAGCCCATCGTGACCTGTACCCACCCACATGTCCCCATCCTTTTCCAGATAAAAACAAAGGATCAGGTTATCTGACAATCCTTCTTTACGCGTAATGGAGTTTATCTTACCATCGTGATAAATGTTAATACCTCCTTCCTGGGTTCCGATCCACATCCTTCCATGATCATCTTCAAAAAAACAAAAGATCTTTTCGTCTGTAAGACCATCCTTTAGTGTAAGGGTGGAAATCTTTCCTTCGCGGATAAGGTATATCCCGGCATCAGTTCCCGCCCAAACCGTACCGTCGCGAGCCACATAAACCGCATGGAACAAGGTGTTCGGCAGATCGGTATGGGAAGGAAACACCCTTTTGTTCCCTTTTTCACCGATTGCAACCAGTTCCCCGGGCGCTGCTGCCCAGACGGTTTTGTCACGGCTTTCGCATATAGAAAAGACCGGCCTGCCGGTAAGTCCAAACCGTGAAGATCGGTCGGTGAATGTTCCATTCCTGTAAACCCCGATTTTACCTTCCCCACCGGTCATCCATATATCACCATCGTTATTGGCGAAAAGACTCATGATATAACCTGAGGGTAGGCCGTCGGAAGTGGTATAGGTTGTTAACAGGTTTCTTTTCAGACGATTCAGTCCTCCGCCCTGTGTGCCAGTAAGCATATCTCCTTCAATGTCTGTTTTGATTGTCGTGATAATATCGCTCGACAGGCCGTTTGAAGTGTTAATGATTATTGTTGATTCAGAAAAAGGGTTATAAATACATATTCCCTCTTCGGCCGTACCGATCCATAATGAACCGTCAGGAGTCTCCTGCATCGCAGTAATGGCAGAGGCGATAGAAGGTTTAATATTCAATTTCATGGAAAACCTTCCTTCAGTTAAAACCATCAACTCACCTTGATATCCGCCTATCCAAAGCCATCCACGGCTATCATAAAAAAGCGAACTGATATCCTTGAAAACAAGTCCTTCCTTTTCGGAATAATTAAAAATTTTATTACCGAGGATACAGGAAAGCCCGCTATCGGTTCCCACCCAGATGTCATTTTCTTTTCCGCGACATATCGTCTGAACGCCGTCGGAAAGCAGTCCCTCCTTTTTTGTTATGTAAGAGAATTTTTCACCATCATATTTTACAATTCCTGTACCGTCGGTCGCAAAGAAAAGGTTCCCTTGTTGGTCCTCGCAAATAGTTATGATGGTCTTTCCCTTGAAAATCTCTTTGCCTCCCAACAACTCAAAGCTGCCTTTCCGGTATCTTGTGGCAAGTCCATTATACATACCACAGTAAAGAACAGAGTCATGTGAAACAAACAGGGATGAACAATCATCTTCAGTCAAAATACCAACCGAATGACGGTTGTAAAGGGTGGCCTGATTTCCGTCGAACCTTGTAATTCCATTTTCACTACCAATCCATAAATATCCATCCGGAGTCTGGATCATGGCCTGAATGTTCCCCGGAACACCATTTTTTTCATTCCATTGCATGATGTTGAGACCATGTTGGTTGGATTTCTTATCCGATCCGAATGAAAAAGTTGGAAAAAGATACAATAAAAGGATAAGAAAATGACTTAATTTTTGAAGAATAAGCATAATTAGTTAACAATTTCCTATCAAAAGTATAATTTTTTCACAAATTAGTTTTACATTTATCTCCTTGAAAAAAAATAAACCCTGTTCTTTTAATTGAATTAATCCCAAAAACAACCAATTATGGCAAATGGAAC
>Ga0172370_10009640_pt1 | contig 11249 bp, 9 predicted proteins | sample LakKiv5m_FD_114538 | JGI IMG/M metagenome (GOLD analysis project Ga0172370, IMG submission 114538) | Freshwater microbial communities from Kabuno Bay, South-Kivu, Congo - kab_022012_11.5m | ecosystem: Environmental > Aquatic > Freshwater > Lake | place: Democratic Republic of the Congo...
TAATCCGATGGGATCTGCTCCGATTTGGGAAGGATCAACTCATTGCCCTCATCATCCAGGATCAGGATCTCTCGGTTCCAAACCTGATATACCTCACCGGTAATGATATCACCGATCTTGTCTTTGTATTTTGAATAGACATGGTCTTTCTCAAGTTCCATGATTCTGGAGGTCAGATTCTGACGAAGCGATAAAATAGCCCGGCGACCAAAATCATCCAGCTTCACTTCATCCGTTACATCTTCACCAACCTCATAATCCTCGTCGATTTTTTTTGCTTCGGTTATGGTAATCTGAAGATTCGGGTCAGTGAGCTCGTCATCCTCTACTACCAATCGATTCCTCCAAATCTCAAAATCACCCTTATCGACATTGATGATCACGTCGAAATTCTCATCAGTTCCAAAACGTTTGATCAGCATGCTCCGAAAAACATCCTCCAAAACACTCATCATGGTGGTCCTGTCGATGCTCTTCAGTTCCCTGAATTCAGAAAACGTATCAATGAGATTAATGCTGTCCATATACTTCTATCTTGTTACACCTTATTAAAATCAATTTCAACTTTGGCACTTTTTACCTCGTCAAGGTCAATTAACAAAGGCTCTGCAGGTGCCGGCTTCTTTTTTGTTCCTGCCACTTTTATGACAAGCAGATATCCATTCCCGGTCTCCTTGGCGTTTACAGCTTCCAGGGTACCCCTGACCAGGTCACCGTTTTTAAGCTGAATGTCTAATTTCTCTCCAATTGATTTGTGGTATTGACGGATCACCTTCAATGGTTGTCCCAACCCGGGAGATGATACCTGAAGCTCAAAATCCTCTGCGTCCCGGTTCAGCCTCTCTTCAATCTGCTTGCTGTACAAAGCGCAGTCATCCAAGCTTATACCGTTCATGTGATCAAGGTATACCTGTATCAGATTGCCCTTGCTTACATGAACATCCACAAGGAAAAAACCTGACCCTTCAGTGGCCTCTTCTACAACCTTTTTTATGAGTTCTTTGTCAATCATTTTTACCGGATCAAAAAATAGGGGACCGAGTCCCCTATGTCATAAATCCCACAATCGACCGCAAAAATACATAAATAATTTAATAAATTGTAAAATTGCAGGCACTTAGAGCAAAAATTCACACTATGCACGAGGATTTCAGGGCGGTTCCCAACAAAAGAAAGATCATAAATGATCCCCTGTACGGATTCATCAATATTCCGTCGGAACTGATCTGCGATCTCGTGGATCATCCTTTTTTTCAGCGTCTCCGGAGAATCCGCCAGCTCGGTCTCACCTTTTATGTGTATCCAGGGGCCAACCACACTCGTTTTCAGCATGCGCTGGGAGCCGCACATCTGATGACCTCGGCACTTGAGGTGGTTTCCAAAAAAGGTTGTGTGGTGACTGACGATGAAAGGGATTCGGCTGTGGCAGCCATTCTCCTCCATGATATTGGTCATGGTCCCTTTTCCCATGCGCTCGAAAGCAGTATAGTGATTAATCTTAACCATGAGGTCCTTTCCAGCATGTTCATGGACCGCCTGAATCGTCTGTTCAACGGTGCCCTTGACAGCTCCATCGAAATGTTTTCCGACCAATACCCGCGTGCCTTCTTTCACCAGCTGATTTCCAGTCAGCTGGATATGGACCGTCTCGACTATCTCAACCGCGACAGCTTTTTCACCGGCGTTACGGAGGGGGTGGTGGGTTCGGAGAGGATCATCAAAATGCTGAAGGTGCATGATGACCAACTGGTTGTTGAGAGGAAGGGAATTTATTCAATTGAAAAGTACCTGATCTCCAGAAGGCTGATGTACTGGCAGGTTTATTTGCATAAAACCGTTCTGGCGGCCGAACAGATGCTCGTTAAAGCCCTCAGCAGGGCAAGGATGCTGGCTTACAACGGGGCTTCCCTGTTTACAACTCCTGCTCTTCATGGATTTCTCTATCCGGGACCACTGAGCGAAAACCCACTGAGCGATACGGAGCTTCTGCTGGAAAGCTTCGCAAACCTTGATGATACTGATATTTTTGCCGTCCTGAAAGTTTGGGCCGGGCACTCTGATACTGTGCTGTCCCTCCTTTCCGGAGGTCTCCTGAACCGGAACCTTTTTGCGGTGAGGATCAGCAAAACACCCTGGAGCCTTGAAATTGTTCAGGATCTCAGGAATAAAGCAATGAATATGAAGGGTTTGGGTAAAGAGGAGAGTGAATTCATGGTTTTTACCGACACAATCGCGAACAGCGCTTACACCGATAATGAAGATCAGATCCTGTTTATTGATAATAGCGGCCAACTTTTAAGCCTCACGGAAACCAGTGATATCGTGAATGTTCCACTATTAAGCCGCACCGATTCGAAATATATTCTATGCTATCCCAAATGGTTATTTTTCCGTGAAGGCAATAATAGTATTCCATGATCGTTACAATTTAGATACCTGACTATCCTATGGAATTCACCGCACAACAGATAGCCGGCTACCTTGGTGGCCGGGTGGAAGGCAACGCCAATACCGTTGTAAATGATGTTTCCCGGATTGAGGAGGGCCGACCCGGTACGCTGAGCTTTCTATCCAATCTGAAATATCAGGATCATGTATATTCAACCCGCTCATCCATCGTACTGGTAAGCAATGATTTTGTTCCCAGCAAGCCTGTTGAGTGCACCCTCCTGAGAGTGGAGGATCCTTACCGTGCCCTGGCAAAACTCCTGACTCTTGTTGAGAAAAGACCAAACCGTACCGGCATTGAACCGATGGCTTTCGTTCATGAGGAGGCTGTTGTGGGGAACGAAGTGTATATAGGAGCATTTTCATATATCAGCAAGGGAGCCCGGATCGGCAATAATGTCAAGATCTTCCCACAGGTATATATCAGCGAGGATGTGATTATCGGCGATGATACATGGGTATACTCAGGTGCCCGTATCCATAACAACAGCGTTATCGGAAATCATTGCATCATTCACAGCGGTGCGGTGATCGGCGGTGATGGATTTGGCTTTGCCCCGGTTACAGGAAGCGATTTTACCAAGGTTCCCCAGATCGGGAATGTGGTGATCGAGGATTATGTGGAAATCGGGTCCAATACCACAATCGACCGTGCAACCATCGGATCAACGATCCTCCGGAAAGGGGTAAAGCTTGATAATCTGATCCAGATCGCCCATAATGTCGAAATTGGCGAAAATACTGTCATAGCGGCGCAGACAGGAATCTCCGGATCAACCAGGATCGGAAGAAATTGCATGATAGGCGGACAAGTGGGAATTATCGGTCACATCACGATTGCAGACGGAACCAGGATTGCCGCCCAGAGCGGTATCGGACAGTCGGTCAGGGAGACGGGTGCCGCCATTCAGGGCAGTCCGGCTTTCGAGGTGATGCCGTACCAGAGATCCTACGTGCTTTTCAAGAAACTCCCCGAAATGGCCGACCGTATCAAACAGCTCGAACAAAAAATCCTATTTTTGCAAAATCATAAAAAAATCCGGGGGAGGTAATGCCCAGCAAACAGAGAACCATCGCTAAAAGTGTGACCCTATCAGGTACCGGACTGCACACGGGAGCCGAAGTGTCAGTAACTTTTAACCCTGCGACCGAGTACCATGGAGTAATTTTTCAACGGATTGACCTGCCCGAGCAACCTCTGGTGAAAGCCTCTGCCGATCTGGTGGTTGAAACCTCCCGAAACACAGTTATTGAGGAAAAAGGTGCCCGTATCGGCATGGTTGAACATTCCCTGTCAGCGTTGGCCGGACTTGAGATCGATAATGTCCTGATCACGCTGAATGGCCCCGAGATGCCCATTCTCGACGGAAGCGCACGGAAATATGTGGATGCCCTGATCACCGCAGGCATAGCGGTTCAGGAGGCGGAAAGGGAATGCTTCGAAATCAGGGAACCGATCGTTTATACCGACGAAGAGCGCGGAATCGAGATCATGGCCTTGCCCTCAGAGCAATTCAGCATCAGCGTGATGATCGATTACAACTCGGCAGTGCTGGGCAACCAGTTCGCAAGCCTGAGTTCCATGTCGGAGTATCCCACCCAGATCGCTTCTGCCCGGACGTTTGTTTTTTTCCGTGAGCTGGAGGTTCTCTGGAGATCAAACCTTATTAAGGGTGGAAGTCTAGATAATGCCATGGTCATTCTGGAGCGGGAAGTGAATCAGAACGAACTCGACCGGGTTGCCGACCTGATCGGTAAACCAAGAGTGATGGCTCAAACTCAGGGAATCCTCAGTACGACCAAACTTGAATTCAGCAATGAGCCGGCCCGCCACAAACTTCTCGACCTTATCGGCGACCTTAACCTGATAGGCGTGCCGCTTAAGGGAAAAGTCATTGCCACCCGCCCCGGACATTATGCCAATGTGGAGTTTGCCAAACTGGTGAAACAGGCAATCCGGAAGGAAAAGAACCGCAATATTGTTCCGGTGTATGATCCGAATGCAAAACCGATGTATGACATCAACCGGATCATGGAAATGCTTCCGCACCGTCCGCCTTTTCTTTTGCTTGACAGGATCATCGATGTGACAGAAACTGCAGTTCTGGGTCTCAAAAATGTGACTATGAACGAGCCGTTTTTCCTTGGCCATTTTCCGGATGAGCCCGTGATGCCGGGTGTCCTCATTGTTGAAGCCCTTGCCCAGTGCGGCGGGGTTCTGGTCATGCATACCCTTGAGAATCCAAAAGAATACAGTACCTATTTCCTTAAGATCGACAATATCCGCTTTAAACGAAAAGTGGTGCCCGGGGATACCCTGCTGTTCAAATGCGAACTCCTTGAACCGATCAGGAGAGGGATCGTCAGGATGAGGGCCCAGGCTTTTGTCGGCGACCAGCTTGCCACGGAGGGAGAAATGATGGCCCAGGTGGTCCGGAATAAGGAAATTAAATAAATCAGATTAATGATACATCCCCTCGCGCTAGTTCACCCGGAAGCCAAAGTGGCCGAAAGTGCCACCATTGAGGCCTTTGCTACTGTTGCCCAGGATGTCGAAATCGGCGAGGGATCCTGGATAGCCCCCCATACAACTATCATGGACGGTGCCCGCATTGGCGCCGGCTGCAAGATCTTCCCGGGAGCGGTGATCTCCGCAATCCCTCAGGATCTGAAATATCAGGGTGAAAATACCCAGGTGGTGATCGGAGACCGGTCGGTGATCCGCGAATGCGTAACAATCAACAAGGGAACCGCTGCTTTCGGTAAAACCATCATCGGGGATGATTGCCTCCTGATGGCCTACAGCCATGTCGCCCATGATTGCCGGATCGGTAACCACGTGATCCTGGTTAATTATGTCGGACTTGCAGGAGAGATCGAGATTGGCGATCATGCTATTCTTGGAGGTCAGACCGGTGTACACCAGTTTGTCAGGATCGGAGCGCATACCATGATCCAGGGCGGTTCCAAGGTTGGCAAGGATGTGCCTCCGTTTGTCACCGCCGGAAGAGATCCGCTGCGTTTCGAGGGAATTAACCTGGTAGGACTCCGGCGCAGGGGCTTTTCTGAAGAATTGATTGAGGAGATCCACGAAATTTACAGGTTCGTCTATCAGCGCAACCTGAATACTACCCAGGCCTTGGAGAAAATCGAAAAGGAACTGCTGGGAAACGGAGAGCGTGATATGATCGTCTCTTTTATCCGGAATTCCAAACGGGGCATTATCAAAGGGCCGTTTGACGACCAGGAGATCTAGCTGGTAAAAGCATTCCAGCCCTGTGATTCCAGCGGAATCTCAGAATGATCCGATAAAATCAGCCAGGTGCCATCCTTCTTTTCCTGCATCTGCCCGAGAAATGAGATCCCCGGAATACTCTGATATTTTGAGTAATCATCCGCCGGAATGGTGAAAAGCAGCTCGTAATCCTCCCCACCGCTCAAGGCGGCCACCCAGGGACTCATCAGCATGTCGGATGCAAGCTTTTCGGTTTCGTCATGTACCGGGATCCTGTCGGCATAAATCCTGCAACCCGTTCCCGATGATTCACACAAATGGAGCAAATCCGAAGAGAGACCGTCTGAAACATCTATCATGGAGGTGGGCTTGAATCCCTTCGATCTGAACATCCTCACCGTATCTTTCTGCGCTTCAGGCTTAAGCTGTCGCTCGAGTAAATAGGGATAGGCATCAAGCCGTGGCTTGAACTGCGGATCCTCCTTGAATAGTTTGTTCTCCCGCTGTAAAAGCATCAAACCCATGTATGCCGCACCCAGATTGCCAGTGACGCAGATGAGATCCCCCTTTTTTGCCCCGCTGCGGTACACCAGCTGGTTGGCAGGCGCGGTTCCGAGGGCTGTGATGCTGATGGTCAGTCCTGTAAGACTGGCCGAGGTGTCACCTCCGATAATGTCAATCTCATACTGATTGCAGGCCAGCTTGATTCCCTGGTACAGATCCTCAACCGCCTTCAGTGACATTTTGGACGAAATTCCCAGACTGACCGTTATTTGCAGAGGGATTGCATTCATTGCATACACATCAGAAAGATTGGCCACTACCGCTTTGTAGCCAAGATGTTTGAGCGGGACATACGTGAGGTCGAAATGGATCCCTTCAAGCAGCAGATCTGTCGTCACTACCGTCCGGAAATCCGTATGATCGACAACGGCGGCATCGTCGCCAATACCCTTGCGGGTGCTGGGATGGCGCAGTATGATATCCTGGGTAAGCTTCCTGATCAGTCCGAATTCACCCAGGTCTGAAAGCTTGGTTGCGGGTTTGCTGTCCATATTGTCAAGTGTTGCTCGTGCCCGCCAAAAATAGCATATCCCAAAGGATTTATCAGGTCTAAATTGTTACATTTGCAATCTATTTAGAAATATTCTAAATAATTTTGCAGCCTTTAACAGGCACTGTATTTCACGATATTATGAATTCCGATCAGGATCAGATAATAAGTCAGGTAACCGATGGCGAGTACAAATACGGGTTCGTAACCGATATTGACAATGATACCCTTCCGAAAGGATTGAATGAGGACATCATACGACAGATCTCGGCGAAAAAAGAGGAGCCCGGTTGGATGCTTGACCTCAGGCTGAAGGCCTACCAGTACTGGATTACAATGAAGCAGCCTGAATGGGCGCATCTAAGGGTTCCCGCGATCGATTATCAGGACATCATTTATTATGCTGCCCCCCGACCGAAAAAGGCGCTGGGCAGTCTCGACGAGGTGGATCCTGAACTGCTGGCCACCTTTGACAAACTGGGGATCCCCCTAGATGAACAGAAACATCTGACCGGGGTGGCGGTAGATGCGGTAATGGACAGCATATCAGTAAAAACCACCTTCAGGGATACCCTTGCCGAACAGGGGATCATTTTCTGCTCCTTCAGCGAGGCGATCCGGGAGCATCCCGACCTCGTGAAGAAATATATGGGATCGGTGGTTCCCTACCGCGACAATTATTTCGCAGCGCTGAACTCAGCCGTTTTTTCCGACGGCTCCTTCGTCTATATTCCGAAAGGAGTGCGGTGCCCCATGGAACTGTCAACCTATTTCAGGATCAATGCAGCCAATACCGGGCAGTTTGAAAGGACCCTCATCATTGCCGAAGAGGGCGCCTATGTCAGCTACCTGGAGGGTTGTACCGCTCCCATCCGGGATGAGAACCAGCTTCATGCTGCCATCGTTGAAATCGTTGCGCACAAGGATGCCGAGGTGAAGTACTCCACCGTTCAGAACTGGTATCCGGGCGACAAGGAAGGCAGGGGCGGGATCTATAATTTTGTGACCAAAAGAGGTATTTGCCTGGGCGATCGCTCAAAAATCTCGTGGACTCAGGTGGAAACCGGATCCGCTATCACCTGGAAATACCCCAGCTGCATCCTTAGGGGAGATAATTCAGTAGGCGAATTTTACAGCGTGGCTGTTACCAATAATCATCAGCAGGCCGATACCGGCACCAAGATGATCCACATAGGGAAGAATACCCGGAGCATCATCGTTTCCAAGGGTATCTCGGCGGGCCTTAGCAACAACAGTTACAGAGGCCTGGTGCGGGTGTCAAAAAATGCTGATAATGCCAGGAACTTTTCCCAATGTGATTCGCTCCTCCTGGGAGATAAATGCGGCGCTCATACCTTCCCGTATATCGAGGTAGATAATCAGAGTGCGGTGGTTGAACATGAAGCTACCACCTCCAAGATCGGGGAAGATCAGATCTTCTATTGCAACCAGCGCGGTATCGATACCGAGACTGCCATTGGATTAATCGTGAACGGATATGCCCGGGAAGTGCTGAATAAGCTCCCCATGGAATTTGCCGTCGAAGCCCAAAAACTCCTTCAGATCAGTCTGGAAGGTAGCGTGGGGTAGTATCAACTGTCAATCGTTTGTTTACATGCTTATCATTAAAGATTTAAAGGCCAATATCGGAGGAAAGGAGATCCTCAAAGGCATCAACCTGGAGGTGCACCCCGGAGAAGTGCATGCCATCATGGGACCGAACGGTTCGGGCAAAAGTACCCTGTCGGCTGTTCTGGCCGGTCGGGATATGTTTGACGTTACCGGCGGAACCGTAACCTATGACGGGCTCAACCTGCTGGATATGGCTCCGGAAATCAGGGCCCGCAGGGGTATCTTCCTCGGATTTCAATACCCGGTTGAGATACCGGGCGTTTCAATGGTCAATTTCATGAGGGCTGCAGTTAATGAGCACCGTAAATTCAACGGTCTGCCTGAGTTGGGAGCCGGTGATTTCCTTAAGCTGATGCGTGAAAAGAAGGCCCTGGTGGAACTGGATTCCGCTCTGACCAACCGCTCTGTCAACGAAGGATTTTCGGGCGGAGAGAAAAAGAGAAACGAAATCTTCCAGATGGCCATGCTCGAACCCAGGCTGGCAATCCTGGATGAAACCGATTCGGGACTGGACATCGACGCGCTCAAAACGGTTGCCAATGGGGTCAACCGTCTTAAGAATCCGGAAAATGCGGTCATCGTGATCACTCATTACCAGCGGTTGCTGGATTATATTGTGCCCGATTTTGTTCATGTTTTGTATGACGGACGTATCGTCAGATCGGGAGATAAAACTCTGGCCTTCGAACTGGAGGAAAAAGGGTACGACTGGATCAGGGAAGCTAACTGAGTCTCACATGGAATTGCAAAACACTACCGACATTCTCGACACTCAGCTCTCCGATTGGTATTTCGCCAATCGCGACCAGCTGATGGCCTCGTCGAATTCCGTTTTCAATGCCCTCAGACCGGAAGCGATGGAGAGTTTCAGGGCGCTCGGCATTCCCGATAAATCGAGGGAGAATTACAAGTATACCGACCTCAGGCAGGTTTTTCTGACTCCCTTCAACAAATATATCGAGCCACGAAAGATCCTTTTTTCGGTTGAAGACCTCTTCAGATGCGATATCCCGGAACTAGATACCGACCTGATCCTTCTGGTCAACGGATGGTTCTATGATAACCGGCCAAGATTGCAGGTTCTGCCCAATGGCGTTATCATGGGAAGCATGGCCGAGGCTGCTAAAGTATATCCCGAAATCCTGGAGAAGCACTACAGCCGCTATTCCGACTTCCGTAAGGATCCGCTGGTGGCCCTGAATACCGCTTTTGCACAGGATGGCACCTTTGTGTATGTTCCCAAAGGTGCAGGGCATGAACGTACCATTCAGATTGTCAACATCTTGCTTTCGCCGGAGGATCTGTTTGTCCAGCACCGCAACCTTGTGGTTGTGGAGGAGGGTGCCATGGCCAGGATCGTGGTTTGCGACCATTCTCTTTCGGCCCATCAGTTCCTGACCAACTCTGTTACCGAGATCTTTCTTGGGAAAAATGCCGGACTTGATTATCTTAAACTCCAGAACGAGCATAATAATTCCAATCAGCTGGCTACATCATTCATACACCAGGAGCGCGGCAGCCAATCGATCTTTAACACGGTCACCCTGCATGGCGGACTGATCAGAAATAACGTGTTCAACCGGCTGAACGGTGAAGGGGCTGAGAGCAAGACTCTCGGGCTCTTCCTGGCCGACCGGACCCAGCATGTCGACAGTTATAATTTTGTTGATCATGCTGCCCCCAACTGTACAAGCAATCAGAATTTTAAGGGGATACTGGATGAGCAAGCCACAGGCGCTTTCACCGGAAGGATCCTGGTAAGGCCCGGGGCTCAGAAGACGCTTGCATATCAGGCAAATAATAATATTCTGCTCACCAATGAGGCGCGGATGAATACCAAGCCTCAGCTGGAGATCTATGCGGATGATGTGAAATGCAGCCATGGAGCTACCGTTGGCCAGCTTGATGAAAAGGCACTGTTCTACCTGCAGACCCGCGGCATTGCCAGGCGGGAGGCAAGGCTTCTGCTGATGGGCGCTTTCGGTCATGAGATCCTGAGCCAGGTGCAGGTTGAGCCTCTCAGGGACCGTCTCAATGATCTGGTCGACAAGCGCCTGCGAGGCGAACTTTCAAGGTGCAACAGCTGCCCTTTGCAATGTCAGGAAACCTGCTGATCATGGATACATTCCCCGTACAGACCCTGCGAAACGACTTTCCGATCCTGCAAAAGCAGGTATACGGAAAACCACTGGTCTACTTTGATAACGGAGCCACCACCCAAAAACCGGTGTGCGTGATCGAAACGATCAACCGCTTGCACCGCGAACAAAACTCGGCGATTCACCGCTCGGTCAACCTCCTGAGCGACAAGATGACCCAGGCTTACGAGGAGGCCCGGAAAACCGTGCAGGCCTTCATCGGCGCATCAAAACCCTCTGAGATCGTTTTTACCGCGGGAACCACTGCCTCCATCAATACCATAGCCTTTTCGTTCAGTGAGGCTTTTCTTGATCCGGGCGATGAGGTGCTTGTTTCCACCATGGAACATCACTCCAATATCGTGCCCTGGCAAATGGCCTGCGACCGGAAGGGCGCACATCTCAGGGTGATCCCCATTACAGGTGAGGGAACAATTGACCTGACAGAGTATGAAGCATGTTTGTCGCCAAAGACTCGTATCGTGGCCGTTGTGCATGTCTCCAACGCCCTCGGAACGGTCAATCCTGTGAAAGAAATGGTGAGAATTGCTCACGAAAGAAATATCCCCGTTCTGGTCGATGGCGCCCAGGCGGTTCAGCATACTGCCGTGGATGTCACGGATATGGACTGCGATTTCTATGCCTTTTCCGGGCACAAGATCTATGGGCCCACCGGCATCGGGGTGCTTTACGGAAAGGAAGAGTGGCTCGACCGGCTGCCCCCCTATCAGGGCGGCGGAGA
>Ga0172370_10009643_pt1 | contig 11247 bp, 12 predicted proteins | sample LakKiv5m_FD_114538 | JGI IMG/M metagenome (GOLD analysis project Ga0172370, IMG submission 114538) | Freshwater microbial communities from Kabuno Bay, South-Kivu, Congo - kab_022012_11.5m | ecosystem: Environmental > Aquatic > Freshwater > Lake | place: Democratic Republic of the Congo...
CTGACATCTCTGCAAAGCTTGGCAAGAGCAAGGCCGCGGTGATTGAGCACCTTGGCGCGCTTTCTGACGCCGGGCTTGTGGAGCGCGTGGCCACGCCTGGCAAGAAGTTCGTCTATTACAGGCTCACGCAAAAAGGCAGGCAGACGCTTCTGAAAAGGGCGGGCTGATGCGTTCAGGAATCTTCTGACGAAAGCAAATTGCTAAGCTATTTAAAAGTTGGAGCACAAAATATGAATTGATGGATAATATAAAGGCAGTATTCTTCGACTTGGACGACACGCTCCATGATTTCAAGCAGGCGTCGGGAGAAGCGATGTCAATCGTCTATGATAAAATAGCTGGGAGATATGGTGCGGATAAGAGCCGGCTAAAGGAAAGATACGGCGAACTGCTAAAAATGGCGGAAGAACGAGCGTTCTTGGATGGCCGTTCGAGTGCAGAGTACAGGTTTGAAAGGTTTGAGCAACTGCTCTTTACATTCGGAATAGAGGATGAGAAATTTGCGACGGAGCTGGTTCGGCTCTACGGGGCTGAACTTGAAAAACGCCTTGCCCTCTTCCCAAATACCATTGCCATTTTGGAACGCCTCGGGCAAAAATACGAGCTATATCTGGTCACCGAGGGGCCATCGGATGCCCAACAGCGCGCCCTTGAGATTCTTGGGATAAAAAAGCATTTTAAGGGCGTCTTTATTTCAGGCGAACTGGGAAAGATAAAATCCACCGGGGATCTTTTCAGGCATGCGGTAGAAAAAAGCGGGCATGGGGCAGATGAAATTGTGCTTGTCGGTGACTCGTACAAACGTGATATGCTAGGCGGCCTTAAAGCAGGATTGAAGGTGATTTGGCTCAACCGGAAGAATGAAAAGTTGGGGGATGGCGCCCCATTTCCCGCCTGCGAAATCGGCAGCTTGAGTGAACTGGAAAGCAAATTGGCTAAAAAACCTAGTTCCCCGATACTCATTCTCGGACACCCGCGTTCTGGTACCAACTTTGTTTCAGCGATCTGACCTTGCGCGCAGCTCTGGCGCGGGCTAGCGGTTCTTTTTCCTTCTTCGTTTCGCTTCCTTTATCACCGCATGCGCTGCCACGTGGAAATGCCGGTGCACCTTTGCCTTCCTAAGCACGCGCAAGCCGTGCATTGTAATTCCCTTTTCCGTTGCCACCATTTTTTCAAGCTCGAGTGGCCTGATGCCTTTTTCCAGCACGAGCGCTGCCGCGCCTTCAGCCGCCTTTGCAGAAAGCGAAAGCGCCTGCGCATAGGGGTAGCCGTGCCTTTCCCCGGCTTTTGCCATGCCCTCTATCGAGGAGAGGAAGAATGCTATGCCTGAGCTTTGGAGAAATGAGATGTCCATGTCACTTTCCTTCCTCGCACGCACCAGCATGCCGGTCGGCGAAAGCAGAGCCTCGATTTCACGGGCGTCTATGCCTGACGGCGTAAAATACACTATGGCGCCCTTGCCGACCTGCGCTGCGAGGTTGGGCATGGCAAGCGCGATGCGGCAGCTTTTTGGCACGCGCTTCCTGAAATAGGAGTATGGGAGCCCCGCCACTATGGAAATCACCAGCGTCTGGCCAAGCTCCTTTCGTATTTCCTCAAGAAGAGCGCCGGCTGCATCGGGCTTTACCGCGATTATGATTGCATCCGCGCCCTGCACCGCCTCTGCCGCAGCACGGGTTGCCCTTGCCCCTATCTGGCGCGCAAGCGCGAAAGCCTTTGCCGGAGAATGGTCGCACAAAACGAGCCTTGCCGCCTTCCCGCGCGCAATCCCCACCGCAAGCGCGCCGCCCATCTTGCCAGTGCCTAGTATTGCCACTTCCATGTTTTTCCTGTGCTTGAACAAGTTAATAATGCTTTTCGGTCTTTTTTCGGCGTAAAGAGTGGCAAAACAACGAAAAGCCACCGTTTCCTGCCGAAATCTATCAGTCGTAAGCTGTGGTAGTATGAGGCAAACCATTAAAAACCACCCCCGGCATAAACACTATCGCTGACCAGACGAGAAGCGAGGTAGTTATGTACATGCGCGCGCGAAAGCATCCAAAACCGAATGAAGGCAAGACAAGGCGCAAACAATTTACTGCACTGAAAACGGCCGGCAAGGCGCTTGGCGCTCTTTTTGTAGGCGGATCGATAATTACATCTTTGACGGTGAAAGGTCAGACGGCGGACAACGCCAAATCTCCCGCCCCGGCAAATCCAAAGCACAAGCTTGAGATAGCGGCAGTGGACAACGACAAGCTCCCGAAGAACACCAAAATCTACCCAGCGCAGGCTGCTGACGGCAAGGACACGGCAGAGCGCGCGCTTGCTGTGAGAAAGGTTGATTTGGAGACGAAGCCAGAGGCGAAAAAAGCGGAGATTGAACCTGGCTCGGCACCGAATCAGAAGTGGTGCGACGGGATAGAGATCAAGGATGGAGAAATCATATTCAAAGGGATGACGTTTGGATCTAGAACTGGGTCATCACCGATTATGAGTGAAAAAGCGATGGAAATTATGAAGAAAGTCGGGGCAGACTATACGAAGGCAACAAATGAAAATCTAAGATTTTTTGACCAGAGAATAGATGGAAACCTATACAGGGCGTATCTGATTGTAGAGATTCCAGTTATACGTGAGAACTATCCGCTCGGAGAGACAGAAACTTCTATGATTTTTGTTGAATTGAACAGAAATGATGATAATGTTTTTGTCCGTCCAGTTTCTTTCGGCACAAAGGTTTTCCCAGGTTCAGTATACATAGGTAAGAGGGGAGAGTTTGTGGCTGCGACGCAGGATTGCATAGAAATTGTAGAGCCAGGAATAAAAGGAAAGAAAACAAATGTGAGCCTCAGCAAACTAATTGGCGGTGACGCGCCATTCATGGAAAACCCGAAGATTTCAGAAGAAAATGGATGGTACACGATAACAGATCCGGTTATTAAAAACACTAAGGGAGAACGAATGAAAGTTGTATTTAAAGTGATGCCTGAAGAAGATAAGTTTGTGAGCGGCATAATATCGGAAAAAGAAATTACGCCCGTGGACTATTAGGTATTTGCGAGGATGGAAATATGCCAATGGACGCAGTAAGAACTTCGGTCAAAGTAGATCAACCCACAACTGCCATTAAGATGGAGGTCAGCGAAGTCCCTAAACTTCTTGCAAACAAAAGTAATACTGAGATGATAAAGACTCTGCAAAAATATGGAAAAGTTACTATTGAACCGCCACCAGATGAATTCAAGGGTCCGGATCTGAATCAAATGAAAAGATTTGCACTTAATTTGGAGATAGTGGGTGGAAAAAAGACTAAAATCGAAATTGTAGATAATGCAATAATCGTTAATAAGAACATTTTTGACAGAGAAACTGGGTTGGAAGTGAGCAAAGAACAAATGAAAGATGGAATAAATTATTTAGAATCGAAAGAAAAACTTAAACCTGCAGAAGCAGATCAATACCGGAAGATGATCGACGCTGGCAAGACTGTGGATGTCCTCAAGGCGCTTTCATCTAAGAACTTGCTCGACGAATTCCTGAATTTTGTCAGGCAGGAAATTAGAAAGGGCAGCGCAGGCAAAGGAGCCGGCGGGGATACTGACGCCCCAACAGCATATGTCCAAAACGAGACGCTATTTAAGCAAGCAAACAAGGACTTGGACATGGTCGAAGAAAGGGAAAAGAAAGCATAGATGCCGTTTGTATTTTTCTACTTCGCGTAATAGCTGAACCTCTGCCCAAACGTTATTATCGCCAGCCCTGCGCCCAGCAGCAGGAGCGCGGAGGAATAGAAGGGCGCGAACGGCACGAGTGCAAGCGCGATGAAGAGGAGGATGAGCCTTTCCGCGCGCGGCAGGATGCCTGGCTGGCGCGCGAGCTTTTTAGCGTCGGCCACATTTCTGTGGTCGGCGTAAGCTGTGGCAAACCCTGTCATGCACGAGCCGAAGAAAAGGAAAAGCACCAGCGAGAGCGCGGCAGGGATGATTATGGCGGGAAGGGAGTAGAAAATGAACGAAAGCACGAAAAGGAACTCCACCAGCCTGTCAATCATGCCGTCAATGAATGCGCCGCGCGCGGACACTTCCTTCCTTGCGCGCGCAACTGCGCCGTCAATGGCGTCAGTGGCGCCTGAGAGGATGAAAAAGAGCAGGGAAAGTAGCGGCTGCTGCGCGTAGGCAAAGTAGAAGCCCACAATGGCAAGAAGGAGCGCGCACACTGTGATTTGATTGGCTGAGAGGGGCAGGCGCGCGAAAAGCTTGCCTGACGCTTTCTGGAAGGAAACGCCAAGCGAGGTGGTTTTCAATGCCATGCGCTCACTCCTTGCCCCAGTAGTCATAATACTCTATGCCAAGATGCGTAATCAAATCCTCGCCCATGAGATAGCGCAATGTGTTTTTCAGCTTCATGTGCTGGATGAACAAGTCGTGTTCTGGGTGCACAGATTCGGCGTGCATGGGCGCCTTGAAGTAGAAGGAAAGCCACTCCTGCATGCCTTTCATGCCTGCGCGCTTGGCAAGGTCCATGAAAAGCACCAGATCCAAAACAATGGGCGCGGCGAGTATGGAGTCCTTGCAAAGGAAGTTTATCTTCACCTGCATGGGGTATCCCATCCAGCCGAAGATGTCTATGTTGTCCCAGCCTTCCTTGTCGTCGTTTTTCGGGGGATAGTACTCAATCCTCACCTTGTGGTACATGCCCTTGTAAAGCTCGGGGTACAAGTCAGGCTGGAAAATGTACTCAAGCGAGGATTTCTTGCTCACTTCCTTGCTCTTGAAGGAGCCCGGGTCGTCAAGCACCAGCCCGTCGCGGTTGCCCAGTATGTTGGTGGAGAACCATCCGCGCACGCCAAGCATCCTTGCTTTGAACATGGGCGCAATTGCGGTTTTGACAAGCGTTTGCCCTGTCTTGAAATCCTTGCCAGCTATTGGGAGGCCTTTCTTCCTTGCAAGCTGCGAAAGCGCAGGCACGTCCACTGTAAGCTGCGGCGAGCCGTTGATGTATGGTACGCCTTCCATGATGGATGCGTAGGCGTAAATCATCGAGGGCGAGATGGACGGGTCGCTTGCCGCAAGGCCCTTTTCGAACAACTCGATGCTTTCATGCACTGGCTGCTTTTCCATGTAAGATTCCGTGCTTGCGCACCATATCATCACCATGCGCGAGAGGTTTTTCTCCTTCTTGAAGCCCTGGATGTCCTGGCGCACCTGGTTTGCCAGCTCAAGCTTGCTTTTGCCTGTTTTCACATTCGGCCCCTCGATGTTCTTGATGAAGCGCCTGTCGAAAACCGCTTTCATGGGCCTGATTTTCTCAAGCTCGTCCTTCACGATGTTGAGATGCTCAGGCGTGAGCACGGCTGCCTTCATGGCTGCTTCGTAGGCGTTGTCAGGGAAGATGTCCCATGCCGCAAATTCCAGGTCGGAAAGATTGGCAAGCGGCACGAAATCCTTGATTAAAGGCGCGCGCGCCTCATCGCGCTTGCCAAGCCTTATTGTCTGCATCTGCGTGAGGCTGCCGATTGGAAGCAGCTTTTTCTTCCTTGCAAGCATCACGCCTGCCATGAACGTGGTGGAAACCGCACCCAAACCGGGAACGAGAATGCCGAGCTTTCCCTTCGCAGGCTCTATTTTCACTTTTGCCATATTATGCACCCCTGTGACTATTATATAAAATTTATAATAGTATAAAGTTAAAAGAATAGCGCTTAAGCCTGAAAAAACCTTACAATCGCTTGAACATACGATATGTCTTGCCGACAGTCTTGAAAATGACTGGCTTGACAATTCTGTATCCGTTCCTTTTGTAAAAGCCCACTGCATTGACTGCCGAATTCGTCCTTAATGCGCCGAGCTTTTTCATTTTTGCAACTCGCTCCATTTCCTGAAGAAGGCGCGTTCCGATGCCGCAACCGATGCGTGGCGGGTCCACGAAGAAGGAACCCAGCCATCCATCGGCAGACATGCTTGCGGTTGCAACTATTCGATTTCCTTCCTCTGCGACAAGCACTGTGTTGCTTTTTGCCCTTTCCATAAGGGAGTTGGGGAGGTTCCATCTCAGAAGGTGGGCTATGACGCGGGAAGAATAGTATTTGGAGCTTACTGCTTTGAGGGATTTGGCTATGCACTTGCTCGCACTTGCTGCATCTTTGTCCTTGAAGAGCCGTATTTTCATAACAGGCATTTGGGGAACCTACTGCTTTTAATGCCCTTATTGCAAGAACCAAAACGCAGGGATGGCGGAGCCCGGTTTAACGCGCCAGACTCAAGGAACCCTTTTCGACGCTTCGAAAAGCGTTCACGGAAAAGTGAATAAGGGTTTTGAGAAATCTGGCGCGGCGAAAGCCGCGCCTATGCGTTATCTGGTGACTTAGGTCTTCGGGAGTTCGAATCTCCCTCCCTGCACTTCGCTCTTGCTCAGTGCAGGTCGGGTTTTGCCCTTCGGGCAAAATCCCGCCAGCCTTGCTGGCGGTCTCCCGCCCTGCATTTTATTACAGTCTCAAACGTGCTTTTGCATGCTCTTCAAACCAAGTCACAACCTTATCATAACCATTTTTTCTAGCCCATGCTTCGGCACCCCAGCTACCATTGTCCAGAGCATAGATATCTGCACCTGACCTTGAAAGCAGTTCGACGAGTTTGAGGTGGCCGTTAGCTGCCGCGTCGATTATTGCGGGCCATCCTTTGTTATCCTTAACATCCATTTCCGCCCCAGCTTCGATGAGCATGCTTGCAATCCCATAATACCCGCGATCGCATGCAAGCATAAGAGCAGTATTGCCCCTTTTGCTTTGGATATCGAGAGCTGCTTTTTTTTCTAGCAGGAGCCCGACCACGTCTTTATTTCCATACCACGAAGATTCTATGAGGGGAGTATCCCCTTTTTCATTGATACAGTTGATACTGGCACCAGCCGCCAGCAGGCTCGCGGTTCTTTTGAGGTTGCCTTCCTTAGCGACAGCTAATAGTTCCTCATTAAGCTGTTCTAGTTTTCCTTTTGTACAGGAGACCTTCAGAGTTATCCTATCTGTAAGGATTTGGCAGTTCTTTAACGTGCCCGGTAGAGATTGATATTGAGTGCCAAGATCTGGGGCGATTTTTTTTATTTGCTTCTTCATGGGTTCATCTATACATGAATATGCACTGACAAACATATAAAACTTGGCAATAGCAATGGTTTTATTTCTTGTATGCGTATCTTGAACATGAAATATGGATACATACCGTCTTTTGGCTTGGATTTAGTGTCAGAAATACAGTTTGCCAGCAAGCAATTTGATTTCATAGAAATCACTTACAATCCAGAGGAATATTATGAGCAAAACCACGTGCGTGGCATAAAGGAAGCGCTTGCAAGCATCCGCGCTATTGGCCATCTCCATTGGGATTGCGACTTTTCGCTGGCTTCGGAGAAGGAGGTAGAAAAAGCTGTAAAGCAACTTGAGCTGTTCAGCAGCCTCGGGATTGATAGCGTTACAATCCATCCTTCATTTAGAGGTTCGACCCCGTGGGCGAAGATAATTGAAAATAATGTCTGGTCTATGGCTGAAATCGCGAGGTTTTGCAAGGGCACCGGAATAACTGTGAATTTGGAGAATGTTGAGGGTGCCCCGAATCTTGGTTTGGATGGGCTGCGGCGCCTTTTTAGTGCTTTTCCGTACTTCCGTTTTACCCTTGACACTGGGCATTCTGAAATAACGCATGGTCCAAAAGGCTATAAAAAGTTCCTTGTAGATTTTGGAGATAGACTTTCACACGTCCATATGCATTACTCCGAAGCTGGGATGGACCATCTGCCTTTTCCAGATAAGTCAGGGATGGTTTCCATTCTTGACGAAATAACTAAGATAAATAAAAACGCTACCGTCACCCTTGAAATTTTCTACAAGATTCAGAACGGGAGGAGGGTGAGCCTTGGCGAGGAAGAACGGAGAGCAATAGTGCTGGAGCATCTGCACTATTTGAAGCCCTGATTATTTTTCTGCAGTCAATAATGTTGCACTTGCCTTGATTGTGCCCTTTTCCATTGATAAGATTGGCTCCGCCAGGTCTGGATGATAGAAAAGTGCAAAGCAAAGCGCAGCTTCCTCGGGATTCCTGAAATTCCAATCAGCACCTATCCTCTGTTCAGTGAAGCCCCAATTGGCTTTTAGGTATTCTATGAATGTAGCTTTTGTATCGGTGTGGCGTATAATGTGCGTGGCATCCATATAGACACTCAATTCGCCCCCATATTCGCCGGGCGGAGTTGTTACAAGAAAAATACGGGCGTTGCTTTTCAGGGCTCTAAACAGCGCGTCAAAAACCGGATCCAGCCGTTCCATCTTCCCATCCCACGGGCCGTTTATTGCCCAAGCCGAAAGCGCAATATCAAAGTAGGATTTGAACGTTGAGTCTTTCGCGTCAGATTCAATAAATTCCACCCCTCCCCCTGTTATTTCCGCAGCTTTTTTCCTCGCCACCTGGATAAGTTCCCTGCACCGATCTATTCCGACGACGGCCGCCGCTCCATTGTCCTTCAACAGAAAGGCGTATTTTCCAGTACCTGTTCCAACGTCAAGGCAGTTCCTGCCCCCAATACCTACTTCCTTTCTTATTTCTTCCAATAATGGTTTGTGGTCTTGCGCCCGCGCAAACCTTTCGTACGCCGTAGGGGCAACTCTGTAGGCTGTGTCCCATCCCTTATATTGTCGGTTCATTTAGCTCCTCTCCTGCAAACCGGAAGTACCATAGCGATCTGTAATTCTCCCAGGATTTGGGGCGCAGCGTCGTACCTGAGAACATGCGCTCAAACATCATCCGTGCATCCAAATAGTAGTCCAGATTGCGCGCCCCATCCCTTAGGAGCAGCTCTTGGTCTGTTTTGTGCGGTTGGAAGATGTTGATTATTGGGAACTTTGTAAGAGCACTTCGGATTATGTCAAAACCTTTTTCCGCGGTATCTAAACTATCCAGCCCAACTATATACGTAACGGCTGTCGGAAATCCAAGCTCACGGGAATGTAGGAGAATATCCCTTATCCTTTCCACACTCAACGATGATTTTATTTTGTTGAGCACGGTTTCGCGCCTTTCGAAGCATTCCAGCGCCATAACAAAAGCAAAATTCCTGATGTTCCGCTTTAGCGTTTCGAATGACTCTGGTGATCTCAGCTGTGCTCCCAAATAAAGCAATTCGCCCCGAAAGCCGTATCTTGAAAGGATGTCATGGGCGGCTACCAGATGATCCACAACGGCTTGTTCACCCTTAAAACACCCGGTGACGATTGCAACTTGGTGCAGATGGCTCAAATTTTCCTTGCCAGTATTTGAAAGAAACTGGCGCACAAACTCATCAATTTCTGGAGCCCCCACCAATCGTTTTCTATCATTTGGGGTTTGGGCATCAAAGCAAAATCCGCAACCCTTGCAGAGGCTTCGGGAGTTTGAGTTAAGGTTCAGAACTGTCCCGCCCCTGCGCATGTAAATGGTGTCGCACGTGTCATTTTCCGCGCTTCTCACTGTGCCTATTTGATTTCCATCGAGAAGCAGCCGACCTTCTTTATTAGAAACAAAGAATTCAGATTTCTCCTTTTTCTGGATTCCTACATAAAACTCCTTGCTGGTTCCATCCAGCGCTAGCCTGAATCTTAATCTTGGATGTGGAAGATCAGAGTTCATGCCTTTTGAATTGAGTGCCATAAGCATGATGTCCTCTGCAGGTACTTTGTACTTGTCAGCCAAAAATTCCACCTTTCTGACCAAGGGAGGAACCGTCTTTTGGTTCATCTGTGTAATCATGCGTTCACCTCATGTTGAGCAACGTGTTCGCTAGCATTAGCCTTTCTGCGGGTTTGCTGCAGCAGAACGGGATATATGTCAATTGCACCATCTTCAGATATGATGACTGCAACAGCTTTGCCCCTGTTTGTATCGACGTAACGAACTGCAGAATTGTATCTGGATCCTCGGGCGGGAGTCCCGTGCGAACTCGCAAGACCGTCCAGTATCACCCCAATTGCATGACACACAGCCTCAGTATCGAGCAAGACTGCGCCATCAATTGAGGTCACTAGTTTAACGGTGCCATTGTCTAGTTTTGTCGGCTGTATCGTGGTTGCCTGCCTTTCAAGCCGTTTAGCCTCTTTTTTTGCTTCGCTTGAGATTACCAGAAGAGCCCCGTGTTTCTGTTTTATGATCGAACTTATTGCGCCCCAATGGGCTTCGATGCTCTGATCTGTAATATCGCTGAAAGTACTCTTCAATGTAGATATGAGTTTGGATTTGTCTAGTTCGGGCTTTGGTAAAATCGGATTAGAACGCTCCACGAGCATGAGTATCTCATCACCATGTTTTAGTTTCCACTTGCGGTCCCCATAGAATTCTATCTCAAACAAGTTCTCAAGAGACAAATCGTACGTGCCTTTCATTTTTGCAAAACCAAGCACAGTATTTCCATCGCTATACAAAAATAATTCTTGTGAGGCGATCTCTAATAGTTTCCTAACCATCCGCTGAGGCTTTAGGACAACGGGATGCTTAAGCTCAATAACCAAATCAATGTTCGGGTGATTGATGGGTGCAATGACCAGCCCCCCTGTTGATGGTTTTGATTCGTATTTTTCAGCCGCAAGATAATCGCAAGTGCCGTAGAGATTATGTGCGCCTCTTGAAGCAGTGGCAGTTCGTACAACTGTGTTCAAATATCTCTCGCCAGCTATCCGCCGAGCCTCATCTTGGCGCGCATTAGTTTTGAACAGAGAGCTATTTTGATTTGGCTCGAAAAAGAGCGGGGCAGGGCTATTCCGGTCGACAAACGGGAGAATATGCGATAGTTTGGGCAGAGCTTGGGGCGGATTTTGTTTTGGGACCCCGGAACCATCTTGCACGATTTCCTGTTTGAAGGGCTGGTTTGTTTTATTCATTACCACTTATTTTGATTTATTATAATATAAACATATCTTTCAATTTTATACTCCCTAACCTATCTTGGGTTATTTGGCAGATAGTTTTTTAAAATGAGTTATAATCAGTATAAACTAGTGTAGATATGCCGGAGAAAAAAACGCTAATTAAAGACTACAAGGCAGACTCTCCAAAAGTTCATGGAATAAAACGAAAAGCATGGAAGAACAGAGAGGAAATTGCTGGCTTAATAGAAGAACAGATAACGTAAGAGCTTAAAATTCTACCGATAGCGTCATAATTTTTTGCCTCGTAGATAGACATGGCGATCAGATATGGTGATTTTGAGGCTGGAGGATGCACTAGGCATCATCAGAAGACAAGAACA
>Ga0172370_10009645_pt1 | contig 11246 bp, 18 predicted proteins | sample LakKiv5m_FD_114538 | JGI IMG/M metagenome (GOLD analysis project Ga0172370, IMG submission 114538) | Freshwater microbial communities from Kabuno Bay, South-Kivu, Congo - kab_022012_11.5m | ecosystem: Environmental > Aquatic > Freshwater > Lake | place: Democratic Republic of the Congo...
CATTTTATAATAAAGATAAATAGAACCTATGAAGAAGAGCCAGAAGAATATTGGAATTCCCCTTATAGACGGACCGAATGTGTCTGCCCAACCATTAAAGTCTGGGCGGGCGTTTTCTGCAACGGTTAAACCGAGTCTATCTGTGACTGGTTCAATTATTGGCTTGGCAACGTCTTTCAATTTGTCGATTATAAAACTTGGTCCATAAATAATTGTAACTAAAATTATTCCCAGGAGGACAGATAATATTAAAGAAATAACTGGTGAAGGAATGTGCGTTAGGAATTTATGTTCCGCATATTTCTTTAATGAAGTGTTGAATATGATTTCATGAACAATTAGAACAAACAAAACTATTAGTGGTATCAAAGTTGTTGTTGAACCAATTAAATTGCTTAGAGAATATCTTGTTGACATTAAACTCATTAAAAGATATGAGGAGATTATCCAGGTTGAATAAAGATATATCTTTCTTTTATCAATTTGCCCGAAAAGAAAAGCAATAAGAGTTGTTAGGGCTATTGTTAATGGAACATAAATGTAACCTCCCCAAACTCCTGCCATTGCTGCAGTTGATATTCCTGCTAAGACTGCAAAGATTAGCTCATGAGATAACTTCTTTGCTCTCCAAGCAGAGATGAAGAAATAAAATGCTAAGAATAAGAAGAAGAACCCTGAAGACTCTTTTTCTGGAATGCCTGCGATTGTTCTTGGAAGCAAAGACGGGAGAATTGAGAGAAATAATGAAGAGATGAGTGCGATAATATTTGCATTAATCTTAGAGGTATTTGTTATAAATATCTTTCTAACTAAAAAGAAAAAGACAATTACTGTCAGAGCAAACATAAATACCGGGAAGAGAATTGCTGATTTTTCTACTGAGAAAGTTCCAAAGAAATTGATAAAATTGTGGAACCAAACCATTAAATAAGGGTGTAAAAGAAGTTCTTCTTTTGTATTAAAGCCCAGGGGAATATATCTCATTGAATCTACTGCCGCTAAACTCCCGTTAACTATAATTTCCTTTGTCCACCTTAAGAATAAGAAAGGGTCTAAGTCAGGACCAAGAGTATAGGTGTTTGTAGTTATGTCCCATAGGCCGGGATTTCCTGTAGATGGATTGATTTTCAAAGGAAGCATCCTTATCTTGACTGATATAAACACTATGACTGCTAAAATAAGATAGACAATCCAAGAATAGCCAGATTTTATATGGTGGAGAAGCTTCTTTTTCCTCTCTTCAATTACGTTATCGCCCATAAAAATAGATATTTTTAAGCTTTTTAAATGCTATTAAACTGTAACAATTAGAACAAAACGGGAGTTATGAAAACTTCAATTAGAGCAGCAATGAACAGAACAACGACGGCAATTATTACTAAATTTAATGAATCCTGAAGAACTTCCCAGAACTTTTCTGTACCTGCTTCATGCTTGATTACTGCGACTGAGATTAGTCCTCCTGCTAAAGCAACTATAAAATATGCAGCTATTTCGGGGATTCCGTGAGTCATATATTTCGCCAGAGAAACCGGAAAATTGGAAATATTTGACTTAGAGAATATTCCTATTGCCGCTGCTATGACTGATGCATTCCAGGCAAGAATAAATATAACTCCTGCACCAAATATCAGAGAAAAAATGAGAGTGAAAAATAATACATACATATTATTTGTAAATATAAGAAAAAGTCTTTCCTGGCTTGTAATAAACCCGGTGGTTACAATTGTATTTTTTACTCCGTATTGTGAAACACAATCTGCAAAATTGGCTGGACGATTAATCATACAGTAGGTTTCTATCTGCGCTCGAAAACTTTCGGTTGAAGATAAAAAGATATACCATGCTGAGAGCGCAACGACAAATCCTAAAAATAACCACATAAAAGCAAGAATCGCTCTTTCGTGCTCTTTTAGCAGAGAAACTGCTTTACTGGAAGAAGTTATTTTATTTTCTTCGAGTTTGATTGTATAATAAACGAAGGGCATTGAAAACATTACTGTGAACGTGACAATAAGAATACCTGAATATTTTGAAAGAACTGCGTCTCCTGCAAAAATCCAATTGACTATCAGCATTGAAACAGAAACATAGAATGCTCCTACAAAAAAAAGCTCCCAAGGCTTTCTTTCAGCTTTCTTCGGATTAATTAACATCTCTAACATCTTTTTTGTTCTACCTATATATGAAACAGATTATTCTTGCTTAAATAGTTTTTTATTGAAAAACTATTTAATAATCTTGTATAATAATCATTATAAACAGGTAATTTATGTGATTTTATGCTTGCTAAAGAACAGCTTATAGTTCCTGTCTATCTTAATCTGCCTTGGTTGACTGAAAGATATGTGAGATTGAATGCGTGGCAACCCGTATGCCATTGGGTTCCTGATGATAAACCAGAATTCACTGAACATCGTGAATGGGGAATAATTCCTTGTAAAAGTAGAACCGAATTTAGGGCTGGAGATGTAATTTTATTTGATGAATATAACGAAGGAGAAGATGGTGGAGAATATTGGAATAATAGATTTTATAGGGTTTCTCAAGAGCATATTGATAAAATATTTGGAGGAAGACCTTTAAATTTAGGAAGGAGAACGACGACAAAAAGAGAGCTGATAGAAACCATTGCTATGGAAACAACTTTGCTTCCTGTCGGAGTTGCTGTACATCCCCCTGCTTAAGTTATATTTTTATATGGTATTTTCCTTAGAATAGAATGAAAAAGGGGCTTTCTAAAATATATAGAGACATAAAAAGTGTGAAAATACAGGGTGCAACTAATGTTGCGAGGACAGCAATAGAAGCATACTATCTTGAGCCGACTAATGAGAATAAGAAGAAGTTAATGGGACTTAGACCAACAGAACCTATGCTTGTTAATGCATTAAATCTTGTCAATAAGATACCTAAGGATTCTATATTAAAACATTTTGAATTTGCACAAAATAAGATAAATCACCTTGTTCTTAATTTGGTTAAAGACAAAATAAAGATATACACCCATTGCCATTCTACGAATGTTATAAATGCGTTAGTATTTGCGAAGAAAATGAGCAAAAACTTTGAAGTTTTTAACACTGAGACGAGGCCATTATTTCAGGGAAGAATTACTGCCAAAGAGCTTGCGCGAAATAAGATAAGGGTTACAGACTATGTTGATTCCGCGATGCATGAAGCGATTGAGAAGTCTGATGTGATTTTCATCGGGGCAGATGCAATACTTAAAAATGGGGCAATAAATAAAATAGGTTCTGGAGCAATTGCTGAGCTTGCGTTCTTACACAAAAAACCCTTTTATATTATTGCAGACTCATGGAAATATACTCCTAAAAATGTAGAAATAGAAGAGAGAGATTTTCATGAGGTATGGAAAAATGCTCCTAAGAATATAAGGGTTGAGAATCCTGCCTTTGAGAAAATTGATAAAAAATATATAACTGCTGTTATCTCTGAGCTCGGAGTTTTAAATTTTGATGAGTTTGTAAAGAAAGTTGATAACGGAAAATTTCTGAAATAGATCTATTAATTAATATGTCCATTTATCGCTTTAAGAATTTTACTATGAAAATTAACAGATACTGAAGCAAGTCTCTTTCTTATAATCTTCTCATTTATAGTAAATATTATTTTAGGCTTAACTCGGCTTTTAAAAGGCAACATTCCTCTTTCAAAATCCTTTTTTTCAATTAATAATCCCTCTTTTGTTGGGCTGCTGGTAATTAAACAACAAATTCTATCTTGACTTTGATTTACAGAAGAATTGGATATTATTAACGCAGGTCTAACCTTGCTATTTGTCAAATCAGTATATGGAAACGGAACAAGGACTATTTCTCTTTGCTCATCCATTCATCCCACCTCTCATCATATTTATTATCCCATTCTCTCTTTAGCACTTCCTCCGAAGCAAGCATAGAATAAATGCTCTCTTTTTCTTCCACATCTAGCTTTTCCAACTCTTCAACTCTTTTTTTAATTATTTTTCTTACAAACTCACTCCATCTAACTTCCGAAAATTTTCTCATCTTATTATATACTTCCTCTTCAATGGATAGGGTTATATTTGTCATTCATAAATAAGTGAGCTCACTTATTTAAACCTTTCTAGATTTTAGAATTCTGAACTTCTTTTATCATTCTCATTAGAGTTTCCTTATATATTTCTAACTGCCCTGAAAGTTGTATCTTGGCTTCATTTAATTTTTTCAATTGTGCAGTTATTACATTTAGAGTTTCTTCTGGGGTTTTTTTTACTACAATGCCTGCACCAACTTCAACATATAATTCTTTTGATTTTAGTTCGGTTTTAAGATGAACTCCCTTCCCTACGGAAGATAACATCTCTTTTTCATTTGTCTTTGAAATATGAGAAATGCTGTCTTTCATTTGTTGCATTTCAGAAATCTGATTTTGCATCAGTTCTAAATGCGTTTCCAATTCTTCCGCCTGTTTCTTTATCAATGATGCTTGAAATAATACTTCTTGATTAACCATATTTATTCTATTTTGGCAGGGGTTTTAAATCTTTACAAAACGATTGCTCCTGGAAGATTTCTAAAGTCGTTATCTAGAGTTATCAAAGAAAGTTTATTCTCTAAGGCGGTCGCATAGATAATTGAATCTGCCATTGGTACTTTGTTTTTATGTGAGATTTCCGCGGCATTTTCTGCAATTGTGTTTGTCACGTCAATAAGAAGGCTTTTTATTTTAATTTGGTTTATTCTTCTAGTTGTTTCTTCTTTTCCAAGCCTTTCAAGAAGTTTTCTTTTTATTTCAAATAACGACAGAACAGACAAGAAGTTAGTTTCATTATTTTCTATATATTCCGAATGTTTACCCTCAAATAGGTAGGATAACCACACAGAGCTATCGATTATTTTAGAACCTATCACTTTTTCTCCTTTCTTCTTGTAATTCTCTCAGGATGTCTTTGGTAGTTTCCCCTTTTTTTAGATATTTCTTTAGGCAACCCGCCATAGATACTTGATTAGCATTCTTAGTCGCAGAGATAACTATTGCTTCCCCATAAGAAGATACACCATACTCTTGCTTTAATTTTTTTAGGAGTAAGAGCGTTTTTTCATCCACTTGTATTGTTGTGGTTTTCATACTATATCCTATAGACTATAGTTTATAAAGCTTTGGGATTCTCAATCTTCCAAACTTCAAGGGTTTCAAAAAATAGTTTTTCAGATGAGATAATATTATGAGATAGTGATAATTTTTTTAGCAATTTCAATATCTTATCTTTTGGAGTTAATGAGGATAAAAGTAAGAGAAGAATTCCATTTTTGTTTAAATGTGCTTTTGATTGTTTAAGAAAACGCAGAATTATTTCGTCTCCGCGTTTTCCTCCTGTTGTTGTTAATTTTGATTCTTTATCTTCGTCTTTGTTTTCGGGAAGATAAGGGGGATTGAAGATAATTAAGTCAAATTTATTCTTAATATTGCTAAATAAATCTGATTTTATTAATTTAATTATATAATTATTAGATTTAATTATATTTTTTAGGTGATTAATTGCTTCTTCGTTTATATCTGATGCCGTAACTTCTTTTGCGCCCGAAGATAAAGAGGATAGAGCTTGAATTCCTGAACCTGTACCTATGTCTATAACAGATTTGTTTTTTGAATATTTTTTTACTTGCTTTTCTAAAAGATAAGAATCTTCCCTTGGAGAGTATATCATAATATTACTTCAATGCCCCAGTCATTGCATTAAGAATTGACTCGCCGAAGAGCATTAGTGCGATTAAACCTCCGACTAATAGCAAAAGAACAAGAACAAGAATTATGATTAGGGCGAGATGCTTTTTCTTTGGTTTTAAAATCTGAGGAGATGCTGAGGGGGCGGTTGGAGTGGACTGAGGAGAAGCAGTAGGAAATATCTTTAGCTGGGATGGATGTGAAATGACTTGAGGGGTAATGTTTGTAGCGCCTGTGGAGATTACATTTACGGACTCTCTTACGTCACTTGGATTATATCCTGCGTTTAGAAAAGTTTGTGCCGCCTTATCCAATGACTCTCCTCTTTCCAATGCGTTTCTTAGCCCAGAGATTATTTCATCGCTCATGTTATCTTTAATTAATTAGAGTATTAAATGCTTTCCATTTGAAAGCAAATGAATATTTTTATCTAACTGGTAACCCATTTCCTCTGCTAATTTAGCTCCAGCCGCTAATTTCTTTGGATCGCCGTGACTTGGAATTATATGCTCCGGATTTGTTATCTTAATCAAATCCCTTAAATCTTCTCTTCCTCCGTGTCCAGAGACATGAACGTTGTCAAAAATTCTGACTTCGTGTTTTTTTAACCTTTTGTTTAATTGTTCTTTCTGCAATTCATTTACTGGAGCAGGGATTGTTTTTGATGAAAATATTACTTGATCTTCTTTTGATAGTTTATATGGGAGTTGTTCTCTGGACATCCTGTCTAAGATTGAACCTGGCTCTCCTTGGTGCCCAGTACAGACAAGAAGGTAATCTCTCTTATTTTTATTGGCTCTTTTTAATATTCTGTCTCTTTGATCTTTAAATGTAAGAATTTTAACTTGATGTAAAAATGGGGCATTTTTAGAATTCTTTGCTGCTTCCATATATTTTCCTAAACTTCTTCCTATAAAAATGACTTCCCTATTTAATCTTCTTCCTAATTCCGTTATTGTTTTAAGTCTTGCAATGTGAGAAGAGAAGGTAGTTACAACCATTCCTGAATTTTCATTATGTGTTGAGAAGAAAACATCTTCTAACAACCCTTTTGCTATTTTCTCGCTTGGAGTTTTTCTGTCGTCTTCTGCGTAAAGACAATCTACAATTAATGCCTTAACTCCTATTTTTGATAATTCTTTTAATCTTCTATAATTTGGGGGCTCTCCAAAAATTGGGGAGTTGTCAAGCTTGTAATCGTTTGCGTAAAGAACTACTCCTTCAGGAGTGTGGACTGCAATTATTGCTGTTTGAATTGTTGAATGAGTCATATTAAGAAATTCTACCTTATATTTTCCTTTTATTGTGTTACTTCCATTTGGATTTACTGAAAGAATTCTATTGGGTATTCTCTGGTTAGAATCTGCCATCATTAGTTTTAAGAATTCCATCGTGAATGGGGTGCCCATAACCTCTGCTTTATTGTATCTTGGAGCAATGTAAGGAATTGCCCCTACATGATCTAAGTGAGCGTGAGATATTAATAATGCTCTGACTTTGTCTCTTAGATTTTGTTTATCTAAATATAAGTCATCAGGCAGTGCACCTATCGCCCTCATTCCTTTTTCTGTTGGAATTTTCTCTTTTTCTTCTACGCCAACTATCGCAGGAAGAAATAATCCTGAGTCAAAAAGAATAACATCACCATTTACTTCAAGAGCAGTCATATTTTTTCCTACCTCATTATAACCTCCGACTGCATGTATTTTCATAATTATAATATGAAAAGTTAGTTTATATAATTAATTAGTTGTTAAGGATTGTTATCGGTTGGTTTATATATAATCTCTTTATTATTAGGTTATGAATGATGTTAAAGTTGGACAGAAATATAAGCATTACAAAGGTAAAACGTATGAGATTATTGCGATTGGTAAGGATAGCGATACATTAGAAGAAGTTGTTGTTTACAAAGGATTATATAATTCAAAGGAGTTTGGCAATAACCCGGTTTGGGTTAGACCCTTAAAAGAGTTTATTGAAGAAGTTGAGGCTAATGGGAAGAAGGTAAAGAGGTTTGGATTAGTTAACTAATATGATAAACCAAATAAGAAAAAAACTAAAGAAGCATGAAAGGACAAGACATAGATATTTATTAGTTTTGGATGGAGTTAAAGTTGAAGGATTGCTAAAGATAAATAAAATTCATTTTAAGGAAGTTGAATTAAAAGTTAGAAGTTTGATTGAAAAGCAAAAAGATAGGGTGATTATTAGAATTAATAGGGGAGATATTGATAAAGTTAAGGAATTGTTTAAAGAAAATAAGATAAAGATAGCTAACATTTCTGGGACATTAAGGGGCTTGCTTAGATAATACAATTAAAGCTTTCCAAAAGCTTTAATTATCCTTATTAATTGAGTATAACATGAATAATAAAAGGGGGCAGTTTCAGATATCCTTTAGTATGATATTTTCTATTCTTATAATAGTTGCGATTGTTGCGGTTTCTTTTTATGTTATAACTTATTTTCTTAATCTTAGCAAATGTAATCAAGTAGGATTTTTCCTGAATGATTTGCAGATTAAAATAGATAAGGCGTGGGCATCTGGAGATGTGCAAGATGTGTTTACGGGAAGTCTTCCTGGAAGTGTGAAAGCTGTGTGCTTTGGAAATTCGACTACTCCTGCCAGAGCTGAAGATATAAAGATATATAGTGAATTGAAAAACTCTCTGTTAACTAATAAAGACAAAAATCTGTTTTTCTATCCTCCTTCGGCTTCGTGCTCTTCAAGTCTTGGATATTACAACCTTAAACACAGTACTCCTTCATTAGGGAAGTTCTTCTGTGTTAATGTTGTTAAAGGCAAAGCTCAAATTAAACTTATTAAAACAAGTTCTGATGCTCTTGTTAAAGTTTCAAATGTATAACAAAAAAGGTTTTGAGATGAGTTTTGGATGGATATTTGCAATATTAGTCGGCGCAGTGATAATATTTTTAGCCATATACGCTGCGGGAAAATTATCTGGGCAAGAGATAGATATTACTAATACTGAATCTGCTAAAGAGTTGGGAATATTGCTAAGCCCAATAGAAACAAACCTCGATTCTGGGAAGTTATCCTTTATTAAATTCCCCAGGGAGACGAAAGTAGGGAATATGTGTTATGAATATGGAAATTTTGGAGAGCAGAAGATAAACACCAGTGGAGATAGCGGTGTTGGGTCGAGCGCCGGAGGAGTATCAAGTACTTTCCATAATAAGTATATTTTTTCTAAGACGGTTAGCACTGGAAGAACTTTTTATGTTTTTGCCATGCCCCTTGAGTTACCTTATAAGATTGCAGATTTGATGTTTTTATGGAGCGATAAAGAGTCTTATTGTTTTGTTACTCCCCCGAGGGCTGTCGAGGATAGTATAAATATGAGTGGAATAAAGAATATTTATTTCGCAAATAAATTTACAAATTGTCCTTCAGGAAGTAAAAGAGTTTGTTTTGGAGCAGGAAATTGCGATATTGTCGTGTCTATAGGTGCTAATGGGGGCGGGACAGTTGTTAAAGAGAATAAAACTGTTTCCTTTATTGGTCCATTGTTATATGGAGCTATATTCTCTTCTCCTTCAATTTATGAATGTCAGGTTAAGAGATTGATGAAGAGGAATTCTGAGCTTGCATTGTTATATGCAAACAAAGCTGATGCGTTGGGAGCAAGGGGATGCAACTCTAATCTGCAAGCAGACCTTATAGCTTATGCGGACAGAACCTTGAAAGTTAATAATTCTGCACAATTAAATGGTATTGCTCTCTTAGCTGAGAGTCTTGGAAGGAGGAATGATGATTTGCTCTGTCAAATGTTCTAAGGGGCAGATGAAGATACAGGAAATGGCTTTTGTTTTAGTCGCGATTATGATATTTTTTGCTCTTATTGCAATGGTTTATTTTTCTATAAGGGTTAATAGTCTTAAACAGGAAGCTGGAGATTTGAGAGCTCAAGAAGCTGTAGAAATAGTAAGAAAACTTTCTGCCAGCCCAGAATTTATGTTTAGTGCATTCTCTAAAGAATGTAGTAGTTGCATAGATTTGGATAAAGTTATAGCTTTGAAAAACAGAAGAGATTATCAAGAATTCTGGAGTCTTGACAGATTGATTATAGAAAAGGTGTATCCTAATGACGCGGGAGAATGTACATTAGGAAACTATCCTAATTGTGGAAGAATCACGTTAATCGACAAGAACACGAGCTACACCTCTGAAAGGGCGTACATCTCTTTATGTCACTGGGAAAATTATAAAGAGGGTTATGTTAAATGCGAGTTAGGAGTTATATCCGCTGCAGGAAAGGCAATAAAATGATGAAAAAGATAGAAAAGAAGGCACAGGAGGAAATAGTTGGTTTTGTATTAATAATGGTTATTGTTGCTATAGTCTTCCTTGTCTTTTTGGGGATTTTTATAAGAAAGGGGATGTCTGGAGCAACTGAGACTAATGATGCAGGAGATTTGACGCAATATCTGACTAGTTTGATGCAGTATACAAGCGATTGTGCTATTGCGTTTGAGCCTGACTTTTCGAGCGTTTCTGAGCTTGCTAGCAGTTGTTATATGAATGAGCTATGTGCGAATAAGAACGTTGGTGCGTGTGAGGTGCTTAAAAGCAGTGTAAGTGGTATGCTTAATAGTAGTTTGGAAATGCTTAACATTGGGGAAGGTAGACCTTATACGGGGTATATATTTAATATAAGTTATTATGAAAATTCGAGTTCTGGGGAGATTCGGAAAGAGGTTTTATCAGAAAGTTATGGTAATTGCTCACTTAAGTTTAGGGGGGCAATGGAATATCCAATACCAACAGATAGAGGAGATATAATTGCCTCATTTAAAGTTTGTTCTTAAACCTTTATTGTTATGTGAAGAGTGTCTACTGCCAGAACTGGCTTGAGCCTGACTCTCTTTCCTGACTTTTCAGATACTAAATCTAAAAACCCAAATCTTTCTAACAATTTTATGTCTTGCTGAACAGACTTAAAGTCTCTTGAAAGCAATTTTGCGAGCTCATAAATGGATTTTGGAGACTTTGTTTTTATTGTATGGAGCAATCTTGCACGCTCATTGCTCAACAATTTTCTTAGTGCAGATATTCCTTCGAAATCGTATCCTCTTGTATCTCCTGCAAACCTTTTAAAGAAAGATTGGAATGCTCCCCCTTCCTCGACGATATTTATCTCTTTTGTCTTGTTTTTTGAAGCCATGTTATATATGGTATTTCTTACCTTATATAGACATATACTATGGAGTATTTATATGTTTTGGTTAAACATATATGTTTACTTATACCATATATATGTTATTTTGCAATAAAAACAATGGAAAAATTGATTGATTCTTTAGCTTAGAAATAACGTTGTCACTTAGATATACGACGAAAGGTTTATAAAGCAATTAAGTACTATTGAAAGCACTACCTCACAGAGAGTAAAAAGAAGGGCAAAGCTTTTTAAAAGGAGAATTGCTAGTCCATATTAACCCAGTAAGCTTATATTTATTCGCAATAAGATGCGAATGTAATTGGCAAGTCCTAACGGACTTCCTCGACA
>Ga0172370_10009646_pt1 | contig 11245 bp, 11 predicted proteins | sample LakKiv5m_FD_114538 | JGI IMG/M metagenome (GOLD analysis project Ga0172370, IMG submission 114538) | Freshwater microbial communities from Kabuno Bay, South-Kivu, Congo - kab_022012_11.5m | ecosystem: Environmental > Aquatic > Freshwater > Lake | place: Democratic Republic of the Congo...
ACAGACCTGCCGGGAACCCCGAAATCCATAGTCACACGACCGGATCCGGCAGGATCACGTGCTCGCCCGCTCCCAGTGCCGACGCGGGCTGCTTTTCGCATGCCCAGTGCTGTGGAAGAGGGGGAAGCCAGGTCGGAGCAAACGCCAGACAGAGAAACGCCAACCCGCCCGTTGTCCGTCCCCTACCGGAGCCACCTCCGGACGCCTGCCCTCCGTCCATCCGAAACTCGCCGTCGTTGCAATGATTCGACACCAACGCTTCCGCCCTACCGGCCATACGTTGAACCGACCTTTCGGCGCCCAATAGTTCCGGGCACTTGCGGCCGTTGTCCCCGAGTTGTCGCCGGTTCGACCTACAGTTCCTTGATCATGGTCGGGTGCCGGTCGAGCAGGCGCAGCAGGTTGGCCATGGCCTTCGTCACCCAGTCGGTGCCGCTCTCGTACTTCTGGAACGACCGGGGGCCGCCGCCGAGGAGGGCGCCTGCCTTCCGCTGCGACAGGCCGAGCTTCTTGCGGATGCGCTGGACCTCGTCGGGCGTGAGGATGCCGTCGACCTCGGCCTTCAGGTGGACGAACGCCGCCTCGGTGACGGCCATGTCGGTACCGCTCAGGACGACCTCGGCGCACCCCTTGCAATACCAACCGGGCTGCTCGATGGCGGTCGAGAGGTCCTTGTACTCGACGGTGTCCGGGCGCACGTCGCGCACCATGTCGGCCCCGCAGGCGTGGCAACGAAGGATGGTGTCCATGGCGCCTTCTCCTTGTGCCAAGATTGGCCCCTTAGAGGTGCCATGTCAAGGGAGGGGGAGCACTACAGTCGAGGGTCTCCACGAAGGCCCGCCCGGCACCAGTCGCCGCAGCGCGGGGTCCTCGTGGAGGTCGGGCTCCTGGACGATCCCCGAGGCCCTCTCCAGGACCCGCGCGACCTGGAGCGACACGGCCGGGTCGTCTACTCCCCGAAGCTCAGAGATGAGCAGCGCGAGCAACATCGACCAGCGGGTCTGGGTGTTCGTGAACAGCGTGGGGGTCGGCATGGTGGGGACCTCCTGCAAAGTGGCGCCCGATAGGCGGTCTACCAAGTCCCGCGTTAGCCGCCACGACGGCCCCTGCGACGCGACGGTGACGACGGGATGCACTCCGGCGACGCGCTCGACCGAAGTTGACTTCCCCGCCCATCGGTGTGATGTTCATTCCGCGTTCACGTTCACGGAACGTGAACAACATGTCACGGTGAACAGATGGAAGCCGAGATCCTGGACCGCGCCCTCCAGCGTCTTCGAGACCAGACCGGACTCGCGGCGGAGCCGGGCACCGACATGCTCGACCCGACGCGCACGGGCGAAGCGACCGTCGTCTTCCACCAGGGGGACCGCGAGGTCACGTACCTCGTGCTGTGCAGGGCCAAGGTGGACCGCGTGGCCGTGCTCGACCACGTGCAGGCCGTCTATAAGGACAGCGACCAGCCTGGGCTGCTGGTCACCACGTACCTGAGCCCCGCCCTGGCGTCGCACTGCCGCCGGATCGGCCTGTCGTTCCTCGACGCCGCAGGCAACGCCTACCTGCACGACCACGGGTTGTTCGTCTGGTTGAGCGGGCAGAAGCCCGACAAGGAGGTGGGCCGCAGCGAGAGGGCCTTTGGCGCGTTCCACGGGCGCGGCCTGCGGGTGGTCTTCGCCCTGCTCGCCCATCCCCCACTGCTCCAGGCGTCGTACCGGGAGATCGCGGAGGCCGCCGGGGTGTCCCTGGGCACGACCAGCCAGACCCTCACCGGCTTGGCGCACCGGGGCTTTCTGGTCGTCGACGGCGATCGCACCCGGAGGTGGGTCGACCGGCCGCGCGTCCTCCAGACCTGGGCCACGACCTTCCCCGTGGGGCTGCGCGGCCGACTGGCTCCTCGACGCTACCAAGCCCGCAGCGACGACTGGTGGAAAGACGCCCGCCCCGAGACCTTCGGGGGCACCTGGAGCGGCGAGGTGGCGGCGGCCCGGATGCTCCACGACCTCGCGCCCAAGACCGCGACGGTGTACCTGCCCGGCGATCGCACCCCGTTCCTGGCTGCCCACCGGCTGAAGGCGGACCCGCAGGGGCCCATCGAGGTGCTCGACACGTTCTGGAGCTTCCCCGGGGCGGCGTCTGACCCCGAGGGCGTGGCCCCAGCGCTCCTGGTGTACGCCGACCTCGTCACCCTGGGCGACCCGCGCACAGCCCAGCAGGCGGAGCAGATCCGGGGGCGGTATCTTGCTTGAGCCCAGGCACCCCCTCCCGTCCGTGCTGGTCGCGCCGCTGCTCGACCTCGACGACCACCTGCGCCGCCTGGGCATCCCGTACTTGCTGGCAGGCGGCATGGCCCGCGAGATCCTGCTGCACTACGGGTACGGATGTCCCAGTGGCCGCGAGACCACCGACCTCGACTTCGGCGTGACCCTGCCCGACTGGGCTGCGTTCCAGACCCTGAAGGCCGCCCTGGTCGCTTCCGGCCCCGGCCGGACGGCGGGAACGCCCAACGGGTGCTCCACGTCGCGTCCGACACCGGGGTGGAGACACGCATCGACCTCGTCCCCTTCGGCGCCATCGCCTCGGCCGACGGGTGCCTGACGTGGCCCCCGGACGACGCCCACGTCATGAGCGTGCTCGGCTACCAGGAGGCCCTGGACGGCGCCGTGTGGATGACCGTGGCGCCCGGCCGAACCGTCCCGCTCGCGTCGGCCGCCGGGCTCGCGCTGCTGAAGGTGAGCGCCTGGGTAGACCGGGGGGAAGAACGCGGCGGGCGTGACGCCGTGGACCTCGTTGAGATCCTCCGTCGGGCGCACCGGTTCCTCTCGGACCGGGAACTCTACGACGACCACCCGGTTGCCATGAGCACCTACGACTTCGACCCGGTCCCGGCCGGGGCGTGGGTCATCGGGCGGCACGTGGCCGAGCGCGTGGCCGGGCCGACGGCTGCGCTCGTCCTCGAAGCGCTCAAGCCCGAGGCCCGGGACCGCCTGCTGGACTACGCATCGCGGGGGCGCTCCCCGCTGGACCGCGGCGGGGCGACGGCCGACGAGGCCGGCCTGGTGGAGGCGTTCGCCAGGGGGTTCCTGTCGATGCCAACCCGCTCTGGAGGTGGACGATGAGTCCGTGGGTACGGCCGATGGGAACACCCCGGTACTCCGGCCTCACTCGGGCTTCATGTTGCCGCGTGTCCCCGTTCTTGTCCCCGCCGGGGGACGCCACGACCAGCCCGGAAGTGCCTGATTTTCAACGATCACGGGATCAGCCCCGGCGGGGCTCAAACATTGAACCGTTCTTTCTAGGGCCAATGAATCCGGGCACTTGGATCCGGTTGTCCCCGATCTGTCACCGTTTCCCCCGCCGGACTGCCCGGTTTCATGTCAACGCCCCCAGCCACCCTTCAGGGTCGCCAGGGAAAGGAACAGCCGCCGGGGCCACGGGCCGGTCGTGAGGTTCGCGAAGCCGTACTTCTGGTAGAACCGCTCGGCGGGCTCGTCCTTGGCGTCCACGATGACGCCGAGGCAGCCGATCTGATCGGCCACGCTCGCGACCCGGGCCAGCGCGTCCCGCAGGAGCCGGGCGCCCAGGCCCTTCCCGCGCATGTCCCGGTGAACGGCGAGGCGACCCAGCAGGGCGACGGGCATCGGGTAGCGGGGCAGGCTGCCTTCGACCAGCGCGCCGACGGCGTCGGACTCCACGTCCGCCATGCTCAGCGTGTAGAACCCCAGCACGGACGGTCCGTCGCCCTGACCGGGGGCCGCGCGGAGCACGTAGGTCTTCCCGATGCCCTGGCGGTCGTTCGCCAGCGCATGACGGGAGAGGAAGTCGTCCAGCGCGCGCTGCCCGCATCGGAAGCCCGACTTCGCGTCGCCCGGCTCGATGGGGAAGGTGTCGTACACGGTTGGTCGAGAGGCGCGCTCCATACTACTTGGTCCCGACCGCCATCAGGTTCTTCAGGGCCTTGTTGGCCTTCGGCGGGCGCTCCACGAGCGCGGCCATCTTCTGCACGGCCTCCTCGGGCAAGCGCACGCTCTGCCGGTGGGCCGTCCACTCGATCTGCGCCAGCGTGGGCGTCACGATCTCGCGGGCCGTATCCATACCCGAGGCCCCGAGGGTCACCAGCCTGCGACCCCGTCGGACCTCCATGACCGCGTTCAAGAACAGGGCCAACGCCTCGTCCACGATCTGGCTGCGGCTCAAGCCCAGGTCCTCCGCAAGGTCCGCGAGCGCGACGCCTCGCGCGTCCGGCACTGTCGCTTCGACTCGCATCGCAACCTCCAACCGAAGATGTCCCTCATATTTGAGGGACACAATCACGATAGGACCGTCTCCGACTGCTGTCAAGATAACGTGGCGGCCGTCCCCGTTCCGGGACACCCCGGGACGCCATGGGACGGATCTCGTTCCGGTCGAAGCGCCGATCGTGCTTGCAGGTGACTGTAATTACGAGGCTTTTCCAGGAAGGTTCAGACATTGAACCGGATGTTGAGGATATCCCCGTCCTGCACCACGTAGTCGCGGCTCTCGACGCGCACCTTGCCCTTGGCCTTGGCCTCCTTGTAGCCGCCGAGGGCGACGAAGTCGGCGTAGGCCAGCACCTCGGCGGCGATGAAGCCGCGGGAGAGGTCGGTGTGGATCTCGCCCGCCGCGTCCTTGGCGTGGGTGCCGCGCGTGATGGTCCAGGCGCGCACCTCGTCTTCGCCCACGGTGAAGAAGGGGATGAGGTCCAAGGCCTGGTAGAACGAGTGGATGACCTTGTGGAGCACGGGCTCGCCGATGCCGAGATCGGCCAGGAAGGCGGTGCGCTCCTCGGGGGTCTCGAGCTCGGCGATCTCGGCCTCGATGGGCAGGCTGGCGCGGAAGGTGGGGTAGCGGTCGAAGGGCGCGGTGGCGGGCACGGGGTCGTGCACGCGGCCCTCGTCGGTGTTCAAGAGCACGACGATGCGCTTGCGCGTCAGGAAGCCGAAGCCGGTGAGATGGGCGAGGGCCTCGGGGGACAGGCGGTCGGCGAGCGGCTGGCCCGCCTCGAGGATATCGAGCACCTCGCGCAGGGCCTCCTCCTCGCCGGGCTCGGGCTTCTTGCCCTTCTTCTTGTTCTCGTCGATGCGCTCCTGGCGGCCCGAGGCCAGCAGGTAGTCGAGGGTCTGCAGCTCCTCGAGCAGCTTCGTGGCCTCGCGGGCAGGGTCGGGGGGCTCGCCCAGGGCGTCGAAGTCGCGCACCACGACCAGAAGGCCGTCGGCGCCCTGCACCTGGTTCCTGAAGTCGGCGGTGCCCTTCTGGTGCTCCTGGCCGAGGCCGGCGGCCTCGCGGAACTGGATGCGGGCATAGGTGGTCTTCTTCGGCTTGTAGATCGACGACAGGTGATCGATGCGCGCGTCGGGCACGGGCACGACCAAGCGGTCGCCGCCCTTCTTGCCGGCGTCCTCGTCGTGGTGGCCACCCATGGCTTCGATGGCCAGGGTCTTGCCGCTCTGGGGAACTCCGACGACCGCGATCTCCATGGCATGCCTCGACGAGGGGTACGCTTCGCGTTGTATCCTGCCACGGGTGCGGGATCAACCGGGAACCGGCCGGGCGGTGTTCCTTGACAGGACCCGAGGCTCTACTAGAGTCGCGAGTGTTCATCGACCGGGGAGTCGACCATCGCCACGCCGCTCGTGCCACCCGAGGTGGTGCTGTACTGTGCGCCCGACTGCGTGTGGTGCACGGCGGCCCTCGACTTCCTGGCGCAGCAGCACGTGCCCTTCTCGGTCATCGACGTCTACCAGCACCGCGACAAGTGGCGCGCCGCACGGCGCCTGACGGGCAAGAGCGGCCTGCCCATCATCATCGTGGGCGGCCAGGCCGTGGTGGGGTTCGAGCCCGACGAGCTGGCGGGGATGCTGGGGCTCTCGATCGAGACCGCCGCTACTCCGCCTCAGCCTTGAACAAGGTCAACGTGACCGGGCCGCGCAGGCCGAAGGGCGCGAGCGGGCGCTCGGCGTAGCGCGCGGCCTGGGGGTCATTGGTGGCCCGGATCCAGTTCGCGAACGGCGGCGCGCCGAGGAAGAGCGAAAGTTCGTTCGTACCTGCTTGGAAGGCGCCCGCGGGCACCGCGACACGGAAAGGAGGCGCTGAAGGCAGGCCTTCCTCCAGGTCGAGGATCCTCGTGTTTCCGACGCGGAGAATGACGGGGCTCCCGTCGAGCCACCCGAGGTCCAGTTCGGCCGTCGCGCCCTCGACCCCTTCGGGAAGGTCGAGTGATGCGCTGTAGACGACCCCCGCCAGCGTCGTCGCAAGATCGGACACGTCGCGGAGATCAGGCAGCGCCGACGCCTCCACGAAAGGCTCTCCCTCCTGCGCGACCGTCCAGTTCGTTACGGGCAGGGTCCTCCACACCGTGGGTCGTGCCTTAACCTGGACAGCTCCGCCGCCGCAGTGCAGGAGCGCGGCGTCGAGGCCCCCCAGGTGCAGGAGGACTCGTTCCTCGGCGTCCAACTCCGCGGCGAAGAAGGCGCCGGTCCACGGATCGAGCCAGGTCGGCGCTTCGCAGCCCGCCGGCAGCTCCACCGCCGTGGCGACTGAGGCGCGCGCCGGGTTCGAGAAGAAGATCAGCTCGCCGGCCGGCAGGGCGCGGCGAACGTGCCGGAGGCCGCCCGCGTCGGGCCAGAAGCGTACGCCCGGGGCCACGCCCAACTCGGCCTCCAGGGTCGACGCCAGGGCCAGAGGCTCCACCTGTGTCACGCGCGGCCCGGCCATCAGTGTGGCCATCGAGTCGACCACGGTGGCATCGCCGGCCTCCTGGTCGGCCAGCCCCGGCTGTCGCGCGGGCAGCGTGCCCACAACCGCCACCCGCACGTCGGCAGCGGCCAAGTCGGCCAGGTGCTTCGCCGTCTCTGGGGCCAGCCACGGTACGTCGACCAGAAGCACGGCATCCCACGTTACGTCCCCGATGCGGACGCGCCCGTCCTCAGCCACGGCTGCCTGCAGGCGTTCTTCGTTCACCCAGTCCCAGGCGTAGCCCGCCGCGTGCAGTTCGGCCAGCAGCGGCTCCAAGGCCACGATCCACTCGCCTCGCGCCCCCAACACAGGATCACCGAACACCTGCGTGACGGCGGCCATGGCGCCGGACGAGGACGGATCGACGTCATCGGGGTTGAAGCGGCCGTTGAACAGCAGTTCGTCGCGGCCCGAGAGGCGCGTGTACGAGGCTGGGAAGCCGAGCCATGGATAGAGCACCAGCACGTCCGCGTCGGGCTGGCCTTGGCGCAGGGCGGACTGCACGCGGGCCACGTAGCCGTTCAAGCCACCGCCCGAGCCGTAGGGGGCCGAGGGTCCGAGTCCACCCCATGGGGAGAGATCGAGCAAGGACGAGTACGTGCCCGCGCCGCTGTAGGGGTTCGAGAAAGGATGCCACCCGATCGACCCGAGCTCGGCCGCGTCCGCCTGGCTCGGCTGGGCCGCAAAGCCGTGGTAGACCAGACGCGTGACGCCCGCCACAAATAACTTGTCGGCCGCGGCCTTGAACAACGCGGGGGTCTCGTAGCCGTCCTTGCCCGGCCACACGAAGCTCTCGGCGCTGCAAATGGGCTTTCCGTACAAGTGCGCAGCCGAGGAGCCCAGCTTCAGGAACAGGTCCGTCCCGCCGGCGTACAGCTGCTCGACCTCGGGCACCGTCGTGGCCCCGAAGGCGGCGAGCACGTCGACGTTCAGGCCGTAGGCCTGCATGCGCAGCCCCATCCCGCGCTCCTCGGCCCAGCGTCGGACGGTGTCCGCGAAGCGTTCGACGAAGAGCTCCGACGCGGTCCTCTGGTAGTCGTACCGCACGCGCTCGTCGCCGGCCCCGAGGCCCGCCGAAGGGTCGTCGAACACGAAGGGCGCGGCCGCGGGCAGGCCTCCGCCGTCGAACAGGTTGTTGTCGGCGCCCGGAACCATGACCACCGGCAGCCACGGTGTCAGGTCATAGCCGCGCCGCGCCTCGAATTCCTCCAGGAAGTCGCGACTGAAAAAGCGCTCCACCTTCAGCTCGAAGCTGTCGACGAAGAGTCCGGTGAGCGGGCTGCCCTCGTACGACGCGAGCCCCGCGCCGACCCCCAGCAGGGTCTCGAGCGTCTCGGCCACGGCGTCGGTGTCGAAGGGGTCGGTCACCCAGCCCGGCTCGACCTGCGCGTTGAAGTTGGGGTACTCCCCGTCGGGCATGGCGTAAAAGGCCAGCACGACCCAGTCGCCCTCGGGCACGGTCCAGGTCACCGTCTGCCCGACCTCCGGGGCCGCCTCGACCACCGTCACCGAGGCGGGATCGAGCTGCAGCTGGTCGTCGAGGGTCAGCCAGTTGGTCGAACGCTCGCCCCCCACCACGTGCGCCGCCAGCACGGTGACGGGCACCGCCAACTCGGGGCGCCAGCGCGCCAGCTTGTCGCCGCCTGCATCGAGCGGCTGGGCGATCTTGTAGAACGGGGTGAGATCGGGCCCGTCGAGCGGAATCTCGGCGGGGCCGGGGCCCGTTACGCGTGTCTCGCTGAAGGCCAGGGTGAGCAGGGACTTCTCTGGGGCTACGTGGTCGCCACCCGTGGCCCAGCCCGAACCCAGGGTCAGGTCGATGGCCAGGCCCTCCTCCCGCGCCGCGTCGAGGGCCGCTCGCAGGTGCTCGTAGAACGTGGGGCTCCACACCGAGCGCCGTCGCGCGAGCTCGTCGGCCGAGGCGTTGCGGTTCAGCCCTGCGTCGAAGGCCTGGATCTCGGCGCCGCCGAAGCCCATGCCCGCCAGCCGCTTCACGTCTGCCGAGATCGCCGTCGCGTCGACGTCGTTGCCCGGCCACCACCAGCGCACCCAGGGCCGCGCCCCTATCGGCGGGTCGGCGAAGGCCGCCGTGTCGAAGCCCGAGTCGGGCACGGCGGATTCGGTGCAGGAGAGGAGCACCGGGAGCGCCAGCGAGACCAGCAGCAGGGACCAGCGTGACATGGAACCTCCCGATCGGAGACCTCACCCCCCGTCCCCCTCTCCCTGAAGGGCGAGGGGGGGCAGGCCAGCGCGTCATTCCTACGGCAGCAGGTGGTCGATCTGTACCGTCACGTCGACCTCCTGCCCCTCGCGGAGCAACGTCAGCGTACGCGGCTCGCCCGGCACGCCGCGCAGGGCCAGGCGCAGCTGGTCGAGGGGCAGCGCGTCGGCCTCGGCGCCGTCGACGCGGAGCAGGCGGTCCTGGGGCAGGAGGCCCTGCGCCGCCGCGTCGGAGGGCGCGAACACCATGTCGATCAGGGTGGCGCCCGCGCTGCGGCGCACCTCGACGCCCACGCGGTCCCACTCGGTCGCGGCCAGGGGGTCGGGCGCGGCGCAGGGCCACAGGTCGTAAGCGTGCTCGCCCCCGCGGATGCCCACGAAGAACTCGCGGTACACCGGGTAGCCGAGGAAGCCGTCGACCTGGATGCCCATCATCCCGAACACCTGGCTGAGGTGGTGCTCGTGGGGCAGCGCCACCGCCCAGGTGCCGGGCACGTGCAGGCCGGCCAGGTCCACGTCGGGCAGGCGCACCAGGGTGCCCGGGTCGCTGCCGTAGCTGGTGTACCACACGTAGCCGGTGAGGCCGTTGGCCAGCACCTCGGGCGAGAGCCGGGTCTCGTCAATCAGCGTGACGCCCGAACCAGTGTCGGCGATCAGGCGCAGCTCGGCGTCGCCCGCGTGGACCGTGACCACGGGGTAGCCCTGCACCAGGTCGTAGGGCAGCTCGACCGGGGCGACGGTTTCGTAGCCGGGGGGCGGCTCGGAGGGCGCCGTCGACGCCACGTAGCCCTGGCGCGCGCGGTAGTCGACGCCGAACCACAGCGTGAGGAACAGGTCCTGGCCGATCAGGCCCATGAGGGGCACGCCGATCACGTCGACGGCCTCGGCCAGATCGGCCGCCAGCACCTCGTAGTCGGCGAAGACCACGCCGTCGCCCAGATCGAAGGTGCCGAGCCCGACGCCGTTGACCACGTCGCGGAGCAGCGTCTCGTCGGCGGCGCTCCGGATGGCGCCGGTGTCGACCACGAAGGGCTGCGGCTCGCCGCCGTCGACGCGTACCGGGAGCAGCGGCTGGCCGTCCAGCGGGAAGGTCAGCGGGATGGGCGCTGGGAAGTCGAGCGCGTCGGGGACTGCGTCATGGCCATCGGACACGGTCGTGTCAGAGGGCGCCGTCGCATCCGGGACCGCGGTGTCCTCCGTCGCCTCCAGCACGTCGCGCGCGTCACGATCCGCGTCATGCTCCGCGCCGGTGCCGCCGCAGGCGACCGCCAGGCAGAGCGCCGCCAGCCCGAGCGCCCACCTCATGGGCAGCACGGCAGCACGCCCTCGTCGCAGAGCCCGGGCAGGTCGTGGGGGTCGCCCATGTCCATGCTGCCGGTCACGGTGAACGAGCCGCCCTCGAGCGCCGTGACGTTCACGGCCGACTGGAAGGTCAGGCTGCCGCCCACGCCGATCGCCTTCACGCAGTACGCGGTCTGCGACGTGTGGAACAGCAGCAGCGCGAAGGCGTCGCCGGCGTCGAGCCCGAGGCCCCACACGCTGCCGGTCTTGACGGCGGTGTCGGGGTCGAAGTCGACGCGCACCGAGTACACGGGGGCCAGGGCGTCGGTCATGCTGGCCTGCATCAGGCTCACGTAGCTGCCCTGGCCCGCGGGCGGGTGCGTGCCGTAGTACATCTTTTCGGGGTAGGTGGTGAGGTCGACGCCGCCCACGGTGCCGGTGATGCCGTACTGCTGCACCATGTCGCCGAAGTGCTTGACCATGTACATCATGTCGGTCGCCTTGCTGGCGTCGAGCACGTAGGGCACCGCGCAGTTGACGGTCAGGGTGCCGATGGGCGTGACCGAGGGCGTGGTGTCGATGGGCTCGGCGTCGGGCACCACCTCGGGCGCGGGTTCTACCGTGTCGATCACGGGTTCGGGGTTCGGCTCGGCCTCGGGCGCCGCGTCGACGGCGTCCGCGTCGGGCGCGGGCAGGTCGGGGACGACGTCGACGGGGTCGTGGTCCGGGTTGCCCCAGTCGAGCGCGGCGTCTCCACTACCGGGATCCGCCACGACGTCGACCTGCGCCTCGGGGGCCGTGTCGTGCTCGCCGTTGCCACCATCGCCGCCGCCGCACCCGGCCGCCGCGAACAGGAGCGCGAGCACCGCGCCCTGGAGTCCTTGTCGCATGTCGACCTCCTCGTCACCAGACGGCGGCAGTCTATCGGCGCCGCGCCCCGAAGGCAATCGGCACGGATCCCGCGGATTCGCAGGCTCAGGGCAGGTGGGGC
>Ga0172370_10009647_pt1 | contig 11244 bp, 12 predicted proteins | sample LakKiv5m_FD_114538 | JGI IMG/M metagenome (GOLD analysis project Ga0172370, IMG submission 114538) | Freshwater microbial communities from Kabuno Bay, South-Kivu, Congo - kab_022012_11.5m | ecosystem: Environmental > Aquatic > Freshwater > Lake | place: Democratic Republic of the Congo...
GCCTTCTGCTTCGCATCGAGTTGCAGTTTCGTCGCCTGCAAGGCCAACAGTGCGTTGTCAAAGTCCTTCTTGGACAGGAACGCTTCCTGCATCTTGAGAAGGACGATCTGATCCTCAACAGTTGCACGTTGTTCCGCGATGCTCTGCAACTGGATCCCGTGCCCGATTGCCTTTGTCCGGGCAAGTGCAGCCTGAGTGTCCCGAACGCCTGCAAGGATCCCCCGTCCCTTCTCGATGTCGGCGATTTCCTTTTCCCGATTCGCGGCTTGCTGCGTGCCTGCAACAACTTTGTCGGCCGCAGATGCTTGTGCACGAAGGCCGGCAAGGGTCTCTTCCTTCGCGTTGGCTTGCAGGTTTGCAGCATCGCGGATCGCCTGCGAGGAACCCTTGATCCCCCTCTCGCGCAAGTCCTGCACGGATTGCTCTGCATCCTTCAGGTCTTTGCTTGCAGCAACTGCATCGAGGAAGGTCTGATTGAGCTTGTCCTTGATCGTGAGTTGCGCAGCAGACAAGCCCACGGCTTCACGGTCGATTTGCAGACGCTTTGCCGTCGCATCGACCGCAGTCTGATCAAGACCCTGAATGATCCCGGCTTCCTTCTGATACTCCAGAACCGCAGCGGCGCCACCTTTCCAAGCGGCGGCCAACTTCTTGACGGCTTCGACCGGATCGGCGCCCATCGCCTTCGCGTGGGTCAGCACCTGTTGGATCAGTTCATCCGATGGCTTGACCGAACGATCCCGTAGGGAGTCCATCGCACTGGCAAGCGCCACTGCACCGTCAACCGACAAGTCGAACTTGTCCTTCAACCTCAGTGCCTCACCCGAGGAACCGAGCAAGCGCAACTTCGCTGTGTTCTCTGAGATGTGCTTGCCGGCAAGGTATGCAGCAGCACCAATGCCCACGATTGCCGCTGCGGCAACACCGATAGGGCCAGGGATGATGTTGGCCGTGCTCCCCAAGGCCGTGGCACTTCGGCCAAGGTCTGCAATTGCAGCACCTGCTGGCCCCATTGCCGCAGTCAACGCTGCAAGAGCGCCGCCGACGCGCTGTGTAGTCCCCTGAACCTTTGCCGCGTCGATTCCAGGTGCCGCTGCAAGTGCATCTGCGGCTTGTCCGGTCTTCTTGGTCTGCCCCTCCAGACCCTTCATCGAATTCTTGGCTTTCTCGATGGCTTCAGATGCAGAGTCTACGCCCGCGATAATAATAGTGTTTCGGATGGTGCTTGCTGGGCCAGCCATAGATTACTCCCCCCTATGCTCACGAAGGGCCAACAAGCCAGCAACAGCCCAAGGGCTGAATTTCTCAGGCCAACCGCTCAAGGGTGCGACTTTGGCAAGCCGGTCAAGACGCAGAACAGCCTGAAAGTGCGGCGAACCAAGCAGATCAAGGGGGCACACATTCCAGTCCAAGTCTGCAATTTCCCGTGCTTGTGAAGGCACAGGATGCAGATGCGATTGACCCTGGCACCCGAGCAAGCCGCGGACTTTTCCAGGTGCCTTTGCGATCCGGAGCAAGGTGGGCAAAGCAGAGGTGAATGTCTGGACTTGGCCCATATGCTTCACCTTTTGCCCTGCCCACAACGTCAGTTTCCCGCTGCCATCTCCAAGATCGCATCGAACAGTGGATTCCCCAGCATTGCCCGTGGCTTGGCCAAGAAAGCCTTTGCCTTGGCTTCATCCCCATCAATGGAGACAAGCCCCATCTCAAAGGCCCTTCGGATCCGGTCAACCGCTGGGGTGGCCGAATCAATGATCTCTTGTGCCTGCCAGAAGTCCAGGCAACGAATTGTGAAAACAGGGCCGTCTGAGACCGCCGCAGCAGGCTGGAAAGCCTTTGCAGTCTTGTCCCATCTCAGGTCTGTTGTGCTTCCTGCAAGGATGTCCATCGTGGTGGCCTTTCTTGTGGTGGTAGAGAACTTGCCCACGGGATCCGCCACCACAACGGATCCCGTGGGCGTTCGTGGCCTTAGCCCACAGACACCCGGAACAGGGAGTCCAAGGGCGAAGTTGCAGAAGTCTCTGCTGTGTCGGTCGTGTCTCCGGTGTAACTCGACGCTTCGATCGTCAACTGGTAGCCAGTTGCGCCATTGAGATCCGCAAGTTGCGGCGTGGCAACGATCTTCGCCGACGGCACCAAGAAGGCAAACAGCCGGCCGATGTTGGATCCGACATAGACGCCGATGCTCGTTGCAGTGCCACGCTCAAGCATTGACTGCCAGAGGTGCGAACCCGTATTGCCGGCCGAACCCGCAGCATCGTAGACAGCATCGGTGGAGACCCAAGGCACGCTGCAAGAAACCGTGACACGAGGCTTCTTGTAAGTCACAGAAGTGATCCCCTGCGTCGCCGCGTGGCACTTCACAGCTGCGATCTCGGTCTTGTACTCGATGACGCAACTCTCAAGCCCGCACTTCAAAGCGCCGCCGACAGTCGCCCGGCCATTGTTTGCCCCAACGATCTGCGGGATCCGGCTGAACACAGCCGGAACCTGCAAGCCGCCAAGCGTCTTGTCGATCGTGAACTCGCCGACATCAAACGAGAACTCGATGGTGGGCACAGTGCCTGCTTCCCACGTCAACTTCCAGCCCGTGCAGATGCAGTCTTGCAACACGTAACAAGCTTCTGTGTTCTCGCCGACATACCGCATTGTCATCGGGATCTGATTGCCGTGTGCGCTGGAAAGCCAAGCAGTGCCGGTGCCGTAGCAGTTTGCCGCGTTGCTATTGACGGTGTTGCCGCTCGCCTCGAACAGCGTAACCACTTGTCCGGACTTTGTTTTCGCAAAGCCGAACTGCACGGTGGACGTTGCCGCAGATGCAGCCGTCGCAACCAACTGGCCAACGTCAATCTTGTCGCTCGCCGTGGCATCATCCATGGTGATTGCCGTGGAAATCGCAGAAGCAACCCCCGCAGCCGTGTACTGAGACACAGACAAGTGAAGGCCAGACCAGAACTTTGCCGCAGTATCAACCGCTGCACCCATCTGCGACCCCAGGGAGTTGCCCACCAAAGCCATCCAGGGGGGAAGAATCCCGGTGTCGCCCGGATCATCCGTCGTCGGATCGTAGCCGTTCTTGAGTCCTTCCAGTGGCATAGACATCGAGATGGTGCCGTGCCGGCGTCCAGGCAACCGCTCCGGTGCCGCGCCAATCTGGCCGGTCATCAAGTCCAATTCGGCAATGTCCGTCGTGAGTTGCAACTTGGGCAACTCACCCTGCAAGTAGACGAAGTCGCCGTTCGTGCTGTTGGGCGTGCCAAAGCCGGCCAGTTGCGGTGCAATCCCAAGGCTGTGTTCCTGCCAGTAAGCCATTGTAGTTCCTCACTTAGCGGTCACTCAGGCCCGCTGGAATTCCACCCGCAAGGTGCGGATGCAAACAAGTTCGCCGGTGCCGTCTTCTACGATAGGCGCCGGATCTGCTTCGATTTTGTTGACCCCATCGGTGGTGCTGGCCCATGTGTACAAGTCTGCAAGGATGTCTTCTGCGTCTCGAATCGCCTGCTGCATCACCGTGGGCTGACCTGCCTCGGTGGGCACGTCATTGTAGTAACTGGTGATCTCGACTTGGGTCTGCCACGGATGGCAACCAAGACCGGGACGAAGTGCAGTGCCAGCCATCGCCGACAACAGCACTGCACGGCTTCCCGTTTGTGCCGTCTTTACGCCGATCTGAACGTGGAAACGGTCATCCTCAGAGCACTGGACAGAAGGCGTGAGCGCTTCGATCCGTGCGTGCATCGCCTCTAAGAGTGCCGCAGTGGAGGTGAAGGCCATTACCTCACCCCTTGGATCGTGAAGTGCTGTGGAATGGCTTCTGCGGCGTCAATCGCGCCGTTGCCGTTTGCGTCATACGCGGCCAAGCCGGTGATCACAGTCGCCAGTTGATCATCGAATGCGAAGCGCAATTCTCTTTGTGCCTCATACGGTTGACCGCCAAGGGCAAGGCCACGTTGGGCCAACTCATACCGGATCCCCGCCCTGGCAACATCGGAGAAGACCGCAGAGGAAAGGTAGAGGTATGGCCTTCGCCCGGTCTGCGCGATTCGACCCTGAATCTTGGAATCGACCTTGGCGCAGACATCGATCAACCAGGCTTCAGAGCGAACCCCGCCGCCAAGTTCTGCCACGATTTCGCGCACGTCTGAAGGGCCACAAGGCGAGACCCACGGCCAACGCACTACAGCAACGGGATACCCCGCCTGCTTGTGGTTCGTGCCGTCTGTGTAGACCCAGGCAAGGCGGTAGTTGCTGCCGGCCGCGCCTACAGCGTCAAGGCTTGCCATCATCTTGAGCGACTTGACCGGGTCGGCTGCAATCGGCGTGACTGGCAAGCCCGCTGCAAGCCCTACCGTCTTTGTGGTGCCGTTGACGGTCGAGACTTCAACAACGTAGTCCAAGCCTGCTGTGGTCACGCGCAGATGGTCACCGCGTGCGATACCTGCAACTGAAGCCAACACCAGGGATGTGGCCGTAGTGCCGGCTGCACAGGTCGTCGAGAGAGACGGCAAGGTCACTGTGGGGGACTGAAGCACTGACCCGTTAGGTGCGGTCAAGGTCACCGTGCACGAAGTCGCAACGATGCCATCTGCATCTTCGTGAGATACAGCGGTTGAGGCATCGTATTGCAGTTCCAGTTCAGTCACTTTCTCAACCACCTGTGCGGTGGGCTACTTCAGTCGCCCACGGTGACCTTGACCACAGGCATCGGGGGCACCCATTGCTGAGTGCCCCCGATGCGCTTCACTTACGCCACGTTGCTGCCGACAATGCCGTAGGAATACGGCGACTTCCAGAACGTGTACTGCACTTCGGCGACCAGTTCGTAGAACAAGCCATCGGTGGTCATCGAAATGCGAGCCGTCGGATCAGAACCCACGGCCAGACCCACGGGGCAAACCGAGGGCGAGCACAAGAACCAGTCGTCATCATCGGTCGTGAACGGATAGACGCAAATGTCTGAAATGATTCCGTTCACGAAGTTGCTGGCGTAGTCACTGCCGCTGAGTTGCGACTTGACCAACTCGTGAGCAACCTGCGCATTTTTCGGCGCGACCGCCAGGCACAAGCCCCCAGACGTGCCGATGTGCATCGGAATCCCCCGATCATTCCGCTGGTTGAGCAGCAACTTGATCGCCGTGTTCAAAGCCGCTTCATCCAACGCGCTGGTCAACAGGGAATCCTGAGTGCCCGCGCCAGACTCGCCCTGGCAATAAGCCAAGCCGGTGTCGAGGTACTTCTTGCTGCTGCCCACCTGACCTGCACCTGTGCCAACCCGAGGATGTGCAGCAGAAAACAAGCCCTCAAGGCCATCGAAGAAACCCTTGTCCATCGTCGCAATTGCCGATGCAGCCAGCTGCGCACCAGCATTCTGGAAGGCGTAGTCATTGACCATCGTCTTTGCCGGCACAACGTGCTTGATCACCTTTGTGACCATCGCGTGCGATGTCTCATACGTGAACCAATCGCTGTTAGAAACGGAGGTTGCAGTGCCAGTCAACGTCTGACCAAGCCCACCGAAAGCCCCATTGCCGACCCGAAAGTCACCAGTGCCGGGCGATGGAACAATCCGACCGCACTTTGCAGCCATCCCCTGCGCTTCCGCCAGCCCTTGGGCGAACGAAAACTGAACGATCCTCTGAGCATTTGTTGCAGATGCCATTGTAGAACCCCTTGGCCCCATATTTGGGGCTCTGTTTGGGTCTACTGGCGCCGACCCGCACGGCTTCGTTGATTTGCCCTTATGTTCCCGAGGGCTATCACGGTGCGTGCGTTCTTGTGGGGACTCTACCGTCCCCTGCTCACTGTCTCTCGTGGCAATGCAAACTCGGTCATCTCACCAGATGCTACCGCAGCAACAATCCTCTGGTGACGCGCTGCAAGCCGCGCTTCGTGCATTTGCCGTGGAAGTACCCAGACTTCCGCAGCGGCGTAGCCACTCACGACGGGTTGCCCTTCAACCTTCTGATACCCCTTGCCTTTCAGGCGAAGACGCGCAGACGCAATCCGCGCTGCGTCGCCAGTGAGGTCAATCAGCGCAACTGCCCACTTTTCATAGTCAATCCCGATGGCACGGCCGATCGGTGGGCCACTGCCATCGGCAAGGTCTGGAGTCCGAAAACTCCCGGCGTCTGGCATCACCAGATCGCCCGACGGCGGCGTGTGCTCTGTTGCTGCTGTGGTGTGGTGTCGAGTCATCGTGCAGTGCTCCTACCTACAATGTGGTGTGCTATCCAGTGGCTACAGAGTCTAGTTGCCGCTCACCAGTTTTCGCAGTCCATCCGCAGAGATGTACGGCGACGCGGCAATCCCAGACAGCACCTTTGCGAGTTTCGATTCCGGCGCTGGTGTCATCGGAGCCGGGCCAGCTGTGGTGACGCGGACAACCTCAGGGTGTTCCTTCGCCCAAGCCTCCAGAGCCCTTGCACCCTCTGGCGTGCGTGGGTCTGCATCCTGTGGCGCCCAAGCACGGTAAGCCGGCAACACTCCCATCTTGTCGAGAGTTGCGTTCCTGGCTTCGCTCACCAGACCTTGCCGGGTGCTGGCAACCTCAGCCTGGAAGGCTTCGCGCTCTTCGGCCAACTTCTGTGCCTCGGTCAAGCCGGCCTTCCTTGCCGTCTCCGCAGCGGCGTCTGCGTCATCCTTGGCCTTCGTGAGGCTCGCGACGGTCGCAGTGAGGCTCGCAATCTGTGCAGCCAAGTCCGGGGCGTCTGCGGCCTTTGACGTGCCCTTGTTGTTGTCGGCCGCAGTCGTCGTCGTGTCCGCTGCTGTGGTGGTTGTGGTGGTGTCACTCATTTCCGGTACTCCTTTAGAATTGCATCGTAAAGCGTCTTGTCCCCCTGGATCGGCACGTCCAACGTGTCACCCCCCAGGCTCTGCGCGACAACAAGCCCAGACATATGCGCTACAGCAGCCCCCATTGCGGCTAACTCCGCGTCTGTGTTCTGCAATATGCCGATTCTGGTGTTACTGAAGACCGCAGCAGCCTTGATCGAATTCCGTACTAGTTTCGGCTTCCTACGGTACTTGACCTTGCCGTCTTCGTCGCGCGAGAACTCCCGCGCCTGCTTTGCTCGCATCTTGCCGTCGCCGCTCACAGTCACTTCGTAAGTGCCCGTCTTTGTTTTCAGATTCGCACTGCGAACAGACGAAGCACCCAGACTTGACCCGCCGAACTCGATTAGCGCCGCTTCCCCGCCGTAGTTCCGCACACTTAGGCCAGCCCACATCTTGCCAGTCGCCGAAGCGTGCGATTCTTTTAGACCTTTTGCGCGGTGCATCGCCTGAGATGACTCCCAGCGCGTTTGCTCCCCTAACCCCAACTCTTCTGCATACTTGGGGCTGAGGTAGTAAGCCGGGCGCTTGCGCGGCCCGGCCGTCGGCTTGCCGGCGTAGCTCTGCGGAGGTGTTACCGTTTGACCCTGTGACATTCGGTGTCGAATGTGGTGAGCAAGCGCAACTGCAATAGCCATCGGCTGTTGCAAACGGCGCCGCACGTCCACATCTGCCGTCTTGCTCCAATGCGCTTTGATCTCAAGCATTTGCAGCACCATCGGCCGGCGTCGCTGGTGTGAACGTGTCGGCAGATTGTACCATCTTATCAATGGCTTCTTGGCTGAGTGTCGGGAACGCCGATGCGATGATCTGTTTCGCCGCTTCGGCCGGCATCGTGCCCGCCGATACCGCCTGAATAATCTCAACCAAACTCGCTACTTGCGCTCCGTTCATTGCCGTGTCAGCAACGGCTGCTGCATCTGTCGGCACAACTTCGGCTGCTGCTGCCGACGGCGAGACGGCGGCCGGCTTTGCGTCTGCGACGGGTGCCGCAACCAAGTCTGCAACCAGACCCAAGGCCCTATTGTCTTTCAAGTTCTTCTCGACCGTCCGCGCAGCGGTAGCACGGTCTACACCGTCCCGCGCTGCTACAACATCCGCTGGTGACGCGATCCCGAGCGCCACCTCGGCTTGTAGCGCCTGTGCATCTGATTGCCGGTTTGCCGACGGCGAGTCATCAAACCAGGTCACTGAGACACTGAGATCAGACGGGATCGGCATTGGTTCGCGCAACGACAAGACAGCTGCAATCAACGCCAACAAGTCTTTTTCCATCTGCAACAAGCAAGGCTGAATGCGATCGCGGAGTGCCTTGCGATCCTGAGAGGCAAACAGCCTCGCCTCTGAACTTGCACCTGTATTCGACCGCAGGAAGACACCAGGATCAAGACCAAGCATCGAACAATAAAGGCGAATCTGGTGCTCTGCGAACGATACCAATTCCCCAACGGGAACAGTGCCTTGCGCTACAGCCAGTTCCGGCGCCGGTGCCTGTGGATCGCCACCGCGAACCAAAGCCAAGAACTTGTCCGGCCCGATGGCAAGTTCCTCAACTAGTTGCTTTGTATCAGCATTCCGAATCCAACGCTGTGGCCAAGCCGCGCTGCGCACGATCAGTTCATTGTCAGCCTGCTGTAATGACAGGGCAATCTGAAGGTTGAGCACGGACTCATTGACGGGAGCAAGGCTGCGGCCAGCATCTGGCGCAATCCGGTGAGCAACGACAACAGGGATCCGGCCAAAGGGATGGCTCTTGTCAGGGCTGTAGACCCCCACCTCAGCCCCGCCGATGGTGCGTGACGCGCTGTCACGGGTCAGAACCATACGGCCAAGAATGACTTGCCCTGCAACAGCTGAGATCGGCACCTGAACGTCCAGTTTCGACCAGTAAGCCGGGTCGTCTGCGCGCAGTGCGTCATCCGTCACGATCTCGTTGATTTGCCAAGGGTAAAGCGGCTGCAACCGCACCTTGCCGAACCCATCGGGCAACACAAGCAAGAGCGCCGTGTTTTGCGTCCACAGGATGCTCTCGACAGCCTCTAGTGCCCTGTCGATCCTGCTAGCGTCATACACCGCCTGCAACTTCTGCCAGACCGGCTGTGCCATCGAAGCGGCACTGAAGCGCCGAACCGGTGGCCTTGCGTATTGCCCGCCCAACTCGGCAACATACCGTTGTACAAACGGAATTGCCCGCGTCGGCAACGAAGTGCGAGGGAACGCAATCGCCAACTCATCTGCGATCGGCCTGTAGTCGCCGAGAGATAATTGGTGCAATTGCCGTGACTTGCGCTTGAACGCAACTTCATCCCAGATACTCAAGTCACCGATGATCATCCAAGCACCCTACCCAGCCACTACATCTGGTGTGCTATCCAGTGGCTACAGAGTCGCAGGACGGATCGGGTCAGACCACGGTCTGCGCCCGCCGTGCAGCTGTGGGTCATAAGCGCCCGCCTGCTGTGCGTAGCGAAGTGCATCTGTTGCGTGTGAGAACGGCGTGTTGTAACGAATTCGGGGTGTCGGATTGCCGTCTGCGTCCAACAGATACGCGAGACCACGCATCGCCGGAACGATTGGCGCCGACAAACCCGTGTGCGTCTGAGTCAAACTCGTTGAAAAGACAAGCCTTGGCGGCCCTTCCTGCGGCTCAAGCATATCGCGCATCATCTCGACGCCACGATTTACTGATTGTTCTTCCTTACTTTCAAGCCACCGCACACGGCTGTTTCTGAAAGCCCGCACCAACATCCCGTTTTCAGTCGGGATTGCTCTATCTACGCCAAAGTAATCAGGATCCGCCGCACCGTGAGACTTGACCCACTTCGTAAGCAAATCCATGAACTTACCCCGTGGCGCGTCATCGCAGACTAGCTCATCTGCAACAACCCACAGCCCGGACGGCGTTACCTGAATCATTACACCTACATTCGCGCTGGCACCATTACCCCAGTCAACTCCGTAAACCCGCGGCAGATTTGGATGCTCCTGCCATCGCCACGGCACGAAGTGCTCATTCTGCAACGAAAACACAGTGTTCTGCGGCGCCAGAACGTGCCCCAACACCTCCTGCTGATACCTCTTCGCGCTCATCGACTTGAGTGCCTGGAAGTAACTGTCTGGATTGTATGGGTTATTGAAGGATGTTGCAGTCACGGTGTAGAACCGTGCCCACTTTGCCATCCCCTCTGTGTCCCCTTTCTTCTTGCATTCCAGATAGTTGCGCTGCGCGTCAACGAAGAGCCGGACTACACCCCTGTAACCATTCGGCGAGGTACAGTAAGCAATTCCAGGTGTTGGCCCGTGCCCGCGCATACGTCCGGTCAGAACTGTATGAACATCCTCAGGATTCGCGCCTTGGCAAAACTCCACCTCATCCACACCCGCGAAACTCAACGTGATTCCGCGCAGGCGGTCAACTTGCCCGAACGGCAAAGCCCAGATTTCTGAACCATTTACCAGTGTTATCTTGCTCTCGCCTTTTGAGTAATCGGCAAGCAGAGTCTGCCCGCAAGCATCCTTGATCTCCGCTAACCTATTGAAAAGACTTCGCAACAACACGCGCTCGTGATCTCGCATCGTGCGTCCGAATAGAGCCCCGACGCAACCCTCGTTTTTTATTGCGCGAATCAGAGTCCAGCAGATCAAGGCGTGCGTCTTGCCCGCGCCGACACCCGCAATGAATGCCGACAAGGGTGCATTATTGTTCGCGAAGCGTGCCTGTCTATCGTACAGACCCCACGCTTTGTCCAGATCAAGAGCCACAGTCGCCTGAGGCAACTTCTTGGAATGATGCACGAATGGCACAAGTCTAGGCAATCGCTGGCCTTATTCCGTTTCGATGATGTCGCCCACATCTGCATCGGTCTGTGACGATTGCGCAGCAACTTCAGGACGTTGTGAGGTCTTGCCTGTGCCACTGAATGAAATCGCGATCTTAGCGCCCGAGGTGTTCGGCCCGCCAAGTTGCGCCGCAGCGGCGACTTGCGATCCGATTTTCGTCATCGCGACCATAAACCGCTCTGAATCCAACTGGTTAGTCTCAACGGCGTGGCGTGCTAGTTCAATCTGGTATGCGACGAAACCCGCAAGATCCTCAAGGCTTAGGCCATTCGTGTGCACAGAGACGATTCGCTTTGCAGCTTCTGCATCGAGTGACGTGTCTGCAAGAATCACTTGCAGTAACGATGACTTGAGCGTGCGATTCGGCGGCTTGCGCTTTTGCTTTGCTGCACCAGCTGTCGCTGTTGCAGCAGATATGCTGCCTTCTCAACCACCTGTGCGGTGGGTAACTTACAGACCTTGTGTCGCAGGGTGACCTGCATCTTCTCAACCACCTGTGCGGTGGGTAACGTGCCCAGAGAGTAGCACCCAGTGCGCCGGAACTTCTCAACCACCTGTGCGGTGGGTAACGCC
>Ga0172370_10009648_pt1 | contig 11243 bp, 8 predicted proteins | sample LakKiv5m_FD_114538 | JGI IMG/M metagenome (GOLD analysis project Ga0172370, IMG submission 114538) | Freshwater microbial communities from Kabuno Bay, South-Kivu, Congo - kab_022012_11.5m | ecosystem: Environmental > Aquatic > Freshwater > Lake | place: Democratic Republic of the Congo...
CGGCAGCAGTAGTCTTACAGGCAGGGCAACAATATTTTTTCATATCCCCCATCTGTACCTACTTTAGGCCGTATTGTCAAGAAGAAGTGCCTATTTTACCAACCGAAAATGAAACGGTGTCCCTTTCCTCCGCTTATATGATAAAATAGGCTTTTACGACAGCCTATGGCAAGAAACGAAACATACGGAAATTCAGGCAGGCACGTCATCGGCGAGATAAATCATGCGATCGGTCGGTATGTGCAGCGGCCGGGCATGGCGGAAATAACCCAGGCACTGGGTCCGGTCAATGCCGGCACCGTGGCTCTTCTTTCCGAAATCCTCGAGCGGCCCCTTTTCCGGGACCAAAAACACATCGATATCGCCCACATTGATCTTGACGGGGTTGTGGTTGCCCTCACAAACAGGTATGCAAGGGATACTTTTGATGAGCGGATTGCGACCCTCAAGGCGATTGCTCCCCAGATGGATATGATGGTGTTCTGGACCGGGCGCATGGCCACTCCCGATCTTGATGATTCGCCCCGTTTATCTCCTCTTGCGGAACGGGTGCTGTACGATAGGGAGAGCGTTTTGTCGCGCTTCCCTTTCCTGACCGATGGATCCATGCGCTGGTTGTATAACACATTCACACAGGCCGGGGCAGGGGACGTCGTGATACAGGTAGGGATGGACAAGGTGATGCGGGGTAAAAACCATCTCATCGACAGGACAGGGAAGATCCTGCAACAGGGAGGAACAGGTGTCTACATCGGAAGCAGTCTTTTTGACCTCAGACGTACTCAGGAGTTTGTCCGCCACTCCCGGGCAGAGCATATTCCCCTTGGCAATTTTCATTACTTCACGACAGGCAGAATCTTGTACTGACGCGCGTCTTCCTGTCCGGATTTTGCTACAATGAATGATGTATGTCTCCGCATCATCTAAAAAACGCGACCAGCATCCACCACCATATCCGTCGTGCCAAACGGACCGACTACATGCAGGTCCTTGCGCTTCGTGCGTTCGGCAACTTTCTCGTCTTGTCGTCCCTATTCATGGTAGGAAAGACGTTCTATCAACCCATCTCGCAGGAGGCGAGGTATTTTGTTGAACGGAATGCCAAGAAGACATATGTCGTCGCTGCGAACAAGCAGGAAGAAATAACCTTCAAGCTCCAGAAGAAAGAAGCGCCCAAGGGGGCCCTTGCGTCACTCCTCAACGTCAAGCAGGTCGAGGTCCTGGTCCCGGAGGATCCGGAGTTTTCTGTCGTTATCCCGAAAATCGGGGCGAACGCGCGTATCATCGCCAACGTGAACGTGAGCAATGAAAAGGAATACCTGGATGCCCTCAAGAGGGGCGTGGGACATGTCCTCGGGACGGCATTCCCCGGTGAGGGAGGACACATCTTCCTCTTTGCCCATTCGACGGATTATTTCTGGAACGTGGGCACGTACAACGCGATATTCTATCTCCTGGACAAGCTGGAAAAGGATGATGAGGTGGATGTTTTTTACAAGGGAGTACGATACCGGTATCACGTCGTCGACAAGACCATCGTCGACCCCTCGCAGGTGGAATATCTCACCCGCAAGACCAACACCGAGTTCCTGACCATGCAGACCTGCTGGCCGCCCGGGACGACTCTCAAACGGCTCCTTGTTTTCGCGGTACGGGTCGAGGACTAAAAGAAAAGCTAAAACTCAAAACGCAAATCTCAAATCTGCAACTCAAAACCCAAAGCCCCCGGGTTCTTTTTTTGCTTCCGTGGCCCTGTGTTTTTTAGTGGATAGGCCAAAGTCGCAAAGAAATGAACCCCCGGGTTGGGATCGATTCGGGATATTTACTTTGCTGGACTGATATAGAAGAGCTTGGAGTATGCAGGAGTTTCGTATGATTTTGCCGGCGACAGGATATCGTATTTGAGGAGAAGGAGGACCTTGTCGCCTTTTTTCAGCTCCGTGAAAGCGCCCGGGACCTCTTGCTGGTATACGAAGGTCGTTATGTCATGTTTGTCGGAGCGTTCCTTGGGCAGGGTTGCCGTGATGACCGCGTTCCCGTCGTTATCGACGATCGCGATGCGGAACATGTCACGAAGCGCTCCTTCGGCTGTAGCATTGACATCGACAGCATCGACGAAACCCGCATACTCGGCGCCGACATACATGTTCCTGTTGGCATCTTGCGTGAAGGCATCGAGGAATGCCGTGAGACGACTGGCATCGGCCGATCTATCGATCGGAGCGTTGGCTTTGGCTTTCTCGGCCGCCTGCCTGCTTCCCCAGAGATAACCAACTTCGCCGGACACAATAACAGCGGCCGTGAAGAATACAACGACAATGATTTTGTTCACTGTTTCCATGGGTTCTTTCATGATATCAGAAAGGGGGAGCGGGAAAAAGGGGAAGGGAGGGGATGTGCACCCGGCGCGACTTGAACGCACAACCTAAGGTTCCGCAAACCTTTGCTCTATCCAATTGAGCTACGGGTGCTATGAAAAAATCAAAACTCAAATGTCAAAAATCAAAACCCCGGACAAAATCATATACAATATATATGCATGAAACATTTCTTCGTGGCGTTTGTTTTCTTCCTCGTCATTCCCGTGTCCGTAGTGTCTATTGTATCATATTTCCGCCTCGTTGGACGGGTGTATCCGCATACCTACCTTTCGCGCATCGATGTGTCGGGCCGGTCCGAGTCGTCCCTCAGGCAGCTTATCCGGGAGGCAAAAGCCGGCACGTTCCGGGTGAAAATAAGGGACCGCTTGTATCCGCTGTCCTATGTAAAAAACGGGGTCATCATCGATGAGAATGCCACGGTGAGGGCGGTTTTGGAGGTAAATAATCTCCCTTTCCCGCGCAATGTCCTCGCCTGGCTTGCGGCCCACCGTTCGCAGGCTTTTGTCATGCCGGTATATCTGTTTACCCAGGATTTCTACCGGTTCGCCGGCGAGACGAGATTCGACTTCACCGGGCGGGGCGAGGTCATCACGGTCGACAATGTCAATAAGAGCCTCGATTATAGCCACGACCTTGATGTCGTTACCGTCGATCCGGAAAGCCTCAAAAGCGCCATCCTGTTTCATTTCTCGGACATCGATCCGGTCATCGTGCCACGTCTTGCGGCGGTCCCGGTTCTGACGCATGAGGCATCTGTCATAGCCGAGAACAAACGCCTGGGGGATATGTTCGGCAGATCTCTGGACATCGTCATAAACGAGAATAACACACTCCGTAAAACGACCGTGACCGGTTCCGAACTGAAAGCCATCGTCGGATTGTCTTACGGACAGGATAAGGACCTCGTGACCTTCTATCCGCATGAAAAAGAGTTGAACGACCTGGTCATGACCAAACTCAGGCCCTATCTCGATGGGGAACGGTCTACGGATACGAAGGCAATAGCTTCTGCAGTTTATGATGCCGTCGTCTCGCGGTACGGGGGTTTGCCGGGGACGGTCGTCGAGGCGAAGGTGACGGTAGGCGGTCCGCTGACCCATGGGGAAGTTGCGGCACGGTACCTCGAGATCGATATCTCGGAACAGACGATGTACGCATTCGACCGGGGGAAGCTCGTGGCGACGCACAAGATATCATCGGGATTGTATTACCCCACGCCCCGGGGGCATTTCAACATCATCAACAAGGCCTTGGACGCATATTCGGACATCTACAACGTCTGGATGCCGTACTGGATGGCTTTTTATTTCGATCCCGGCCTCAATGCCTATTTCGGCATCCACGAACTGCCGTACTGGTATACCGACAACGGCGAGAAAAAGCAGCGGCCGCGCGAATTCATCGGGTCGCCCCACACGGGGGGATGCGTTTCGCTGGACATCGGTGCGGCGCAGAGCATCTATGACTTCGCGTTCGTCGGGATGGACGTGGTCATACATGATTAAGCGCTGAGGCGAGTTGTTGGCGGGAAAGAGGGGTGCTATTCCATGCCTTTCCAACCTGTTCGATAGACTTTTGAATGCCCACATCTCTTATGGGGTCATACTGACGCTCTTGTCGGGGATGGGCGTGCTTTGTGCGTTGCACGGCATCTGGTCTTGTTTGTTGAGGCAGCGCAAGATAAACAGGTTCACGGGCAAGTGCTTGCAGTTCTTCTGAAGATAAGCGTGCTCCCGATTTCATCTTATCAAGATAAGCATTATTTGTTCCTGTCACATCTCCGGTGCTGCGGAATCCAAGTTTTCTATAAAAAATAGGTGCGGGAGTAACATCGGTTTCGATTGCCGGATTATATAACTGTGCCGTAGCAATGCTCATGGTAGATATGGTTTCATTTCTGGTTGCAAGATCAACGAGAGTAGAGTCACGGTAAATTGCTGTGGCGCTGTGATTTGAACGTGCTGAAGGGAATATTTTAAAGGCCTTGTCGAGATTGGTCCCGGTGACGGTAGCAGGGCTGTATCCGACGTATTCGCCCTCGGAATCAACGAACATCGATACCTGCGTATTGGCATCTTCGTTCTTGCCTTTTAGTACGATTATCTGTCCCCATTCCATAGGGACACTCGTCGCCGTGTCAAAATCATAATTCTGCGGTTGAATGCCTCCATAACTTTGGCCTTGGCTCAGTAATTTTTTATATAGCGTTTTTGTCATTTCTTTTGCAACCAATGGAGGAAGTTGGACAAACTCCATTTGACCGTATGCATGATCGAAATCGATCTCGTTCAGGAAGGATTCGGTATGGCCAGAGGTCTGTTCCAGGATGGCTCGGGCATCGTCTGCCGAAGCGGTTTCAGGGATCGCGACTACCGCAGGTGTCGGCGTGGTGTCTGCGGATGCGTGCGCTGTTTGGGGTGCATCTTGTTCCTTTAATTTTGCAATGATACGGTTTAGCGTTGCTTTTTGTGATGCGGTATCTTCTGTTGACATGTTGTATTATCTTCCCCCGCTATTGATATATGCGCGGGTCGAGGGGCCAAGGATACCGGTGCCCGACGTGTAGCCAAGGGGAGCCAGGATCTGGGCCGCGTGCGCTTCCTGGAAGCGGCGGACGGCCGAGGTGGTCAACGGTCCATAGAGATCGGTTTCATTGCCAGGCGAGCCCGGTCCGCTGCCGGCGACGAGATATCCGTCGGCGTTCAGGAACTGCTGCAGGGCAAGGACCAGGGGTCCACGGCTGCCCGGATAGAGATTGATGCCGAAATATGCTCCCGCAGGCGCACCGCCGACGCTGCCGCCGGATGTTCCTCCGGACGTCCCGCCGGACGTGCTCCCTCCACCGATAACCGGCTGATTTGCCTTGTAGTAGACGCGCAGCGCGCTCAGGCTTCCGCTGTTGCTGGCGACGGTCACGGCATACATGCTGTTTGACCAGTTGCCGGTCGCGCATCCGTTGCCGCCGCGTATCTTGAAGTAATATTTCGTACCTGCATTCAGTGCGCTTACCGTGTAGTTCAGGACACCGTCATACGGGCCCTGCTGGAAGCTCGTGCCATAGAGCACTTCGTCGGGATCCACGCCATAGGCGATGTAATAATAGCTCACGTTGTCGCGGATAGGCGTGAAATACAGCTTGGCGGTCGTCTGGGTTGCATTGATCTGGAAGAGGTCAGGAATGGCATAGGGCGCCGTGTCGGTGCAGACAGGAGGGGAGGCCGGCGTCGTGTGATCGGTATCGACGACGGTAATGATGACAGGATCGACGGATATCCCGCTGTAATGGGCGTCGGTCGATGTCGCGATGTGATTGAAGATGGTGGTCCGGTTGCCGGTTATGGCCGGGTCTGCCTTGGCACGGATGGAAACGGTTTGCGGCGTGTTCCAGTTCAGATTCGTAAAGGTATAGAGCGATGCCGATGCGGTGGCGTAGCCGTTGTCCGCATACACTTTTATCTTGACGTTTGCGGTCGGACGGCTTGTCAGGACGATGGTATAAGAATCATCAAGCGTCCGTTCATATACCGTCGTATCCTCGCCGGTCTGGGTTATGGCGACTCCAGGGACCGTGCTGTCGTCATCGGTGATATTGACCGTCACGCTTTTGTTTTTGCTATTGTATTTGGTGTCGGCGGATGTCGCAGTATGGAGTAGTGTTCCGGTGTGCGGTCCCTCGACGATGTAATCATTGACGCCTGAGGCCGTCACGGTCTGGTCCGTGAACCAGTTGGTGTTGTTGAACGTGAGGATTTGCGGGGATGCTGTTGCCTGCGATAAGGGGCCGGTTATGGTTACGGTGACATCCGCGGTCGGCTGGCTGTTGAGTTTGACGTAATAGGTATCGTCCACCGAGTTCTCGGTCACATTCAGGGTCCCGTTGGGTTGGGTGATGATGATGTCCGCATAGCTTGCCTCCACGATACTGACGCTCAGGCCCCGGGACATTCCCGAATAGTTCGTGTCGGTCGAGGTGATCGTGTGTGTCAGCGTGCCGCTGTGGGTCCCTTCATCGATATCATTATTGATCGCGCTGACGGTAGCGGTGCGGGGAGTGCTCCAGTTGAGGGGCGTGAAAATATATTGGGTCGCTGCCGTCGTCGCTTCATGTGCGCTGGTGTAATCGAGGTCGACGATGACATTGGCCGTTGGTTTGCTCGTCAACTGCATGGTATAGGTGTCCTTGGAATTCGCGTCTCCCTCGATGACCGATGTCCCGCCCCCCGTCTCGGCGAATACAAGGTTCGGATAGTCTATGTCCGTTACATCTGCGGTGATGTTGGGCAAGGAGATAGCAGCATAATAGGTATCGCTTGAGACGATGCCTGCAGTGGCTGTCGCGGGGCGTGGATTCTGGGTATTGACGCTGAAATCATGTATCGCGGAGACCGTGACGGATTGCGGCGCGTTCCAGTTGGTATCGTCGAATGAAAGGGAAGCGGGGGAAAGTGAAATATTCACGTCAGGAGAAAAATTAATGGCAACGGTATTGCCTCCCTCGGGAATGGTGTCCAAGTGGACGGTGAATGTATCATTCGTACCGTCCTCGCTGACCGTGGTCGCGGTTTTCGAGATGGTCACGCCCGCTGTGTTGATATCGGTGACCGTGCCCACGACATTGTTGTCGGGTGCGATGAGATTGTATACGATATCCGTCGATTCCGCCTGGTGTTCGATGAGAATGCTCTTGCTGCCTTCCTGCGTATTATTATCTGTTGCGGTGACCGTGACGGTTTGGGGAACGTTCCAGTCGGTAGCCGAGAACGTAAGGGAGTTGGGGGTGACGGAAAGCGCCGAGAATCCCGACGGGAACAGAGAAATGGTGACATCGGCTGTTGGCTTGCTGTTGAGGACGACCGTGTATGGACTCCCTGCACCGCCCTCGGTGATGGTGCCGATGTTTGCGGTGCTCGGATGGACCCCCGCGACATCGATGTCCGTGATGTGGACTACCACATCAGATGGCTTCAGGTTAGCGTACAGGGGATCCGATCCTGTCGCCGACACCGTGTGCGTGATGGTCGAGGTGTGGGTCCCTTCTGCGATGAAATCGTGGACAGGGATAACGGTGACGGTCTGCGGGATATTCCAGTTGTATGGGGTGAAGGTAAGGGTGCTCGAAGACACCGTTACCTGGGTAGATTCGGGGACGATCGTGACCTCGACATTACCGACGGGCTGTGTGTTCATCTTGACGGTGTATGAGTCGATGATGCTGCCCTCGGTCACGTTGGTCCCGCCCGATTCGGTGACGGTGAATCCGGCAAACTGCGCGGTTGTGCCGAATACTTGTACGCGTTTGTTGCCGACCTCGGACACATAGATGCGCGCAGACGAGTCGAGCGTGATATTGCGCGGTTGATCGAACTGGCCGTCGCCTGTCCCGTATTGGCCCCAGCACGCCTGGTTGCCACCGGTATTGTCGAATCGCTGGAGACGGTTGTTGCCGGTATCTGCCACGTAGATGTTCTCCGATGCATCGATTGCCATTCCCTGGGGGGTGTCAAACTGCGGTTCCGGGAGACCATCCGCCGATCCGAATTGGCCCCATGCCTTTTGGGGAGTGCCGTTCGCGTTCACTTTTTGGATGCGGTGGAATCCCGTATCGGCCACATACACGTCATTGGTTGGTCCGACGGTTACCCCATAAGGGCGGTAGAAAGAGCCAAGGGGAGGGGTCGGGGTCGGGGTGCCGGGGCCGACCGGTACGGCAAGAGTAGGTGTCGGCGTGGCAATCTGCCACATGAACAAGCCTGCGGCATCGAACTTGATGAGGCGGTCATTATCTGTGTCCGCAACATATAATTTGCCCGTTGCCTCGTTGGCGACATCGCTCGGATTGACGTACGGAGTGATATACGGCGTTATGGGAGGAGAGGGTGCGATGATGCTGATGGGCGTCCCGACGGAATTATATTTCTTGACGAGATTGTTGAGCGAATCGGCGACGACCACCTGGCCGCCCGAGTTGACGCCGATGCCGCGCGCTCCGCCCAATCCGCCGGATGTCCCGAACGCGCCGAGCGCTCCACCATCCCATTCGCCGATAGGAGTGAATGATGAGTTGAACTTCTGGATGGTGTTGGTCCGGCTGTTATATAGATATACGTTATTGGATGAATCAACGGAAAGGTCGACCGGGAGCTGCGATTCGGTGACAACGGCGGTATCATAGGTGAAACTGTCGCCGATATACCGGTTGGTCTGCGCAAAAGGAACCAGTGCATAGACATCATTGTACTGTCCTGCGACGACCGAGACGACTCCCTGTGTGACGGTGGTGGAAGCGGTGTAGGTTCCCGCCTCGTTGAAACGCTGGAGTCGTGTCGTCGTGTCGTTGACGAAAAGATGGACGCTCGGCATCGCCACGACCGTGATGCGCTGCGGTTGGTTGAACTGCCCGTTGCCGCTTCCGTACGAACCCCAGACAGAATTGCTCGCGGACGGGGTGAGATCCGTCGAATTGAAGCGCAGGATCCGGTTGTTGCCGGTATCGGCAACATAGACATAAGTGCTTCCGCCTCCGGCGTCATAATACGCGACGCCGCGCGGCGAGCTGAAGGTCATTGGTCCATAGGTCGGGTAAAAAGCAACGTCGATAGCGGTCGTCTGTTCTATTGCGGCTCCGGTACCGGTGTTGATGCGGACGAGGCGGTTATTGCCGGTGTCGGTCACAAAGATGAAGGTCCCGTCGGTCGCGACCCCCGTCGGGCCGCTCAGCGTCCCGAGTCCTCCGCCAAGTGAGCTCCATTCGCCGGTCTGCGTCCCTGACGAGTTGTAGCGCACGACCCGGTTGTTGCCGGTGTCGGCGATAAAAAACGTGCCTGTCGCGTTATCGACCGCGATTCCCTGGGGTTGCTTGAGCTGTCCGGAGCCGTTCCCGTATTGGCCCCACTCGGTCGAATAGGTGAGACTGAAGGGAGCGGTCCCGACCGTATATCTCTCGACGCGCGAGTAATTCGGATTGAGCACGTACATGTAATAGGTCCCGGTATCGTTCCAGACCACCGCATCAGTCCAACTGCTCTGGAACTTATAGAGGAACGCATGCCATGTCGAAGCATCGGTACAAACGGCCTGGACCTTGGGCGAAAACAAAGCCGGGACCATCGTGAGTACAAAAACAAGAGCCATGGATATGGCTCCGAGAGAAGATATGAGTCTCTTCCGAAGTGTCATTGCGGCGGCCCTATTAGCTGATATTGTAATAAAAATATGAACGGAAATTGCTAATAATTCCCGATTACTTCAATATAATAAGGTTTGTAGGTGGTTGTCAAGAGTAAAGCGAGGCAGAGTCGGGGAAATACCCAATATTCAATTTTCAATCATCATTCAAATATCAATGCTCCAATAATCATTGGGAATTGAATGGGTGTTGATTATTGAACATTGAGTATTTTCCGAAGGAACCGAGGTCGCGGGAATGAACCCGGGGGAAAGAGTCCCGGCCGCGATTCGGAAATTTCGTATACAATGTCCACATGCAATATGAAACAGCACCCGATATCAAGGAAAAAATAGACATCCTCGTGGAGCGGCTCGGCTTCACCCATATCGATCCGTCGCGCATCTTCTGCATCCGCAGCCTCGACGCAAAGACACGCGCATATGCGCGCATCTGGGGCATGTCGCGCCTGTTCCATGAGGTCGCCGGTTTACCGACCTGTTATATCATCGAGGTCGTCGCACGGCACTATAATAAACTAAACGAACGTGAACAAATAAAGACACTCATCCACGAGCTCATGCATATCCCCAGGACATTCTCAGGCGCGCTTCTTTCGCACCGGGGCAGATACCACCGTATCAACGACCGTGAAGTGGAAAAAATCCTCGCTACCATGAAGTAGGATTACGGGCAGATGACAGTCCCCTTGGAGACGACCTTGAAATTGGCGGGCGGCATTGCGCTTGTCGGGAAGCTTCCCATCCGTGATCCGTCCCCGTTGAAGACATTGATGGTCGGTGTGTCCGGATAGGACTGGGGATTCGGCCCGACGACAACGGACGCTCCCATGATGGTGCCTCCTCCCGGTATGCGGACACAGGTGCGTCCGGCACTTTCCGGGTCATCGGCATACGGATAGGTGATATTGCCCGGCGCATAATAGATTCCGTTTACTGCGACCGGGGTCGCGGTTATCGACGGAGGATAGGTAGCCGTGGGAAGCGGGGTAGCATCAACTGCGGAACCGGAGTCCCGGAGCGGGGCTGTTATCGGCGAGGGTTCGGCGACACGGGGTGCGGGATTTTTCGGGGCAAACAGATATACGAGCCCGAGTGCGCCGACGCAGACAACCGTCAGGCAGCCGACGCCGCCGAGAAATTCGAAAGTTCCTTCATGTCAGATACTCATAGAGCCTATAGTATACTCCTCCGTAACGTATTTTACAAGGAACGGCCAAATGCTCCGCCCCACTTTGCTACAATGACAACATGACAGAGGTCAAATCGCCCGCTGCCCCCGAAACGGTCCGGGCTTCTTCCGTATCTGAAGCCCGTGCCAAACCGGGGCCGGATGTGCTGCCCCGGGTTCCTGATGCGTCCACGGATAACGCACGCGAGCTTCTCCATCGATTAGGCAAAACGGAAGGTGCTGAACCAGCGGGCAATTACGTCGAGGCCGGCGGCAAACCGGACAAGGCAGCCGAACAAACCGGCCGGAAGCAGGAGACATCTTCCCGCGGCGAGCAACCTGCAGAGAATCCGGTGACAATCTGGAAGCGGCAGCCGGTCGCCGAGCAAGCCAAGTCCCGCCTTGCCGAATATCACGCATCCGTTGCCGCCTACCGCGACGTCCAGGCCCGCATTCCGGGTCTGCAGGAACATCCGGCTGAGATTCCGAAGGTTCTTGCCAAACTC
>Ga0172370_10009653_pt1 | contig 11235 bp, 9 predicted proteins | sample LakKiv5m_FD_114538 | JGI IMG/M metagenome (GOLD analysis project Ga0172370, IMG submission 114538) | Freshwater microbial communities from Kabuno Bay, South-Kivu, Congo - kab_022012_11.5m | ecosystem: Environmental > Aquatic > Freshwater > Lake | place: Democratic Republic of the Congo...
CAATGTTAACACTAATTCCGAAGAGCTGCTTAATATATTCGTGGAAGAAGGGCATGCCCGGCTTCCCGTGTATAAAGATTTGCTGGATAATATTGTCGGCATAATTTACGCCAAAGACCTGCTTTATATATTAAGGGAAAAAGGGTTATTTCTTCTGCAGGACCTGATCCACCCGGCATATTATGCAGCTCCGGGGATGCGGGTCAATGACCTTTTAAAGAAATTTCAGGCGGAGAAGATCCAGATCGCCATTATCACCGACAAGGAGAAGAAGACCCTGGGCCTGGTCACCTTAGAGAACCTGTTAGAGGAGATAGTCGGCGAGATAGAAGAAAAGCATTCCCACAGCAGAAAAACGGCGAAGTAAGAATTATTTGACATCAAATTTAACCTGTGATAATATTAGTGAACAATTGGAGTGAGCGTCTTGCATAAAAAGGAGGAAACAGATGGCAGAAACAGGATATTGCGTGAAATGCAAAAGCAAGAAAGACATGAAAGACGAGCAGAAGGTCACCATGAAGAACGGCCGGGCGGCTGTGAGAGGTAAATGTCCTTCTTGCGGAACAGGCATGTATAAGATATTGGGAAAAAGCAAGTAGCCGTTTTTTGAACAGGAGCATTTAATATAGAATCAAAACAGTTAGCTCAAGCCATTGCCCTGGCCGCTAAATCAAAAAAAGCCGAGAAGGTCGTTATCCTTGATGTCTCAAAAGTAGCCGGTTTCTGCGATTATTTTGTCATCGCCAGCGGCAATTCTTTGAGGCAGGCCGGCGCCATCGCCAGGGGGATCCAGGAAGAGCTGGAGAATAAAGGAATAAAATCTCTCTCAAGGGTTTCTCCGGCAGACGAATCCGGCTGGATAGCTTTGGATTATGTTTCGGTAATTGCCCACGCCTTTTATAAACCTGTGAGAGAGTTTTATTCTTTAGAGAGACTTTGGTCCGACGCCAAGAGGATCAGGGTTTCTGCCGCCAAGCCATCAACAAAACAATAGCTTGCCATTTTTTCAATGCATAAGAATATCCAAGAGGAACTTACAGCCCTGGTCAGTCTGGCGTTGGCAAAGGCCGGATTAGACAAGCTTGCTCCCGATGAGATAATCATTGATTTTCCCACCGATACCCGCTTTGGCGATTTTTCTACCAATATCGCCTTAAAGTTAGGCAAGCTGCTTAAGCGGCCGCCACGTGAGGTGGCCTCTGAATTAGTTGAAATGATCCAGCGGGAAATCCCGGAATCGGAATTAAAGGATTCGATCAGCCAGGTAAAGGTTGAAGGCGCTGCTTTTGTAAACTTTTATCTTGAGGCGGGTTATTTTTATGACCAGCTTGGCAAAATAATTGCCCAGGGTAAAGAGGCCTTAAGGCTGGATATAGGTAAGGGTAAAAAGGTCTTAGTTGAGTTTGTCAGCGCTAATCCCACCGGTTCTTTATCGGTTGCCCACGCCCGCCAGGCAGCGGTAGGCGATTGCCTGGCGAATATCCTGGAGTTCCTGAATTTTAGCGTGCAGCGGGAGTATTACCTTAATGATGAGGGCAATCAGATAAACATTCTCGGTAAATCAGTAGAGCTGCGCAGGCGGGAGTCAGCCGGTGAAAAGATAGAGTTCCCCGAGAATTATTACCAGGGTGATTACATATATGATATTGCCAAAGAGGCGGATAAGCAGAAGATCAAAGATGATCAACTCGGTGATTTCGCCGCCGGCCATATCTTAAAGACCATCAAGCAGGAATTATCGGATTTCGGGGTTAACTTTGACTGCTGGTATTCGCAGAAGGAATTGGCTAAAAGCGGCAAAATAGAAGAGTCATTCGCTCAATTAAAGAGAAAAGGATTTTTGTATGAACAGGACGGGGCAACCTGGTTTAAATCAACTGCTTTCGGTGATGATAAGGACAGGGTGGTAATTAAAAGCGACGGCTCCCAAACTTATCTGGCCCCGGATATCGCCTATCATCAGGATAAATATAAGCGGGGTTTTAGCTGGCTGATCAACCTTTGGGGCCCGGATCATCACGGATACATTAACCGTATCAAGGCCTCTATTGAGGCATTCGGGCATTTACCGGAGAGCCTGTCGGTAATTATCGTGCAGCTGGCGACTATTTTCCGTAACGGCCAACCGGTGCAGATGTCCACCAGGCGCGGCCAGTATATAACCCTGCGCGAGATATTGGATGAGGTGGGCGCGGATGCCGCCAGGTTCTTCTTCCTGATGCGCCGCACATCCAGCCACCTGGATTTTGACCTTGAGGTGGCTAAGAAGCAAAGCGCCGAAAACCCGGTATATTACGTGCAGTACGCGCACGCGCGTATCTGCAGCATATTACGCAACGCGGATATCAAGCTCAAAGAGGGCCTGGATCTCTCCGTGCTGGCGGAGAAAGAGGAGCTGGATCTTATCAAGAAGATGCTTGAATTTGAAGCGCTCCTCAATGTCTGCCTGGTCACCTGTGATCCTTATATGGTTACTGTTTATCTCCAGGAGCTTTCCGAAAGCTTCCATAAGTTTTATGACCTGCACAGGGTCTTGGGCCAGGGAGATGCGCTTACCTGCGCCAGGCTTGAACTGATCAAGGGGGTAAAGATCGTTTTATCCTGCGGGTTAGAATTATTAGGCGTAGCTCGTCCGGAAAAAATGTAATGTCCACTCATAAAATCCTAAGATTAGCAACTACGCATATCCACCTCCAAAATCAGCTTTCCAGAGAATTAGGCATATCCAAAGTCCTGGCCCAGATCCTGATCAACCGCAAAGTCAATTCACCTAGCGAGGCGGAGAAATTCCTTAAAGCCGGCATAGGTGACCTCTTCAGCCCCAACTTATTCTCTGATATGCCTAAGGCGGTCAGTTTAGTCAAGAAGGCGCTGGAGAATAAAGAGAAGGTTATGGTTTACGGCGACTATGATGTGGATGGGATAACCAGCACGGTTTTAGTCAAGAATACGCTTGCCTCATTGGGCTTGGATGTCCTGCACCATATCCCGCATCGGATTAAAGAGGGTTATGGCCTGAATAAAGAGATAATTAATTTTGCCAGAGAGAATAAGGTAAAGCTTATGGTGACTGCTGACTGTGGAATAGCCAATCATAAGGAGATAGAGGGCCTTAGGCAGGCAAGCATAGATGTAATTGTTACCGACCACCATGAGCCGCAGGGCCTGGACCTGCCTGCTGCTTCAAGCATGATAAACCCTAAACTTAAACATTCCGCTTATCCCTACAGGGATTTAGCCGGGGTGGGAGTGGCTTATAAATTCTGCCAGGCTGTAACCAATTCCCTGCTTAGTGAAGACCTGGACCTGGTCACTTTAGGCACTATTGCCGACAGTGTTCCTTTAACGGGTGAGAACCGGATCATTGCCAGGGAGGGTTTGGCCCGAATGGGCCAGACCAAAAGGCCGGGCTTACGCGCCTTGATTGAGAACGCGGGAATTGAAAACAAGAAATTCAATTCCACTTATGTAAGCTTTATCATTGCCCCGCGATTGAATGCCGCAGGACGGATGAGCAATGCCGAGGTATCTTTAAAGCTGCTGATGAGTGAAAATAGCGAAGAGGCCCAGGGTTTTGCCAAAGAGCTTGAGCAGTTTAACCGCCAGCGCCAGAAGGTTGAAAGCAGGATCTTAGAGGAGGCGGAGGAGATAATTAACCGCGAGATCAATTTTAAGGAGCAGAAGGTGATCGTGATCGCTAAAGAGGATTGGCACCAGGGCGTGCTGGGGATCGTTGCCTCAAAGCTTGCCGACAGGTTTTACCGTCCGGCAATAGTCATCTCGCTGAATGAGGCTTTATGCAAAGGCTCCGCGCGCTCGATCAAGAATTTCCATTTATTTGATGCGCTTGTGGATTGCAAGGAGTTATTGGATAGTTTCGGCGGGCATGCTCACGCGGCCGGGCTGTTGATTACTAAAGACAATATTGATGATTTCAGGAAAAGCATCAATAAGCTGGCGCATGACCGCTTGAAGATCGAAGACCTGCTTCCCAGCATGGATATTGATATGGAGCTTCCGCTTTCCGATTTAAATGAGAAGATGGTCAGGGAGCTGGAATCCTTGGAACCCTTTGGTATGGCCTGTCCTGAACCGCTATTTTACACCCGGTCGCTTAAGCTAAAGGGACAGCCGCAGAGTTTAAGCCGCCAGACCCTGAAGTTCTGGGTGACGGATGGGGCAGTAACTTGTCAGGTTATTGGTTTCGGGATGAGCAGTTTGCTGGAGAGCCTGATGCAGGCAGATTCATTTGGCCTGGTTTATACGGCTAAGATTGACAGCTGGAGAGATGATGATTCGCTGATCCTGGAGGCCAAGGATATATTCTTTAAATAGGGTTTTTGACCCTTTTTGGAGCCTTCTTGAATTCGCCATTTTTAATGCATTTGGCGCAGATGTAGACCTGCTTGGGATGGCCGTTGACCAGGATGCGCATTTTTTGCAGATTCGGCAGGAATTTGCGCATTGACCAGCGGGCGATCTTGGAGCCGGTGCCGCCCTTGGCTTTGTATTGGCCTTTTCTGGATATCTGTTTTCCCTTAAGCTCGCCTTTTTTACATAAAACGCATTTTTTAAGCATTTTGAGCACTCCTTAATTTTAATGAGCACTTGACTTATGGAACGAAGTGAACATAAGTCAATGTGCGAATTAATTCCGAGCTTATGCAGAAATTTTGAAGTATTTAAGCGAGGAATCTAATCCTTAATTTTATTAAGTATACTTGAATTTCCGGCGTTGTCAAGATAGAATATAGGGGTAGCGGCTGCCAAGACTTGTTCTCGTGAGCACCGCTTGCTCGCCCCAGCGAGGCGAGCTGCGCTTCGGCAAAATTTTCGCTCTGCCTGATGTTTTTAGCCGGGCATCCTTGCCCGTTCAAATTTTGAGATGCTCCCGAGAGTCAAGTCTTGTCACCCGCTAATTACAATTAGTATCAATAAAATTGGGAAATGATCGAAGATAGTAATATTTTAGAACGATATTTAGAATCAAACTTGATTCTTGCTTAGCGGGTGATGGCTCAAGGCGGAGGCCTTGCCGGACGCAGTGAAGACGGGCACAGCGAGGCGGCTTGAGCAGACAGGAAGCACCGGTAAAAAAGGAGGATAAAGTAATGGCAATGGTTAATTATTCGTTTCAAAAGAACCTCAAGGAGCAGGCAAGAAAGAAGAGGCAGGAGGAGAAAAGATTGGCGAAGCTGAATAAGAAGCTGGCCAAGTTACAGGAAACTCCGGCATCGGGAGAGACAATACCTAATCAATAAGATTTATTATGGATAAGGTTTTAGAGGGATTAAATAAAGAGCAGGTGCAGGCGGTTACGCATAAAGAAGGGCCGCTGTTGATCATTGCCGGCGCAGGAACAGGCAAGACCCGGGTGATCACCCAGCGCATTGCCTGGCTGATCAATGAAGGCCTGGCCAAGACCGATGAGATCCTGGCGCTGACCTTTACGGATAGGGCGGCCAAGGAGATGCAGGAGCGGGTGGATATCTTGATGCCTTACGGCTACACGGATATCTGGATATCTACTTTTCATGCCTTTGGCGACCGCATCTTGCGCGAAAATTCCCTGGTTGCGGGGTTAAATCCGGATTTTAAGGTGCTTAGCCGGCCTGAGGCAGCGGTTTTCTTTCGCGAGCGCCTTTTTGAATTTCAACTGGAATATTACCGGCCGCTGGCAGAACCAACACGTTTTATTGAGGCGCTTATTTCATTTTTCAGCCGGGCAAAGGACGAAGATATCTCGGCGCAAGATTATTTTAAATATGCCCAGGATTTTATGATCAAGGCCAAAGCCGGGCCGGAGGATAAGGCTGCTTTAGAGTTGGCGGCGCAGCAGATGGAGGTGGCAGGGGCTTATGCCAAGTATCAGGAGCTTTTGGCAAGAGAAGGAGTGGTTGATTTTGGGAATCAGTTTTATTTAAGTTTACAGCTTTTGCGCCAGCATCCTTTGGTTTTGCAGAATTATCAGAAACAATTCAAGTATATCCTGGTGGATGAATTCCAGGATACTAATTTCGCGCAGTTCCAAATAGTCAAGCTTTTGGCCGGCTCGGCAAAAAACATTACTGTTGTAGCCGATGATGACCAGTGTATTTATAGATGGCGCGGGGCTGCCTACAGCAACGTGCTTAATTTCATCCAGGAATATTCCGCCGCCAAGCAGATCACACTTATCCAGAATTACCGCTCCACCCAGGCAATCTTAGATAGCGCCTATCAGCTGATCCAGTATAATAACCCGGAGCGCTTTGAGGTAAAGGCAAAAATAGATAAACACCTGATCGGTTTGACTAAAGGAGGCCAGAAACCCACGCATTTACATTTTGATACTTATTCTACTGAAGCCGATAATGTAAGTAAGATTATAAAAGAGAAAGTAAGTTCCGGTAAGTTTAAGTTCAGGGATTTTGCTATTCTCGTGCGCTCTAATTCCGATAGCCGCGGTTTTATCCAGTCTTTAAATATGCAGAATATCCCCTGGCAATTCAGCGGCAACCAGGGTTTATATTCTAGGGAGGAGGTAAAGCTGTGCATTAATTTCCTGCGGGTGGTAGCCAATCCCTCGGATTCATTAAGCCTGTATTACCTGGCCAGCTCTGAAATCTACAAAGTTGACCTGACAGAACTGGCATTATGCAATCATTTTGCCAGGCGCAGGAACCGCTCGCTTTATTCTGTTTTCAGAGACCTGGAAAAGATCCCGGAGCTGGAACAGGTCCAGGAAAAGACCAGGGAGAAAATAAAGCAGGTGCTTACGGATATTGAAAAATTCCTGCAGGTTTCCCGCGACGAAACAACCGGCAGGCTGCTTTACAGTTTCCTTACCGATACCGGTTATCTTAAGCGCCTGACGCATAACCCGAGCCTTGAGAAGGAAACCAAGATCCAGAATATCGCCAAATTTTTTAACCAGGTGCGTGATTTTGAGTTGGTGGCTAAAGAGGACAGGGTGATCAGTTTCATACAGCATCTTAACCTGCTCATTGATTCCGGTGATGACCCGCCGACAGTAGAGGCGGATTTAGAGGAGGACGCGGTAAATATTTTAACCATCCATAAAGCCAAAGGCCTGGAGTTCAGAATTGTATTTTTAATCAGCCTTGTGCAGGGCAAGTTCCCCGTGCCTAAGCGCTCGCAGCAGATCAATCTGCCTGATGCTTTGATCAAGGAGATGCTGCCTAGCGGGGATTTTCATATCCAGGAGGAGCGCAGGCTCTTCTATGTGGGTATGACCCGCGCCAAAGAGGAGTTGTATCTAACCAGCGCCGATGATTACGGCGGTAAACGCCTGCGTAAGCCAAGCCAGTTTGTAGCCGAAGCCTTGGGCAAAAAAGTTGGTACGGAAACTGAAAAGAAAAAATCCGCGGCTATTGAGAGCATCCAGCATTTTGCGCCGGCAAAGGAACTGCCTAAAGCAGCTCCCTCTAAGATAGCCGAGGATAAGTTGATCACCTTAAGCTATTATCAGATAGATGATTACCTGACCTGCCCTTTAAAATACAAATATGTGAATATACTGCGCGTGCCGATCATGGAGCATCACACGGTCATCTACGGCCGGGCAATGCATGAGGCAGTCAGCCGGTATTTCCTGCGCAAGGTTAACGGAAAGGACATGAAAGTAGATGAGCTCCTGGATTGCTTTGAGGCGAATTTTGATCCCCAGGGTTTTCTTGATGCCAACCACCAGGAGGAGCGTTTCCGTATCGGCAGGGAGGCCCTGGTTAGGTTCTATAATGATGAAGAAAGACGCCATCCTTCCCCTAAATTCATTGAAAAAGATTTTTCCTTTGTTTGGGGGGAGAATAAGATAGCGGGGAGGTTTGACCGCATAGATATGGAAGATGACGGCGCGGTGATCATAGATTTCAAGACCTCGGAGATCAAGGCGCAGAAGGAGGCGGATAAGCGGTGCAAAGAGAGCAAGCAGCTTGCGCTTTACGCTTTGGCTTATCGGCATATATTCGGGGTGATGCCGGCGGCAGTAGAGCTGTATTTCCTGGAATCCGGGATTATCGGCAGGCACGAGGTCAAAGAAGATGATCTGGGCCAGATAAAAGAGGATATAATGCAGGTATCCTCCGGGATCCGAAACCAGGAATATCCAGCCAAGCCTGAATATAAAGCCTGCACTTATTGCGCCTATAATCAGATCTGTCCTTCAGCAGTGATCCGTTGACAACCTCCGGTATTTGAGTTATAGTAAGGGTGAGAAAGATGAGAGTAATCAGTTCAATATGCATATGGACAGCCAGTATCCTGCTGACGATCCTGCTTTTCTTTGTAGTTTTTGCCCTAAGTATCCTGCTTTTCCCTTTTGACAAGAAAAAGAAGGTCACCCACGCGCAGTGTTTCTGGTGGTCGGATGCAGTGATCGGCCTGAATCCCTACTGGAACCTGAAAGTCATGGGTCTTGAGAATATAGATCATAAAAGGACTTATGTAATAATCTCTAACCACCAGAGCTTAGCGGATATCGCCGTACTTTATCAGACCAAGATGCAGTTTAAGTGGGTGGCTAAGGCAAGTTTGTTCAAGGTCCCTTTTATCGGCTGGTGCCTTAGTTTGATCAAACATATTAAGCTTACCCGCGGTGACTTCGCCAGCATAAAAGAGATCTATAACCAGGCCAGCTCCTGGCTGCGAAAAGATATGTCCGTGTTGTTCTTTCCGGAGGGTACGCGCTCCGATAATGACCGGATGAATGAATTTCAAAACGGGGCTTTTAAGCTGGCAATTAAAGAAAAGAAGCCGGTCCTGCCTATTTGTTTAAAAGGCACGCGCGATACCATACCTAAAGGCAGCTGGATATTTAAGTCCAGGGTATCGGCAAAGCTGGTCGTGCTTCCGGCGGTTGAAACAGAGGGTTATGTCCCCGGTGATTTTGCCCTGCTCAGGGATACTGTGCGCTCCAGGATCGAAACTGCGCTGCTTTAAATTATAATGAAGAACAAATTTTATCCTTTTTTAATTCTTTGTCTCTTTGTATTGTTTGGCTGCTGCCATAGCCAAAGAAGAGAGGTTCTTTACCAGGTATCTACTATCCAGGCGCTCTCTGCCGGTGATTATGACGGCCAGGCATGCCTTTGTAATCTTAGGAGTCACGGAGATTTCGGCATCGGGACATTCCAGGGCCTAGATGGAGAAATGGTGGCCCTGGACGGAGTATTTTACCAGGTTAAAGCTGACGGCAGGCCTTACCCGGTTGCTCAAGCCTCCGGCATACCTTTCGCGCAAATAACTTTTTTTGACGCGGATAAAACATTTGTTATTGACGATGAGTTAAGTTACGCGGATCTAACGCGCTATCTGGATAAGCTATTACCGTCAAAGAATGTTTTTTATGCCGTAAAAGTAAGCGGCATGTTCAAATACGTGAAAATAAGAAGCGTAGCCAAGCAATCCCAGCCCTATCCAAAGCTTGATCAGGCGCTTAAGGAGCAGAAGGTCTTTGAGTTTTACGATATAAGAGGGACGATGGTCGGCTGGCGCTCTCCGCAGTATTCAGAAAAGATCGGCGTAGCCGGCTACCATATGCATTTTATCAGCGAGGATAAATTAAAAGGCGGACATGTGCTGGATCTTAAAACGGGAGAAGTTAAAGCAGGGCTTGACCGGACCACTGGGTTTTATTTAAGCCTCCCGGATAACCCGGAATTTCTTGAGCTTGACCTTGAGACAGTAGCGGAGGGGATGGATGCGCAAAAAATATAAAGTTTTGCTTTTGATGTTGGCGGTATTGCTGGCTCTCTTTATGATCGCCGGGATATTAGTGGGGATCTACGCGCCCAGGATCGTGGAGGATCAGATCCGGCAGAGTCTGAAAGTAAAGGTCAGTCTTGGCAAAATAAGCTTGGGCCTGCCTTTTACCATTACCCTGGAAAAGTTAGAGATAGGCAGCCTAGCCAGCATAAAGAGGGCCTCCTTTTCCCCGAACCTGATCAGTTTATTATTCGGCAAGGTGGTTATCCATGGTTTGACCGTTGTTGAGCCGGTGATCAATCTTGAGCAAGACGCTAACGGCAGATTAAACCTGCCGGTTTTGGAGCAGAAAGGAAAGCCGCCGGCAATCTACCTGACCAGCCTTAAGGTGCGGGATGGCAGGATAATTTTTACAGATAGAAAAGTAAGCGGTTTGGGTTATCAGATCATCGTGGATAAGGTCAATATCAGCGTGTCTAAAGTCTTGCTGCCGATTACTTCGCTTGCCGCTAATTTCAATATGAGTGCCAGGTTTTCTAAATCCGACCTTAAACCTTTTGGCAGCGCGGTTTTTTCCGGCTGGCTTGACCTTCCGGCTAAGAACATGGATGCCGAATTAGAGGTCAAGGATATGGATATAACTAATTTTTCCCCTTATTACGGCAACTTTATCTCAAATAAAAAACTCTTATCCTCCAAGCTCAACCTGCTTTCAACCTTTAAGGCCAAGAATAACGACTTGCGCATCGCCACGGATTTTAATCTTTCCGATCTTGTTTACGCGGAAAGCGAAAGCGAGCTTGCTCCGCCGGACCTGATAAAAAATACCTTAGATCTGTTCACCGACAAGGACGGAAATTTGCGCCTGAAGTTTGATATAGATACCAAACTTGATAATCCGGCTTTAAGCCCGGATAAGTTAAAAAGCACGATTTTGAAGGCGGCAATGGCAAACCTGAGCAGCCAGTCGCCTGAGGAGATAGTGGGCAAAGTGACCGATATAATAGAAAAATATAAGGATTTTGGGGAAGGGTTAAAGGAGATATTCGGAAAATAGGGTATAGGAATGGAACAGGTAAAGACAAAATCTTTAAAAAACATCGAAGAAAAGATGGAAGGCCTGGATACAGGTTCTTTGCGTTATCATATCCTGGAGAGCGCCAGGAATTTTAAAAGCTCCTGGATAGAGCTGGGCAGGTCGCTTTATTCGGTATGGAAAGATAAAATGTATAAAGAGTGGGGATATGTGAATTTTGACGTTTATGTCAGCCGCGAGATAGGCATACGTAAAGCTACGGCGATGAAGCTGCTCAAGTCATATTATTTCCTTGAAAAGGAGGAGCCGCAGTATTTAAAAGCGGATTACACCGAATCCGCTACGGCGGCACAGATCCCCGGTTATGAGTCGGTTGATATCCTTCGCCAGGCTAAAAACAAGAAAGTACTGGATGAGGATGATTACAATAATCTGAAAAAAGAGATATTTGAAAAGGGGAAGGACGCGCAGGAGTTAAAGAAGAATCTGGG
>Ga0172370_10009654_pt1 | contig 11234 bp, 9 predicted proteins | sample LakKiv5m_FD_114538 | JGI IMG/M metagenome (GOLD analysis project Ga0172370, IMG submission 114538) | Freshwater microbial communities from Kabuno Bay, South-Kivu, Congo - kab_022012_11.5m | ecosystem: Environmental > Aquatic > Freshwater > Lake | place: Democratic Republic of the Congo...
CGCCACTTGGTGACAGTTTTTCTCGCTTTTGGCCTTGGGCTGACATTATAATAGGATTGACGCGATCGGTATCCTCGCCGATGGCTAAGCGAGAGTGGCGGAATCCGGCAGACGCACCGGACTTAGGATCCGGCGGGGTAACCCATGGGGGTTCGAGTCCCCCCTCTCGCACCACCCGACGCGGGTCATTGGGCCGGGGACCCCGAATTGAGCAAAAAACCGTGGCGCCTGCAGATCGGGCGTTGCGGCGAACGAGACTGAACCTGGGCTTTTTCAGGCCGATCACGGCTCTGCCGAGCTGAAGCGGCCAGGGAGACCGAGTCATGAAATCAATGCTTGCCATCTTAATCGCGGCAGTTGTCCTGATCGCGGCGAACGCTGATATCGGTTCCGCTGAACAGTATTATTGGCAACAGTACCAAAATTACGGCGCCCACTCTCGTCCTCGTGCACAACCGGCAAAGAAAACTGCAGTGAAGCCGTTTTCTTTTCGGATCGCGCCGGATCCCCAGGTCTATGAAAAATGGAATCGGTACAACCGGTGGTTGGATTATCAGCAACTTCAGAGAAGTCCCCTGAACCCGGAGAGTGACCTGGATTATATGTTCAGGACGTTTTAATGCGCCGGCTGATTGCGGCTGAGGTCAGAAAAATGCGGAAGGGTCCCGGATCCATTCGATAAGGAGGACCAGGCAGAGACCTGTCATGGTCACGATGATCTGAACCAGTTGTCCTTTCCGATCCTCAACGGTGGGCGGCAGTTGTTGCGAAGATGTGGGAGTTGTTTCTGAAGGGTTCATGGTGGCCGAGAATCCTCACTTATGTCGAGTTATTTTAAGATAATAACATGTTCTGTCCGTCGTGTAAAGTAACTTCTCCTTTTGACGGCGCGGTGAATCACGGACAGTCGCATATATAGGACACGCGGGGCCGACCACCCAAGCGGATGGACCGGAGCCCCGCGGGAATCTTGGCGTATACCCCAGGAACCAAAGTCTGTCAACCCTGCCGTTCCGAACCGCGGTCGTTGACTCCCTCGCCTTTCGGTTGTATAAACCCTACGCACGAAGCCTTTCCATCACGGTTTTCACCACCCCCGTTTTTCGGAGGCGGCACGTACGGACGGCTTGCGCATGAATACCGTGCGAAGAGGACGGCTTCAGCTTTTTCCAACGAAGGGAAGTGTAGTGAGGAAGGTCTTTCGGCTTGTGCTCTCGGTGGTGAAATGGATTGCCATGGGAGCTATCTGCTTGGAGATTCTCAGTTTTCTGGCCATTTCCGCGACGAATTTCCTCTTTTATGGGCATGCCAGGGAAGGCAGTCGAGCGGTGTACGATTCGTACACGCTGTTCCTCCAGTCAAGCGGTCCCAGGCCCACCGCGAACAATTCCTCGTCCCCGGACCCCGCGAAGAATAGGCTCGTCTGGATGTTCGGCGGATCGACGATGAGGGCCATGACGGACCACGACGACAGAACGATTCCCAGCTACACGTCGAAGGTGCTCAACAGCCGGGGTTCCGGGTTGGACTTCACGGTCATGAACTACGGAATGAATTCCTTCAACTCGCTCCTCGAAACGAAATATCTCCAGAAACTCCTTATCGAGACCGGCTCGAAGCCGGATGCCATTGTATTCTACGACGGAGCGAACGACTGCAAGTATTTTCTTGAACACCGGAACGCATACGCGCATCACGGCTATCGCAGATCGAAAGCGCTTATCGAAAGTTACTACCGGAGCTGGTTCGGCCTCATGAAGCCTCTCAACGCGGCGCTCTTCTCCTCGTTCACCAAGGAGCTGTATGACAAGATCAATCAGGTCTTCGTCCCTCTGAGCTCCGATTCGCCGGAATTGAAACAGCTTGTTGATGCGACGGAAAAGAGGTACGATTACTTGGCCAAGGTTGCGGATTGCTTCGGGAGCAGGTTCACGCTGGTCTGGCAACCCTTGATCTGGGTCGAGGAATGCCGGGTTCCCGAATCCGTGGAGCAAGGAGAGAAGAACCTCGTGCTCAAGGCAGACCGGTTCGCCACGATGCGCAGCAATTTCATGATTCCCTACCTGGCCATAGCAAAGCGTCTCGAGAACAAGCCCTATTTCGTCAGCTTCCGCAACGTGCTGTGCGAGCGTAAGGAGCCTGCCTATCAGCCGGACGGCGTGCACCTCACCGACGCGGGAAGGGAGCTTGTGGCCCGCCACATGGCTCCGCTCGTCGAGAAACGGATGGTGAAGTGATGCCGGTCACACGGAGAGCTGCGTCGGTCTGCCCTGTGATGTCCAGAGTCGTCCCATGAAGCTCGTCGTCACCATTGACGTAGAGGAAGAGGGACTCTTTCAAGACCGATACGAGCCGAAGGCCGTCTCCGTCGACAATGTGAGGCACTTGGCTCGGTTGGGCGGGGTGGTTCGGCACTGGGGCATCCGGCCCACCCTGCTGGTCACCCATGCTGTGGCGTCCCATCGGCCGCACCATGAGGTTCTCTTGAACCTCCGGGACCGTTGGGGAGCCGAAATCGGAGCGCACCTCCATCACTGGAACACACCGCCGCTCGAATCTCTCCCCCATCCCGACCCGGTCCCCTCGGAGCTCATTCCAACCCGGTTGCTTCAGGAGAAGATGGAGAGCCTTTTCAGAGCGCTTGGTGACATGGGGGTTGAACCGTCATCATTTCGAATGGGTCGTTTCAATATCGGACCGCGCATGCTTTCCGTGCTCGAGGGAACGCGCATTCAGGTGGACAGCAGCATCTGCCCCACGAGAAAGTATTACGGAGGCCCGGATCACCTGTTCGCGCCGGAGGATCCTTACTTCCCGGACCCTGCCGACCTCCGTCGCGCCGGTTCCTCCCGAATCCTCGAAGTTCCTCTCACCGTCCTGCCCCTGACCAGGCGATTGGGGCGTTTCCTGGGACGGATGGACGGGCGGTCGCTGTTCCCCGACGCGTGGATCGCATGGTTTTCGAAAAACCTCGGATCGTTCCCCGCGCAACCGGTGTGGACCGGTCTCAACCGCCTCAAGATCGCTGCGATGATCCATCGCAGCCGCGGCGGACAGGTGTTGACCATCTTTTTTCATTCATCGGAAATCATGGCAGGCGGTTCGCCCTACCATCGCACCGAAGAAGAAGTAGACCGATTCCTCAAACGGCTTGACAGTTTTTTTGCTTGGCTGCGCCAGGAGCTCTCAGTAGAATCATTGACCTTGTCCGAGCTCGGCAGACTCTACCCGAACGGCGCGGAGCGTTCGCCGGCTCTTGAGGAAGCACGGGCAGCGAGGCATCGCCGGGCGGTCTGACCGCGTGACCGGCCGGATAAAGGATTCTCGCTACTGGAAAGGCAGAAACAACCGACACGTGAGACTGCCGAAAACCGCATATATTCTTCTCTGGTTTCCAAAAGCTTCTGAGACTTTTGTTTTCCGGGAGGTGCTCAACCTCCGGAACCTGGGTCTTCCTCTGGAGGTTTTTTCCCTCTATGGGGAGCTGAAAGACGGTATGTCTCCGGAAATGGCATCCGTCTCCCGAGATGTCGAGAGACTCGGCATCCCCTACTTCACACGCGCCTATTCGGACATCATCTATTGGTATCGTGTGAACCCTCGCGTCACCCGTGAGTTGATCCGTAGGATTCCGTTCAGGCAGTGGAACGGCCTGGAAAAGACCGGTGAGAATCTCTGGGCTTTCTTGTGCGCCTTCGCGTTGGCCCGCAAGTTCCGGGAACAGGGCATTGAGCATATTCACGCTCCGTGGGCGGGCGGTCCGGCAACCGCAGCCTGGGTCGCATCCAAACTGACAGGACTCCCCTACACGTTCACCGCTCGCGCGTGGGACATCTATCCCCCGGACGGAGCGCTCAAGGAAAAGATCCGGGAGGCTGCCTTCGTCAGGAGTGAAACCCGGACCAACATTGGCTACCTGGCACGGCTGGCGGAGTGCGACGAGAGCAAGATCCACCTGACGTACAATGGATTGCCGCTCAAGGCCCAGGGCGAAGCGCCGGTCCCCATGCGGCCGCCGTACAGGCTCCTCGCGCTGGGCAGAATGGTCGGCAAGAAGGGGTACGACTATCTCTTGCAGGCCGGCAAGATGCTGGCCGATTCCGGGCTCGATTTTCGGCTCACCCTCGCAGGAGACGGCCCTCTGCTGCCGCGACTCAAGCGACTCGCCGGCGAACTGGGCCTGGCCGCGAGGGTGTCGTTTCCCGGATTCGTCACGTATGATCGGGTACCGGAGCTTTTCCAGGACTCCGACGTGTTCGTGATGCCCAGCGTGGTCCATTCGTCGGGAGATCGGGACGGAATTCCCACGGTGATCATGGAAGCGCTCGCACACCGGCTGCCGGTGGTGGCCACGGACGTCTCGGGCATATCGGAGGTCATCCGGGACCGCGTCACCGGACTCCTGATTCCTGAGAAAGATCCGGCCGCAATCGCCGGCGCGGTTCTCCGCATGACCGCGGACAGGCAGGCTGCCCTCGACATGGCCGACCGCGGAAGAGCCCAGGTGCGGGAACAATTCGACCCGGAGCGCTGTCACCGCCGCGTGCTCGATCTGTACCAGGGTCTCGCTGAGCCCCTCTGACGTCGCAGCGGGACGGATGGCCGACCGTGCTTCGGTGACCGTCGCGACCGTTGGGGTTCACCACAAGGAATGATGACCAATAAAACCACGCATCCGGTCAAGCTCGTGGTCCTCGTCCAGGACCTGGAATTCGGCGGTACACAGCGGTACGCGATCCATCTGCTGAGCCACCTGGACCGCGCTCTGTTCGATCCGGAGCTCTGGGTATTCAGGCACGGCCCTGACATGATTCCCCTTGCCCACGAAGCCGGGATCAAGACCGTTCTCTTGTCCGGATCGTCTTGGGTAAGCCCTCGGTCGATCGTCAACCTCTTCCGGAAGTTGCTGAGCAGCCGGCCCCAGATCCTGTACACGCTGACCGCCACCCCGAACATCTGGGGCAGGATTTTCGGTCGCATGATGAGGGTTCCTGCGGTTGTGTCAGGGTATCGGAGTCTGCTGCCGGGACAGCACGAACAGTGGCTCTGGCCGCTTGCTAACCGCATCATCTGCAATGCCGAAGCGCTCCGGGACGTCATGACATCCCGGTTTTCGGTGGCCCCGAATCGTATCGCCGTGGTTCCCAACGCAGTGGATACGGACTATTTCTCCCCTGCGGACCGGTGCGAGGCTGCCGTGCCCACGGTGCTCTACGCGGGACGCCTGGTGAACGACAAAGACCCGCTGAATCTGCTGGAAGGATTTCGACTCGCCGCAGAACGAATTCCCGCGGCTCGGCTGGAAATCATGGGAAACGGCCCTCTTGCGGCCGAGGTGGAACGGAGAGTGGCGGCCCACCGACTCGGCTCGAACGTGAGGGTCCACCCCGCGGAGAAAGACATCAGACCCGCTCTGAACCGTGCCTGGGTCTTCGCGCTCGGCTCGGCGCAGGAAGCTTCACCAAATGTAATCATCGAGGCAATGGCAAACGGACTCCCGGTTGTGGCCACCCACGTAGGAGGAATCCCGGAGCTCGTCGCGCACGGCAGCACCGGCCTGCTCGTGCCGCCGCACGATCCGGAAGCGCTGGCAGATGCGCTCGTGGAACTTCTCACGGATCGGGAGCGCAGACGGGTCATGGGGATCGAAGGTCGCAACCGCGTCCTTGCCAACCACACCATGGACCGGATGGTCCGCCACACGGAGCGGGTCCTGATGGATGCCTTCGAGGAAGCGGCTTCGCACCACTCCGGGGCCCGGTCGCTCGCCGGTTTGTGAAGAGACGCGGTGGGGACTGTTCCCGCGAAACAATCCGTGGGGGAAACCATTCTTGGGCAGGCGGTTGAGGCTTAGTACAGGATTTCGTAAATACGGTGACGAATCAAGAGACCCCACCCCAACCCTCCCCGTCAACGGTGAGGGAGCCCATCCCCCCGTTGACGGGGGGATCAGAGGGGGGCGCTGGGTCGAAATCCGCGATCGAACTTACGAAATGGAGCTCTTGGCGCGGAACCCGGTGTCCCCGGCCCGTCTGACAGGACGATTCCGCGGGCAAGATAGGGGCATGGCTCACAATCATGCGATTTCGCGTCCGTGTTTGCCGCACGGTAGGTGCGTAGCGTCGCGTTTTTTGCTAGGATACTCGGATCTCACGGACTCGTGGCACTTCTCGATGTGAAAGGACGGTTTTGAACGATATAGCTTTCCTGGCCGCTACAGCGGTATTACTATTCGGCGCAAGTTTCTGGGTCATAAGGACCTGGGAATTTGTTCAAGGAATCTCCGGTGTTCCGGTGATCGATCCCCTCGCGCAGACGCCTCGCACGGCCGATCTTCCCCTCATTTCCGTTATCGTGCCGGCACACAACGAAGAGGCCGTGATTGAGCGATGCCTCACATCAGTGTTGAACCAGGACTATCCGCGCTTTGAGCTCATCTTCGTCGACGACCGCTCCGAGGACCGAACCCGAGCCCTCGCTGAGAAGGTATGCCGCGGTCGGGCCGACTGCAAAATCATCAGTTTAACGGACTTGCCTTTGGGGTGGACAGGGAAATGTCATGCCCTGGACGCAGGGGTCGGCCACGCGTCAGGCGAATGGATCGCCTTTCTGGACGCGGACTCCGCGCTGCACCCGTCGGCATTACGGCTGTGCCATCATGAGGCGCTGCGTCGCGGGATCAACATGGTTACCCTGAGTCCGACCTTCCTGGTTCGGACGTTCTGGGAAAAGGCCGTGCACCCCACGTGTGTGGCCATGACCTGCATCCTCTTTCCCATGGGCAGAGTCAACGATCCATCGAGCGACGTTGCTACCGCGAACGGAATGTTCTACCTGATTAGCCGAAGCGCGTACGATCGGATTGGTGGTCACTGCGGAGTCAAGGGTCTCGCGGTGGAGGACATCGGGATCGGGAAGAGGGTCAAGGCTGCGGGCCTCGGGCTGCTCTTTGCGAACGGGCGCTGGTTGCTCAGGACCAGAATGTACACGACCTTTCAGGAAATCGTGAGCGGCTGGACGAGAATTCTCGGCGCGTCCATGAATTACCGTGTGGGCACTGCGCTCAGATACCTGCTGATCCACATGCTCGTGAGCCTGCCTTCATTTCTCGTGGCCCTCTGGCACTACATTCCGACCGCGACGGCAATCTGGCCTTCAGGCTGGTTCGTGTTGCCCCTGATCTTTGCCGTCACCAGCTCGGTCGTCTCGTACAGCTTCTGGCGGACGATCGGGGTGCCGGGACGATACTCGTCGATGATGTTCCTCGGGAATTTCATGCTCATCTGGATCTTCGCTCTGATCGTGAAGAAGATCCTGTTCCGAGACCCCCTCCAGTGGAGAGGGACCGTATATGAGGCCAACCGGTACGAACCGACCTCGCTGGAGCCGGTCTACGAGGCTGACACCTCGATTTCGACTCGTGGCTAAGTGGTCCATTTCCTAGATACAGTCACGTATTCCAGGGCCCGTGACATCGGACTGCGCTCAGAGGTCAACTTCGCCAGCCATCTTGGTGGGACAGGCATCTTGCCTGTCATTCATAGTGACAGGCAAGATGCCTGTCCCACCGAAGCCCACAAGCGAGTGCTGTGCCGGACCGGTCGGTTCTCAAGGCGCCGGAATGCGTCACCGTATTTGCGAAATCCTGTACTTAGCCCCCTCCTCGAGTCGCACCGGCGAGGTTCGAGACGACCAGATCGAGGAAGTCCTCCGCCTCCTGGCGGGTGAAAAGACACGCCGAAGCCGCCAGGATGAGGTTGAGCCGATTCCGGAAGAAATAGACGATCAGCAGGACCCTCGTGCTGGAGAGGAGCTTGTACCCCACTCCGTGGACCCCCTGGATTTCCAGGTCCGCACTGTGGGTGAGGTAGGTGTCCGCGGAGGGTTTTCCGTTGAGCGACTTCGGCCAGATGGCGCCGAGGAGGGTTATCGCGACCGAAACCTGGTATCGGTCCGTCAGAAATCGCACAAGCCGGCGCCGGGCCTTCAGGGGAAGCACGCTCACCGAATTGGTCAGTTTCTCAACATTCTGATAATACCGGAAATCCATCTGCCTTCGGAACTGTTTGATGCGGTTCACTGCGATGGAGCGGGCGAAGGCCTTTGCGTCCGTCCTCTCGTGCGGCGACGATCTGAAAAAGATCAGGCCTCCGCTGTTCGGGCTTTTCAGTTTGGAAAATCGGCCTCTCATATTCACCGACATGGATGTCGTCAGCAGTCCCGCGGGAACATAACGCCGCTCGTTCCATTGGTCCACGGCGAGGTTCGCCCGGGCCACCAGTAGATCCACCAGTGAGGCGCCGTTCCTGAGCGTTCCTTTCACCATCCTTTCCGTATCTTCGACCGAGAGCTCCCGCTTGATGTGGTATTGCACGGTGTCGGCCGGAACACCGGAGCCTGCCGGAAGCGTGGGGCGTTCGAGAAGCTCTTGCACCGCGGTCCGTGAATTCCTTAAGATATCACGCCAGCTCCAGGGAGCCGTCTCGACCTCCCTTTTCCTCGAGCTCGACATCGCGTGGGGTTGATGGACCCAATCAGGCAGCCGTCCCGTCTTGAGACGGTGGTAGTGGGCGAGGACTTCCTTCCCGAATTCCGAAACCGTCGCCGCGTCCGTAGCCGCGTGGTGAACCGCGGCGCCGAGAACGTGGCGGTCGGGAGCCAGCTTCACAATGAAATAATCCGACGCGGTTTCATCGAAGAGATTTCGGTCTCGATCCAGATGAGGCGCCAGCCGTTCGAGGATGTCGTTGAGCGAATGGGATCCCCCTGAGTCACCGTTCATATCGACCGTGTGAATCGGAAGGCCCCCGTTGGCGCGGTAATCCCAGAACAGATAATGCCGCCCGCGGGATTTGACCTCCCGTAGACGGCCGAGAAATTGCGGGAAAGCCGGAGTCGCATGTCGCACAGCGCTGATCATGGCCTCCTCGTCCAGGGGGCCTGTCGTTTCCATCAGCGTCAGAATGATATTCTTCGTATTCCCGCCGCTGGACAATGCCAGCATCTCAGACAACGGGTCCAGCCGGACCCCGCTTTCCTCCATCATCACCTCTGAAATCCATGGTCAGCGCCGCAGCTTCTTCGGTTCGTTCATGCCTGGCATCAAGCTCAACGAACCACGAGAACACGACCCTTGTCTCCCGTGTCCGAGTTGGCAAGAATCAAGCGGCGACCAGCGGGAGCCGCCCATATATTTAGAGTTTTTGAAGAGGGGTCCGGGGAAGGACTTTTTGCAAAAAATCCCTCCCCGGCTCATTTTCAGAAGCTCTTCAGAATTATCGCCAGGGTGACTGCGGCAAGATGGTACCGGTCCAGTTGGGAGCGGTCCGCCCACTCTGCTTCGAGAGCGTCCGACCCGGCCTTCAGGCTGCCGCCGATCACCCGGCACTGATAATCGGCAAGAACGTAGTGGTGTCTCACCCTGCCCTGTTTATCGCGAAAGATCCTGTCGAGAAGTTCCACAAGCCCCTGTGGCTCCACCAGGAGCCCCGTTTCCTCAATGACCTCGCGAATAACAGCCTGCTCGAGCGTTTCGCCCACTTCCACCAGCCCGCCCGGAATGCTCCACTGTCCCTTTCCGGGCTCTCTTCCCCTTCTCACCAAAACGATTCGGGAGCCATCCGTGATGAGCGCGCCGATGCCTACGATGGGCCGGGACGGGTATTCCCGCAACGCGTCGGGATCATCCCCGGGCTGAGTAGCAGCCTCATGGTTCGATGGTTCGCCTATTTTTCCGGACCTCCGCCGAAACGGATCATGCGTGATCTCGATGAAACGCAACCCTTAGACTTCCCCGAAGAAGAACTGCTTCAGGCATTCGGTCCGTTCCACGTACCCCGCGGGATCCAGGAACCACGTGGCTGCGCTGAAGGAGCTGAGCAGCGAGTTCCCGTCCTGGGGCGTGAAGCAGAAGCCGATGACCTCATGGCCTTTTCGCACTTCCAGGGCCGGTTCGACGATCACCGTCTGGTTCAGGATTCTCCCAAAATATCCGTGATCTCGTCCGAAAGAGAAGACTTCGCACGCGGCCTGCTTCTTGGTGAGGCTGATCCGATCGTCCGCCCTGAACCGGGCCACTATTTCTTCCTTCGTCACGGCCCTCTTCAGCTTGAGGGTAAAGTAGATGCAGTGCATGTACTGGGTGTTCAGCTTCAGGGCAGAAGACCACAGGGTCAACTCCAGGCCCTTGGTCCGAAAGAGGTGATAGGCGTCTCGCGCATGGTGTGTCCCGAAGACCGGATCGCCGTGCTTTCCGACCTCGGGAGATGGCACAAAACCCTTCACCTGGCTGATGTCGTTTGCCCGCCGAATGCAGAGGAATCGAGCTTCCTCGAGGTTGTCGTCGCCGTCCACCAGTGCAACGGTGTTGATAAGCGCACAGAGATTGTGGGTGTTGCAGCTCACCACCTGGAGGAAACGATCCTTACCGATCTCGAGGGCGGAGTCGTTGATCCCCCTGGCGTACATCTTTCCGAACCCGAACTCGCTCCCCTGAGCGATGAAGCCCTTCGTGGTGGGGAGATACTTTTCGTAGAACTCGTTCTTGTTCGAGATGCCGACGCCCGACGGCGTGCAGTCTACCACGACGTCCGCTTTGGCCAACGCTTCCTCGTGAATCATCACCGGTTTCAGACCAAGGGCCTCGAAGTCGGCTATTCGGTCCTCGTCTACGGTAAGCTTGGCTCCTCGTGCCACCAATGCCTTAATTTTCGGCACATCCCTCGGAATGGGGGAGCGTTTGTGGAAAGTGACTTCCGAAAACCCTGCCTGTTCCTTGAAATAGCAGAGCAAGCCAATGAGAGGCTCCCCGATTGTCCCGGTGCCTACGACGTGAACCAAACCCTTCTCCTTGCCCATGGCTCTACTCCTTTCCATGATGATCGTTCATCGTTGTCGCTGACTATGTGAAAGGGATCGATGAGGACGCCCCGGCAGACCGGCACGCCCCACTGCAACAGTTCAAGAAAAACTCTCAGGAAAAAGGAAGATAGCTCTGAAGGGATATCTTACGACCCGTGACCTCTTTGGACGCGGATTTCTCTTCACTCGTCAGCTCGGGTTGAGCCGCCGGCTCGCCGCTCCCGGATTCCGTTTCAGCCGGGGCAGTCACGGACGCGGGCTGTGGCTCGGGCGTTTCCGCGGGCTCTTGCGTCGAGGGGAGGGCCTCCGCTGCGGCCCGCAGCTCTTCAGGAGACTCGCCGGCCTTCGGTTCCTCGGGGAGTACCGGCTTGGAC
>Ga0172370_10009657_pt1 | contig 11234 bp, 6 predicted proteins | sample LakKiv5m_FD_114538 | JGI IMG/M metagenome (GOLD analysis project Ga0172370, IMG submission 114538) | Freshwater microbial communities from Kabuno Bay, South-Kivu, Congo - kab_022012_11.5m | ecosystem: Environmental > Aquatic > Freshwater > Lake | place: Democratic Republic of the Congo...
CATTTTCCCGGGCATGGCGATACAAACACGGATTCACATCTCGATCTCCCGGTCATTACCCACGACCGTGCAAGGCTTGACAGTTTAGAGCTCTTCCCGTTCCTGAACCTTATAAATGAGGGAGCGGGGGCGGTGATGACCGCTCATCTCAACCTTCCGTCGCTTGATCCTGAAACAAACCGCCCATCGACTCTTTCGCCGGTAATTATCACAGGGCTCCTGAAGAACGAAATGGGATTTAAAGGTCTCGTGATAACTGACGCCATGAACATGAAGGGAGTTACAAAGTATTTCAATCAGGGTGAGGCAGAGGCAGAGGCACTCCGCGCGGGTAATGATGTGACTGAATTTGTCACGGACATCGATGCTGCCATCAAGGCTGTTAAAAAAATGGTGGCTGACAAAAAACTCACAAATGCGGATATCGACATGAAATGTCGTAAAATACTGGCACTCAAATACTGGTCGGGACTTTCATCTTTCAGACCCGTTAAAATAGACAATATTGCTGAAGATCTTTCATCAACAGGCAACAAGGCCCTTATCCGCGATCTTTATGCAAACGCCTTAACAGTCATTGCAAACAGGAATGCCATACTTCCGGTTAAAAACTTAAAGGACATAAAAATTGCAGCAGTCTCAATAAACCGGAATAAGTCATCCATATTCCAGCAAAGGATTCTTGATTACCATCCTGCCGATACATTCTGCATCGACCCGGGTGATGCAGTGAAAAGTGAAGAGCTTATACAAAAGCTTAAGGATTATGATCTTGTAATAGCAGGAATCTTCAAAACAGACCAGAGGCCCGGGATGAATTTCGGCATTAAGCCGTCAATGACCGGATTCCTTGATAAAATGATCTCATCCCAAAAAACAATAATCACATATTTCGGCAATCCTTATGCCATTTCGAAGATAGTATCCCTGAAGAAGGCTGATGGTCTCATTTTAACATACCAGGAGAATGATTATACTGAAGATCTGGCAGCCCAGCTGATCTTCGGCGGCATAGAAGGAAAAGGGAAGCTGCCTGTGACGATCAATAGCGACTGGCCCTCAGGTTACGGAATTGAAACAAAAGGCAATATCAGGATAAGCTATGGATTTCCCGAAAATGCATGTATGTCTTCAGCTTTTTTAACCCATAAGATCGATTCAATTGCCAATGCAGGTATTAAGGCAGGAGCATATCCCGGATGCGAAGTGATGGTTGCACGGAAAGGCATTGTAGTTTTTCATAAAGCTTATGGGTTCCACACATACGATAACCGCATCGCTGTCAGAAATGATGATCTTTATGACCTTGCCTCTGTTACAAAAGTCTCGTCAACGCTTGCAGGACTGATGCTGCTCGATTCTCAGGGAAAATTCTCCCCAGAAAAGAAGCTCGGTGATTACCTGCCTGAATTCAGACATACCAACAAGGAGAATCTTCTTTTAAAGGATATGCTGACACATCAGTCAGGGCTCAAGGACTGGATACCATTCTGGAAAGAGACTGTCAGAACGGATTCATCATTCAAAAGGAATGTTTTCCGACATGAATATTCGGTGAAATATCCCCTGCTTGTTGCAAACAACCTGTATATCAACAGGAATTACCGGAAGGAAATTTTCAGGGAAATAGCAAAAAGTCCGCTGGGAGAAAAAAAATATGTCTATTCAGACCTTACATTCATTATTGCACCCGAAATAATTGAGAAGCTTACAGGCGAAAAATGGTATGACTTTGTCACTGAAAATATTTACCACAGAATAGGGGCATTTGACATCGGATTCAATCCTTACAGAAGATATTCGCTCGAAAGAATAGTTCCTACCGAATATGATTCGCTTTTCAGGCGCCAGCTTTTGCATGGCACGGTTCATGACGAAGGCGCTGCAATGCTGGGAGGTATTTCCGGACACGCAGGTCTTTTCGCAACTGCAAATGACCTTATGAAACTGATCGAGCTTTACAGGAGGAAGGGTGAATACGGAGGCGAACAGATAATTGACAGATCGGTACTTGAAAGATATACAAAAGTTCAGTTTCCTGAGAACAACAACCGCAGGGGACTTGGATTCGATAAACCTTATCTGAACAATAAGGAGCTCAGCCAGGACAAATCATATCCTACACACAGCGCCACGCCTGAAAGTTTCGGACATTCAGGATATACTGGAACTTTTGTATGGGTGGATCCCGTATATGAAATAAGCTATGTATTCTTTTCCAACCGTGTCTATCCTACAAGAAATAACAACCTGTTGTCCGACCTCAACATCAGGACGGAGATATTGCAATCGGTGTATGACTCAATAAAACATAAGGAGTGAGGTGTGAGGTACGAGGTGTGAGATTTATCCAGCACCCAGCAACATGCATTAAATAACTAATAATGGCCGGGAATAAACAGTTATCTTAATATGTCTAATCTGAATTAACCTCTAAAACAAACCGAAATATTATGAATCAGGAAAATCTTAACAAAAAAGACTCAAAGAACAAAAAACTCTCAAGAAGGAATTTTTTGGGCACAACTGCAACAGCAGCAGCTGCATTTACGATTATCCCGCGATCGGTCATGGGCGGAAAAGGATACACGGCTCCCAGTGATCTTATAAACGTTGCCGGCATTGGTGTCGGGAGCCAGGGCGGAGGCGATATACAGCAGATATGTTCACCGGATATTCCTATAGTTCGTCCACAAAGGAACTCAAACGGAACACCTCTGACAAAGGAACAGATTGCTGAAAGACAGGCCAGAATGGCTGCCATGATGAAGCAGAGAGGCGAACAGGCCGGAGCTCCGGGTCAGGGTGGACAACAGGGTCAGCGGCCCGCAGGTGGAGGAATGCAACCAGATCCGAATGCAGTTGTTCAAATGGGTAACGCCGGTGCAGGAAGGGTTATAAAACTTGCCAATATTTATGCACTCTGTGATGTTGACCACGAATATTCAGGACATATATTAAAAGGATATCCCAAAGCAAAATTATATACCGACTGGCGTGAGATGCTCGACAAGGAAAAGTCGATCGATGCCGTTGTAATAGGTACACCTGACCACAACCATGCTCCGATTGCTGCAGCATTCATGAGGGCAAAAAAACATGTTTATCTTGAGAAACCAATGGCCAAGACCATAGTTGAGTGCAGGAAACTTGCACAGATTGCTGCAGAAACGGGTGTTGTAACACAAATGGGAAACCAGGGACATGCAACTGAAGGAACAAGAAAAACAGTCGAATGGATACAGTCGGGTGTTATCGGACTCGTAAGGGAAGTCCAGCTTTCAACAAACCGTCCGATGGGATTCTGGCCTCAGGGCGACATGAAACGTCCGGCCGGAGTAACCCCGCCGAAGCAACTCAATTATGACGTATGGCTCGGTCCTGCTCCTAATAAGCCTTACAACCCCGATACACTTCATTTCTACTGGAGAGGATTGTGGGATTACGGCACAGGTGCAATGGGCGATATGGGCGCTCATATTTTCGATGCCCCTATCTGGGCTCTCAACCTTGGGATGCCGACGAAGATCCAGGCTACAAGCTCGCCATACAGCACTGATTACATGCCTCTCTGCGAAATGGTCACATATGATTTCCCTGCACGGGGTTACATGCCTCCTGTAAGGGTAACCTGGTGCGACGGTGGTCTGAGACCTCCGCGTCCCGAACAGCTGGAAGCCGGGAGGGCAATGAAGGATGCAACATATTACGGAGATAAGGGTATAATAACACATGCAAGCCATGGCGCAATGCCTGAGCTTATACCTGCAAACGCCGACTTCAGAGGACCAGATCCATGGCTTCCGAGAACAGGCAATATCTTTGAGGACTGGATTGATGCTATCAAGAATGGCAAGAAATCATGTAACGATTTCTCCATTTCATCAAAACTGACTGAGATAATGCTTCTGACAAATATTGCAGTGCTTCATCAGAGGGCCAATATAACCCTCGAATATGATCCTGTAAATATGAAGATCACAAATCTTCCTGAAGCAAATGATAAGTTCCACTACGAATACAGAAACGGCTGGAGCCTGTAGAATCTGAGTTTTGTCCCGGGAATATAACAAAATCCATTTCCGGTCACACAGAGTGATACAGAGAATACACTGAGAGACACTGAGTTAAAGAAATTTTTCTCTGTGTTTCTCAGTGAATCTCTGAGTAAGTTCTTTAAAAATTTCCCCCCTGCCCCCCTGAAGGGGATTAAGAAATCAATCAGAGCAAATCAGGGTTTTGATATTCAATCCGCTGGTTTTACCCCTAAATCCCCTAAAGGGGACTTAATATTGGACAACTTTAAGATTCTGTTATTTTATATTCAGTCCGCTTACCTTAAGTTTCAATGAAGTACTCTCGAGGTCTGAAAGATGGCAATACCCCCTAATTGTTCTCTTTTCACCCGGTAGTAGTGAGAAATAGTTGTCATCGAGGTAAACTGGAGCTACAAAATGTCCCGATCCGGCATCAAGAAGCATTAGCTCGACTGAAAGGGCAAGATCCCCTGAAGGATTTTCAACATCAATTGTCAGATCCATTTTCTCATCAACAGGAGCAAACTTGAGATCCGATGAGAGTTTTACCTCAGGCAGATCGTTGATCTGACGAAGGTTCTGGTGTTTTTTTGTCGGTGTATGAACAAAGTAGGTTTTGTCCCAGTCGAATTCATGTTTAGTGCTCGTAAGCAGGTATTGATTTATAGCCAGTATTTCATTGCCTCCGGAGGTTATCCTGAGATCGAGAAAATAGGTAGGATCAATACCTTTGATATTGTCAGGGAGTTTAAATACAACCTTCCTGTCATCCTCCTTCAATCCGAACGTAACTTCCTCTTTTAAAACCTCCTTCATATCAAGATTGAATAACCTTATGCCAAGCTTAAGGCCTTCAAAGCTTTTTAGTGAGGAGTTTGATATAAATATCTCATTTGTGCCATAATCATAAATAGCCTGAAGTGGAGCAAGAGCCTTTTTGGTGCCGTAAAAGGCGCCGTTTGGAAGCAGGTCAAAGCCATAAAGCTGCCAGATAAGCTTTGGCCATGAGGAGTTCAGCATCCACTGTATTACCCCTGTTGCGTCGTAACGGTTTGCCTGGAAGGCCTCGAACATCGGTCTGATTGATTCGTAGTTCAGAAGCTGGGCCTTTGTACAATATTCATCAAGCGTGGCAGGCTTGCCGAATCTTTCATTCATGGCTGTATTGTAGCGGTTAAGAGTCTGGAATTCATTCCTTCCGCAGTGGTATTCCCATGTATCGTTGATTGGCCACAATGATTCTGAAGGTATCATCTCCCGTATCGATTCAACCGGAGGAACCTGTGCCCCGGGACCTGTTTCTGTATTGAAACCATATGCACCTCCATAAATTGTATCGGTATACCAGTAAACAGGCGGAACATATTCATACGGGCCCTCCATCTTCATCCCCGACCATCCCGAAATGGAACTTTTTTTCATGGCCGCCGAGGTTATCATCGGCCGCATAGGATCGTCAGCAGCAAGTATATCAATATATTTTTTTTCGAGTTCCGGCAAGGGCAGCATATCGCTTCCTGTCATCCACATGAAGATACTTGGATGGTTCCGCAGCCATTTTATCATATCTTTCCATGATCTGGCAACGAGTTCGACCTCCTCAGGTGTCTGGACACAACCATAAAGCTCATCACACTCCTTTTTACCGCAGTATTCAGGCCATTCCCACTGACAGCTCCAACCCGTCATTATAAGTACCCCTTCCCTGTCGCAGATATCATACAGGTCGTGGTTGTTGCCCCAGAAACCTTCCGGACGTATGGCATTCAGATTCATGTGCTTTACATACTCAATCTGGCGTTCGAGCTTCATTGAGTCGGGCATAAGAAACAACTGGTCGACCCATCCCCCGCCCTTAACAAGAATCTTCCTGCCGTTTAGCTTAAATCCCTTGTGTTCCCTTCCGTATTTTTTATATGTATATGTTGAAATATCCCTTATCCCGAATTTTGTTTCGACCTTGTCGCTGACGTCATTTTCATTGACAAAGCTGATTTTCAGGTCGTATAATTCTGGTTTTCCAAGGTCGTGCGTCCACCAGATCCGTGGATTTTCAATATTCAGTTCAGGATGATCACCGGGAGTGATGGTGATAAGTTTTTTTTCACCGGGGGCCAGATGGACTTTATGCTTTAGGGCAATCCCATCAACAATATTCACATCCAGAAAACCCGATATCTTCCCGGAAGTATTGTTAATTGCTTCACAACTGACTGTAAGAGAGGCATTTTTAAGTGATGCCGTATCAAGTTTGGTAACAACAAACGGGTATCTCAGAGAGACGTCTCCTGCAGAGCGGAGCCTGACTTCTCTCCATATCCCCATACCGCGGTCTGGAGCTTCTGGGTTCCAGTCGACGAATCCGACTGTAAGGTCGCCTGCCTGCGGAGGGAATACTTCCACGGCAAGGATATTTTCGCCATTCCTCCTGATAATATCGCTGACATTTATTGAAAACTGCCTGAAGGTTCCCATCAGAGTGTCGGCCGATGCGATCTGCCTGCCGTTCAGCCATATATTGGCACAATAGATTATACCGTCAAAATCGAGAAAATAATTCGTACTCTCATTATTGGTAGTTGTGAAACTCTTCCTGTACCACCAGGAGCATTGGAACTCTTCCGGATTGACCTTTTCAAGATTTTTCCCAAAGAAAACATCTTTGTAAACTCCATATTTTGTAAGACAGCCGAATACAGTCGAAGGTACTTCAGCAGAATACCATCCGCTGATATTATCGGAGGTCATTGATAGCTCTTCGCCTTTCATGGCTGCTTTCTGTGAAGATTGTATCATCCAGTCCTTATCGAGCAGGGTGACAGATCTGGATATTTCCTTTTCTGAGCAGGAAAAAAGTGCTCCGGCAAGGACCACAAACATCATCACCCAAAGGTTTCGAATGTTAAAGAAAGGCTTCATAAGGTTGGATTTAAAGGTTAATACCTTGGTCTGAATCGTCACATAAAGTTAAAAGAAATCGGATTAGTATTCATAGTTGCCTTCAGGATCAGTTTTAAATATCCAGAGACCGCTTTCAGCAGCGTCATCTATCCAAATGCAACCTTTGCCACCCATTACTATGAAGCCTCCGTCAGCAGTTGAATCAATATACCGCCCCGATGTGCCGCATCCGCCCATTACTTCAGTATGTGGGTAGAATTTTTTCCATTGAAGCTCTCCTCCTGCCGTCAGTTTGGAAAGAAAACACTGCTGCCCGTTACGCGAAACCTCTGCTAATCCGGTAAACACAATATTATTATCTGAAGTTATTGTGAGACTTGTCGCATATGTAAGGTAATATGCCCATTCAAAATATTTCTCCCATTCAAGGATTCCGTCATTGGTAATTTTTAAAATCCTTGCGTCTTTAAGGTTGCTATCGCCAAGCCTGTTACCTGCAATGACAAATCCATCGTCTGCAGTTCTCTTTATCTGACTGACAAAATTATAATCGCCGTTAGGATATGTTTGTGTAATAAGTACATTGCCGTCAGGATCAATCTTGCTTACAAAGACCTCATGGCAGTAGTCGCCTCCTGTTGTCCCTGCTATCATGCAATTGCCGTCGCCTGATTCCTCAATATCAAAATAATAAGTCCGGTAATATGTACCGGCAATTTTATACCATTCCAATTCGCCATTCTCATTGATTTTTAAAACAAGTCCCTGCGTAACAATACCGGTAATACCCGGTTGATAATAACCGACAATGATATAACCGTTATCATCGGTCTGGACAAATGAATGGAAAAAAGTGCGGGTGTGTTCAAACTCAGCTCCAGGAATATATTGCCACACGATTACCCCGCTGTTATTAAGTTTAACCAGCTGTTTTTCACCAAGCAGCAGGTATCCCCCATCACTTGAGGGCTTTATCATATGTCCCCCTCCTATTCCCGGATCAAGTGCTATTCCGGTGTTCCAGATAATATTCGCCTCTGAATCCAGCTTCACGGCTACCATATAATTCTGATCAGGGATATATCCGTTGCATGCCATGATATATCCGCAGTCAGGAGTAGCAATAATATTATATGGCGTTACATAGTAGTCACCCACATACTTGAAAAGTTTACTGAACATCAGGAAGTATTTCCTTGTAGAAAAGCTAAAGGCAATATCCCTGTGGTTGTTTTTAGAATCTGTTGCCCTTATGAAACCTTCATAATGAGTTTCAGGGTTCAAATTCGTCAGCTGATAGCTTAGTGAATCTGAAAGATCCGTTGCAATCATCTGACCATTTACAAACACTGAATAATATACCGGATCATTATCGGCGTCTGATGCTTTTTCCCATTCAATAAGAGCCCTGTCGAATGATACGTGCGTTACTTCAGTTTTAAAGGGATCCGGGCTTGCATTGATGCCTGTTGTAAAATCGAAAGGAATGATCCGCGCGTTTTGCAGGTCATCGGTTGCGGTTACCGAACCTGTGTAGTGGGTTTGAGGTTGAAGATTTCCTATTTCGAATTCGTAAATATCTACCAGATTTCTTGCTTCTATTTGATTGTTCAGGGTTACAGTATATGAAACAGGATCGCCTTCGGGATCGGATGCAGGTTCCCATTCAATCCTGACATTATCAGAAGCCACTTTTGTAATGGTAACAGCAAAAGGTTCAGGCGGTTGGTTTCGTTTTTCCGGATTTTCACAGCCTGCCGTCAGAATGGAAAGGCAAAGCAGAAACAAGAGAGCTGGTTTCATCGGAATTGCATTTAAGGTTATCGCTTCAGCTTCAATAATCCAATAAATTTATTAAAAAATGAAGTGTTTTCATCTATTCCTCCAAATACCTCTGCTCCGGGGCCAAAGGCAAATACAGGTACCATAAGTCCCGTATGCCCGGATGTTGAGTAGCGCCCTGTTATTTTCCCTGTCGGCAGGTCGCCGTCGACGAGTGTAAGACCGCCAGTTTCATGGTCGGCTGTCACAACAACAAGTGTTTTCCCGTCTTTTGCAGCAAATTCGAGGGCTGCACCCACAGCATGGTCAAAATCGAGCATTTCCTCAACAGTATAGGCAATGTCGTTGCTATGGCCTCCCCCATCGATCTCAGAACCCTCGACCATAAGAAAGAAACCTTTTTTGCTATCATCGAGTATTTCGAGAGCCAATTCTGTGGTTACAGGAAGCTGGTCACCGCGTTTGCTGATCCTGTTCTCGGTAATAAATCCGGCGAGCTTTCCGCTCCTTATTTTTACAATTTCGGTAATTGTATCGCATACTTGGTATCCCTTTGCGGTGAGTTCTGAAAGCAGATTCCGTCCATCATTGCGATCTTTAAAATATTCTATTCCACCGCCTATGAAAACATCGGGACCGGTTTCCGTAAAATCGATGGCAATGTCGGCCATCATGCTCCGGTTGGGTACATGAGCTACAAAGGCGGCAGGTGTGGCATCGAGAATGTTTGTTGTAACTACAATTCCGGTTGCCAGTCCGTTTGCCTGGGCAATTTCAAGAATTGACGGCACCGGATTTTTTGCACTGTCAACGCCAATTGCCGAGTTATTGGTTTTATGTCCGGTTGCGATAGCTGTCCCTCCTGCTCCAGAATCTGTAACATATCGGTTTGCGGAGCAGGTCTTTGAAAAACCGATATATTTGAAATTGTTCAGGTTAAGGTTGCCTTTATTAGCGGTCATACCGGCATAGATCTGGGGTATACTCATTCCGTCGCCAATCAGCAGGATTACGTTCTTTGGCTTTTTACGGGAGAATTTCCTGGTTACAGGAGTGACGTCATAGAATGTCGAATTCTGACAGGTTGATTCTTTAGGTTCGGCTTTCTGATACTGTGCGGAGACAGGACTGATTGAAAAAATTACGATTGCTGGAATTATTAAAGTACTTTTTTTCATATGTAGAGTTTTGTGATAATCGTTCAAAGTACATGGCTGTGGTTCTTACATTTGAGGAGCCGAAGTCTTGCGAATGCGGAATTCAAATTTTAAGGTTAAAGGATTACTCATAATATTGCATAGTGATCATTTGTGCTTGTAAAAATCAATTTCTCTGAGCCGTAAAATTAATGAAAGAAATTTCCCGTACAATGCTGAAAATAGCTCTACAACAGTGGAATATGTTGTAAAACACATAATTAAGGAATGTCTGGGCAATTAATAACCATTCTGGTACAGACATAATTTGATGGTCTGCGACCAGCATTGTGTTTCGGTATTTGTATGTTCAAAAAAGCCCGATTGTTTATGATCTTTTGGGGTTCAGGCGGACGATGTCCGGAACAATGAATAATTCAATGGTCTACGACTATCTGTCAAAACATCCATTTGGGAATACAACAATCTGATGATCTACGACCATCCGGTAAAACGTACATTTCGGGCTACAACTTTGTTTATTATTTTGACTCTTGGGTTAGAGACCGTGCTGGTCCGGAAACCGGACATGATCTGTCAAAAGAAAATCCATGGAAAAGGGAATATTAGGAAAATAAAATTTTCCCTGTTTGAGGCTGGATTATTATTACAGCATAGTGTACCGGCAGGATTTATATAAAATTCACTCAATAACAGTTTATGGTATCGGATTACAGTATGTTCAGATACTTCAAGGAGGAACATGAAAATCCATTTAACCACAAAAAAAAGAATATTGCCTCAAATTACTGGTTTTATAAATCGATATTTCAGAAGAATTGCGATAGTTGGGATAGTCCTGAATAGTATGCCTTTTTCGGTCAGAACAAACGTGGCAAAATGCCCATGGAGCTTCTTAATCAGGATGATTACAAAAAGCCGATAAAAAATATAAATGGAGATGCTTTCAGTAGCTGGCTCGATTACCTGTTCACCGGGAAACTATATTCCGAATACGGAGTAAGCGTTAACCATTACAGGGAATGGTATTATTCGGGCAGGGTTGAGATAACCTGAATGGTTAAGAAAAAACCGCAACTGATTTCTTTTCAATTGCGGTTTCATTTGCTGGGCGCCCAGAACAAGCCTCGAACTTGCACACCGTAACCGGCACCAGCCCCTCAAGCTGGCGTGTCTACCAATTTCACCATCTGGGCAGAGCTGCAAAGATAAGTAAAAAGTAAAAAGTTAAAAGTTGAGTCCCCTCCGAAAAGGGGGTTTATAATAAAACGTAAAAATTAATAATGATTTGTAAGATCAATGCGATGGAAAATTTTCTGCTCAAAATTGGTTGTACCCTGTCTCCTAAGTTAAAATA
>Ga0172370_10009658_pt1 | contig 11233 bp, 9 predicted proteins | sample LakKiv5m_FD_114538 | JGI IMG/M metagenome (GOLD analysis project Ga0172370, IMG submission 114538) | Freshwater microbial communities from Kabuno Bay, South-Kivu, Congo - kab_022012_11.5m | ecosystem: Environmental > Aquatic > Freshwater > Lake | place: Democratic Republic of the Congo...
TACCTTATATAATAGTAAAACATTTAACAAAAGGCATGCTGGGCGCTACGACAGGCCAGCCTTATATGATAAAAACATATTTTGAACAACTTGCTTTTATTTACACGAAGACTTTCTTCTATGAGAGGCCGCAGGCATCTGTCTTTTCATATATAGATTTAATGCTTAAAACAGAGGGTTTTTTGGTATTGATTTTATTTTTCTTTGGATGTATTTTTATGCTCTGCGAAAAGTTTAAAAAAGACAGATTATGCAATTTTCTGTTATTTTGCCTGGGGCCCTGCATGCTGCTGTTTTTTTCTTTGCTCGGAGAGAAAGCGCCAAGAGCAATACTTTCTGTTATGCCGGCGTTTTATATAATAACAGCATTATTCTTATCAAAGCTAGACGTTTGGATAGAAGCTATTGTAAAAAATAAGTACATATCTTATGCTTTTTTAATCCTGCCTGTATGGTTAGGTATAATCATTTTTCAATCAATGGTTTCTTTTGAATATATAAAGTTTAAATCTCCATATCCTCATGCAATAAATTACATAAAGAAACAAGGGGATTATAAACACTTTTCTTCCAATCCGCCTGTCTCAATATTTTACGCCGGGTTAAAAAACACAAATCCTTACTGGGATATAAAACTTGAGGATGCCAGGAATTTGTATAAAACTCAAAATTACAGATTTTTAATATTAGATATGGGAGAAGAAGGCTCGAGTTACAGGAATGGTCTGGTTGATCTTGCATTGAAGTCAAACGCAAAGCCTGTGTTCAAAGAAACGTATAATCCGCTTCCTTTTGTCCTGGAAGATCTTTATTTCTACAAATATAAAGAAGGGGAGTTTAGTATAATTTACTATAAATATAAAAATATCAAAAAAGAAGATTATCCTGCCATAAGGGTGTTTGACCTGAAGGATATATTAGGATAGAGACATATATTATGCATGACTATGATTTATCGTGGGATCAGTGGGTAGATTGCGAAATGTACGGTCCCACACTGCGCCATCAAAGAAGAAATGTGCAGGCTCTTTTACGTGGCCTTCACTATGAATCTATTTTAGATACGGGCGGTGGCAGCGGAGATAATCTGTGTCATATGTTAAGGGCTAATAAAGTCAAGGATGTGTGTTTGATAGACATATCCTTGAAGGCATTAGAGAGAGCCAAGGCATTGATACCCGAGGCCAAGCTTGTCCATATGGATGTACAGAAAGATAGTATTGGTCATAAATTTGACATGGTGCTCTGTTGCGATGTCCTGGAGCATATACCTGATGATAGGGCAGCCTTAAGGAACATTAAAAAGATGACAGGTAAATATCTTATTGTGTCTACGCTTTCAGGAAGAATGCGCAAATCAGAAAAACATGTCGGCCATGTAAGAAACTATACGCTGGACGGCCTTTTGGATAAATTAAAAGAAGCGGGTTTTAAGCCATTAAAGGTTATAAGATGGGGGTTTCCTTTTTACTCGCCGTTATACCGCAATCTCTGGGATAAATTGCCCCAGAGGATTAACCATGGGAAATTCGGATGGTTCAGGAAATTTTGCGCAAAGATGCTTTATTTTGTATTTATGTTAAATTTTAAATCCAAAGGCGATTACCTTTTTATTCTTTCTGAATCAGCATAGGAGAAAAACATGAAACATAGATGGCAGAGGTTTACGGATAAGCTTATCGGAAAAAAGGACTATTTTTTCATAGATACCGTTAGCTATAGTTTTTTTATTATAATAAAAAAATATATAAAGAAATATGTAAAAGGCAAAGTGTTAGATGCAGGCGCTGGCAGGCTTGCTTTAAAGTTTTTATTAGCTCCAAAAGCCACTGCATATTATAGTATAGATAAATATATAGCCAGGAAAGAGTTGAGCATTGTCGGAGACTTAAATATTCTGCCTATAAAAGAAAAAACATTTGATACTATAATATGCTTTCAGGTTATAGAACATACTTCTACGCCAGAAGATGTTATTAAAGATTTGGCAGTTTCTTTAAAGGATAAAGGGATTCTTATATTATCAGCGCCTCATATATCATATCTACACGGAGAACCGGAAGATTATTACAGGTATACTAAATATGGATTAGTTTACATGCTCGAAAAACATGGCTTAAAAGTATTGGAGATAAGCGCAGCCGGCAGCATATTTAGTTTTCTGTTTACGCCCATCTCAGATTTTATTCTTTCTTATACTTATGGAATTCCGATTGTTTTTCAGGCAACATTTTTTCTTAACTCATTATTTGTTCAAATTATTTCCAGGATAGACTTATTTTTATTTAAGAATTCAATTATGCCGGCTAATTATATATTAGCCGCGGAAAGGGTAAGATAATTGGACCCTCATAAAAAAACACAGATTACACTGTTTTGTCTCGGTTCTAATTTTACATGTATAGGGCCAAGGAGGATATCAGCTTATTTAAAGTCAAAAGGGATAAGAACCAGAATTATCTTTGTGCCTGGAAATTCAGATTACAGTATTTCTTTAGAAAGCAATTGCAAGAAACAGCTTGCCGGTATGTTAAAGACGGATATTGCTGCAGGAATCTCTTTTACTTCTAATTATTTAAAGATAGCTGAAACGCTTACCCATTTTATAAAGGACGCATTATCTATTCCGGTAATTTGGGGTGGAGTTCATGCTACTGTCTCACCTGAAGAATCGCTTGGTATTTGTAATGTTATCTGTCTGGGAGAAGGAGAAGAACCGCTATTGGAGTTCGTTGATAGTCTTGTCAATTTGAATAAGAGCAATCAGATAAGAAATCTATGGATAAAATCAGGCGATCAGGTAATTAAAAACAGTCAAAGGCCATTAATGGCCAATCTGGATGAATTACCCTATCAGGATTATGAAATAGAAAACCACTTTATTTTAAAAAAAGGGAAGATCAGGCAACTTGAGATTTTAGATCTCAAAAAGAACTTTGGTTTTTCTCTTACAAGAATGATGACTTTTGGATGTCCGTTCAGATGCGCATATTGTGCTAATGATAGATACCAGAACTTAGATATGCGTTATTCACAAATAAGGCATTATTCCGTAAATTATTTTATAAATGAGACAAAATATATTCTAAATAAACTTCCTTTTATAAAGTATCTATTATTTGATGATGATGCTTTTCTTGGGCTTCCTCAGGAGGTTATCGAAGAATTTTGCGAGAAATATAAAAAAGAAATCGGCCTGCCTTTCGGCATAGGCGGTATAAAAGCAGAAATACTGAAAAAAGAAAAACTTTATATGCTGGTAGATGCAGGGTTAATAACAGTCAGGATGGGTATACAGAGCGGAAGCGAAAGGATAAATAGGCAGGTGTTTAAAAGGCATTTTTCTAAAGAAAAAAATATTGAGGCAGCTAAGATTTTTAAATTATTTAAAAATAAGTTAAGGCCGCCTTTTTATGATATTATTTTGGATAACCCCTGGGAAGATAAAACTGATAAGCTTGCTACTTTGGAACTCTTAAGGGAGTTGCCGCGCCCGTATTTCTTAAACGTTTTTTCTCTATCCTTTTTCCCGGGCACAGAACTTTACGAACGCGCATTAAAAGAAGGATTGATTAACGTTTATGACCCATTAAAGCAGTATCATAAAATCCGGAAAAATTTTTTGAATCTCTTGATGTTGTATACCAGCATACTGAAATTTCCTCGTTTTTTTTACAGAAGATTTCTTGATTCTAAAATGATAAAAGAAGAAAAAAAGGAATACTCGTTCTTTTATTATATTTATGTATTTATAGACCTGTTTTCTCGTTTATTATCTTACTATGCAAACCATAGATTTGTTTTTGCCAAAATCAGAAAAAGCGGAAAGGAAATAACTTATGGAATCTCAGATTAAATCAAATGATAACGAAATAGATGTATCAGTAGTCATGCCGTGTCTTAATGAAGAAGATACGATTGGGATATGTATTGCAAAGGCTAAAAAAGCATTTAAGGAGCATGATATAAAAGGCGAGATTGTTGTTTCGGACAATGGGTCAAAAGATAAGTCTGTAGAAATAGCTTTGAATTCAGGCGCAAGAGTTGTGCATCAGCCATTAAGGGGATATGGCAATGCATATATGAAGGGGATTGAAAGCGCAAAAGGGAAATACATTGTGATGGGAGATGCCGATAATACTTATGATTTTTCTGAAATCCATAAATTTATAGAGCCTTTAAAGAAAGGCGCAGACATGGTTATGGGATCCCGCTTAAAGGGAAAGATACATAAAGGCGCCATGCCTTTTTTGCACAGATATATAGGCAATCCTGTGCTTTCAGGTATTCTTGAATTGATGTTTAAGGCAAAGGTCTCTGATGCGCATTGCGGTATGAGGTCTTTTAAAAAAGAGGTTTTTTATAAATTATGCTTGAAAACGCCAGGCATGGAATTTGCATCTGAAATGATAATAAAGGCAGCCAAGGCTAGATTAAGAATACTGGACATTCCTATAACGTATTATCCCAGGGAAGGGGAATCGAAACTGAGGACATTTAAAGATGGGTGGAGGCATTTGAGGTTTATGCTATTACTGAGTCCTGAATATTTATTCATATTGCCAGGGATTATCATGTTGTTGTTTGGATTAGCTTCGCTTATTGCTTTGATAGGCGGGCCTGTAGCCATTTTAAATCATAAATTTGACTTACATATGATGATCCTTTCCAGTTTTTTTACGATTTCAGGGCTGCAGGTTTTATCTTTAGGATTATTTACACAAATATATTCTCATAATCTATTCGCTAGCGACAATAAACTCATTACGTTTTTTATAAAATGTTTTACATTGGAAAAAGGAATATATTCAGGCCTGTTCTTTTTAATGGTAGGTTTTTTATTTTGCGCAAAAGTTTTATATAACTATCTGCATGCCATAACAGGAGATTCTGTTTACTACAACGCAAGATTTGCGGTATTTGGAGTTACTATGATGATAACCGGCTTACAGCTTATATTTTCTTCGTTTTATGTAAGTTTTTTAAACCTGAGAAAAGAACATGAAGATTTTAATTATATGCCATGAGTTTCCTCCTATAGGAGGAGGCGCGGCAAACGCCGCATTTTATATAGCAAGTTACCTTAGAAATAAACAGCATGAGGTAACAGTGATCACCTCAAGATTTAAACGGGTCAGCCAGGCTGAATATGATTTCAATATAGTTTATCTCCCTGTTTTGAGAAAGCATATTGACAGGACATCGCCTTTGGAATTAATTTCTTTCGCTTTGTCAGGTATTATTTATAGTTTATTTAATATCAGAAAATCTGGATATGATATATGTCTTGCCATACACGGTATACCTAGCGGATGGATTGCTTTTGTTATACGCAAGATTTTTGGAATTTCTTATATTGTTTCTCTTCGCGGAGGTGACGTGCCAGGTTTTTTGCCCCAGGAGTATGACAGGCTTCATAAAAAAGTAAAAATTCTAACCAAACTATATTGGAAAAATGCAAAATCTATTATTGCCAATAGCGAGGGTTTAAAAGAGCTGGCAGATATTACTGCGGATACGTTAGATAAAAAGGTAAAGATTATATCAAATGGCGTTGATTGCCAGGCCTTTAAACCGGATTATTCGTTAAGAGGCAATCAGTCCATCAGGATTATTTACGCTGGAAGGATTACTTTACAAAAGGGGCTGGAAGGCTTTATTGAAGCTGTAAAACAAGCTAATGGCAAGATAAAAAATAATTTTAATATAAAAATTATAGGCAATGGCTGTTTAAAGGCCTATCTTGAAAAGATATCATTTGAATTGTGCGGCAAGGGTATTATAACATTCAGCGATTGGATGGATAAAAAGAGCCTGATCATGGAATACAAAAAGGCGCATATATTTATTCTCCCGTCATTTTATGAAGGTATGTCGAATTCGCTTCTTGAAGCCATGGCATGTGGTTGCATGGTGATAGCAAGCGATATACCTGGCAATAGAGGACTTGTTAAAAAATATGAAAATGGCGTTCTTTTTAATCCAAGCGATTCATTGAATTTAGAAAAGGTACTGATAAATGTTTTAAATAGAGGGCAGGACACGATAGAAGATATGGGTAAAAAAAGCAGGATAATTGCCGAGAGATTCGATTGGGACAGAGTAACAGATTTGTATCTTGAAGAGTTCTATGCGTAAAAAATATCTGATAATTTTTGTTGTGTCAGTTTTAATAGCCTTTATTTTCATATATCTTGACAGAGATGCAAGGAAAATAAAAGCAGATGCAATTATCTATTATACCATAGCAGAAAATATTGTAAGCGGTCATGGCTTTTCTGATAAAATAAACCCTCCATATTTGCCTACAATGTCCCGCGAGCCTGCATATCCTTTATTCTTGAGCGTTCTGTTTTATTTATTTAACAAAAATATTCTGGCAGTTCAATTTGCTCAAGCCTTGATATATGCCTTAACTTGCCTGGTTATGTTAAAAGTTATTTCTATGCTGTTGAGCGAGGCCAGATCTCATCTTACTATTTCTATGATTATAGCTCTTTTTCCTGTAATCCCAAGTTATGTGCCATATATGTTTACCGAAGTTTTATTTACATTTCTTTTGGTATTATGTATTTTTTCTATAATAAAAAGCCTGAAACAGGATGGTTTGAAGTGGTATTTTATTTCAGGTATGCTAATCGGTATTGCTGCTTTATGCAGGGCCATATTAATGTTATTACCTGTATTTTTGTTGGTTTTAATCTGTGCGCATTTCTATAAAAAATATAAAAAAATTATTACCCCTGAATTATTCAAGGCGTCTGTTTTACTATTATTTGGATTTGTGCTGGTAGTAATGCCGTGGATGGCAAGAAATTATTTATTGTTTAATAAGCCATCCATTACATTAAGAGGTTTTAGCAGTATGTACACAAGGGCAGTAAAGGTGAATTTAAGCAAGGATGAGCTTAAGATGTATGCGATCTATTGTTTTTCTGAATATTTAGCCGGTAAAATATATCCACAGCATTACCTTGTTTCTAACGCAGGAGGGTATTTTTATAAACCAACGCTTCAAAAAATCAAAGAATATTCAGATAGAGGTCTTTCTCAGGAAAAGGCAGATGACATGTTTAAAAAAGATGCGCTGGAGTTGGTCCGAAACCATCCAATAAAATTTACTGCTATGGGTTTTTTTGAAATTGTAAAACTCAATTCTTTCTCTCAAGTTTTATTGTTAAATCAGAAAAGCCTGGAAGGTGCTGTTCCGAATATATATATATTGCCTGCAATAAGAGGTTTTTTAAAATTGCTCGGTTTTTTTATTGTTATTGTAGCTTTTGCAGGAATAATTTCTGTGCATAAACTCGGGCACGAATGGACGGTTCTATTCTGTGTGATTATGTATTTTAATGCGATACATTTTTTTCTTGACTCCGTCGGCAGATACGTTGTTCCGATAATTCCTTATTATATCTTATTTTGTATATTACAGTTGAGAGGCTTGGGACGCAAGGCGTTATGATGTTGAAAGAAAAAATTATAAACATTAATAAACCGATTATGTTGATGATGGGGACTGTGATAGCTCTTGCAGTAAATTTCTTACCCTCAGAAGGCGTGGTGTTTCCTTTTCTTATTTTTTGTATAGGGCTTTCTATAGGGATTTTCTTTATTAATTTAATGCCGGAACAAGACAATAAATTTTTAATGCCATTGTTTCTTCTGGCATTTTTGTCAAGGATTTTTGCGTCTGTATTTTTCTTCAACACAGTTTTTTTGCGTAACGGCACCGGGATGCTGGGCGATTCCTGGCCTTTTAGCCAGAGCGGTTATGATGTTCTTCAGATGTGGCTGGCAGGTATCAGAGACATAAAGACTATTACAGATAACATGATGAAGATAACCGCCAGCGGAAATCTGGGTAGTTATGATTTCTGGAATGCAGTAGTTTATTTTTTTACAGGCAAAAGCCCTGTGTCTGTAATATTTATTAACTGTCTGGCAGGTTCTCTGGCCTTTATATTTATATATTACATCACAAAACAGATGTGCAGTATAAAGGCCGCTAGAATGGCGGCTATTTTGACCGCTTTTTGGCCTTCAACATTTATATGGTCAATACAGAATTTAAAGGAACCTATAAGTATTTTTTTAATAGTATTTTTAATGTGGGCCATGTTAAATTTAAAGACAAGATTCAGGTTTCATTTTATATTTCTGGTGCTTATTTTAAGTTTAGCCCTTAAGGAAATGAGGCTTGTTTCATTTTTTGTATTTTATATACTGGTAGTTCCGTTCGCATTATTTTTATCGATATGCAGGTCTAAAAGGCTGGAATTTATATTTTTAGGCATCTTGATTATATTTGGCGGGGTGTTTTTATTTGAGGCAGTCAAACCTTATATAGTAAAGTTTATCCCTTTTTTTCCAACCAGAGGCAATGTTGAGTTTTTGAAATGGGTATTTACAATGAGGGCTAATAGAGCTACAGGCGGTACCGCGTTCTTAACCGATTTAGATTTATCTAATCCGTTAAGTCTTGCGCTTTTTGTGCCGGCGGCATTATTGATTGCCTGGTTAGCGCCTTTTCCATGGCAGGTAGGTAGCATGTCGCAGATAATGGCTATCCCGGAGATGTTGATATATTATATGCTCATACCATCTATATTCTCAGGTTACAGATTTATAATGAAGCATAAAGTTAACCAGGGCGGACTTCTGATAATAGTTTATATTTTCATAATGATGCTTGTCCTGGCATTTATAGAGGGCAATATCGGGACCCTATTCAGGCACAGAGCAATGGTTTTGCCTTTTTTGTTTATATTAATAGGTATAGGGCTGGAGAAAATAACATTCAAAATTACAGCGCATGACTAAGCCTATAAAAGCATTGTTTATTTCTTATAACGGCGCATTGGAGCCGTTAATGCAGTCCCAGGGCATTCCTTACTTGAAAGGATTATCCGATAAAGGCGTAAAATGTTCTTTATTAAGTTTTGAAAAAAAAAGAGAAGGCATGAATAAACTTAAAGAAGAACTACAATGCCATGGAATAAAATGGTATCACTTGAGGTATCACAAGAGGCCTTCTTTGCCGGCTACTTTATTTGATGTGCTGGCAGGTATTTTAGCGGGGTTATGCATTGCTATCTCACAAGATATTAATATCGTCCATAGCAGGGCTACTGTTCCGGCTGTAATGGGATACATAATAGCAAGGCTTTCAGGCAAAAAATTTATTTTTGATGTAAGAGGATTAATGGCAGAGGAATATGCTGACGGAGGCATGTGGAAGAGAGGCAGTCTTTTATATAGAGTTGCTTCCCGGATTGAAAAAAAGTTATTAAAGAAGGCGGATTCTTTAATCGTGATTACTGAAAATATAAAAGAATATTTAATAAATGATGATAGAAAAAAACAGAATATTACTGTGATACCTTGTTGTGTTGATATAGATAAATTTAGCAGAGAAGGCATCCTGACAGAAACGTTAAGGGAAAGATATAAGCTTTCAGGAAAATTTGTGTTTTTGTATATTGGATCTGTTGGAACATGGTATTTGCTGGAGGAGATGATAGATTTTTTTATAACTGCAAAAAGCATAATTAATAACGCGCATTTTTTAATATTGACTCATATTGATAAGGATATGGTTATGGCTGCTTGTAAAAGAAAAAAGCTGTTTTTTAATGATGTTACTGTTGATAACGCGGAGTTTTCTAACATGCCTTATTATATTAAACTGGCAGATGCGGGAATATTTTTTATAAAACCTTGTTTTTCTAAGAGGTCTTCCTGCCCGACTAAATTTGCAGAATACCTGGCTTGCGGTTTGCCGCTTGTAATAAATTCGGGAATAGGCGATACTGATAAAATAGTGAAAAATTATAAATTGGGAGTAGTTGTTGATAAATTTAATCAAGGCTTATATTTATCTAATACGCGTCAACTGCTGGAGTTAATGAAGGAGAAAGGGGCTGTTTCTAGTAGATGCAAGGAAGCGGCAGAAGATATTTTTTCTTTAGAGATAGGCGTCTCTAGCTATTTCGATGTATATAGGAGCCTGATATGCAATTAAAAGCTATGATTACCGGCGCGAATGGTATGTTGGGAGATTCGCTTTGCCCTATTTTGGAAGACAAAGGTTGCTATGTTATTGCAACGGATATTATTACGAATGCAAAAATTCTTAAACTAGATATAAAGAATTTAGATAAAGCAATGGATGTTGTTAAAAGAGAAAAACCTGAAATCATCTTTCATCTTGCTGCTGAAACAGATGTTGATAAATGCGAGATAAATGAAAAGCATGCCTATGAGACAAATGCAAAAGGCACAGAGAATATAGCTTTGTGTTGCAAGGAACTGGATATTCCTATGGTCTATGTAAGCACAGGAGCTGTTTTTGACGGAGAGAAAGAAGATGGGTATATAGAAGAAGATGTTACTGACCCTGTAAACATATATGGCAAGAGTAAGCTGGAAGGAGAGAAAATAGTAAAATCTTTGTTATCTAAATACTATATTGTAAGAGCCGGCTGGATGATAGGAGGTTATAATAAAGATAAGAAATTTGTATGGAAGATAGTGGAATTACTGAAAACCAGGAAAGAGATATCAGCAGTAACCGATAAATTTGGGACTCCTACATTTACAAAAGATCTTGCAATGGGGATATATAATATCATAGCCAGAGGCGAATACGGGCTTTATCACTCTGTAAATAATGGAATATGTACGCGGTTTGATATTGCTGAAAAGATAATAGAATATCTGGATAAAAAAGACGTTATATTAAAACCTGTTGATTCAAAAGCTTTTCCCATGCCTGCTCCCCGCCCAAAGTCAGAAGCGCTTATTAACCATAAACTGTCTTCAATGGGGATGAATAACATGAGGACCTGGCAGGAAGCTTTAAAAGAATACATAGAAGAGATTAAATGAAAATATTATTTATACAGCCTTATCCTACTGAAGGCGCAAGCGCAAGGTATAGAGTAGAACAATATGTCCCTTATTTGGAAAGGAATGGTATTCAATGTGTTATTAGGCCTTTTGTTTCAGCAAAGTTTTATAAGATTTTGTATAAAAAAGGGTTTTATCTCAAAAAAATATTATATTTTATTCAAAGCAGTATCCAGAGGTTTTCTGATATATTTCTTGCAATGAGATCGGGTTTAATATTTATACATCTCGAGGCATTCCCCTTAGGCCCTCCGTTTTTAGAGTATATTTTTGTAAAAGTATTGCATAAAAAAATTATATATGATTTGGATGATGCCATCTA
>Ga0172370_10009661_pt1 | contig 11232 bp, 5 predicted proteins | sample LakKiv5m_FD_114538 | JGI IMG/M metagenome (GOLD analysis project Ga0172370, IMG submission 114538) | Freshwater microbial communities from Kabuno Bay, South-Kivu, Congo - kab_022012_11.5m | ecosystem: Environmental > Aquatic > Freshwater > Lake | place: Democratic Republic of the Congo...
GCAAGATGCACATATCATTGTCAACTACGATTTGCCTTGGGCTATTATTCGCTTAATACAAAGGGCTGGTCGTGTTGACAGAATTGGACAAGCATCGGATAAAATATTTTGTTACTCATTTTTGCCACAAGATGGTTTGGAACGCATTATCCGTTTAAGAGGCAGATTGACACAACGTATAAGAGAAAATGCAGAAGCAGTTGGAACAGACGAAATTTTCTTTGATGGTGACCCTGTAAATATACGTGATTTGTACAACGAAAAATCAGGCATACTTGACGATGACGAAGGCGATGTTGACTTGACTTCACAAGCGTATGAAATCTGGAATCAGGCGATAAAAGCCAATCCCGAATTAAAAAAGAAAATTATTAAACTGCCTGATGTTGTTTATTCGACCAAAGAAAAACACGATGATGGTTTTGAAAATAATAGCGTAATAACTTATCACCGAAATAGTCACGGTTACGAAGTTTTATCTTGGCTAAACGAAAAAGGGGAAACTATTTCAACAAGTCAATCCCGTATTTTGAAAATAGCGGAGTGTTCATTAGATACACCTGCTATTGATAAGTTAGAAAATCATCACGATTTAGTGAAGAAAGCTGTATTACTTGCAGAGAACGAAGCAGCAAAATCAGGAGGACAGCTTGGGAGCAAATCAAGTGCAAGATATAGGGCTTATGGTATGCTTACCCGTTATTATGAGGGTGTAAAAAATACCTTGTTTGATGTGGATGCCTTAAAGAAAACAATTGATGATATTTACCATTATCCGCTTCGTGAAACAGCAAGAGAAATAATAAATCGTAGAATTAAATTGAATTGTTCTGATGATGAAATGGCTTCACTTTGTATGCAATTACGTGATGAAGGTCGGCTTTGCATTGTGGAACAAAAAAATCAAGATGGTTTCAGAACACCGCATATTCTTTGTTCAATGGGTATTAAAAAAAGTAATGTATGAGTACGATAAGTAAAAAACAATTCAAACAATATATTGAAGTTTTCGATTTTACTGGTTTGTTTAATCAATTAGGATGGTCTTACCTTGATGAGCAAACACCTGTAAAACTGAAAGAAGAAACGTATTTATTTCATTCCGTTGCTGAAAAGGGCGGTTTCAGAATTTTAGTTTTCAAACCAGCGAAAAATCAGGATTTGCCAAACTATGCAACTCGTTTGCAACTTGACAGAAAAATAGGAAAATTGTATCGTGAGCACCTGATTATTTTTTGCGATAAAGGCAATGCAACTCAGATATGGCAATTATTTGTTAAGCAGTTAGGCAAACCCTCTCGTTTGAGTGAAACACGCTGGCATAAAGGACAAGAACCCGAATTACTTTATCAGAAAACTTCAAACCTGTTTTTTACACTCGACCAGGAAGAAAATATTACGATTGCCGATGTGGTGGATGTGATAAATGAAAACTTTAGTAAGAATGTTGATCAGGTTACCAAAAAGTTTTATGAAAATTTCCGAAAAGAGCATAAAAAATTCATTGAATTTATAAAAGGGATTTCAGTCGTAACCGACCGTGAATGGTATGCATCATTAATGCTCAACCGCTTAATGTTTTGCTACTTCATTCAGAAGAAAGGATTTCTCGACAATAAACTCGATTATTTAAAAGAAAAACTTACTTATTGCCAGCAAAAAAAAGGCAAGGATAAATTCTATGTGAGTTTTTATAAGAACTTTTTGTTGGCATTGTTTCATCAAGGTTTAGGTTCACCAGATCAATCCGAAGAACTGAAAAAAGAAATCGGGAAAATTCCTTATCTGAATGGTGGTTTATTTGATGTACACGAACTTGAAAAACAATACGAGAATATTGATATTAGCGACAAAGCATTTGAAAATATTTTTTATTTCTTCGACCAATACAACTGGCATTTGGATACACGTATTACAGCATCGGGTAAAGACATTAACCCCGATGTGATAGGATTTATTTTTGAGAAATATATTAACGACCGTGCCCAAATGGGTGCATATTACACCAAAGAAGATATTACCGACTACATTAGTAAAAACTGCATTATTCCTTTCTTGTTTGATGAAACGGAACGCAAATATGCAAAAGTATTAAAGCCAGAAGCTGAAATAATGCAAATTCTAAAAGAATCAGGCGATACTTACATTTACGATGCTGTGAAAAAAGGTGTTGATATTCCATTGCCCGAAGAAATAGAAATTGGCATTGATACAAGTAAACCAAACTTGATTGAAAGACGAAAAGAATGGAATAAAACCGCTACAAATGAATATGCCTTGCCTACTGAAATATGGCGTGAAGTAGTTGACCGCAGAAAACGCTACAAAGAAATTAGAGAGAAAATTGATAGAGGCGAGATTAAACACATCAACGATTTTATTACTTACAATCTAAATATTCGACAGTTTACACAAGATATTATTGATAGCCACAGCGACCCCGATTTTGTCCGACATTTTTACGAAGCATTAAGCAATATTACAATCATTGACCCAACCTGTGGTTCAGGTGCTTTCCTTTTTGCAGCAATGAATATACTTGAACCACTTTATGAAAGCTGCATACAACGAATGGAAAACTTTGTGGAAGAAGCCCCTAAAGGGAAATATGCAAAATTCGAGGAAATTCTGAAATATGTTAAAGCCCCCGAACATCCCAACCTGAAATACTTTGTTTTCAAAAACATCATTCTTCGCAATTTATATGGCGTGGACATAATGAAAGAAGCTGTTGAAATTGCCAAACTTCGTTTATTTCTAAAACTTGTTGCAACGGTTGAAGCTGATTATAAGAAGCCTAATCATGGACTTGAGCCTTTGCCTGATATTGATTTTAATATTCGTTCGGGAAATACATTGATTGGCTACGCCACAAAGAAAGAAATTGACGACTTGCAGGGAATGTTTGTAACCCCCAAAATGAAAGAACAGATACTGGAAGAATGCGACCTTGTATCAAGAGCATTTCAACGGTTCAAAGAAATTCAGCTAAAAGGTTACGAAAACAAAAAGGAGTTTACAAAAGCTAAAACCGAATTGAATAATCGGTTAGATAAACTTGCTGGAAATCTAAACAAAATTCTGTTTAAGCAGCATTACGAAAGTATGGATTATGAGAAATGGTTGGTAACCCATCAACCTTTCCATTGGTTTGCTGAGTTTTATGAAATTATTAATGACAGAAATGGTTTTGATGTGATAATTGGAAATCCACCTTATGTTGAATATTCTAAAGTAAGAGATACTTATCGAATAACTGATTACAAAACAGAAAAGTGTGGCAATCTATATGCCTTTGTATTTGAACGTTGTTTTAAGATTTCGAAAAATGCTACGGGCTTAATAATTCAACTTTCTGCTATATCTACAGAAACTATGAAACCTCTACAGGAATTTTTAAAGAATAACTCGCAAATTATTTATTCAAGTTGTTTTCCTGAAAGACCAAAGCAATTATTCGATGGTGCGTGTATCGCTCTCACGATACAAATATGCTTTAAGTTAGGTAATGAAAAATTAATCAATTCAGGTGGCATTAATAGAACAGCTGAACAGGCAAGAGAATATCTTTTTCGAAATATGATATACACAAAAATTGAAAATGAATTTATACCTAAGCAACATTTATTTCCAAAATTTAAAAGAAATATTGAAAAAAGCATTTTCAACAAAATCATTAAAGAAAAACAATTATTGAATTATATAACTAATAACAAGGGGTCAAATAATTCCATATATTATAGAACAGCTGGTGGCAGATATTGGAAAATCTTTCTTAATCGTAATTTTAAAAATGAATCTACTTCAAATAAATCAAAAACATTTGATAAACAATTTGATAAGAACACTATAGTTGCTGTATTAAATTCTAATTTATTTTGGTGGTATTTTGCAAACTTTTTTGATTTATATAACCTAAAAGATTATATGATATTCTCTTTCCCTTTTTCTTTTAAGAATGATTCAGTTGATATTGGTAAACTCGGAGTTAAGTTAATGAAGTCATTTGAACGTAATGTTGAAACAAAGGAACAATATATTCAATCAAAATCACAAACAACATATTTTGAAACATTTAATCCTGCTTTATCAAAGGAAATAATTGATGAAATCGATATTGTATTAGCAAAGCATTACGGTTTTACATATGAGGAACTTGATTTTCTAATTAATTACGATACGAAATATAGATTAGGAAATGGATCAGATAATGGGGAGGATGAATAATGATTATGGACAGTATTGGCAATGTAGATATTTTAAAATGTTCGAAAACTGCATTTTTGTGCAGCCGATCAATACCTGCATCTGCTGTATTAAAATGCTATGATTGGGCAATAGAGCAAAGAGAAAATGGAAATTGTGTAATTAGCGGTTTTCATAGCCAGTTAGAAAAAGATGTATTTCATTATTTGCTGAAAGGAAATCAGCCAATCATCATTGCATTAGCCAGAGGACTAAAAGAAAAGACTGAACCTGATCTTATAAAACCAATGGAAGAAGGAAGGGTTTTAATCATCAGCCCTTTTGACAAGACCGTAAAACGAGTAACCGAACAAACAGCCGAAATAAGAAACAAAATGATGATTGAACTTGCCGACAACATTACAGTTGGATATGCAAGTGAAGGAGGAAAACTTGAAACATTATTAAAAACAACAGAAAAAGAAATTATAAGATTAGTATGAGCCATCGCAGCAGCCACACACATTGCCAAGCCCCACAAGCCCAAGCGCAAACCAAAGCTTGCCAAAGAGTGTGTCTGCCCCAACCCAGAGAGAATTTCAAAATTTTTCTCCTACGCTTTAAAGAAAAAATTAAAACCCGCCAACACACGGGCGACACAGACAGAAAAGAAAATGAAACGAATGATAAGTTTAATATGAAAGTGCAATTTGACTCTGGCACACAGACAGACAAGAACCGCCAGTGCATAACAGGCGGTATATTTTATTGCCGAGATAGTGCGGGTTTCAGCGTTTCCGCATCGAATAAACTTTTGTGTAACTTGACAGGGCAGTGCTTCGAAATCGGCAACAAAAACATACCGCCAAACCGTTATCATCAATTGCGAAAAATAAAAAATTAAAACTTTTGGAGGGTCAAATGTTTAGAAATATAACTATAGGAGAACAAATTGAAATAGAATACGAGACAAAAAACGACTCTACAAAATTGTCTGGAATTCTATTAGAGGATAAGGAAGATAATATAATTATTGAAAGTATTGATGGTGAGGTTTGTTTAAGAAAAAAAAATATAGTTGTGGTTAAAAAACTCAAAAAGTCTGACAATTCTACAAGAATTAGTAATCAAAAAATTGAAACAAAGTCATTTGATGAAAATGCAGTGGCACTTAAATTAGAAAAAGATAAATATTATGAACTTCTAATAAAATCAAGTGTAAATTATAATTTTGAGTTTTTACAAGCTATTAATTCGGAAGACAAATTAAAAATGATTAAAAAAGATATAGCAAAATTATATCCGAAAATCCTGAATACAATAGAAAAGTTTATGTATGCAAAAAAAATAAATGAAATAGAATCAAAATTTGGCAGGATAAATGTTATAGTAAAAGAATTGTATGAATTTTATGAAAAACAAACAAATGCAGATTTAGTAATTGATATTATTTCAAGTATTTTAATTTATACAGAATTTACATTTGAGGAATTAATAAAAACAGTTCCTAGAAAACCAATAATATATATTGCAAATGCTATTGTTTTGACTGAAAAAGCAGAGTTAGCAAAAGCTTTTCATAATTTAGAAAACTATTTTTCTAAAGAAAGACTAATAAAAGAAAATATTAACCTATGGCACTATTTTGTATTACAAACAATTACAATAAAACAATTTGGTGCATATTTTTTTCAAGTGAGTTTTTTTGATGAAATAGATACGGAAATTAAGAATGAGATTATAAATGCTGTAAAGTTTATATGTAATTCATTGAATATAAATATTGAAAAAATAAATATATGCTCTAAACAAGATGTTAATAATCTTCTTAATATTATAAAGGAAATACATGGAAGTCAAATAATTAAAAAAAACTATGAAAAGATAATTCCGTTATTTGATAGTAAGATTTTTGAGCAAAAAATGTATGGAATGATAGAAAAATCTGAATATATACAAGCGGAAGAATTTCTAAATGAAAATTTGAAAGAACATAAAAATGAGTCTTTGGAAAACTGGACAAAAAAAATGGAAGTAATTAGAAATAATAAAGAAAAGTATTCTAATTTACCGAAAGATAATTCTCATTTTTCAATAGCTAAACGTTTAGAAATGATATGTGAGGATTACTCTAAAGCTGAATATCACTACAAGATTTCAATTGAAATGAAGGAGCCAAAATTCAAAAGTGCGATAAAGGAGTATATAAATATAGTTGCAAAATTTGATGTTGAAAAGGCAATAGAAATTTCTAATAACTATAAAGGTCTATTTGGTTATGGAAGTAAAGTATTTGGACAGATGGAAAAGGAAAGAATTTCTTATTCCTTTTTTCTGTTAGGTATTTATGGAAGAAGTGTTAACAAATCAAGAATTATATCAATGATAAACGAAATATTGTCATTTGTAGAAAAAGATAAATTGAAGAATGAATACAAAGAAAATATTAAAGAGTTATATTACAAGAGAGGTAATTTATATTTAGAGTTAGAAAAAAATGTAGAAAAAGCAATCGAAAGTTTTGAAAGTGCCAAAAAATATGGTGCAAGTGAGATAGCATGTAATAGAAATATAGCTTTATGTTTCATGGTTAAAGGAAACTTAGAAAAGGCAGAAGAAATACTTAACAAAAATATGCATGAACTAGGAGACTCGCTATCTATAAATATTTTAAATCGAATAAATGATATTAGAAATAATGAATCAAAACTTGAGAACAATTTTGACTTAATAGAAGACCTTCTAAAAGAAAAAATTGATAATAAAAAAAGAATAATAAGTATTTACAATGATTATTATATATTAAAATGTCAATTTGAAGGATTGCCTGTTGAGAAAAAAAACAACAAAGAATTTGAAGAAAATGACATAGTGAGTTTGAAAAATTCTATTAGCAAAGGGAAACCTAAAGAACGCTCAGAATATTTGAGAACAGCTGCTTTAATTAGAGAAGAATTAGATGGATTTCAAAGCAATAGTTACTTTGAAATTTTAAGTGATAGTATTAGCATTTTAGGTAACTATTACTATTTGTGTGGGAAAAGGGATTCTGCAAAAACTTGTTACTTATTATCACTATTAAATAATGGGAATAACAAACCAGCTTTATTATGCTACTTGTATGCTTTAAATGGAAAAGACAATAAAATTCAGGATTTGATAAACAAAGATTATGAAGAGACAAAAACATTCTATAAAAGTAAATTTTTAATAGAAACTGAAGAATATATTATTAAATTCATGGAGTCTGATAACGAAATAGAAGAATTTGTATTATTAGTTAATTTTAGTATAGAAGCTTTTAAAATATTTAAAAATGTATTTGATAAAAATGAAAAAGTAAGAAAAAAAATATTTAATAAATTGTGTGATAAAATTGAAACGAATAACAATGACATTTCTTTTGTCTATGAAAAAATAGATTATTACATTAGTGAAAATCTAAAAAATATTGAAAATAACATTGATATATTAAAAACCAAAAACATATATCAGGAAAGTTCTGAAAGATTTCAAAAAATTAAAGACAATATAATTATTTTTGATAAAGATAAAAATTTTATAGGTGTTTTAGCAGAAATTTATGAGAAATCAAAGGAAATAATAGAGTTTTCAGATTATGAAAATAGATTTAATACCATTTTAATCCTGAAAAGTAAATTAACTCAATTGAATTTTGAAGTTGAAGAAACTCCAACTATTTTCAGCATTGTTTTTTTGAAAGGATTAATAGCAAGTTTGATTAAACAGGTAGAGGAAGAAGAAGATAAAATAGAAGAAAATTTCAAACCGAAAGTAGATATAGAGATTCCGATAACTGATTTTTCAAATAAAATCGGAGACAAAATAAACATAGCTGTCACTTTAAGAAATAAAGAGAATTGTGCAAGTACTAAAAACGTTATAGTGGTTATTTGTGATATAAAAGAAAAAAAACTTTCAACAGAAGTAAATTTTGGAGTTATTAAAGGTGGAAAAACAGCAGCAAAAGAAATAAATATTACAGCTAAAGAAGAGAGTTTCTCCATAAAAGTTAAAGTTAGATTTGAAGTTAATAATACAGAAAAAATAGAAGAAATCGAAAAGCAATTTCAGATTAGTCTAAAAAATGAAGAAGTATTTGAAAAAATAAAAAATCCATACAAAGCTGGGGAACCAGTAACGGATAGTCAAATGTTTTTTGGAAGAGGAAACTTGTTGAATGAACTGGAAGAAACGTTAATCAATTCTACTAACAATTGTATAGTTTTATACGGACAAAAAAGAACAGGGAAGTCTTCTGTTTTTTATCATTTGAAAAACCGTTTAAAAGAAAATTTTATTATAATTAATTTTTCTATAGGTAGCGGAGTTAATAGCATAAATTCTTTCTACAAGACTATTCAAAATAAAATAATAGAATATGTTGAAGAAAAGATATTGGATAAAGAGATGCTGGAATATGTTGAAAAAACTAAAGTAGAAGATATGACGGATTTTATAAGGTTTTTGAGAAAAAGTAGTAAACTTATAAATATTAACAAATCTAAAAAATTAGAATACTTGTTAATGATAGATGAATTTACTTATTTGTATAGATATATAAAGGAGAATATAATTGAAAAAAGCTTTATGGATTCATGGAAAGCTATGTTAGAAGAAAATTTATTTAAAGTTGCTTTAATAGGACAAGACACGATGCCTAACTTTATAAAAGCTTTTCCAAATCAATTTGGAATAGCAAAGGAAAAAAGGATTTCCTATTTAGATAAAAAATCTTGTGAAGATTTAATTTTAAATCCAATAAGAACAAAAGGTAATAAATCAATATATTTAGAGGAAAGTTATCAGATTATTTATGAGTTAACTTCAGGACAACCTTATTATACTCAAATGCTTTGTGAAAAAATAGTGAATTTTATCAATGAAGAACAAAAAATATATATTACTATTGCTACCATAGAGTATGTTAAAGAAGAGTTATTGAAGGAAATCGGAATAGACAAATTTGACAATTTAATTGATAGTGGAGATGGTTCAGAAGAAAACAAAAAATTAGTATTAAAGTTGTTATATTCAATAGCAAGAAACGGAAAATATGGCGATTGGACACATATTTCAGATGTTGTAAACATAGAGAACAAAAACATATTTTTAGAAACATTAAAAAATAGGGATGTTATAGAAATAAATGGAGAAAAGTGTAGAATTGTTGTAAAATTGTTTACTGAATGGCTGAATAGAAATTATATTGAGGAGGTGTAGAAAGTGAAAAATATATATTCTAACTATGGAAATATTATAGATACTGATAGATATATAAAAAGAGAAATTGAAAAAGAAGTTGAGAATAGAATAATAGATAAGGATAATTATGGTTCTTTATCAATAGTTGGATTGCAGAGAATTGGGAAAAGTAGTATTGTATATAATATGTTTTTAAAAAACAAAGAAAAATATATAGAACAAAAAACAATAATTACTTTTTGCAAAATGTCGCTCTATAACAATAGTGAGGTTTTTTTCAAAGATATAATACAGAAAACTTTTGAAGAATTAGAGGATAGAAATTTTGTGAATGAAATAATAGAAAGACGATATAAAAGAAGTGTAGATTCTAATTTAAAGACCGAGGGAGCAAGTTCTTTTTTAGGTTTTTTTAAAGCAATAAAAGCAAATGATATAAAAGTCATTTTGATTATAGATGAATTTGATCATGCTAAAAAAATATTTTTGGATTTTGCTGAAGCATTTCAAGTATTAAGAGATTTGTCATATCAGCCCGAAACAAAAGTTGCAATAATATTGATATCAAGAAGACTCATTGAAGAAATAGAAATAGATACACACGGCATTTCTACTTTTTCGGGAATACTCTCCCAACTTTATCTGAAACCATATTCAAAAAAAGAATTAGAAGAATATTTTAGTGTATTTTTTAAAACTAATGAAATTGAATACAACGGAAAAATTATTGAAGAATTTGAAAATATTAGTGGAAATATGCCTTTACTGTTAGATGTATTATCATATAATTATATAAATTTAAAACATGAAAAATCAATCCAAGAAATCTATAAATTAAACATTTCAGAAATATTGGACAATTTAAATAAAACAATAAATTTGTTAGATGAGCAAAATTTATTAAAGAAACTCATGCAATTTGTTTTTGGACCAATTTATGATGCAACAAAAGAAGATTTTTATAAATTAGAAAACTACGGAATTCTATCGAATCATAATGGCGAAATTATAATATTTTCTAATACATTTTTAGAGTTGCTAAATTATAAACAAGATAGTGTAGATTTTTATCCTCTTTGGAATAAGACGGAGAAAAGATTAAGAGATATTTGTAAAGATGTCTTTGAAAAAAAATATGAAAATTGGGAAAAAAGCATTGTTATTAAATATAAGGAAATAAGCAATGGAAATGATAAAAAGTTAAATAGCTACAGATTTACTATTTTTGGGTACATAAATCAAGCTTATGAAATAATAAACAAAATGAAGAAATTTGATTCCTATATTAAAAACACGAAGGCAACTTTTATAGATGGGCTGACCACAGGTGGTTTATTTGAATTAATTTATGAAGAATGGGATTTGTTTCAAGACGTGTTTAAAGAAAATAGAGAAAGTTGGAGTGAAAAGACAAAACATATTACAAACGCAAGAAATCCTTATCAACATAATAACGACCATTTGCTAACTGAACGGTTTAAAAATACAACAAAATTATATTTAGAATTTATAAATGAAAAAATCAACGAATTTAAAAAAAGCAACTGATGATAACACACGATATACAATATGCCTTCACCTAAGCCCTTACGGGACGTGATTTGCTTCGCCTGTTCGTTCCTCACGCAAGTAAGACACATTGATTTGTAAGGCTCAGACTGCATCACTCTACAGGTTCAGGCACATCGCATATCGCGGGAACGTTATCGGTCATTGTAAAAGACGACTCGGAAAAATGAAACAAATAAAACAGACGACTTAAAATGGAAATAATAAGTTTAATAATCGGACTTTTAATTGGTGGTGTAATTGCTTATATCA
>Ga0172370_10009663_pt1 | contig 11232 bp, 9 predicted proteins | sample LakKiv5m_FD_114538 | JGI IMG/M metagenome (GOLD analysis project Ga0172370, IMG submission 114538) | Freshwater microbial communities from Kabuno Bay, South-Kivu, Congo - kab_022012_11.5m | ecosystem: Environmental > Aquatic > Freshwater > Lake | place: Democratic Republic of the Congo...
AGATGCCGCGCACGTTGTCGGGCGAGCCCTCCCACACGGGATAGCGCGAGTACTTCTCCGATGTCGCGATCGACAGGACCGCGTCGAGCTTCGCGTCGATCGGCAGGCCCACGATTGCCGTGCGGGGCACCATGATCGCGCGCGCCGGCGTGTCGCTGAGCTCGAACACACCCGACAGCATCTCCTGCTTGTCCGGCTCGAGCGAACCTTCCTTCGTGCCGATGCGCACGAGATCTTCGATGTGCTCCTCCGTCACGATCGGGCCCTCGCGCGTGAGCGTCCCGCCGAGCAGGCGCACCAGGACCCCGGCGAACCAGGTCAGGACGCGCGTAAGCCACCACGTCGCGAGGTGGAAGGCGTAGATCAACCGGAAGACGGGCAGGAACCACTCCGGCCGGTTCTTGGCGAGCGTCTTGGGCGCGATCTCGCCGACGACCAGGATCAGCATCGTCAGCACGCCGATAGCGACCGCGGTGGCGCCCTCGTTCGTGAGGCGCAGCATGATCTCCGTCGTGAGCGACGACGCCAAGATGTTCACGATCGTGTTGCCGACGAGCAGCGCCGTCAGCACGCGCGACGGTTCGTTCATCCACAGCTGCAGGAAGCCGGTCGGACCGCGCCGGTGCTCTAGCAGTCGCTGCACGCGGTGTTCGCCCAGGCTCGTGATGGCCGTCTCGGAGCCGGAGAAGCAGAACGACAACACGAGGCACGCAAGGACCGCCAGACCTTCGATCCAGGCGTCCTGAGCGGAGGTGTGATCCAATTCGGACGTTCCGTCTGCGCCGCGTCTGTGCGTCGAAGCTCAACGGTTAGCACGACATCGGGACGCTGACAACGACGACCTTGACACAGCCTGGACGAGTTGGTCTTCTGGAGACGCCATGTGGCCGCGATCCGTGGCCTGTCCCTGCGAGGTCCTCCATGCTCCCGCGTTCGTCCAAGCTGCTCCTGCCCACCTGCCTAGTCGCGGGCGCCGCGATCCTCGGCTGCCTCACGTCGACCGGCGCCGACGCGCCGCAAGAGTGCACGAAGTCAGCCTCCATCAAGCACCAGACGGCCGCGCTGCACGGCGTGCCTTGCACGAAGGACGACGAGTGCATGTACGGCTACTGTAAAAAGGGCTCCATGCAGGCCGGCTTCGACACCACGAAGGGCGTGTGCACGAAGGACTGCTCGTGCGGACCGGGCTCCGCGTGCAACGTCGACGACGGCAAGGACGGGACCGGCAAGGCGAGCTACCTCTGCATCAAGAGCACCAGCTACAGCCCGCCGCAGAGCGAATGCGCGCAGTTCTGCAAGTCGAACACGGACTGCGCGAACATCCCAGGGCCCTCGTGCCTCGGCTCGTCTGACCACGTCACGACGGGCGCCGGCTACAAGATCTGCGGGTTCTCGTTGAACTAGGACGCCGGCTACTCCTCGCCGCCGCCCCCACCTTCCGCGGGCTCGGCCGGCTCCTCGGAACGCGTGTTGCCGCGGATGAAGCCACGTCGTTTCAGGCGTCGCGACGGCCGGCGATCGTCGTCCTCCTCGGACGGCGGTTGCACCTCGGCCGGCGGGGGCTGCTTCGCACTTGCCCCACCTTCGCCGCCCCCGTCGTCGGTCGCAGGCCGTTCACGTGAGGCCGGCGGTGCGGGCGCGGGTTCGCGCGGCGCAGGAGGCTCCGGTTGCTTTTCCTCGCGTTTGGGCTCCGGCGGCTTCTCGGGCGGCGGTGGCGGCGGCGGTTCGGGCTTCGGCGGCTCGACGGTCTTGAAGCTGCCCGGCGATGGCGCGGGTGGCAGCTGCGCCTCGACCTTCGCGCCGGGCTTGTCTTCCCCGCCCTTCGCCTCCGGCTTTTCGCCTTCCTTCCCCTTGTCGCCTTCCTTCGCGCCCTTGCGCACACCGACGCGCACCTGCGGGATCGAAGGCCGGCAGTCGGGCTTCGAGAGCGGCCCGGCGCACGTCATGCCCACGAAGCCGTTGCGCTCGAAGGGCTTGAGCTTGTCGCCCATCAGGTTCATGGCGCTCTTCCACGCGAGCTTGTCGCCATCCGGCTTCTTCCCGGGCGGCAGATCCTGGAACGCGAACGCGAAGTGCAGCTGCAGCAGCGCGTTCTTCATGCCGCCCTCACCCGCCGGGACGAGCACGTGGCTACGCTCCTCGGTCGTGAACTCGATGTCGTCGCCGGAGGTGTCGAAGGTCTCGATGTGCAGCGCGGTCGCGTCGTCGGGGCCACGCTGGCCCTGCAGCAGCGGGATGTCCTTCTTCTTCGCGACGCGAACCTTGATCGTGAGCGTGCCCATGCGCAGATCGGTCATCTGGAAGGGTTGTCCGTTCGCGTTGAACACCGGACCGCGCAGCGTCGCCCCCTCGATCGTGAGCTGCGCCTCGCCTTCCGCGCCCTGGAAGCCGCCCTCGGTGGCGAACTTGATCCGTCCCGACACGTAGCCATCGAGGCTCGCGTTCAGCTTGTCCTGGAACTTCAGCGCGCGCTCGAGCAACCCATTGCCCTTGAGCGGCAGGTTTTTGATCTCCGGCACGTCGATCTCGAGCCTCGACTTCGAGCGCAGGACATGCGCGCCGCGCACCTCACCGGCGCCGATGTCCGCGTCGATCTTCGCGTCGATCGTCTTGGCAAAGAGCGCGCGCAGGAGCGCGAGGTGCACCTCGATCCGATCGATGTGGATGGCCTTTGCACGGGCGGGATCGTCCTTCGCGTCTCTTACCGTCTCTTTGGGTGCCGTGTCTTTGGGCGCGGCGCCGGGCGGCGGCTCGTCGGCCGGTCCACCGGGCTTGGGCGGGCCCTTGCGATCGCTCTCGGGCGCTGCACCTCCGGGCTCGACTGACAGCCCGCTCTTTGCGGCCTTGCCGTCGGGGACTACGAGGTCGACGTTCTCGAGCACCACGCCGCCCACGCCGGCGAGCTGCATCGACCCGATGCGCAGCTCGTAACCTTGCGTGCGTGCCTGTCGCTCGACGAAGCCACGCAGGCGTTCGGTGGGGAAGGTGAAGTAGAGGAAGAACACCAGCGCGATGACGAAGAACCCGACGTAGCCGGACGCGATGGCGACCTTCTTGATGCGCTCGGACTCGAGCAACCAGTCCTTGACGCTCGTGCTTCGGGTCGTAGCACCGCTCATGGTTCGGCTCACGGCTCACCTGAGGCGGTCTCTCCGCGTGCGTAGCGGAACTGCGCGACGGTCACGGTCGCACGCACCTGCGCAAACGTTGTCGACTCGCGCCGGATGTCGAGCGACACGCCGAAGAGCGGCTCCGTGCTCGACTCGATCTTCTCCAGGAACTCGTAGACGGCCTTGTCCGGCACCTTGTCGAGCTCCACCTCGAGCGTGGCCTCGTAGACGTCCTTGCCCGACAGCCCCTTGACTTTCGCCTTCTTCGCACCCGAGGCCTTGCGCGCGGCGTTCTCCGCCAGCGTCTCGACCTCGTTGCCGAATTTCATGTGGTCCGAGAGCTTGTCCTGCCGCATCAGGAGGCCCGACTCATCGGGCATCTCGAACATGACCTTCTTGCCGATCGCGAGCAGCGTGGCCTGCAACGAGTCCTTCGTTGCGCGCTGGAACTGTTTGTCCGCCTCCTCCGCCTCCTTCTTCCTCTTGAGGTAGGTCGGCGCCTCGCGCTGCACCTGCATGAGCTTGTCACGCCCCTCGGAGATCTCGTCTTCGACGGCCTTGGTCTTCTTTCGCACGAGCAGCGCGCCCACGACCACCACCAGCAGGAACACCAGGGTCGCGAGCAGCATGACGAGCCTGCGCTCGCGCTCGCTCATGCGCTCGAAGGCCTCCATCATGCGTCCGGTGCGCGAGGCCATCAGTTGCTCCTCCCGTCCTTGACGTCCTTGGCGTCGGAGGTCTCCTTGCCGCCCTCCTTCGCCTCGTCCTTCGCGCCCTTGCCTGCCTTCGACTTCTTCTTCGAGCACTCGATCTGGAACTGCACCGTGAACGCGTACCAGTCGCGATGCCGCTCTTGCGTGATGCGATCGCTCTTCGGCTTGACCTGCTTGAAGCACGGGTGCTTCTCGAGCGCGGACTGGAACGCGAGCAGCGCGTCCTGCGTGTTCGCGTCCCCACGCAAGGTCGCGCCCTTGCGATCGACCTGGGCGGCCGAGAGCTCGATGAAGTGCTTCTCGGCCTCGGGCGGCTTCGCGTCCCCTTTGACGTCGGCCTTCGCGTCCGCGGTCTTGGCGTCGGTAACCGCCTCCGCGCCTGGTGGCGGCGTCCGGCTCGATCGCAGCGCGTCCAACGCGACGGGCACGGCGGGCGCCGACGCGCGCTCCGGAAGCGGCGCGATCCCGCGTCCGGGCACGCCCTGGAGCGCGGCGCCCGGATTGCGCAGACCCTGCGAGAACGCCGGATCCCGCGAGACGTCCGGCGCGGCGCGGCCTGGCTGCGGCGGGCGCTCGTCGGCAGGCCCCGGCGGTCCCGGCGCGGCGGTCGGGGTCGTCGTGTCGCCCTTGCCACCGGCCTGGGCGAGCTCGTCGACCGTGTGGCCGCTCACCTCCGCCTGGATCCGCGTGACGTCGAAGAACGCGCGGAACGAGGTCAGCTCCGGCAGGAAGCCCGTGTGGTCCAGCTCCTGCACGCCCGCCATCTCGCGCAGCACGACGTCGTAGTCGTCCTTCTCCGCGCCGAGCAGGTTCTTCGAGACCGCGCGAAGCGTCTCTACCTGCGCGTTGCGCTCGCTCACGAGGCCGCGATAGACGAGCGCCGATCGAATCCCCGCGAGGGTGAGCAGCACCACCGCGAAGAGCGCTATGCGCGGCAGGCGCTGTCGCACGACCGTCATGTCGCCTTCGTAGGCGAGCGCGCCCTGGCGGAAGTCGACCACATCCGGCACGCGCAACGCGGCGGAGAGCGCGAGGCCCGCGGCGAGAGAGGCCTCGTCGGACCGCTCGCCGAGCGCGGTCGATGTCGTCCCTTCGATCGAGCCGAGCTTCACGAGCGAGCAGGGCAGCACGAAACCGCGCTCGACGTGATCGACGAGGCCGCGGATGCGCGCGCCGCCGCCGCACAGGAACAGGCACGCGGGATCGACGCGCTCGCTCGATCGGAGCGCGATGAGCGAGGCCCTCACGTCCCGCAGCCACGGCTCGACCGCGATGCGCGTGGCCTCGTCGAGGCGCGTCTCGTCGCTCGAGTCGCCGCGCTCGCCCTCCGGCAGGAGGAGCGCGTGCGTGCGGAGCAGCGCCTCCGCCTCATTCGGATCGGTGTCGAACTGCCTGGCGAACTCGCGCGCGATCGAGGCCGTGCCGCGCGCGATCTGTCGCACCCAGATTGGGCGACCGCTCTGCACCGCCGTGACGGTTGTTCGCCGCCGGCCGAGATCCACGAACACGACCGGCGCTTCCCCTACGTTCGACGACGCGTCGCGCAGCCGCGCCCAAAGCGCGCCATAGCCGAGCGGCGCGAAGCCGAGCGAGCGCGCCTCGATGCCCGCGCGCTTGAGCAGATCGACCCGCTCCGATACGGCGGACTTCGGCGCGGCGACCGCGAGGACACGCGCCTTGCCCGCCTCTGTCTTCGTGATCACGTGATCGAAGACGAGGCCGTCCAGATCGACCGGGAGGTGGTTCTCCAGCTCGAAGCCCACGACCTCCGCGATGCGTTTGGGATCGTCGAAAGGAAACGACAGCATACGCGCGTGTACGCGATCGCCCGGCAGCGCCACGACGACCGCGTCCTCCGCGCGGTGGATGCGCTTGAGCAAAGCCACGAGCGCGCGCTCCGTCGCCGGGCCGTCGCCCTCCTCGCCTGGCAGCGGGGCGAGCGGCTCCTCGTCGTAGCCGACGAGCGCCGACGTACGCAGGGTGCGCTCCGCCACGACGGCCTTGACGGCCGACGCGCCGAGATCGAGTCCGAGGATCCTCACCGCCATGAATTCGCCCGCGCCTCCGGTGTTTCAGCGTCGCGATGACGCTCAGTCTTCCCGCCAGTATACGAATCGCTGCGCCTGTGTGTCGAGGATCGCTGTGACCTTCTTCTCGACGTTTCCGACCTGGCCCTTCGACACGATTCGAACGATCTTCCCCTTGGTTCCAACGTCCGCGAGCATGCGTCCCGGATCGATCTGGAGCACCTGCACGTAGTCGGGCGGCAGCACCATCCCGAGGCGGTTGAAGAACTGCACGAAGCTCTGCTCGCTCGCGAAGGCGGGTGAGAAGATGAGCTTCTTGAGCGTCCGGCAGACCTCGATGTAGCGCCCCGCGACGTCGACGGGCACGAACGGATTCTCGCCGTAGCCGCGTGCGCACGCGATCGGCTCCATCGCGCGATTCGCGAGGTTCTTGCAGATGAGCGCCTTGATGACCTCGATGGGCGCCGTGTTCACGTTGAGCTTCTCGGTCGCATAGACGGTCAGCTGATCCCGCAGCTTGCACCACAGCTTGTCGTCCATCCCCTCGACGAGGCGCACCTCTTCGGTCGTGTCGAAGTGCGCATCCTTGACCTTGTATCGGAACTTGCCGCTCGACTCGGCGCCGCTGCCCTCGGTGAGCTTGCCCGTCTTGAGATCCAGATCCGTCCGATGCGTGTCCTTGTCCGCCCAGTCCACCACGTTGAGCGCCACCTGCACCATCGCCTTGTCCAACTCGCCGACGCGCGTGACGCCCTCGTGTCGTTCCAGCACCTTGTAGAGCTTGTCGAAGACGGCCTGCTTCTCGTCGAGGGATCCGACGAGGTTCAGGTTGATGCGCCCGTCCTCGTCCGCCGACGTGCAGCCGCACTCGCCGTCGCTGAGCATGATGCCCTTCTGGCTGCGCAGGTCGATGAGCTCCATGCCCATCAGGTTCAGCGTGCCCTTGCAGAAGGCGTTGACGAACTCGCACGCATAGCCGGCGATCGACACGTTCGGCATCGCGCCGCCGCCGCCGCCCGGGATGAACGCCTTGTACTTGTTGATGAGCTCCTGGATGAGATCGGTCGATCCGATGACGAGCGTCGCGAGTTCGACCCCGGCGCGGGCGTGGAAGTAGGCCTTGACCTCGCGCTCGACGTTGGCGCTCGTGCGGATCGCGACCTGGGACTCGTAGGAGAACTCGAGCGAGAAGATCGTCAGGATCGTGATCGAGGTCAGCGCGAGGACCAGCGCCACGCCGCGAGGCCTGCGACCCGACGGCGGCACATCGCCGCGGGCGCTCGCCGTGGCGACAGAGGCGGCCGCGCGCGCGCGCCCGAGGAGACTCGTGTCGTCGAGGTTCATCGCGCCTTCACCCCGCCGGTCGTGCCCGGCATCCCAGCCGCGGCGCCCGGCAGGAGACCGGGCGAGGCGCCGAAGGGAGAGTAGGGGTTCATCGCGCCCGCGATGCCGGCCGGGACGAGCTTCGCGTTGAACTGCAGCGGCTCCTGCAGGCGTATGCGGGCCTGCGTTTCGAACTCGATGTCCTGCTCCTCGCCCGCGAGGACCAGGAGGATCTTCACGCGCGCGGGCAGCCACTGGTCGTCGGGACCGTGGTTGTTCTGCGCCGCCGCGCCCTGCGTCGCGGCCGCCACGGCGGCGTTTCCGAGCGCCGCGTTCCCCGTCGCCGCGGCGATCGACGTGGCAGTGGCGGACTTCTTCTTCTCCTCTTCGAGCGCGTTGTCGATCTCCACCTTCCAGTCGTTGACCCACGCCTCCTTGTCGATGTCGTAGTACGCGAACACCACCTTGCGCACGCCATCGGCGAGCACCTCACGGCGTCCATCTCGCTCGGGCCGATCGTCGATCACGACCTTCTCCCGGCGCACCAGACGGCCCCCTTCCGAGCTGGCGCCGCGCTCCAGGACGTACTCCACGACGCCCTGGTCGCTCTCCTTCGCGTCCTTGGAGATGCGCCGGTGGCCCATGTAGGTGAAGACGAGGCGGTTGTTCTTCCCGAGGAACACCGTCTTGGTCGTCCGGTTCTCGCCCTGGTGTTTGGACAGATAGGCGGACGCCAGCTCGCGCTGCATGCGGCCCAGCGCGACGCGCGCGGTGTGGTAGCGCTCCTGCATGCGCGCCGCGTCGCGGATGCCGTTCATCGTCACGGTCATGGCCGCGTACAGGATGATCCCCATCATCGCGAGCAGTCCGGCCGCGATGAGCACCTCGAAGAGCGTGAACCCCGCTACGGTGGCGCGTCGCGTCATCTCCTTGCCCCGCCTGGGCCCGGTATGGTCGTGGGCATCGGCGCGCCCGGCACACCGGGCACCCCCATCGGGTTCGCCGCACCCTGCAACATGGACTGCTTCTTCATCTCGGCGATCTGGACCGCCTCCTCCTCGCTGACCGCGGTCGCGAAGGTCTCCACCGTGATCTGGCGCTTGTCCCGTGCGCCCTCCGTCCACGTGAGGTGGATGATGAGCTTGCGCGTGCGATCGGAGGCGCGCTTGAGGATCTTCGGCAGCAGCTCGCCGATGAGCACGCCGACCGACATCTGGAGGACGCCGAGGTTGATGTCGCACAGCGACAACAGGTTCATCCCACCCGCGCCGGCGCTCATGATCACGCCGACGAGCTGCATGAGATCCCCACCCTTGGCGAGGCCCCCGAGATCCAACCCGGCGGCCTCCGCGTCCTTCGCAGCCGTCCCGAGATCCTTGCCGTCCTTCTGCGCCGCGTGCTTGCCCGATCCGATCTGATCCAGCACGCCGGAGGTCTGGAGCCCTTGCTGTGCCGTGGCGAGCTTCTCCTGCGCGGCCTGCGTGATGGTCGAGATCTGCGCGTCGTCGAGGCCAAGGCCGATGAGGTCGTATCGACACTTGAACGCCTTGCGATAGATCTTGGGCAACTTGCAGTCCTGGTTCGACACGTCGTTCATCGGGAAGCCGTCCTTGCGGTAGCTCTCCTCGATGTCGAGCACGATCCCTCGCAGCAGCAGCGACGCAGTCGTGCTCCGGTACACTGCGGCCGAGTGGACGATCGACGCCCCGTTGTTTGCCGAGATCGCCGTCAGCGCGAGCGCGAGGATGGCCAGCGCCACCATCACCTCGAGCAGCGTGAACCCCCGACGATGGTCGGCGCCACGCGACATCATCCCTCGCGATAGAAGTCGCTGAGCGGCAACTTCTCGCGGTGCACGCGCGCCTTGCCCTGCAAGGGCAGGATCTCCACCGTGACGATGTCGTCCTCGTCGCCTTGCACGTAGATGTACGCCGACTCGGTCGTGCCGTTCGGGAAGAAGTTGACCTCCGCCTGTCCCGTCTCCATCACGTCGCTCTGGTGCGAGGTCATCACGCCCCCGAAGGAGATGCCGGGATCGAGCGCGCGCTTCGCCAGGATCGCATCGCCCGACTCCTGGAAACCCTCGGTGGGCGTTCGCTCTTCCTCGCCGCCGGATCCGGACTTCACCACCCGCTTCTTCTTCTCCTTCTCGCGCCGGTCGTCGTCGGAGAACAGGAACGCCTTGCAGGGATCGCCGGAGGTCTGCTCCTCGCCCCAGTACTCACGTTTGTCGAGGTCCACGACGAGCCGGTAGTTGCGTCCGTTGAGCACGCTCATGTTGTAGAGGTAGCGCACGGCGATCGCCAGCTTGCCGGCCTCCGCGTCCACGTTCGCGCCGCGGATGTTGCCGACGCCGACGCCCACCACGGTTGCGACGATCGCGATGACCGCCACGACGACGATGAGCTCGATGAGCGTGAATCCGGCATGGCTGCGGCGACCGCGGACGATCATTTCTTCTGGCCGAAGCAGATGTCATCCTCCGATCCCTGCTTCTTGTCCGGGCCCTTCGAGCACAGCGTGAACTTGCCGCCGCCGCTGCCCTCGGCCGAGTAGAGGATCTCCTGCTGCCATGGGTCCTTGAGCTGCTCGACCCGCAACGGCGCCGTGTTGCCCTCGGTCATGGCCTGGAGGCTCGCCGGGTAGTCCCCCTTCTTGGCCTCCCAGAACTGCACCTGCTGCGCGATCGTGTGGATCTGTGCCTTGCACGTGTCGATCTTCGCGTCCCCGAGAAGGCCGAAGACGCCGTACGCCATGGCCGATCCCAGGATGCCGATGATGACGATGACGACCATGATCTCGATGAGCGTCATGCCGCGTTGGGCGGCGGAGACGGCCCTGGAGGCCACGGTGCGTGGCGTGTCGCTTTCGTTGACGGACATGTCAGACCTCTTCATGGCGGGCTCGAAGCCCGCCGGTTGGACTCAGCCCATCCCTGCGCCCCCGCCACGGATGGCCTGATTCAGCTTGAGCATCGGCAACAGGATCGACATCACGAGGAACGCCACCATGATGCCCATGCCGACGATGATGATCGGCTCCAGGATGGACGTGAGCGCGCCGACGCGGCTCTCCACCTGGCTCTCGTACGACTCGCTGACGTTGACGAGCATGCCTTCGAGCTCGCCCGACTTCTCGCCGATCGCGATCATGTGCGTGACCATCGGCGGAAACTGCTTGGATCGCTTCAGCGGCGCGGCGATCGATTCGCCCTCGCGGATGGCCACGCGCGCGCTCTCGATGACCTCCGCGAGCACCTTGTTCGCGACGACGTTCTTGACGATGTCGAGCGCGGTCAGCAGCGGCACACCGGAGGCGAGCAGCGTGCCGAGCGTGCGCGCGAACCGCGAGATGGCGATCTTGCGCGTGAGGTCACCGAACACCGGCACCTTCAGCACGAAACGATCCCACGCCATCGCGCCCTCGGGTGTCTCCTTCCACCGCAGGAACGCGTAGACCGAGCCGCCGAACGCGAGGATGATCAGCCACCAGAACTTGCCCGTGAACGTCGACGCCGCGATGAGAATCTTCGTGGACAGCGGCAGGTCCGCGCCGAGCTCCGCGAACATCTCCGTGATGCGCGGGATGACGAAGATCATCATGGCAAAGACGATGATCACCGCGATGCACATCATGATCGCGGGGTACATCAGCGCCCCCGTCACCTTCGAGCGGAGCTTGACCTGCGCCTCCGAGAAGTCCGCCAGCCGGGCGAGCACGATCTCGAGCGTGCCCGAGCTCTCGCCCGCGCGCACCATGTTCACGTACAGGTCCGGAAAGACCTCGGGGTGCTGTCCGAACGACTGCGCGAGCGAGAGGCCCTCGTTCACGGAGTTGCGGATCTGGCTCAGGATGCGCTTGAGCTTCGTGTTCTCGGTCTGTTCGACGATCGCGGTGAGCGACTCGACGAGCGGGATGCCCGCCCTGATGAGCGTCGCGAGCTGCCGCGTCATCTCCGAGACATCGAGCAGCTTGATGCGCGTGAGCATGTCCTTGACGTCGATGTCGCGCGACGCCGTCTTCTGCTCGACGCCGCGCACCTTCTTCTTGCCGCCGCCC
>Ga0172370_10009665_pt1 | contig 11229 bp, 11 predicted proteins | sample LakKiv5m_FD_114538 | JGI IMG/M metagenome (GOLD analysis project Ga0172370, IMG submission 114538) | Freshwater microbial communities from Kabuno Bay, South-Kivu, Congo - kab_022012_11.5m | ecosystem: Environmental > Aquatic > Freshwater > Lake | place: Democratic Republic of the Congo...
ATCAAAGGCGGGCAAATTTTCATTGATGAAGCGCAGGGGTATTTTGACAGCCGAGAATGGCAAGAAATGCCACCGTCCGCAAAACAAAAATTTTCCGCCCACCGCCACGATGTCAAAAAAGGCAAAAACGGCAAAATTATTCCCTTGGATATTTGGGCGGGCGTTCAACACGCCTCCAACATAGACAAGAGAATCAGGGACTTGGGACAGCACTTTATTGAGATAAAAAATATTTTGGGACTGTTGTTTGTGGCTCTTTATTTTGAAATGCGGGATTTGAAAGACGACCGGCTCAAGCGTGTGGCTCTCGGCCGTAAATTCTTTTTACTCAACAAACTCAAGGCTGGTTGCTATAACACGCACGAAGCCGTCAACTTCATTGAATATCCCGAGTTTCCTTACCATAGGGACTATGATCAAGAGTTTTCCAATAATAATTCTGGCTTGATTCCCGACTACCCGGGTGTTCCTCCTTACGCCAAACAAAGCAAAGGGAACACGCAAAAAAGAGGGCGGAACCTCTAGGATTCCGCCCTCTCAAGCTTAGGCCTTTTCGACCTGCAGGAAATAGAAAAGATTAATGCTTTTCGGATATTTCCGCACGACCGCGCCTTCTTTATCTTTTTGATTAACAACGATAAAGGACTTAAGCGCTTTTTCGCCCGTTTTGACACGATAGCCGTTTTCCGACCACCGACTCAAAGGCAAACAATTGCTCTTAGGGTCGTAATTCTTAGCTTCGTCCTCACCCCAGCGGGCAAGAATCTGTTTGCGGACAATGTCGGAAGTAGCTTCCGAACCGGTCCAGCTAGATTGGATTTTGTTATCCATATAATAAAATTCACGGCCGGATTATTAAGAATCCGCTGGCAGGCCGTTTATTGCCGAATCGGACAAGACAAAGGAAAGCGACTGATAGCTTGCCCGAGTCAAGGTGGAGGCTCTGCACTACCTTTAATCGGGAAAAGCTGGCGCTAAAATGAATTGTCCTGATGCGACAAAATAAAATTTAGTCTTTAAAAATCTCTTTTTTGGCCGACATTTTTTTTCGGCGGTTGTCCAACGCCGAAAAAAATGTCGGCAAATGAGATTTAAGACAAAACAATTTGCTCTCTTAACTTGATTATAACCACACATCTAACGAAAAATTGTTATGGCTTACCCTTACAGTCTCAAAACTGTGGTGTCGGGCAAGCAAGTTGAAGTATTTGAATACCAAAAAAATATCTGGCGGGATTATGAAGCCAACGACAAAGAAAACGACAAAGAGCCAAAACAATTAAATATTTTTCAACAATTAGCGATTAAAAAACAAAAGGCGTTATTTTCACTCAATCGGACTAAAACCCAAATTCGCCGATTAACGAACGCCAACCCGCAATTAACCAAATTTATGACTTTGACTTTTGCCGAGAATATCACGGACTTAAAAGAGGCTAACTATATTTTTAACCAATTCATTAAGCGTATTTCCTACAAATACGGTGATTTTGAATATCTGGCCGTGCCGGAATTTCAAAAGCGAGGCGCGGTTCATTATCACTTGCTCTGCCAATTGCCTTTTACCAAAGTCGCCGAACTGCAAGAGATTTGGGGACAGGGATTTATAAAAATAAATAAGATAGACGATGTTAACAATGTCGGGGCTTATGTTTCCAAATATTTAACCAAGGATATGTTTGACGAACGGACTTTCGGCAAGAAGAAGTTTTTTCGTTCGCAGTCGTTGTCGGAGTCAATCGAACTCTTGGGCTACTTGGCAACAAAATTCATTGAAAAATTTTTGGCTAAGTTAAAGCCGGTCTTTGAAAAAACTTTTGAGTCGGAGTGGGTCGGCCAAGTGAAATACAAAGCTTATTCGCTTGATTTTATTCCGTTTGCGAAAGGCGTGTTTGAGCGAGCCGTTTTATTCAAACCGATATGATTAGCGACAAATTGACAAGAGAATTGCAAGCGATAATCAGGGACGAATACGGCCGTGATTTGAGCTTTGACGAAGTCGCCAAAATCGGCAATGATTTGGTGGTTATTTTTGATACGCTGGCCAAAATCAATTTTAGAATGAAGCGCAAAAAGAGTTGATTTTTTACAAGTAAATGCTATTATACTAATGACACCCAATAGAATAACATAGTCAAAGCTTTTATTATTTGTCCCCAAAAAGGGGCGGTTTGTGCCGATAAATAATGCTTTGGCTTTATCTATTGGGTGTCCACGACCGCCCCTTTTTGCGTAATTAAATTAACTATATGGGATTTACAAACAAACAACTTGATAGCTTCATTGCTCTATATAAAAAACAATACGGCGAAACGATAGACCGAGCCGAAGCTTTAAAGCAAGCGACCGCCTTGGTTGGTTTGGTTGACAAGCTTTATAAGCCGATGACCAAAAAAGAACACGCCAAGTATTACGGGAAAATTAAGCCGAAAAAAATATGACCACTGAAACAGACAAAAAAACCATTATCTATTGCCGTGTGTCCTCAAAAGAACAGGAAGACCGAGGCTATTCTTTGGAAGCCCAAGAAAAACTTTTGACGGAATACGCCGAACGCAATAATTTTGAAGTCGCCAAAACTTTTCGCATTACCGAATCGGCCAGCGGTAAGCAAATCCGCAAGACTTTTAACGAAATGCTGATTTTTGTCAGAAAGAACAAAATTGACAGAATTTTGTGCGAGAAAATAGACCGATTAACCCGCAATTTAAAAGACGGGGCGGTTATCAGCGATTGGGTGTCGTCGGACGAAAAAAAGCAGGTTCACTTTGTCAAAGAAAATTTTGTGGTTAGCAAGAATACGCGCGCTCACGAAAATTTGGTTTGGGATATGAAAGTCGCTATTGCCCGATTTTACACCAACAATTTAAGCGAGGAAGTCAAAAAGGGACAAAAAGCGAAAATTGAGGCGGGCTGGTTGCCGAGCGGTTATAAATTGGGCTATGAGATAATCGGCGAAAAAGGACACAAAACGCAAACGCCAAACGAAAAAACCGCTCCGTTTATCAAACGAGCTTTTGAGCTTTACAGCATGGGCAATCACACTATTGAGAAATTGACCGATGTTTTATATCAAGAGGGCTTGCGAGGCCGAACCGGCAAAAAAGTGGTAAAAAGTTGCGTTCACCGCTTGTTGAGCGATCCTTTTTACTGCGGTTATATTATTTGGAACGGCGAGGAATACGAGGGCAAGCAAGAGCCGATTATTAGCAAGAGGCTGTTTAACGAAGTCCAAGACAAGCTAAAACGCCAATACAAGGCCGGCAGACAAATAAAGCACAATCACACCTTTAAGAGCATGATACGCTGTGGCGAGTGCGGTTGCCTTGTAAGTTGGGAAACGCAAAAAGGCCACGAGTATGGCCATTGTAAGGGCTTTAAAAGCTGTTCACAAAAGGGTTATGTCAGAGCGGAAAAAATAGAGCAAGCTTTGAGCCGAGCTTTTGACAAAATCAGACCGGCTAGCCAAAAAGTTTTAGATTGGATTAAACAAGCCTTGAAAGAAAGCAACAAAGAGAAAACGCAACACAACGGCAAAACGAGAGCCAGCATTAACCAAGAATTAACGGCTATCAATAACCGACTGGACAAAATCTATGACGACAAAATAGACGGTATAATAACGCTTGAATACTATAAGCAAAGAGCAAAAGAGTTTAAGGCTCAAAAGGAAGCCATAATCGCCAATTTGGAAACGGCCGAAAATAATGTCAATAATTATTACGAGCTTGGGGTTGAGATTCACGAGCTGGCTTTTAATGCCCAAAAGATTTTTGACAACACCGAAGCGACCGCCGAGGATAAGCGGGCGCTTTTAGAAAAAATATTCACCGGACTATCTTTAAAAGACCAAAAATTGGACTTTGAATATACTCCGGCCTATCAATTTTTGTCAGAATGGATGCCGAAGCTAAATGCCACTTCCGAACTGCTAAAAAATAGCGAGTATTACAGAAAAACAGGCTCTTTTGAGCCTGCTTATCCGTCTTTGCTCGGGAACAGGGATTCGAACCCCGATTAACTGGACCAGAACCAGTCGTCCTACCATTAGACGATTCCCGAATATCTTTATTTTAACCCACGACCTTACCGCCGAAATTCTTTAAAATATTGTTGATGGCCTCATCATTAACCGCGGTTGGCTGTTGATTGTTGTTAGTATTGCCAACTTCTCCGTTTTTGTCAACGGATTCATTATTTTCCGGCAAAACCAAATTTTCATCCAAGACGGCTGATAAAAACAACTCCCGCCCATAAACTTCGGCCAGCACTTCCTCCACCATTTTTTTAATACCGGCTTCGCTGATGCGATCCTTGTGAATTTTATGCTTAAAGGCCAAACGCAAATCATGGCCGCTGACGCCAAGGGGCTGACAAACTTTTAAGACAAAAGACAACGAATGATTGATGTGTTTGACTTTAACTAAAAATTCACTCCACTTGTCTCTGATTTGTTCCAGTGACAAAGCGAGTTGGCCGTCTTGGGGGCTGACCGGACGCGGATGCTTGACCGCCAAGGCGTTGTCGGCCGCCATAACCGGCGCCGTTGTTTCCAGGCATAACTCGGCCACGGCCATTTCCAGAGGCATTTGGGCGATCAGTGTGTCCTTTAAGTCCTGGTGAACTCTAATCAACCGCTCGGCCAGACGCAAAATATCCTTAACCGAAATTTGCTCTACCAAATTCATCAACCTTTCCTGCAAAGATTCTCCCAAATCTATGCCCAAAAGGACGATCAGCTCGGGATTGATTTTTAAAAGCAGGGCCTGACGCAAAATTTCCAAAGTGTCGGCGTTAAAATTTTTCAAATCAAAGCCGTCGTAAATAATACGGTTAATCAAAGAAATGGCTTGGCCGGCGTCTTTTTTGATGATCAACTCCAAAAACGTCATGACTTCGGCCAGATCGTTGCGAGGAATAAGCAAAGCCGCGTCCGTCATTTTAATAACCAACGACTCGTCGACGCCGACCGGTTCGGCCAAGGAAATGATTTGTCCAAACAAACTCTCGGCATCGCGCATGTGACCGCCAGACTGACGGGCGATCCCCTCCAAAACCGCTTGTTCCACTTCGATATTTTCCTTTTCGGCGATGTATTCCAGTTTTTTAACAATATCGGTGACGCTGATTTTTTTAAAATCAAAACGTTGACAACGGGAAATGATGGTGCTCGGAATTTTATGGACTTCAGTGGTGCATAAGATAAAAACCACCTGCGCCGGAGGTTCTTCCATGACTTTCAACAGAGCGTTAAAGGCCGGGGTGGACAGCATGTGCACTTCGTCAATGATGAAAATTTTGTAACGCAAACTGGTCGGCGGCACTCGGGTGCCGGCAATGATATTATCACGAACGTTATCCACGCCAGTGTGACTGGCGGCGTCAATTTCAATAATGTCCAAAGCGCGGCCGGCCACGATATCCTGACAAACGCGGCAATGATCGCAGGGTTCAGAAGCGCCCTCGGCCCGTTCCAGACAATTCAGGGCTTTGGCCATGACGCGGGCCAAGGTGGTTTTGCCAACGGCGCGCGGGCCGCAAAACAAATAAGCGTGCGCCAATTGATGGCTTTTTAACTCATGCTCCAAAGTCAAACGAATATGATTTTGTCCGACAATTTCGGCAAAAGTCTGCGGACGATATTTGCGATACAAAGTTGGCATAGCTATTCTTGATTAAACGACCAGGCCGGCTGAGCGGCTTTGATGATATTTTCCACCGCGCCCCAATGCGATCGACCCGCGGCCGGCACTATCAAAACCGTCTGATCCCCCGCCTCTCCCTTATAATAAGTGACGCTGGCAGTCAAAACGCGCCAGGACCGCCCTTCGGCCGTCACCGAATACTCTCCCGTTTCATTAACAGACAAAACGCCCTTTAAGCGCCGACGATCCGCCGGCTTGATTTGCTTGTAAATAAAAGCGCCGCCGGCAGTAACCGTCAACTTCATCAAATCGCCCTCCACCAAACGCGATTTGGAAGCGTAGTTGACCGGCACATCATAAATTTTGCCGTCCGGTCCGATCATTTTTTCGCCGTCAAACACACCCTCCACCGCCGTCCCGTTCGCTTCATGATAAACTGGTCGCAGCGTAGCCGGCGCCGCCTTTGGCGCGACCGCGCCGTCAGCGGCTGTCAGCAGATCGTAAAGGCGAGCGGCCGAATCACGTACCGAGCGGGCCAAATTTTTGATGGCGGACAAGTTGTCAGCCATAATCTCCGGTTTGGTTTTGGGGTTCTCGGGCGCGTCTTTGACCGCCCGCTCCCAAGCCGAATCGCTTGACGCGACCGGCAAAATCGGCTGGTCCACGCCCAAAAATTCGTTTTGATTTTCAGTCATATTTTTGTTTTTATTTGACAGCCCCTTTAGCTGGCTACCAAATGGTTTTGTAGCCGCCTCTTTTTCACATCTACCATTCTATGCTATAATCAGCTTAAAGGCAAATGCTATGAGCGTCAAAAAAATCGGCAAAAAAATCGAGCGGCTGACCATTGATAATCCCGCCACACCCAATCGGTTGGATTGGTTTAATATCGTTGACGCCGGCAAAAACGAACTGGAATTCATCAAAAACCGTTTTGGCCTGACTATGGAACATATCGTGGCCTCCACGGCCGCAAGCCAATCGGAACGCCCCCGACTCTTGGTTTCCCGAGATTACATTTTTTTAATTCTCCATTTTCCGGTTTTGCTCGGCCGCCGCATCAAGGCGGCGGAAATCGACTGTTTTATCGGCCATGGTTATCTGGTCACTTTGCATAACGGCAATCTCCCCTCCCTGAATCACTTTTTTAATTTATGCAAAAAAGAACCCTCCTCTCTTGACGCTTATCATTCTGATTCATCGGCCATTTTACTGGCTGAACTCTTGAACGAATTGATGAATGACTGCTATCACATCCTGGATCAAAACAGCCATGACAGCTCCCGCCTGGAAACCTTGCTTTTCAAAGGCAACAGCCAACAAACCGCGGTCGGCATTTTGCGGCTGAGACACAATATTATCAATTTACGAAAAATTCTACAAAACCACAAACACATCCTGCAAAAGTTAATGGAACTGAAAAGCTCCATTGTCCCCCGCCAGCAAATCACCGGTCGCTACGGCGAGCTGGTTGAAAGCAGTAAACGAATCTGGGAAGCCCTGGACAACCAAAAAGAAATGATTGAAGTTATCAACAGCACCAATCAGTCCCTGCTTAATAATCGCATGACCGATATTATGAAAACTTTGACTATTTTTTCCGTAATCATTTTTCCCTTAACGCTCCTGGCCACCATTTTTTCCATGCGAGCCGACGACTTGCCGCTGGTTAATCATCCGCACGGTTTTTGGCTGATTTTGGGATTGATGACGCTGGTGATTATCGTCATGCTGATATTTTTCAAAAGAAAGAAATGGTTATAAAACAAGATGAATTTCAGACTTTGTTCTCAATAATAATTTTCAAATCTTTCAAGCCGCCGACTTCCATCAAGCGGCTTTTTAATTTTTTGGCGTTGGGCCAGCCAGCCGCGTACCACAGCAAATGTTTTCTGAATTCCTGAAAACTGCCGCCGCTTTTGTCTACCAGCCGCGCGTGTTTCATAATAATCGAACAAACGACCGGCCAGACGATTTTCTCTTTTCTTTCTTTTTTCAATTCCTTAAACAACCATGGCCGGCCCAGAGCGCCACGGGCGATTCCCAAGCCGTCGGCTTGGCTGGCCTTAAGGAGCGCCTTAGCCGATGTCCAGTCACCCACTCCGCCGTTAGCCAAAATGATTCCGGGGAAATAATTTCTGGCTTCTTTTATTAAAGCGGCGTCAACCGGCCCGCTCATCACTCGCGCCAAACCGCGGCCATGAATCATAACGGCGGTCAAAGGTAAATCGCTGACGGCCGACAAAAAATCCAGCGCGCTCACCCGACCGGCCTGAATTCGTATTTTCGCCGATACCGGCCAGCCAGTATTATCCATAATCGCCAACAAAGCCGCTTTGGTTTTTTTTAAGTTCTGAAATAAAGCGGCGCCGGCCCCCTGTTTGATAATCTTAGGCACGGGACAGCCCAGATTCAAATCCAAACCGTCGGCCGCCAGGTTGGCGCGCGCCAAAACCCGCGCGGCCGCTCCAAGCTCGCGCGGCTCGGAACCGAAAAGTTGGATCACGTAAGGCCGCTCCGACCGCCGATTTTTCAGCATGGTCAAAGTTTTGGCCGGAGCGCGGGTCAGAGCGGCGGCGCTGGCCATTTCGCTGTAAACCACATCAGCTCCAAAAGATCGGCAAATTTGCCTAAAAGGCGAATCGGTAATGCCGGCCATGGGCGCTAAGGCCAAAATCGGCCGGTCGCGTTTTTTTAATTTTTGCCAAAAATTTTGCATATTTATCAAAACCCCGTAGCTGACGGGGTTTGGTTATATTATAATCGCGAGTATAGTTTGAGAGCTAAAAACCCCACTATTTTGTCATTCCCGTCCCGCTCTTCGCGCAGGGCGGGAGGAATCCAGGATTTACTTAATAAAACATGTCTTGAGGTTTTTACTCTGGATTCCCTCTTTCGCGGGAATGACAGTAAGGGGCGAGGATAACAAAATCATTGTTTAAAAATTTTCATGCCGTCAACACCGTCCTCCACCCTGTAACCCAAGGATTCAATTTGTTGGCGCAAAGCGTCGGCCTCGACCCAATTTTTATTGTCACGCGCCTCTTGTCTAATTTGTTTTAATTCCTTAATTTTTTCCGGTAAGTCTTCTGCCGCCTTTTTATTAAAAAAAATTTTCTTGGCTTGTTCATAAATATTCAAACCCAAGACTTGATCAAAATTTAATATCAATGATGCTTTAATTCTCGGTGAGTTAATATTTTTTATTATCAACCATAAAATTGCCAAAGCAGAGGGCATGTTCAAGTCATCATTGATAGCCCCGTGAAAATGTGTAATATACTCCTGAACGGCAGAATCTTGAGATAAATAATCACCAGGGATTTTAGTATATTCAGCTAATTCGGCTTGATTATAATTAAAATCAAAGCATTGTGCAGCTTCCTTATATAGATTATCAAGTCCGTTTTGAGCTGAACTCAAAGACTCCTCGCTATACTCCATAGGATTGCGATAATGCGTCTGCAAACAAGCGTAACGAAACGCCAACGGGTCCAAGCCCTTGTCGGCCACGGCAGAACGCAAGGTCAGAAAATTGCCTTGACTTTTGGCCATTTTTTTACCGCCGGGCAAATTTAAAAAAGCGCAATGCAGCCAATAATTAAAAAATTTCTGGCCGGTGGCGGCTTCGCTTTGGGCGATTTCGTTGGTGTGATGAATATTGATATGATCAATGCCGCCGCAATGGATGTCCAGTTTATTTTTCAAATACTTCAAACTCATAGCCGAGCATTCCAGGTGCCAGCCGGGAAAACCGACTCCCCAGGGACTCGCCCATTCCATCTGCCGCCGAACCCCGACAGGCGAAAATTTCCAAACCGCGAAATCAGTCGGATTTTTTTTGTCCGGATTTTTTTCCACGCGCGCGCCCTCGCGCAAAGCGGCCAGGGGCAAATGCGACAGACGGTTGTAGCGGGGGAATTTGGCGGTGTCAAAATACAATCCGTCGCTTGTTTTATAAACAAAACCCTTTTTGTCCAGTCGCCTGATCAATTTTATTTGATCGCCGATGGTTTCGGTGGCCTTGCACCAAATATCGGGCGGCAAAATATTCAGGGCCTTTTCATCGTCCTTAAAAGCGCGGGTGTAAAATTCGGCGATGTCATAAGCGCTTTTGCCTTCGCGTTTGGCGCCGATCTCCAATTTGTCCTCGCCCATGTCCTGATCGCCTGTCAGATGACCGACATCGGTAATATTCATGACATGCCTGACTTTGTATTTATTATAAAGCAAAACCCGCTTTAACGAATCTTCAAAGACAAAAGCGCGCAAATTGCCGAGATGCGCGTAGTGGTAAACCGTCGGCCCGCAGGTGTAAAGACCGACGGTCCGGCCGATTGGCTGGAAAATTTCTTTTTGGCGGGTCAGAGTGTTGTATAAATAAAGCGACATAATATTTACATCCTACCAAAAGCCCTTTTTTTTAGCAAACAAATTTTGGAGCCACCCGTCGGGATTGAACCGACAACCTACGGTTTACAAAACCGTTGCTCTACCATTGAGCTAGGGTGGCCCGCGACGAAACGGATAAACTTCCAGACGGCTGGAAGTTTAAATAAAACCGCTCAAAAAAGCAAGTTAAACATTCAAGGCCTCGAAAATAAAACCGACAATCATCCAGGCCAAAAAAATGACAATTATGCCTAAAACGCTCCACATCAAAGTCTGACGACCCTTTTTCACCTTAGCTTCGTTGCCGGCGGCCGTCATCCACATAAAACCCCCGTAAATCACCACCAACAGGAAAATGGAACCGACAATCAGCAAAAAAGCGTTGATGACGCGGCCGATCACGGTCGGCACGCTGACCGTTCTCAAAGGATTGGTCACGTTGGAATAATTAAATAAGGTGGCGGTTTTCTTGACGGTTTGATCGGTGGTGGCGGTTTTGTTTTCACCTTGCGGCACATCCTTGCCGCAGCAACATTTAACCGTGTCGCCGTCCGGCTTGAATTTGCCGTCGCAACGCGCGGCCGCGCCCTGCCACATACCGATATCGGAACAATTATTGTTTAAAACCCAAAAACAGTCCGATTCGTTTTTAAAACATTTTTGTCCCTCCGGCACGGTTTGTATGTCGTACAGGGGGTAGGGTGAAAAAAAGGAACTTAGAGCGGTGTTGTTGCACTTGTTTTCGGTGGCGACAAAAGCGCTGTAACTGACCACCGCGCCCCCAGGCCCGGAATGAAAATCGCTGACCTGACAGCAACCAACCCTAACATTCTCGGCGCCGCAACAACACCAGCGGTCGTTCGGCCCCTTTTTATAATTGCAGTAGGTGTCGCTCGTGGCCTGTATCCAGCCCATATCCAGATCGGCGCAACTGCCGTTCGGCACCCAACGACAATTGGCCAACGCCAAACCGGGCGCGGCCAATCCAAAAATCAAGGAAACGCCGACTAAAAATAATTTACTCCGAAAATTTTTAGAAAGGTTGAAGGTCATAATGAAATATTTTCAAGTCACGGGATTGCCGCGCCGCCGCGGGCGGCTCGCAATGACAGAGGGTCACGGGATTGCCGCGCCGCCGCGGGCGGCTCGCAATGACAGAGGGTCACGGGATTGCCGCGCCGCCGCGGGCGGC
>Ga0172370_10009666_pt1 | contig 11229 bp, 9 predicted proteins | sample LakKiv5m_FD_114538 | JGI IMG/M metagenome (GOLD analysis project Ga0172370, IMG submission 114538) | Freshwater microbial communities from Kabuno Bay, South-Kivu, Congo - kab_022012_11.5m | ecosystem: Environmental > Aquatic > Freshwater > Lake | place: Democratic Republic of the Congo...
CAGTACGTCGACGCCTGCGCCTGGTGCCTGGCCAACGCGCACGCCCGCTCCGGCGACCCCGTCGCCATCGCCGCGTACCTCGGAGCCGGAACGAGCTTCGACAAGGCGATCGCGGCGTTCGCGACCGCGTACGCCGTCCAGACGGCGGCCGACTGGGAGGCTCTCAAGCAGGCGATCGCCGACGGCAAGCTGGAGGCTCAGGAGGGGGTCTGAGCGGCGCGGTCGGCTGACCGGACGGGGCCGCCGCCGGCCGGCTCGCCGTGACGGGCGATCGGCGGCCGGCTCCGCCTCGGACGTCAGCTCGCCGGTGCGTGCGTGCTCAGCCAGTCGCGGAGCGCATCGTTCAGCCGCGTCTGCCAGCCCTTGCCCGTACTCCTGAACGCGCGCACGACGTCGGCGTCCAGGCGAATGTTCACGTGCTCCTTCGGGTTCGTGGAACGCGGCCGCCCGCGCTTGGGTCTGAGCAACTCCTGCGCCGCGTCGGCGCCGACCAGCTCGGGCAAGACCTCCTCGGCCGTCCGCGCCTCGTCGAACCACGCGTCGGTGGCTTCGGGCGCGTCTTCGTCGATCAGCTCAGGGTCCGGCTTGCCTGCCATAGCGCGTCCTTTCGCGATGGTTCGCCCTGCGCAGACTGATGACGTGCACCACGCCGCTGCGGGGTGTGAACACCAGCATGTGCAGGTGCTCACCGATCACTCCGAGCGCCTGATAGCGGCGTTCTTCGTAGTCTCTGCGCCTGTCCTCGAGCATCAACGCCGAGCTCCAGTCGAACTCCTCGGCGAGGTCGAATCCGAAGCCACGCTGGGCCTTGTTGTGCTCGCTCTTGGCTGGATCGTAGCTCAGTCGCATTTATTGTACCCACATGAATCCGAGTTTGGACAGGTGAGCCAGCGGGTCGTCCGCGCCTGCGCGGGCGACGATCAGCCCCCAGCCGGGTGGACCTCAGGTAGGGCGCGTGGCGAGGAAGGGAGGGTCTGGAGATGATGATTCTTCGGCGACCACGAGAGGTCAAGGATGACGATGGGCCGAGGAGAGCCCCAATGCGCCGACCCCGTCGAGTGACTGCCAGTGCATGGCTTCGTGTAGATTGTCGGGGTCGCACACGTGCCCCGGTTGCCTGCCGCCGCCGGCCGGCGAGCCGGAGCGATCTGAGGGATACCATGGGAACAGCCGAGACCATCGCCATCGAGAACGCGCACATGCCGCCGTTCTTCGCCAAGACGCCGATCTCCATCGCGCGCGGGGAGGGCGTCCACGTCTGGGACGAGGACGGCCGGGAGTACCTCGACCTCACCGCGGGCTGGGGCGTCACGTCCATAGGCCACACGCACCCGGCGATCCGGGCCGCGCTGGCGGAGCAGGCCGCGGCGGTCATCCAGAACCCCGACTCGGGGCTCACGTACTCGCCGGCGCGGGCGCGCTATCTTGAGTCACTCGTCCGCGTCCTGCCGGAGGGTCTCACTCGCGTCTTCTTCACCAACAGCGGCGCGGAGGCGAACGACGCCGCCGTCAAGCTCGCCCGCAACGTCACCGGCCGGGAGACCGTGGTGGCGACGGAGGGCAGCTTCCACGGTCGCACCATCAGCATGGTGTCCGCCACCGGCCAGGCCAGGCACCGCGACAAGTTCCGGCCGCAGATGCCCGGGTACCGCTTCGTGCCCTACGACGACCCGGTCGCCCTCGAGCGCGTCCTCGACCAGACGGTCGCCGCCGTGATCCTGGAGCCGGTCCAGGGCGAGGGCGGCGTGCGCGTCCCGGCCGCCGGCTACCTGCGCGGCGTCTCCGACCTCTGCCGCGCCAACGGCTCGCTGCTGATCGTCGACGAGGTGCAGACCGGCTTCTGCCGCACCGGCCCGATGTTCGCCGTGAGCGGCAGCGGAGCGAACGCCGACTTCCTGACCATGGCCAAGGGCATCGCCGGCGGCTTCCCGCTGGGGGCGTTCGCGATGAGCGACGACGTGGCCGCGCGGGTGGAGCTCGGCGACCACGGCGGCACGTACTGCGGCAACCCGCTCGGCTGCGCGGTGGCGCACGCCGTCCTCCGTCACCTGCTCGACGAGGGCGTCGAGGCGCACGTGCGCGAGCTGGGGCGCGAGGCTCTGGACGAGCTTACGAGCTGGCGTGCCGCGTACCCCGGGGTCGTGACCGGCGCGCGCGGCGCGGGGCTCCTCCTGCTGGTCGAGTTCGCCGACGACGCGACCGCCGCGGCGGTCGCCGCCGAGTGCCTCTCGCGGCGGGTCTTCGTGCGTCAGACGCAGGGCAATGGCATCCGCGTGTTCCCGGCGCTGACCATCACGCGCGAGGAGCTCACGGGCGGCTTGGCGACGCTGCGCGAGGCGATCGCCGACGGCGCGGTGGAGGCGCAGGAAGGGGTCTGAGCGGCGAGGCGAGTGGGCGGCGCCGTCAGAGGACGTTCGTGAGGATCAGCGCCGCGACGATGACGCCGAGGCCGATGCGGTAGTAGCCGAAGATCGCCAGGCTGTGGCGGTTCAGGTAGCCCACCATCCACTTGATCGAGAGCGCGGCGGCGACGAACGCGACGACCACGCCGACGATCGGCGCCACGACCCCCAGGGTGTCGACGATGAGGCGGCCCTCCTGCGCGGTCTGGACCAGCGTGGCCCCCGTGAGCGTGACGAGGCCGAGCAAGAAGCTGTACTCCACCGACGCCTGCGTGCTCAGCCCTACGAGGCGCCCGCCGAGGATCGTCGCCAGGCTGCGGCTGACCCCGGGCCACATGGCGACGCACTGGAGCAGCCCGATGATGAAGGCCCGGCCGAGCGTGAGGTCCTCGAGTGTCGCGCCTTCGGTGGGGGAATGCCCGGTGCGCCGGTCGTGGCGCGCGACGGCGAGGATGACGAGCCCGCCGACGAGCCAGGCCGCGGTGATCGGCCAGAGGCGGAACAGGTAGTCCTTGAGCAACTGCTCGGCGAGCAGGCCGATGACGACGGCCGGAAGGACGGAGGCGACCAGCGCGACCGCCACGCGGCGGCCGTCCGGGTCGCGGCCCACGATGCCGCGGAGCATGCTCCAGATGCGCCGCGCGTACAGTACGAGCACCGCGAGGATCGCCCCGAACTGGATGACGATCACGTAGGCGTCTGCGGCGCGCTTGGCCTCCTCGCTGTCGTTCAGGCCGAGCGCGTGCGCCGCCAGCAGAAGGTGCCCCGTCGAGCTGACGGGGAGGTACTCGGTGACGCCCTCAACGACGCCGAGGACGACCGCGTCCACGAGCGAGAGACCGTCGCCCTGCGCCGCGGCGCTGCTCGCCGCCCCGACGGGCGGCGCCGCGGCGGTGGACGGCTGGGCGAAGCCGAGCGCGGCCGCGAGCAGCACGACCGCCAAGAACGTCACGTAGTGGCGGGGAGCGAAGCACATGGTGGCAGAGTATATGTGGAGACGGTCGGCGCCGCGCCCCGGGGGCGCCGGCGGGAAGGCGGGTGCGGCCGGCGCTCCGCGCCGCCCTGCGCCGCGCCTCAGGCCCGGCTGCGCTCGGCGGCGGCGCTCGCGCGGGCCCGCCGCCGCCGCGTGATCGACAGCCCGAGGGTGTCGGCGTAACGCGTCAGCAGCGGGCTGCTCACCGCCGTCAGCAGCACGTAGGTCGCCGCCAGCGGCGCCAGGAGGCTCTCTGTGCCGGCGGCGACACCGAGACCGGCGATGACGATGGAGAACTCGCCGCGCGCGATGAGCACCGTGCCCGCGCGGAGGCGGCCGGGCAGGGCGCTGACCTTGCGCGCCGCGAGCCACCCGGTGAGCAGCTTGGTCGCCGACGTCACCACCCAGAGGATGACGGCGACGCCGAGCACGCTCGGGATCGCACGCACGTCGATCTGCAGGCCGAAGGAGACGAAGAAGACCGCCGCCAGAAGGTCGCGTAGCGGGCCGAGCAGCTCGCGCGAGCGGTTCGCGATGGGGCCCGAGATGCCGAGCCCGACGAGGAACGCCACGACTCCAGCCGACACGTTGATCAGCTCGGCCGCGCCGCCGGCGATCAGGAGCAGCCCGACCACGCTGAGCAGCACCACCTCGCTCTTGGGGTGGGAGATGCGGCGGCTGAGAAACGGCCCGTGCTTACGCGCGAGGACGAGGGCGGTCACGGCCAGGGCGCTTGCCGCGAGCGCCAGGGCCGCCGCGCGCGGCATGCTGCCGCCCGCCAGCAACACGGCGATGAACGGCAGGTAGGGCGCCATGGCGAGGTCCTCGATCACGAGCACAGAGAGCACCGACGGCGTCTCGAGGTTGCCGAGGCGGCCGAAGTCGTCGAGGACCTTGGCGATGATGCTCGATGACGAGATGTAGGTGACGCCGCCGAGCAGCATGGACGGAAGGACGTCCCAGCCGAGCGCGAGTCCTACCAGCAGGCCGGGGGGGAAGTTGAGCGCCATGTCGGCGAGCCCCGCGCCCAGCCCCGTGCGCAAGCTGCCCACGACGTCGTCGATCGTGTACTCCAGCCCCAGCATGAAGAGGAGCAGGATCACCGCGATCTGCGACTCGATGACGATGACGTCGGGGTCGATGTTCGGCGGCGCGACGATCCCGATGATGAGCCCAGCGAGCAGGTACAGAGGGATGGGGGAGAAGCCGGTGCGGGCGGCCAGGCGCGCGAGGACCGCAAGCGCCAGCAGCACGGCGCCCACCTCAAGCAGGAAGGTGGCACCGCCTGCCGTTATGGCGAGCACTCCCGCCGCTCCGTCAGAGGCTGCGCAGCAGTGTGGCCATGGCCTCCACGCCCTTGGGGGTGCCGACGACCACGGCGACGTCTCCGGGTTGCAGGCTGAAGGCCGACGGAGGCGCCGGGATGGTCGTCTTGCCGCGGATCACGGCGACGATGGAGGCCGGCTCCTCGTCCTGGTGTTCGATGTCGTAGAGCGAGCAGCCGGCGCACCTCGAGCCTTCGCCCACCGGCAGCCAGTCGATGGTCAGGCCCTGTGTCGAGAGCCGCATCGACGTGACCTCTTCGGTCACGTGCGACTGGCCGAGGACCTCGGCCAGCGAGCGCGCATCCTCCTTGGCCAGCCTGAGGATCTCGTGGCAGGCGTCCGGATCCTCCTCGCTGCAGACGAGGACCTCGCAGCGGCCGCTGTGGTGGTTGATCACGACGATGCGCGCGCCGTCGCGTGTGGTGAAGTCGAAGCGGATGCCTACGCCGGGGAGCCGTGTCTCGTTGATGTCGCACATGGGAGGAGTGTACCCCAGAGAACGCGGTCCGGGTGAGTCCTGGGCGGCGAGCGCTTGCGGTCGCAGGCGTCGCGCGCGGATGCGGCCGCGGCCGCGGCCGCAGGCGCTACGGCTCCCGGCGCGGCAGGCGCCGCGGCAGCAGGGCGCCCGCCAAGGCGCCCAGGAGCGCGGCGAGGGCCGCCGTGTAGAAGGGCCACCGGAACGCCCCCGAGACCTCGTCCCAGAGCAGGTTCTCGAGGCGGTCCTTGAGATCGAGCAGGGCAAGTCCCTCGAGGAACCCGACGTCGCCGCCGATGTCCTCGGCGATGGGGTGCGCCACCTTGCGCATCTCGCTCATGCCGGCGGTGGCGTCTATGGTCCGCGCCTGGTCGAGCGCCTCGATCAGACGGTCCTTGACCGGCTCGCTCACACCCTTCTGCGCCCGCGTCAGCGCCTGGCCTTCGTCGGCCGACCGGTTCACCGCGGCGCCCATCGTGTGCGCGAACACGGCCACGAGGATCGCGACGCCGAGCAAGAAGCCGAGCTGGCGCGCCGTGTTCAGCATGCCGGAGCCGGCGCCCTTGACGCCGCCGGGTACGGCGCTCATGCCGGCTGCGAGGAGCGCCGGCAGCGAGAGCCCGAGGCCGGCGCCGACCAGAGCGCTCCGCCAGAGCACCGAGCTCACGGGGTCGGTGCGCGCGAGGTGGCCGAGCGCGACGAGACCGGCGGCGGTGACCAGCGCGCCGGTCACGGCAAGCAGCCGCGGCCCCAGCCGGTCGGTGAGCCACCCGGCGAGCGGCGTGAGCGCGAGCACGGCGGCCGGCAGGACGGCGATCGTGAGGCCGGCCTTGAGCTCGCTGAAGTCCATCATCGCGACCATGAAGATGACGAGCATGAACGAGGTGCCCATCATCGCGATGTCGACGGTCATGATCGCGCTGCTCGCCGCGGCGAAGGTGCGGCCGCGGAACAGGCGCAGGTCGAAGAGCGGGGCGGCGGCGCGGAGCTCCCACCAGGTCCACGCCGCGAGGATGACGGCGCCGGAGGCGAACAGGCCGAGGATCGCGCCCGACGTCCAGCCCCAGTCGTTGCCCTGGATGATCGCGAGCGTGACGCAGAACAGCCCGGCGGTGACGAGGCCGACGCCGGGCCAGTCGAGGGGCTCCTCGCTGCGCGCCTCGCCGCTGCGGCGCACGAGCGAGAGCACGAGGATCACCCCGAGCGTCCCGACCGGCAGGTTGAACCAGAAGATCGCCGGCCAGTCCCAGCGCTCGACGAGCACGCCGCCGAGCACCGGTCCGGCGGCGGCGGCGGCGGAGCTGAGCGCGCCGAAGAGGCCGGCGGCGAAGCCCTTCCGGCCCTCCGGGAACGCCTGCAGCAGCAGGGTCAGGGCGGTGGGCACCACGGCCGCCGCCCCCACCGCCTGCACGACGCGCCAGGCGATCAGCGCGTCGATGCTGCCGGCGCGGGCGCAGAAGAACGAGGCGCCGGTGAAGACGGCCAGCCCGAGCGCGAACAGCAGCCGGTGGCCGTACCGGTCGGCGAGCCGCCCCATCGTCAGGAACAGCACGGTGAGCACCAGGTTGTAGCCGTTCATGATCCACGACACGGAGAGCACGGAGACGCCGAAGTCCTGGATGATCCGCGGTACGGCGACGCTCATCGCCGTCGCGTCGGCGAGCGTGAGCAGGATGCCGGGCGCGAGCGCGAGGACGACGAGCCACGGGTGCGGTGCGGTGCGGCCGGCCGGGCCGGCCGGCAGGGGGGCTCCGGGGAGCCGATGATCCTCGTCAGACATCATGGGCGGAGTGTACATGGTGCGCTAAGATGACCGTCATGCAGGTAAAGGACGTCATCGCCGCGGTCGACCGCCTCGCCCCGTTCGCCCTCGCCGAGCCCTGGGACCACGTTGGACTGCAGGTGGGCGCGCCGGGCGACGAGCTTTCGCCGGCGCCGGGCGCTCCCGGCGCGCGGCCGGCGGCCGGCGCGCCGGCCGGAGTCGCGCCCCTCGCGCTCGTCACCCTCGAGGTGGACGACGCCGCACTGGACGAAGCCGCGCGACTCGGCTGCCGGCTCATCGTCGCGCATCACCCGCTGATCTTCGACCCGCTGGAGAGGCTCTCGGACGACAGCCTCGCCGGCCGCCTCGCCCTGCGCGCGGCGCGCGAGGGCGTCGCCGTGATCGCCGCGCACACCAACCTGGACAAGGCGCGCGGCGGCATCGCCGACGTGGTCGCGGCGATGCTGGGCATCGAGGCGGCGGCGCCGCTGGCGCCGGCCGCCGCCGACTCCCTCAAGCTGGTCGGCTTCGTCCCCGCCGACGACGCCGACCTCGTGCGCAAGGCGCTCTTCGCCGCCGGCGCCGGTGTGATCGGCGAGTACGAGCACTGCTCGTGGTCGGTCGCCGGGCAGGGAACGTTCTTCGGCCGCGAGGGTACCGACCCCGCCGCCGGCGTGGCCGGCCAGGACGAGACCGTCGACGAACTGCGCCTCGAGGTCGTGTTCCCGCGCCGGCTGCGCCGCCGCGTCACCGGCGCCTACGTGGCGGCGCACCCGTACGAGGAGCCGGCCTTCGACGTCGTGCCCCTCGAGAACGAGGTCGCGACGCTGGGCCTCGGCCGTCTCGGCGCGCTCCCGGCGGCGAAGCCGCTCCGGGACTTCGCCGCTGAGGTCGCGGCGGTGCTCCACCTGTCGTCGGTCCGCTACGCAGGCGAGGCCGAGCGGCAGGTCAGACGCGTCGCCGTGCTGCCCGGCTCCGGCGCCGAGGCCATCGCCCGGGGGGTCGCCCAGGTGGCCGAGGTGCTGGTCACCGGCGACGTCAAGTACCACGAGGCGCGCGCCGCGCAGGCACAGGGACTCGCCCTGATCGACGCGCCGCACGGTGTCACCGAGCAGGAGGGGGTGCTGCGCTGGGCCGAGAAGCTCGCCGGCGCGCTCGGCCCGGCCGCGACGGTGGAGACCTTCAGGAACCCCGGCGTGCGCGTATGGACCGAGTCCGCCGGCGCGCCGGCCGCTCCCGAACGCGGACCGACGCCCGAGCCGGCCGGTGCTGCCTCGGCTGCCTCTGCCGCCTCGTCGGCGGAGCCGCCCGCCGTCCGCCCCGCGAACCGCGACGACGACCGCTACCACCTCTACACGGACGGTGGCGCGCGCGGCAATCCCGGCCCCGCCGGGATCGGCGCGCGCCTCCTCACCGCCTCCGGCGACGTCGTCGAGGACCTCGCCGACGCCATCGGCACGGCGACCAACAACGTCGCCGAGTACCAGGCCCTCATCGCGGGGCTCGAGATGGCCCTGGATCGAGGTGTCGAGCGCCTGGACGTCTTTCTCGACAGCGAGCTCGTCGTGCGCCAGGTCAACGGCCAGTACAAGGTCAAGGACGCAGGCCTGAAGCCGTTGCACGCGCAGGCCTGCGTGCTCCTCAGCAAGTTCCACGAGGTGGACGTGAAGCACGTGCGGCGGGAGCAGAACGCCGCCGCCGACGCGCTCGTGAACCAGGCGATCGACGCCGCGACGCAGTAACGCTCGTTCCTGCATATCACCCACGCGGTGGGTAATTATTACCCACGCAGTGGTTGATCTGCATGACCGCGGTGGCGGGTCGCGCTCGGAATTGCCCCCCCCGCCGCCCTCTGGTATCATCCGCGCTTGCTGCGGGTGTAGCTCAGTTGGCTAGAGCGTCTGCTTGCCATGCAGAAGGTCGAGGGTTCGAGTCCCTTCACCCGCTCCAACCCCCCTCTCGGGGGCGAGGCAGAGGACAGAGGCGATGTGCTCTGTCGTCTGCCTTTCGCGTCCGAGGGGTGTTGCGCCGGGGCGGCGTAGCCAAGTGGTAAGGCAGAGGTCTGCAAAACCTCCATCATCGGTTCAACTCCGATCGCCGCCTCCAACAACTTCCCTCCATCTGGCGACTTCCGGTCGTGCGCGTCCGCGCACGCGCCTTCCGAATCTGCCCGGACTTCCACAGATGATAGGCACACGAAATGCCAAGAAGTCGGCCGTGAGCAGGTAAAAGGTACGCGGAAGCCGGAGAGGGTCGTGTTACTACGTCGAGCCTGAGGCGCGGGTGCTCAGTCTGCGGCCGCGATGACCTCGAAGTCGCTGAAGAGAGGCGGCTCGGGAAGCTCCAGGGCGGCGAGGATGCGGCGCTGGCCGGCCGTGATCCGCGAGCGCCGCACGACCCGCCCCTCGGCGCTCTCCAGGGTCACGAGGTGCAGGCACTCGAGCTCCTCACGCACGCACCGCCAGGTCTCCCCCGTGGCGTTCTCGACGACGCGGATGAGCAGGAGCGCAAGCCAGCAGAGCTGCACGTGGGCACGGATGCGGTCCTCGCGGTGGTGGAAGACGGGGCGCAGGGCGAGCGCCCCCTTCATGTCGCGCCAGCCACGTTCGACCTGGTAGAGCTGCTTGTAGGCGAGCGCCAGGTCCTCGGCCGTGAGCGTCTCGTCCGAAGTGCGCAAGAGCCATTTGCCGTCGAGGCGCGCCTCGCGTTTGACCGCTGCCCGGTCGAGGCGCAGGAGGCCCTGCCCGGTGCGGCGCAGGAGGCGGGCAAGGCCGGGCCTCGTGCGCAGCGTGCCGACGAGCTCGTCGCGCCGGCGCTGCGGCCAGGAGTCGGAGCCGGCGATCTGCTCCTCGAGGTAGCGGACGAGGTTCTCGCGCACGCGCACGTCACGGGCCGCCGCTTCGGGGTTGTGCACGACCACGAAGCGCGCATCGCGCAGGCCCTCCCCGAGGCGCACCTCCTTGACGCGCAGGTTGTCCGCCACCTCGCGGTAGCGCCCGGCGCGGGCAAGCGCCTCGCGCGCCGCGGCCGAACCGTTCCGCAGACGCTCAGCGATCACGTAGTGGCCGCCGCCCCTCTGCAGGTAGGCGCGGTTCGCGACCGAGGCAAAGCCGCGGTCGGCGACCCAGAGGACGCGGTTGAGCTTCCAGCCCGCGAGATCGTCGTGGATGGTGCGGATGATGAGCTGGTCGGGGGCGTTCCCGGGGAAGGTCCAGCAGCGCACCGGGATCCCCTCGCGCGTCACGGCCATGCCGATCACCACCTGCGGCAGGTCGGCGCGCTTGTCCTTGGAGTGGCGGCTGAAGCGCCGCGTGGCCGCCTCCTCGGGGCCGCCCTGCGCCTCGCCCGCCGCCGCGGCTCTGGCCTCCGCTTCGTCCCGGTGCTGGGCCAGCTCCACATCCTCATCAGCCATGTCGGTCTCGAAGTAGGTCGAGCTGGTGTCGACGAAGATCACGTCGCAGGCCAGGTTCAGGAGGCTGGCGGTGCTCGCAAAGACGCCTTCGGCGATCTCGGGGAGAGCGGCGAGCAGGAAGTCCATGGCGCGGTAGGCGGCGTCGTCGGTGAATGGCGGGCAGCCTTCGATGGCGACGCGCTCACGGGTCCAGCGCGTGGCCGCGAGCTTGGAGCCCGGCTCCAGGGCGCGCTGCGCGGTGAGCGCCAGGCAGACGCGCTCGACGGCTTCGGCGTCGAGGCGCCGGCCGGCCGCTGCCTTGCGCAGCGCCGCACTGATGCCGAGGCGCGCGAACAGCGCGCCCAGCACGTAGGCGCCGCCGCAGCGACGGGCATCGACGACCTCGACCTCCTCAAGGCCCAAGCCGGCGCTCACGGCCTCATCGGGCTCGAGGACGCGGCTGATCGAGGCCACGAGGCGACGCAGCGCCTCGCGGTCCACCTGGTCGGCGCGCCCGAAGTTGTGGATCACCTTCGCCACGGGAGAGCCGCTCACGGGGTGGCGTTCGTTGTGGGCCAGCTGCAGGTAGCTGACCACGGAGCCGTCCTTGTTCTTGCGCCGTGTCTCGCGGAGGTACACGCCTACAAGATAGCTAGAAGTACCTGCTCATGTCAAGTAATCGTGTGCCTACGTTATCTGGCCCTGCGGAGCACCCCAAAACGCTCTGAGCAGGGAAAACGCGGGCGCGGAAGGGCCAGAATGCCTACGAGCTGCGGAAGTCCGGTCCGAGAACGACGATCGCTCGCATCTGCCGCTACCTCCTGTCGAATCCGTGAACCAACGCACGCAGATTATCACCTGAGCGGGCCAGGGCCTCCCCCGCATACCCCAGGGGGTAGTA
>Ga0172370_10009669_pt1 | contig 11227 bp, 5 predicted proteins | sample LakKiv5m_FD_114538 | JGI IMG/M metagenome (GOLD analysis project Ga0172370, IMG submission 114538) | Freshwater microbial communities from Kabuno Bay, South-Kivu, Congo - kab_022012_11.5m | ecosystem: Environmental > Aquatic > Freshwater > Lake | place: Democratic Republic of the Congo...
TACGTGAGCGGTTTTTGTAGAACGATTTCACCGCGTTCGTCGTTGAGAGTAAAGGTTGCGCCTTCAGGTAACGGACCGCGCCACAGAGCGCGCATGGGCGCGCGCAGGTCGTAGCCGATCTGGGAGACGAGCAAACCCTGGCTATGCATAACCGCGCTTCTTGGCTTCCTCGAGCATGGCTTCGGTAGCAGTCGCGCCGCTGCGGGTGCAGCCCAGTTGGCGAACTTTGAGCAGTTGGTCCAGGTTGCGCACGCCGCCCGCCGATTTGATCTGCACATCAGGCGCTGAGTGCTGGCGCATGAGTCTCAGGTTGTGTTCGGTGGCGCCCTGGTAGTTGTAGTCGCCGCTGGGCTGCTTGACGAAGCCATAGCCTGTGGATGTTTTAACGAAGGCCACCTTCAGTTCCGAGCAAATCTGGCAGAGTTTGATGATGTGATCGTCTTGCAGGTAATCGGTCTCGAAAATGACCTTGAGAATGGCGCTGTTGCGCACGCAAGCCTGGTTGACGGCTTCGATGTCGGCGCGGACATAGTCCCAATCGCCGCCCAGGGCTTTGCCGATGTTGATGACCATGTCGATCTCGGCTGCGCCGTCACGGATGGCAAGTTCGGTCTCGGCCACCTTGATCTGGGTGGTGTTGTTGCCGTGCGGGAAGCCGATCACTGAACAGACTTTCACATCGGAACCTTTCAGCGCTTCAAGGCACATCTTCACTGTGTAGGGCTTGACGCAGACGGTGGCAACATCAAATTTCCTGGCGATTTCGCAGCCTTGGAGAATCTCATCGTCCGTCATCGTTGGATGCAGGAGAGAGTGATCGATCATCTTGGCTAGGTCTTTCAGAGTGATGGTATTCATGATTAATGTCCTTTGTTTGTGATTTGAAATTCAACCCAACTGGCGGCGCCAATCAGACCGGCGTCGGCGCCCAATTGTGCTGGAATAATTTCGATATGTCCACCGGCGCAAGGTGCGCCGCCCCAGGTACAGGATCAAGTCGGCCACCCGGGCCATGCCGCCAATCACCGCCCATTCAGGATTAATGGTCACTGCCACAATCCTGATGACAGCCACCCCGCCGCTTTTACCAGTGCCAGGCGTGAAACAGGCCATGTCCATTTATTTCGGCCCAAACACCAGCGTCAGCACCGCATCGGCGGGGAGGAGAACGCCTTCGCCGTTGACCTGCGCTGGGTGACTGAGCAGGCCGTCGTGCGTGAACCAGGCTTCGGTAAGTGTTCCCGCTTCAGGACAGGTGACCAGGCGGGCCTGGCCTTTGTTGTAGAGAACTACAACGGTTGTCCCGCGCTCTTCAGCAGAGTCGGGATTCTCGAAGGCCAGCGCCAGCAGGTCGTCGGGGGCTGTGACCTGAATCCGCACTGCGCCGGGTTGAATGGCGCGATAAAAATGACGTGAGACAGCGTAGCGCGCCGTCGGCTGGTTATCCACCGCCAGTCCAAATTCAGCATTTCCGGATGTCTCCGCCAGCGTCCACCACATCCAGGACGAAGCGTTGCCATAGGCCAGGGCGTTGTAGATGTTGCCGAAGAGCAGGGTCGCGCCTGACCAGGTATTGGGGTGGCCGCTGGTTTCGGTCATCCACATCCGGCGCGGACGGGTGGCATTCGCCCACTGGTACATCTGCGCCCATTCCTGCGCCCCGGCGCCGCCAACGTTGATTCCATCGCCATCGTAGTTGTGAATGGCGATGATGTCGGTCGCCTGGCTGGCTTCGGGAACGAGATCGAGTTGGCGGATGTACTCGCCAATTCCTTTTTGCTGGGGCAGGGCTTCGGGCATAAAGATTTTGGTCTGAAGGCCTTCGGCGGTAAAGCGGCGCGAGACAACCGCCAGCACCTGCGCCATCTTATCGGCAGGAAGCAGGGCAGAAGCATACGGTTCGTTGAACTGCGGCTCGTTCTGCACCGAAATGGCGTACAGGTCAATGTCAGTCTCTTCCTTGACGATGTGGACAATTGCCGCCAGGAACTCGGCGTATTCTTCGTAGTAACGCTCTTCCACGAAGTTCTCGCCCGAACCGGTGATGGCGGCGCGCGTGCGGCCTTTCTTTATCCAGTCCGGCGGGCTCCAGACGGTGAGGATGTATTTGTCCACCGCGCTTTCGGCTTTCAGGCGGCGCATCCAGTCGAGGGGCAGGGCAGAGCGGTCGAAGGCGTCGAAATCGATCACATACGGGTTGGCGTTGTCGTTGCGCGGCTCGAAGTCAACGTCAATGATGCCAAAGCGGGCCATGCTGATGCCCAGGTCTTGAACAAAGGGCAGGTTGAGGTCTTGCTTCTGTTTATCCCACGTTCCGCTGCCCAGGAAGGAGCCGAAGCCATCCACCTGCTGGTAGCGGGTGGAACGGTCGAGGGTCAGGATGTCAGCGGGGGGCAAGTCTGGGATGATGACATCAATGAATTTTTCGGCGCGGCGGCCATCGGGGGATTGGGCAGTCACTTTCAGGCGGGTAAGCCCCGTCGAAGCGGGAGCCGTTTTCAGCGTGAGCAGGAAACGCCCTTCGCCCTGGGGAGTCAAGCGGGATTCGGTCAAGAGTCCGGGTAAAGAATCGGTCAATTCCACCGTTTCATTCCCCAGCAAACCGGAGATGACCAGCGTTTCGGCGGCAGGACTGCCCGCGAGGAGGGTGAGACGCGGCGGGGATTGGATGACGAGCGCGGGCGGGGCGGCGCGGACGGCGGCTTCGGAGCCTACGCGCATGTCATCCAGCCAGATGGCGCCGCGGTGCATTTTACCCGGCGCGAAGTTGAACAGGAGCGCCTTCAGGCGGGAGAAATCCACTGTCCGTCCTTCGGCATCGAGGTTCTTGCCCGAAAAATCGAGGGTGTAGTCTTTCCATTCGGTATCTACGATGACGGTGGCGGTGCCGGCGGTGTTGTAGCGCTCGTTGGCGTCCCACAAGAAGATGAGCATGGCGGTTGGGCGGTCGGCTTTCATGCGCAGGGTGATGACCGGATTCTCCGTCAGATTGAGTTCGGCGGGCAGGGTGTACCACAGGCCCGCCCACTGATTGTTCGTGAGATATTTGTCCACATCCACGCGCAGCGCGCTGTCTTCTATGGATAGTGTGTGCGCGCCTTCGCTGCTGCCGGCCAGGGCGGGGTCGATTTCGGGGCCGTCGAAGGGGTTGGTGAATCCGGTCAGGGTGGGCTGGAGCAGCTGGATGGTGACTTCGCGGCTGGCCGAGGCGTTGCCCTGGTTGCGCGGATTGCCGCCATTATCGGAGGCGGTGACGATCAGGCGGACTTCGCCGCCCAGGGCTGGGTCGGCGCGCAGGATGAGGGTGTCATTCTCGATCAGCGCGGTCAGGCCGGGTTGGTCGGTTTGCGCCGTGAACGTGACGCTCTGGCCCGGCTCGCCGGTGGAAATGCCGGTGATGGGCTGGCGCAATTCGCCGCCGATGGGCAGGGAGAGCGCGGCGGGCAGGGTAAAGGATGGGGGCTGGTTGAGTTCGGGGAAAACCGAAACTACGAAGGTTTGGGTAACGCTCGCGTTCCGGTCATCGGTCAGGGTCAGGGTGATTTGGGTCTGCCCGGCAGATTGCGCTTTGAGTGAGAGGCCCGCCCAGCGGCTGCGGGAATCGTGTTCGATGGTTTCGATGGCGGCGATGGATGGGTCGGCGCTGATTGCGCTGAGGGTGATGGCCTGGGCCGATGCCGGGTCGCCGTCATCGAGGGCGGTCAGGCGCAGCGGGATGGTATCGCCAACGGCGAGGGTCTGGTCGTCCGGGTTTGGCAGGCTGGGCGGTTGGTTTTCCGAGATGGTGATCCCAAAGGAGAGTTCGATGGTTTGATCGTCTTTTTTGCCAACCAGGGTGACTTTTCCACGCCCGGGCTTTCCGGTCAGGGAATAGATGAACTGCCCGTCCCGGAATTCACCCGATGCGAGCAGGTCGGATGGGAAATCGGCGCGCCAGGTTTCTGCCGCGTCAGCGTTGCTGAGGGGGAAGGGGGTTACCGGCAGGGGGGCATCGCCGAGGACGACTTCGACATCTGGCAGGGGGGCATACGCCAGCGAGCGGGCGGCGTTCCCGCCCAGGTGGATGTCGCTCAATTGGAAAGAGGCGCGACAGGAGGGGCCGCCCCGGTTGCAGGCAATCCGCATGGCGGTCACGCGGCTCAAGTCGAGGTTGGCGCGGGAGAAATCGAAGGTATGGGTAAGGGGGGTTGCGCCGTGCGCCATCTCGCGGTTGGCGTAGTTGCCAATCATCCAGCCTTCGTTGCCGTCAGCGTCCACCAGTCCAACGGTGATATTGGCGGAGATGTCGGAGAGCGCGGTCAGGCTGGCGTAGGGCGCGGCGCGCAGGTCAAGCGGCGGGAAGACGGCTTCCATGTAGGCGCTGGGGTTGACTTTGTTGGCCTGTACCACCAGGACGCCATCCCGCGTTTCGAACAGATAATCGGCCCCGCCCTGCCAAAGCGCCGGGTCGGCCAGTCCATCCCACGAGGGAGGAATCTGTGTGGGTACGGGGGCAGGAGTCAGCGTGGAAGAGGGGGGCGGGACAGGGGTGGGTTCAGGGGCGGGGGTGCATCCCCCAAGCAGTTGGGTGGTGAAAATCAAAATCAGCAGCAGGCGCGAAATAAAACGGTTCATGGCGGGCGTGTTTGTTTTTTCCATGTTTCAACCTGCATTGTCATCTGCCAGGATTTTGCGGAAAGTTGCCAGGCGGTCCCGGACGGCCTGGTTGGCAAGCAGGCAGAGCAGGGTGGTAAAGCCGAGAATGGTGGGGAAAATCAGGATGGCGCTGATGAGTCCGGAGAAGGCCAGGAAGACGAGCAAAACAAGCAGATAGCCTGGCGAGGCCAGGGTCATCATCAAGCCATTGCGCCAGGCCAGGCGCAGCGAGTTTTGCTCTTGAACCATGAGGAGTGGAACGGCATAAAACTGGATGAGAATCCAGACCACAGCAATCGCCAGTGTGAGGGCGCGCGCAATTCCAGCCCAGGCGGCTTCGATCAGTTGGTAGGCATCGAGGCTGGCTGTCAAGACAAAGATTATGAACAGGTTCGCCAGCATCCAAAGCCAACTCTTGAAAAAATACTTGCGCGCGCCTTCCCACATGCCGCGCAGGCCCGGGTTTTCGCCGCGCACATACTGGCTTTCAACGTAATGAATGCCAAACGTTAGCGGCGGCCCCAGGATGACTGTAAACCAGGAAAGACTCCAGAGCAGGTTCATGACGGCCTGCATGAACAGATCGTCCCACCAGTGGAAAAATGCTACCAAAATCGTACGCAAAGCAGCGGGGAGTTTTTCGAGAAATTCATCTTTCATACGCGGTATTCCTTCAAGAATTGAACTAAATTTGACCGCTTTGCAGGCTGGCATACGCGCCGTTCAGGCGCATGAGTTCTTCGTGCGTGCCGATTTCTACGATTTTGCCCTGTTTCATGACCACGATTTTGTCAGCATTGCGAATGGTGGACAGGCGGTGGGCAACGATGACGGTCGTGCGTCCGCGCATCAGGCGCGCCAGGGCTTGCTGAATGAGGGCTTCTGATTCGGTGTCGAGGGCTGAGGTGGCTTCGTCTAGGATGAGAATGCGCGGATTGCGGATGAGGGCGCGGGCAATCGCCAGCCGCTGCTTCTGTCCGCCAGAGAGTTTCGCGCCGCGCTCGCCGATGTGCGTTTCCAGGCCCTCCGGCATGGCCTGGGCGAAATCCCAGGCGTTGGCATCGCGCAAGGCGGATTCGACCAGCGCATTGGGAACATTCTCCAGCCCGTAGGTGATGTTCTCGCGCACCGTGCCTTCGAAGAGTATCGACTCTTGCGGTACGACCGAGACGAAGCGACGGTACATGCGCAGGTCGAGCGAGTTCATATCGCGGTTATCGAGCAGGATGCGCCCCGACGTGGGGCGAACGAAACCAATCACCAGGTTCAGCACGGTGGATTTTCCTGCGCCCGAAGGCCCTACGAAGGCTACATTCTGCCCGACGGGAATTTCCAGCGAAACATCGGTGATGGCTGAGACATCGGTATCTGGATAGTGAAACGAAACGTTCTCAAAACGAAACTGGCCCCGCACCGTCTCGACTGCCAGTTTGCCCTCGTTATGCTCCAGGTCGGGGGCTTTCAGCACTTCGCCCACCGAACGAATCGACTCTATGCCCTTGCTGATGGGCGGCATCAGGTTGACCAACGCCATGACCGAACCGGTCAGGCTGGCAAAATAGCCGCTCAGCATGACCACATCTCCCGCCGTGATGGGCAGGATTTGGTTGTAGGCTACCCAGGCGGCGGCCACCAGGCACAACACGTTGAACATGCTATACGTCACCCAGGAGAGCGAGCCGAAGATGGCGTTCATCATATCCAGTTCCAACCCGGCTTTGCGCACGTTGGAGAGGGTTTCATCCACTCGCTCCAGCTCGTCCTGCTCCAGGCCGTGTGCTCGGGTGATAGGGATGAGATGGGTCATCTCGGTCAGGCGGGCTGACATGCGCTCCACCTGCTGACGAAACTGCTGGTTGCGCTCGGCCAATCCGCGCCGCATGGTTTGCACCAGAAACGCCGAGACCGGCACAATCACCATGAAAAAGGGCAGGAAAGCCGGGGCGCGAATGGCCGTAATGACCAGCGCCCCAACCAGGCCGCTCAACGCGCTCAGGCCGCCATCGAACAGTGTGCGCACCATCTGCTCGATGTTTTCGACATCGCGCACCACTTTGGTTTGCAGCACCCCGGCGCTGGCGCGGGTGAAGTAACCGATGGAGAGCCGCTGCAACTGACGCGAGAGGCCAGAACGCAGGCGCGTTTCCATGCTGCGCAGGGCAGCGCTCAAATGACGCATGTACAGAACGTGCATGGGCATATTCTGGAAAATCAGCAGCGCCAGCAGGAGCGCGTTCCACCACAGGTCGGCAATTGGTTTTTGCTCCACCACGACATCAATGATATTGGCGGTCAGCAGCGGCAGCAGCCAGACCGGGCTGTGCTTGATGACAAAGGCCACTGCCGCCAGCACCAGGAGCGGGCGGTCGGCGTCGAACAGGAGCCACAGTGTCTTTAGCGGGGATTTGCCCTGGAAGTAGGATTCGAGAAACGGTTTGGAGTTCATCGCATAAGAACAGGCTGAAGCCTATGTACTCATCAACGAATATTACGAAACTCAGCCCGATAAATGGCGACTTGACCTTTTTGCTCGGCTGCCAGGCTGGTCAGATCGCCGCGCAGGAAGTAGGGCTGGATGGCGCTTTCATCCGGTTTTTGCTGGAAGGCGTAATACAGCGTAACCGGCTGCCCGTTCATCTGCTGGGCCGTGATGTAACCAATCAAAGCATGTTCAAGGGAATGGTATGCGTTTTTCCAGGGCCAGGCTTTGGGCAGCGAACCGGCTTTGGGCTGGTTGGTGGCGTTGTCAACAACCGTCCACACTTCGCCGTGTTCGTGGTCAACGAAATAGCGGAAGTAGTAATCGGTGGTTTGGGGCAGGTAGCGGGCCAGGGAGGGGTCTGCCAGAGCCATTTCCATGGCAAATTGGTCAAGTTCGTTATAAACCCACCAGTCCTTGTCTTTCACCAGCGCGCCGCCGGCCTGGTAGCCGTTGGCCCACGATCCGTTCTCGGCGAGGTAGGCTATCTCAAGGACGCGCGGGCCGTTGGTCTGGGCAAACGACACCAGGTCTGGAACGCCGGCAGTCTGCCCAACATGATAAATCATCCACATCGCCTTAATCGAGTGACCAAAATCGGTGTCGGCGTTTTTCAGGCTTTTTTGCGAAGGCTCGTTGACAGTCAGGAAGAACAGATTGTCCTGCTCGGAGTAGAACTCGTCAATCATCAGGTTGGCAAGTTTGACCATGTCGGCCTTCCAGGCGCTTTGTTCGGGTTCGGGCAGGAGCGGCGTGACCAGCACCATGTAGGCGTTGAGATTGTCCAACTGGGCCACCAGCCGTTTGTCGAGCGGGTTGGTTCCACTGCCATCGGAGGCCTGCATCCATTGCAGAGCGTTCAGGTCGGGATTGTAGTAGTTCTCGAAAATGAACTCTTTGACAGCCAGGATATCAGGCAAAATTTCGGGGTCGCGGGTCAGGTAGTAGTAGAACGAAATTCCCAGCAGCGAGTAGGCCAACTCCTGCGGGTTGCGGAACTCGGGGGCAGGTTCCCAAGCGCCGTTATTGCGGACGAGGTACGATCCGCCGTTTTCGCGGTCGATGATATTCTGGCGCAGGTAATCGACCCCGGCTTTGGCATATTCAAGGTAGCGCGGGTCGCCGGTCAGATGATAGGCCACGCCGTAGCCATAAATCTGGCGCGTGCGCGAGACGGTGTACTCCAGGTCGAGCGCAAGCCAGCCGTTTTGTCCAATTTCGGGGCAGGGGTTGGTGTTCGCGTCGTAGGCGGCGCCATCATCGCAGCGCTTGCTGGGAAAATTGCCAACCGGATTGCCGAGGGCTTCAGGGCGATCCCAAAATGGAAGCAGGTCGTTGGTAAGATGAGTCATCCAGCGCTGGCCGTCGGGCAGGGTCGGCACGGCGGTTGGAACGGCGGTGGGGGCGGCAGGCACATCAGTCGCAACAGGAGTAGCGGACGCGGCAGGCGCGGTGGGTGTGGCGGGCGCGCAGGCGGCCAGCAGGCTGATAATCAGCAGGAGCAGAACGAGTTTTTGGAGTTTTATGGCGATATTTCCTGATTTTTGATTTTAAATTTAAGACGAGGGCAGATGCGCGGTGACGGTCAGGCGGTCGCAGCGGGAGAGGCTGATCGGCTGGCTGAAGATGATTCGGCCAGCGGATTCGTTCACATCCAGCGGATGACCGTTTAGGGAAGCGAGGGGCGCGCCGCTGAGGGGCAGTTCCAGGCTCTCCAGCGTGAGACGGCCCTCGGTCAGGGAGATTTCCAGGCTGAAAACGCGGTGTCCGCGCTGAATCGTCATCTGCCCCCAGCCTGTTCCAGACAGGAAGGGTGATCGGATCGCCGTTTTGCTGGTGTTCGGTTTCAGGCGCAGGTGGCGCGCGGGAACATCGACCAGCAGCCCCAGCCAGGCCTGCCAGGCGGCGTAGATGGACAGGGCGCGGGTGTAGAAATCGCCGCACTCGTTGTGCCGAAAGCGCATCCCGGCTTCATCCAAACGATCGAAGACATTGCGCAGGATGCCGATGGCTTCGTTTTCCAGCCCTTCGGCAAACAACTGGGCGGCAAAGAAGTATTCGGTGCCGGTCCATGGATTTTGCCATTGCGAAAACGGCCACTCATCGGGGAAATCGCCATTCGGACAACTGCCATTGGCGAGGAAACGCCCGTCCTCGTTCAGGTTGTGAGTCAGGATGCGGCCCAGCATGCTTCGAACGCGCTCAAAGTCGAGCGCGCGCGGCAGGCCGGTCAGCAGCGCAACCGCTTCGCCGTTGATGGCGTCGGTGTGCAGGCCGAGATCAATCGGCTTGGCGGCCAGCAGGTTCAGGCGGGCGTCTGTGGTTCCGGCGGCCTCGCCCTCGCGCAGAACGGCTTTGTAGTAATCGCCCTGCCAGAACAACCGCTCGAAGGAGGCGCGCCCCATCTCCCAACGGGACTGGCAATCGACGGAGAAACCGGTCTCGCCGAGCGCTTCGGCCATCACTCGCATGGCCTGCAGGGCGGCCAGGTACAGGTCGGACATGTAGGCCACAACACCCACCATGTGCCAGTGGTCGTAGGTGATGCCGCCTTCGGTAAAAGGCAGGCCGATGCCAAGGTGGTCGAGGGTTTGGATGAAGCGCAGGGCGCGGCAGGCGCTTTGCCAGTGGCGGCGCAGCAGGGCCTCGTCTCCGCTCCAGCGCCAGTCGCGGAAAAGCGCCAGGATGTATTGCAGGTTGACATCCCAACGAGAATATTCACCATCAGGCATATGTTCGGGCCGGATGTTGCGCTGGTAAGCATGAGCCACCTGCCCGTTGGGACGCTGGGCGGCCTGAATCAGGTCGAGGGCGCAGGCGCGCAAACCCGGAAACAGGAGCGCCACCCCAAACGAACCGTAGTGTTCCACGTCCACAGTATTCATGCCGCCCTGTCCCAGGCCTTCCCAAAGGAAAAACTTGCCATCTTTGCTGTACCAGGACAGTTTGAAGAGGATGTGAGCCTGGTCGAGCAGGGCCAGCGCCAGGGATGGGTCGAGTTCGGAATCGAGGATGGAATCAGTCCAGGCGCGGGAGCGGGCTTTGAGCGCGTCGGCTTCTTCGAGCAGGAAAGCCGCCACTTCGCCGGCATGGGCGAAACGGGTCTCGTAGAATTTCCCAACGTAAACACTTGCCCGGTCGTAATGATTTGGGAAATACCAGGTCAGCCCGGTGCGGATTTCGGCGTTTTCGCCAGGCTGAAGGGTGGTTTGCACACTGACAAAAGACTGGTCGCGGAACATGGGTGCATTTTGCGGCGCGTGGTGGTATTCCTCGCGCGGGATGCGCGGCGGGATGCGCGGACCATCGAGATGCCCGGTCTGGTAAAAAGAATAATACAGGTTTTGCAGATAGGGGTTGTTGGGGACGACCGAGATGGACTGCCCGGGGCGGGCGGCGGCAAAGACGCCCATCTCGCCGGTGGTGGGATTTTGCGGGTCACGCCCGCCGCGCATGCGCACGATTGCGCCTGCGGCGGTCGTTTCCAGGCTGTGCTGGGGTTCGTAGTCGGGCGTCTGATCGAAGCCGGCCAGGTTGCTGGTGATTTGCAGCAGGCTGACTTCGAGCGGTTCGCCCGTCTGGCTGGTGATGGTGAAATCAAAGACTGCGCCGGGGGTGGCGGAGGCGGCCTGATCATGCGGGATGAACGGCGACCAGGCCAGCAGTTCCACCTGGACGGGCAGGGTCGGGTCGAGGTATTTCAACCTCGTAAACGGAAATTCGGCGGTGTGTTCGATGGCGCGCACGGTGGGGATGGTGGCGTATTTATAGGCGCGGGACATGTGTTCGCCCACCAGCCAGCCTCCCCCCTGCCCCACGAACAAGTAGCGGATTTGCGGCTCTCGTCCCGGGCGCTTGACGCGCAGGATGAAACACAGGTCTTCGACTCCGGTTTGCGGTTCGGCGGGCGGCTGGGGTTGGTCATCTGGCGAAATTTGATGCCGCCAGCCAACCCAGGGCGCGGTGTTCAGGTAGGCGTGATGCCGAAAAACGCCATCGGCCCACAGTTCCAGCCCGCCGCAGCCCAGTCCGCCCAGGCACAGGCCTGAATCCAATCCCTTGTCAATCACGGTGCGATTTTTTCGTTGAATGGAGTTATCACGATTCATAGAA
>Ga0172370_10009671_pt1 | contig 11226 bp, 9 predicted proteins | sample LakKiv5m_FD_114538 | JGI IMG/M metagenome (GOLD analysis project Ga0172370, IMG submission 114538) | Freshwater microbial communities from Kabuno Bay, South-Kivu, Congo - kab_022012_11.5m | ecosystem: Environmental > Aquatic > Freshwater > Lake | place: Democratic Republic of the Congo...
AATGCCCTGGTGATCGCGCCGGAGTCCGCGCGATTCTCGCCGGCCCTGCCGAAGGCCGTGCCGTGCGCCGGGGTGGTGATGGGGACCGGCATCCCGCCGTGAAACGTGACGCCCCGTTCGAACCCCAGCAGCTTGGTCGCCACCTGGCCCTGGTCATGGTACATGGAGATGATGCCGTCGATCTTGTCCATCTCCACCCTGCGGAAGATCGTATCCGCCGCAAAGGGGCCGTCCGCATAGACCCCGGCCGCCTGCGCCTCTTGAATCGCCGGGCCGATCTGGTCGATCTCCTCGGTCCCGCACAGCCCGCCTTCCCCGGCGTGGGGATTGAGCGCGGTCACCGCCAGATGAGGCCTTGCCAGGCCGAAGGACTTCAATTCCCGATCCAGCAGGTTGATGGCCGTGCGGACCCGATCCTTGGTGATGAGGGCAGCAACGTCCTTGATCGGCACGTGCGAGGTGACCCGGGTCGTCCAGAGGTCGTCCAGGACGTTGATCTCCCCCAGGACATCGAAGCGCTTGTAGTAATTCTTGAAGAGCTCGAACTCCGAGTGATAGGGGCAGCCCCCCTGGATCATGGCCGCCTTGTGGAACGGCGCGAACACAAAACCGTCTATCTTGTGCTGGACGGAAAGGTCCATCGCGAACAGCAGCGTGTCGTACACGGATTTTCCGGCCTTGGCGTTCACCTTCTTGTAAGTCACCTCTTCCGGGGCGATCGTGGGAAAATCGAGGACGACCGGAGCGCCGCAGTCGAACGACACCTCTTCGGCCCGTTTGACGACCGGAAACGGAAGGTCGACCTTTGCGACCTGCTGCCCCATCTTGAAGATCCTCTGATCGCCGATCAGAACGATATTCGCCAGCGCATGCAGCGCGTTCTGCGCCAGCAATTTGGCGGTGATTTCAGGTCCAACGCCTGTGGGATCCCCCAGCAGGACTCCGATCGTGGGTTTTTTTGCCATACCCTGTGACTCCTTTCTCGCTTCAGAAATTGCCTCCCTCCCAGCGAACACTACGCGGTTCGCAACCGGGAGGCTTTGAATGGAAAAGCACGTGCTTTCGCGTGGCCGAAGGATAGCGGGAGGCGGCTTGGGTGTCAAGGCAAATATGTCACACCCTGCCGTGGCGGCTTGGATTTGGGTGCAGATTCGGATTTTTACGGAGACGAGAGAAGGCAGGGCCGAATCCGGCCTTGCCTTCTCTCCCCGTTCGTTTGCGATATGAATCGCCCGCCGGCCTGATTATTTCTTCAGCGGTACAGGATGGTTCTTGAGGACATCCGTGTGACAGAGGGTGCACGAGGTGTTCGCGGTTGCATGGACATTCGCCACCGACCCGTCCTTTCCGTGGCAGAAGAGGCATTCCTTCACAGACGCCGGGATGGGATGGACCACGGCGAACTGGCCCGCTGCCTGCTTGTTGAGGAGCCTCGCCGTATACTTCGCCACCGAGGCCGTCACCCACGCGCATCGCTCCGCCCGCTCCTTGGATCCGCTCTTGAAGCCGGACTTTTCGCACCACCTCGTCACGGAGATATGGCACAACTGCGAGTCGGCGACCGAGGCGACGACCTTGTCGAATTTCGGCGTACGCGGCTTGTAGTTCGGAAGGGCTTCCGCGCCATGCCAGGCATACAGCTCGCTGATGATGGGGTTCCCTGTCTTGCCTTCATGGACAAGGAAGATGGCCGCAGCCGCCCCGTTCAGGGCCCCGCAGGGTCGCCCCTCCGACCGTTTTCAAGAAACTTCTTCTGTCTTTCTCCATCTCTTCGATATCCTCCTTGCGGAGGTTGAAATATTGTAGCGGCCTTATCCAATAAGCAGCTTCTGTTGTCAACGTATAAAAATATACACCCCCGGCCTTGGAATCCGCCACCGGGATCAAAGAGGCCCGTAGCGCCAAGGTCATGCAGAAAGGCTTGCCAATGACGATCCGGAGCCCTTTTCAAACCTTTCCATCCTTCGCGTATACCACCTCACCCCCGATGATGGTCTTCAACACCTCAATATCCCGGATCTGCCAGGGATCGACAGTGAGCGGGTTGTCCGACAGAACAACCATGTCGGCGAGTTTCCCGGGTTCGATCGATCCCTTGATCGCTTCTTCAAACGACGCGTAGGCGCCGTTTATGGTATACACCCGCAGGGCTTCAAGTGGAGTCAATCGCTCATGCGGACCGATATCCACGCCGCTCCGCGTTTTTCTGTTCACTCCGCACCACATTCCCCACAGTGGGTTGGCCGGCCAGACCGGATCGTTGGGCATGCATACCGGACAGTCAGAGTGGGCGCAGGCCACAATCCCCATCCGCATGGCGGTCTTGGCAGGAACCATGGCATGGGCGCGCTCCGGGCCGATGAAGTTCTGGATATGCTGGTCGCCCCAGAACCAGGGATGGAAGAGGTAGAAGTTTGCGATGATGCCGAGATCTTTCATCCGCACGAGGTCCCCCGGTGTCGGACAGAGTGCATGCTCTATCCGGTGCCGCGGATCGGGACGGGGATGTCTTTTCATGGCCTGCTCAATGGCGTTCACGGCCACCGTGATGCCGTAGTCCCCCTGGGCGTGGATTGCCACCTGATACCCTAGCCGATGCGCATCGGCGACGATCTCGTTGAGGTGTTCCTGCGTGTAACGCAGCCCCTCGTGCCCCTTTGTGTTGCCGGTCACGTACGGTTCGATAAAGGCGCAGGTGTAACATTGAATCGAGCCGTCCGTGTACAGCTTTACCGGCCCCAGCCGCAGCCGTTCATTGCCGAAGCCGGTACGCAGTCCCAGATCGTGTTGCCGGTAGTAGCCTTCCCGGATCATCAGGTATGTCCGTGTCTTGAGCCTGCCCTCGGCGACGGCTTCCTGGTAGGCACGGTAGGGATCAGCCCGATCGACGGTCCCGGCATCGCCGGTTGATGTCACGCCGGTCCTGATATACTCGTTACTGATCTCGACCAAGGCATCCTTTATCTCCTGCAACGTAGCTGCCGGCGGTGCGGTCCTGATGGAGAGCACGTCGCGGAGAACCCCCGAAGGCTCACCCGTAACGGGATCCCTCTCGATGACCCCACCTTCCGGGTCGGGGGTGTCGCGGTTGATGCCCGCCAGTGCGAGCGCCTTGCTGTTGACTACGCAGGCGTGGCCGCCCCGTATCGATATCATGAGCGGATGGCCAAGAGAATTGGCATCCAACTCTTCCCGGGTCGGCCACCGGCCTTCCCTGAGCCCCTTGGGATCGAAATATTTCCCCCCGATCCACTGTCCGACAGGCGTCTCCTCCGCTTTTGCCCTGACCTTGGCAAGCACTTCGTGAATGGTTGGATTGAGTTCGGCAGCCAGATTCTCTAGCTTGAAACTATAACGGAACTCAGCAAGGTGGGCGTTATGGGTATGGGAATCGATGAATCCGGGAACGACGGTCCGGCCGTCGAGGTCCATCACGATGGTGTTCTCTCCGATGAGGGGCTGCATTGCCCGGTTTGAGCCGACGCGGACGATCTTACCATCGCGCACGGCAACCGCATCCGCCGACGTGTCACAGGCGTCAACGGTGATGACCGTGCCGTTCTTCATGACCAGGTCAGCATACATTCCATCCATTTTCGAATCCTCCTCCTCATTCTCATAAGAATCCTTTATCGCTGCCATAACAGAATTCCCTTTGACAGGAGAGAACCTTTTCGGTAGATATTAATTAAAGACACCAGTGTATATCGCCAAGGTTCGGTAGCCGTTCGCATACCAGATATCAGCGGGGCGGTCAATCTCAGCGATCTCCAAAGATGCGGACACCTTTGCGTCTCAGCCCGAGGGCGTACAACTGCGGCTTTGAAGGTTCCGCATCAGCGCCGGGCTCGCAGTTCAACAAGTCGGTGTAATTTGCTTCGTATGCCTGACGCTTGGACTATGCGATCATCCTGCGAACCCCGCATGGCATCCCTATAAAGTGCGCATCAATCAGGCGCTTCGGTAAATAGTTGCAGCTGTTATCCTTCGGGAACGGGAATAACGTTATGCCATGGATAGACACAGCGAGCCCCATTTACGGCAAAGGGGGATCATCCCGCATCCCCATTCAATTTTCTTTTCCTTCCCCTGTTTCGCTGCTGTCGTCGCTACGTCGCGCACTGCAGCCTTTTTTGAAGCGACCTGCGCGGCCTTCCCCGGGAGCTAGGGGGACGCATCGGCTTTGGCGCTTTGATTACCTCGCTGCGTCCGGTTGTCCTGCTTTGGAATGAACGAGCAATACACGCTGATGTCAAATCGATAGTTCACCGGGAGGAGCAGATGATGGAAGAGCGGATCATGGGAAAAGTCGAGGAAAAGCGGGATGAAATGATCGACCTCTTGCGGTCGCTGATCAAGATACCCAGTATGACCGGAGAGGAGGGCAGGGCGCAGGAGGCGGTAGCCGAAGAATACCGGCGAATGAAGCTCGACGTCGACATCTGGGAGCCCGACGTGGAGGAGCTGTTCGAGAAATTCCCCGAAGTCGCTCAATACCCCAGCCATTGGCAGCACGATCTCATCCTGCCCTATCATGATCTCCCAACCTACCGGGAATTGATCGCATCGAAGATGATCGATGTGCTGAATTACAAGAACCGGCCGAACGTGGTGGGAACATGGCGCGGCACGGGCGGCGGGCGTTCACTCATCCTGAACGGCCACATCGATACCGTAACCGTAGAGCCAAGGGATTCGTGGACACACGATCCCTTCGGCGCCGAGCTCGTCGACGGCACCCTGTACGGGAGGGGCTCTTCGGATGACAAGGGGGGGATCATTGCAGCCATCGGCGCCGTGCAGAGCCTGCGTGAGCTCGGGATAGCGCTGCGAGGAGATGTGATTCTGGAAAGCGTGGTGAACGAGGAACACGCCGGGAACGGGACCCTGGCCTGTATTGCGAGGGGATATACCGCCGACGCGGCCATCGCCATGGAATCATCGGAAAACAGGGTGCGCATCGGCTCCTACGGCGGCGTCTACTGGGGAATCAACCTGACGGGGAAGGTGCGGCACACCAAGAACCGCTGGGCGACCGGCGGGGCCCCGGACGGGGTCAGCGCGATCGAAAAGCTCCAGGTCGTCATCAAGAGCCTCCTTGACCTCGAAGCGGATCAGAACAAGCGGCCGGTGAGCGATCTGTATGCCGGGGAGATGCCCTTCTGCCTCAACATCGGCAGGGTCTGGGGGGGGGCGTACGACACTGCCAGCGCCGGGGAGTGTTCGCTCAGGGGCAGCATCTATTTCGGGCCTGACATCGGCTCGGTGAAAGGGGTCATGGATGCGTTCCGCGGAGCCGTCATGAAGGCGGCAAAGGAGGATCCGTGGCTTAAGAACCATCCCCCGGAGGTCCTGTTCTTCCATCACGACGACGCCCACTTGATGAGCCGCGATGCGGAAATCGTAAAGGCGCTCGTCGCGTCGGGCGCTCAGGCGCTGAGGCGCACGGTGGGGGTGATGGCGGGGGTCGGGGCCAACGATTGCCGTCACCTCGTCAACCAGGGGAAGATCCCCTCGGTCGTGTTCGGCCCGGGAGGACTCTCCCAATCCCACTCCATCGATGAGTCGGTCCAGGTGGACCATCTGGTCGACTGCGCCAAGGCCCTTGCCCTGACGGTCTACCATTGGTGCAGATAACAACTAAACATAAGGAGGGATAGAGTATGATGAACCATTTCGGGAAACGATGCGCGATATGCCTGTTGGTTATTTTGGTGTCGATCTTTGTCTGCCATGTCGATCCATCGCCTGCGCAGACGCCGAAACGGGGAGGATGGCTCAAGGTGGCTACGGACGCCGAGGCCGTAGGACTGGATCCCCATCTCTCCATGGTCATGTCGACCTTTACCTTTACCGAACACGTGTATCAATGCCTGCTTCGCTACAATCACAAGATGGAGCTGGAGCCATGCCTGGCCACCTCCTGGGAACAGCCCGACAAGCTGACCTATCTGTTTAGGCTGCGCAAAGGAGTGAAGTTTCACAACGGTCGGGAGATGACCGCGGACGATGTCAAGTATTCCTATGACCGGATCCTCGACCCGAAGACCGCCTCCCCCACCGCTTCGCTCATCAAGCCCGTCAAGAGCATAGAGGTCGTCGACAAATACACCGTCAGGATCAGGCTCAAGGAGACCTTCCCCGACTTCTTGAATTTTGCCGCCTTCGAGAGAAATACGGCCATCGTTCCCAAGGAGGAGGTCCAGAAACACGGCTCCCTGCAGAAGGTCATGGTGGGGACGGGGCCGTTTAAACTGAAGGAATACAAGCACGGGGTCAGCGCCACCTATGTCCGCAACGAAGATTACTGGGAAAAGGGCGTCCCCTATATCGACGGGTTCGACCTGCTCGTCGTCAAGGATGAAGCCTCGCGCCTGGCCGGCATCCGGAGGGGTACCTATGACATCGCCTGGGTCAAATCGATCGACATGGCAAAGCTGGCCGCTAAGGAGCCCCACATAGTGACCGTCAAGAGTCTCGCCTCCCGGCAGGGGCGTTTCTGGCTGAACCACGAACGCTTTCCCTTCAATAATGTGAAACTGCGTCAGGCGGTATCGGCAGCCCTGGACCGGCAGGCGATCATCGACAAGGTCCTCTCGGGAGAAGGGGTGTTTTCCACGATCATCCCGCCAAGTTCGGCCCCCTACGCCCTTTCCCAGGAGGAGATTGCCAAGCTCCCGTTCTATAAACAGGACTATGACCTGGCCCGAAAGCTCCTCAAGGAGGCCGGTTATCCGAATGGTTTCGAATTCACCATCAAGACGTCACCCCACAGCCCCGATTATGTCCCGGCTTCCGAGATCATTGTGGAGCAGTTGTCCAAGGTCGGAATCAAGGCCAAGATCCAGCAGATGGATTGGGGGGTGTTTCAAAAAGTCCGTCGCACCAAGGATTTCGAGGCCAATTACTTTGCCGGCAGCTGGCGGGCGGACGCCGCCGGCTATTTCTACGAATACTTCCGGGGAGGAATCCCGGCCAATGAAACCGGCCAGAACAACCCCGAGATTAACCGTCTGATGGATCTCTGCCAGACGGAGCCCGATCCTGAGAAAAGCAAAAAATATTACCGGGAGCTTCAGTACAAAGTGGCGGAGGATGTGTCGGGCATCTTTACCTACGCCATGGAAAGCCGGAATGAATTCGTGAAAAAGAAGATCAAGGGCTATCAGTTCATGGGAAATACCGGAAGAGCGTATATCAGATATGCGTGGATCGAGGAATGAGGAACGAATTCCCCGGCCATCCTGATGACTCGGGGCGGCCGGGGATCTTTGCAGCGAGGATTACCGAAGGACTGAACAATGCTGAAGTACATCTGTTATCGTATGCTGACCTTGATTCCCGTGCTGCTGGGCGTTTCCTTCATCGTGTTTTCCCTATTCTGGATTGTCCCGGGCGACGTGGTGGATATCATGGTAGGGGATCAATCGTTCGGAGACCCCACGGCCCGGGAAGAGATCAGAAAGAGCTTCAATCTGGACAAGCCCTTCTATGTTCAATACGGGTTGTGGTTGTGGAAGGCCGTGCAGGGGGACTTGGGGGTCTCCTTTGTCTCAGGGCACAAGGTCACGGAAGAAATCCTGAGCCGGCTGCCCGTGAACGTTCAAATGATTTTCGTTGCCATGATCTTTGTGATCATCATCGGCATCCCCGCGGGGGTCCTGTCCGCTTATAGGCAATTTACCCTGTTCGATCACATCGTGCGCATTTTCACCACGCTGGGTTATTCCATCCCCAATTTCTGGGCGGCCACCGTTGCGGTCCTTTTGGGATCGCTCTATTTTAAGTGGCTGCCCATCCTGACATATGTCCCCTTTTCCGAAGATCCGATCGGCAATATCAAGTGCATGCTGATCCCCGGCTTTGTGCTGGCCCTGAGCACCATGGCCCTGGTTGCACGCATGAGCCGCTCCACGGCCCTGGACACCCTGCGCCAGGATTATGTGCGAACGGCTCGAGCCAAAGGGGCCTCGGAAACGGTTGTCCTGTTCATCCATGTCCTGAAAAATTCGCTGATCCCCGTCGTGACGATCCTGGGATTTCAGATCGGCGTGATGATCGGGGGATTCGTCCTTACGGAGCAGGTCTTCGTCATGCCGGGATTGGGCACGATGCTTCTGCTGGCGATTCACCAGCGGGACTTGGTCACCGTCACCGGCGGCATCCTCTTTCTGGCGGTTGTTTTTGTCATGGCAAATCTTGTTGTGGATATTATCTACAGCTTCTTGGATCCGAGGATCAGGTACTGACATGAAGGATATTTTGAACAGGGAGGAGATCCTCTCTCCCGCGAAATTAGGATGGCGGCGATTCAAACGGGACAAGATCGGCATGATTGGATCGGTCATGGTGATCTTGCTCCTCTGCTCCGCCCTGTTCGGCCATTACTTATCCCCCTACGATCCGCTACAGATGATCTATGGAGATTCGTTTCAGGGCCCCTCCCTCAAGCATCTTATGGGCACGGACCGGTTCGGAAGGGACCAACTGAGCCGGGTGATCGTGGGGTCCCAAACCTCCATGATCGTCTGCTTCGGAGCGGTCGCCGTGGCGACCATCATCGGGATCATCATCGGCCTGATCTCCGGTTACTTTGGTGGATGGATCGACAGCGTCATCATGCGGTTGCTGGATATACTTTTTGCCTTCCCCACTATTCTCTTGGCCTTGGCCGCTGTGACCGCATTTGGTCCGAGTCTTTTCAACCTCCTGGTGATTATCGGGGTGATATACAGTTCCCGGATCGGACGGATCGTGCGTGGCTCGGTTCTTTCGATCAAGGAAAAGGATTTCATCGAGGGGGTGAGATCGGTGGGCGCCCGGGATAGGACCATCATGCGAAAATTCATCCTGCCCAACATCCTGTCGCCAATCATCGTACAGGCCACGTTCAATCTTTCCCACGCCCTCATGACCGAAGCGGGACTCAGTTTCCTGGGCCTGGGGACGCAGCCCCCTCGGCCCTCCTGGGGGGGGATGCTCAACGAGAGCCGTGAGTTCATGGAGCTTGCCCCCTGGCTGTCCGTCTTTCCCGGCCTGGCCATCGTATTCGCCGTTTTGGCCTTCAATTTTCTGGGCGATGCACTCAGGGATGCATTGGATCCGAGACTTTCACAGAGGTGACGGGATAGATGGACGAGAAAAGCAATGCGATCCTCAGGATTTCGGGATTGAAGACCCATTTTTTTACGAGCGAAGGCGTCGTTAAGGCCGTGGATGGGGTCGACTTTACGATCAAAAGGGGCGAGGTGCTTGGATTGGTCGGAGAGTCGGGCTGCGGGAAAAGCGTGTCTGCGTTGTCGATCCTCCGCCTGGTCGCATCCCCCCCAGGCCGCATCGTGGACGGGAAGATCGAGTTCATGGGGGAAGACCTGAGGACGATGAGTGACGCTGAGATCCGGAAGATTCGCGGGAAGAAGATCTCGATGATCTTCCAGGATCCGCTCACCTGCCTGAATCCGGTGCTCAGGATCGGGTATCAAATCGCCGAAGTGTTCCGGTTTCACCAGAAGCTGAACCGCTCAAACGGGCTGGCAGCAGCGATTCGGGTCCTCGGGTCCACGGAGATCCCGTCACCGGAGGAGCGGGCGAAGAATTACCCCCATGAGATGAGCGGCGGGATGCGCCAGCGGGCGATGATAGCTATGGCATTGGCTTGCGAACCGGCGCTGCTGATCGCCGACGAGCCCACGACAGCCCTGGATGTGACGGTTCAGGCCCAGGTCCTGCAATTGATCAATGCGCTCTGCCGGGAGCGCGAAACTGCCGTCTTGCTGATCACCCATGATATGGGGGTGGTGGCAAAGATGTGTCAGCGCGTAGCGGTGATGTACGCCGGGCGGGTGGTGGAGTATACGGACGTGCGTACGCTCTTCGGCAAACCTGCGCATCCCTATACCGAGGCGTTACTGCGATCGCTCCCGCGCTTAGGGGCGAAGAAGAACCGCCTCGAATCGATCGAGGGCCAGCCGCCCCAGCTGAATCGCCTGCCCCCGGGATGCGCATTCCAGCCCCGGTGCAGGTACTCCTCCGAGAGATGCCGGAAGGAGCTGCCGGAATTGAGGCGCCTCGCTGAGGGGCACGAGGTCAGGTGTTGCAATCCGATTAATGGTGCCATACGATGAACGGGACAAGAGGATTGGTGGAGGTTCGGGGGCTCTGCAAATACTTTCCCCTTTCGCGGGGAAGGGTGTTGAAGGCGGTGGACGGGGTGGACTTCCAGATCCGGAAAGGGGAAGTGCTCGGCCTCGTGGGCGAGTCGGGCTGCGGCAAGACGACCATCGGCAGACTGATATTGAACCTCCTGCCCCTGACGGCGGGCCACGTGGAGTTTGAAGGAGTTCGCCTGGACGGGCTGTCCAAGGATGAGATGCGCAGGATGCGCCGGAAGCTGCAGATCGTGTTTCAGGACCCCTATGCGTCGCTCAACCCACGGATGACGATCGGGGATATCCTCACCTTCCCGATGAAGGTACAAGACGTCTACAGGGGGGAGCGCCAGGAACGGATTGTGCGTATCCTCGAACGGGTGGGGATGCGGGCGTCGGACATGAACCGGTATCCGCATGAATTCTCGGGGGGGCAGCTGCAGAGAATCGGGATCGCGCGGGCGCTGGTGGTCGATCCCGAGTTTATCGTGGCGGATGAGCCGGTCTCGGCGCTCGACGTGTCGATCCAGTCGCAGGTGCTGAATCTCTTCAAGAAGCTTCAGGAGGAGTTCCAATTGACCATGCTGTTCATCGCCCACGATCTGAGCGCGGTGGAGTTCATCAGTGACCGGATAGCCGTAGTCTACCTGGGGAAGATCGTGGAGATAGCCACATCCGAGGCCCTGTACAGGGCTTCGCGGCATCCCTACACGGCTAGTCTGCTCGCGGCGATCCCTCAACCGGATCCGGTGATCGAACAGAACAAGCCGCCCTTTTCACTCACCGGCGAGGCATCGAGTCCCATAGACCCACCGCCGGGCTGCCGGTTCGCTTCCCGGTGCGCGGCCAGGCAGCGGCTCTGCAGCGAGCAGAACCCTGAGCTGGTGGAGGTCGAAAAGGATCACTTTGTCGCTTGTTTCCGCCGGCAATGAACGACCACAGGAAACAATCGACAAATTATCACTCACTCATCAGCCAACTCCGGAAATCCTCACCGCTCGAAGAAGAAGGTGTAATCGCGCCAGCAGCGGCCTTCGGTGTGCATCATGCAGCAGGTCACCTTCGGCTCGACCTCATA
>Ga0172370_10009672_pt1 | contig 11225 bp, 14 predicted proteins | sample LakKiv5m_FD_114538 | JGI IMG/M metagenome (GOLD analysis project Ga0172370, IMG submission 114538) | Freshwater microbial communities from Kabuno Bay, South-Kivu, Congo - kab_022012_11.5m | ecosystem: Environmental > Aquatic > Freshwater > Lake | place: Democratic Republic of the Congo...
CCGGTGTCAGTTGAACGCTCATCCATCTGCCTCCTCCACTCCAGGGCCATATCAAAAACCCCGCGTTCGACCAACACCTTTCTCTCTCCATTTCTGTCCAACCGGACATGAAACATTATACATGGCCACGGAGCCCCAAGCTCCTAGGAACATGGCGATTGCTAATACAACTAGCTTCCTCATGGTCTTCCTCCTTGCATTCAGACGAGGTGACCACCGCTGAACACACCCCGTTACTGTAAGAATGTGTCGCTAATGCCACTCGGGCAACCCAAATTGAGAGTTGCCCGCCCATTTGCATGAACGACGCCCGACGTACCTGTCAGGACTACCCATAATTGATTTATACGCGGGTGGCTAAAAGGATCACGAGCGGTCCTCCTCTCAAGATAGAAAAGAGGCCCGCTCGCGCTGGGATCGCGACAATGCACTAAGGGCAGCGTTCGCTAGCCGCTACACACATCTTTTTGAAAGCATTTGCCCATGTCTTAAGCAGCCTTCGAGATCCTGCCCTTGAAGTCCAGAAGAAACGCCTTCTCTCGCTTGAGGTCCTCACGAAATGACAGCTTTTCCGTGTTGGAGATTTCTGATGTCAACTCGGACAAGTAATTCTCGACGACATGTCTAAGCATGGCGACTTCTTCATCTTTGAGATCGATGCTCACCATTTTTCCACTCCTTATGCTCATTCATCCGTTTTGGTCACAGCAGAAATGACGGCTTTCGCTCCTGAGTTAACGACTCTGCCGTAGCCCTGCAAGGCTGGTTGTTCGTTCCGTCGAAATCGTTCACGACAACGTCCCGACTCAGTAACATACTGGCGCACAGTACGTGCCGGTCGTGTACCCGGAGCCGTTCCAGGATGGAACACATCCACTGTAACAGACTGTGGTGGGGTTCGCGCCGGTGCTTCCAGGTTGCGCAAGCTGGTTATAGTTTGGAACGGAGCTTCCGCCTGAAGTGGCAGGACTGTTCCACCAATTAGTAGTAGCCCAGCTAGGGAGCCAATAGCACAGCGAGCGGGATCCACCTCCATCGGTTGCCGGAGGCGCCTGCGCAGGGGGGGCTACGTTTTGCAGCGGCACCGTGGCTCCCTGGCCGGCTGGCGTCTGCCACCCCCCGCCTGCAACGTTCGGCTGTCCTTGACTTCCGGAATAGGGTTGCGCCGGTATGAACCACGTGTAAACAGGCCTGCTCCAGCCGGGAGGACAAGCCCCGTAGCATACAGTAGGTGTGTTCGCGGGGACGTTAAACTGTTCAGTCGGCACGGCTCCGAAGGTATTGGCTTTCGCTTTGTTTGCCAGAATTATCTGGGCTTTTGTCTGCGCGGCTTTGAAGCCGGCATGTTTCGAGCCAGTTCCGGCCGCCAGCACCTCCCTGGCTGAACAGAGGCTCAACACAAACGCTCCGACCACTAAGAACGTGAGTATCCTCAATTTTGGATCGATCCTCATATTTAAACCTCCGAATGCGGCTTGAGGCCTCGATGCATTCTGTTTTTTATGCTCTTCATTTAACTTGGATGCGATTCGCCGCTTGGAGATTCAGAGAGATCTGTCAAAAAATCATCGGTGTTTTGTTCAGGTGCACATCACATGCTCGCAGGGAAGCGGGGACTGCACAACCGTGCAGCCCAAGGTCTCAGTTTTGTGTGTGTTCCTGACCGCGTGGGGAACATCTTGCGGGATGAACAAGACGCTGCCAGGTTCTACGGAAACAATCTCATCCCCCACTACACACTCTCCGGCCCCATGAGTGAAAGCGAGGATCTCATCGGACAAAGGATGCCGGTGCAACGGGTTCTCCTGACACGGCAGAATCATGTATATGCTGAACCGCATGTGTTCCGTTTCAAAAAGGGTCTTTCGGGTAAAACCCCTGCTTTGGGCTTCCTCAAAGTTGAACGGCTCCTTGTAATGCTCTTTGCTGTCAATATCTTGCGTAACCATGATGTCTTCTCCTTTTCGCCGCATCTGAGATACTCAGAATGGCCATTGCTTTACATGGATTCTACTGCTCGTGTTTTACGCCGGAGCGAAAGGCCATCGCCGCTGCGATCAAAAGCACAGCCACAATTGCGAACGACAATCGATAGTCCGCGCCGGAACCCGTCAGGCCGATGAGTAGGCCTGCGAGGAGTGGGCCTGAAGCGTGCCCCACGTCAAATATGGTACCGAAGGTCCCCATGGCACAGCCAAGATGGTCTTCTCTGCAAAAGTCGGCCACCAGTGCAGCGGCAGAGGACGTTACGACCGCTTCTCCGAGCCCGAAAACCGCGGCGAGCAGCAGAAGCGCGCTGAAAGTTTGAAACCAAGGAATCAACGCGAAGGGAACAGCACATACGAACATTCCCCAAAAGAGCAGGTTTTGCCGACCATGAGTGTCCGAAAGTCTTCCCATGAGGGGCTTGGATAGAATGGTGACAGCAATCTGGACACCCCACAGCAGCCCTGCCTCAAACGGCGTAAACCCACAAATCACCACGGCATAGATTGGAAGGAACGCTTCCAAAGCCCCTACTGAAAGGTTCTGAACCCCTTCCATATTGCTGGTGAGCAACACTCTTCGGTCCATCAAGATTTCCCGAAATCCGGTCCGAAACTGAACCCAAACTGCTCGGAGCGTGCGCCCATTTTCATGTTTCGGAGGGTCCGACTTTCCTCGCATGATCCAGAGGGCTATCAGCAGGGAAGCCATTCCCAGAGCAGCTACCACCCCGTAGACGATGTGGAAATGAGTTAGATTCGGGTCCGTTCCAGCGGACAGCCACGTGAGCATCAAACCGCCGAGAGGTGCGCCCACAAGGTTGCCGATGATGGTTATGGAAGAAAACCAGGACAGCATCTCCGCGCGCTTATCCCCGGCAACTCCCACAACCACGGCCATTGCCACAGGACCGTAGATGGCAGTGGCAAAGCCGTGAAAGAAACGAACCACGACCAGCGCCTCGTAAGAGGAAACCCACAAATAGGAGAATGGAACAAACGCGAAAACAGCCAGCCCCATGAACAATGTGCGGGTTCTTCCGATCACGTCCGAGAGAACTCCCGCGGGCATTTTAAAGAAAATTCCCGTTACCGTTGAAATGGCAACGGCAAAACCTATGGCTTCAGGACCGGCTCCCAGTGAAGCGGCAAAGAGGGCCAACACTGGCGTTCTGGCCAATGCATAGGACGCCCTGGCCAGCAACCCCACAGCGCATAATCCGTTGAAAGTGGAGCTGATGCTGCCGTTTACATCGAGGCCGTTTATGGGTTGAGTGAGAATTTTCGTGTCCGACTTCGTCGTCATCAGGGTCTCCTTGGATGCTTCGGCAGACTCGGCATGATTTGCTCCTTTTTTATCCAGCTACTTTCTACGGAAGTACTCGTACAAATCGTCAAGAACTGCGCCCCCACGCTCAAGCCTTGCTTCATCCGACTTGTGCGCTGATGCTAGGCCCTCCATGAGTCCCCCAATGCCAGTGGTTTCGGGTTTCTTGAATTTCGCGTCTTTTAGATCCAGGTCATGAATGATCTGTCCTATGCGAAGAAGGGCTTCATCGCCACTGAAAAGTCTCTTCACGAAAATCTCAAAGGTGCAGAGATCTCCTTCGTGGGTGAACTCGCCCTCATACATGTCAAACCGCAGCTCTCCGGTCTTGGGCCTGTAACCTTTGCTGGAAACGAACCTGAACTCTGCGTTGGCATCAATGAAACGGCGGATTAGCCACGCGCACGCGATGCGGTCCACATACACGCCCTTCCTGGTAACCCACGTTTTTCCGAGGAAATCAGCAACATCTGGCTTTAGTGTCTCCACTGTCTCGGCTTCCGTCTGTTTCATTTGTTGCGCGCGCATCTCGATCTGCTCCACAAGAGTTTCGGCAGCCTCCCTGCCTGACGCTCTAAAGAAGTCGAGCGCAACAACAGACGAGAGCTTCTTTCTCAATCTGGAGAGGCTTGTTTGCAGATCAGTCCGGTCTTCCTCGCTCGTCGCTGACGGATTCACGGGGGCGGCATCCAGAACGGCCCGCGCTTCCTCGGCGATATGCGCGTAATCAGCATCTCTGGCCGCCTGAAAAAGGGCCTCGATCTGACTATCGGTTAGCCCCTCGATAAAACTGGCTGTGCAGATGGAAGCCTCGCCTCCATCCTGAACGATTTCCCTCAGGACCCACTGGAAATCCTCCACGGTTTCCTCACTCCTGGGGATGACGTAGACGGAATTCTTGATAGCTACGGCGCCAAGACCATGAAGTCTTCGCCAAATCTTGACTCGGAAATAGCCGGGCTTGGGTGGGATCTGGTGGATCAGGAGCAGCCATTTTCCTTCCGTGCATTCGGTCATCGCGATCTCTCCATGTAACACTTGACTGTATTATGATACATATGTATCTTATGTCAAGAGGGAGTAGGGAATGCCGGCAAGAATATTTCTGGAAAAGCATTCCGCAGCTTTTTTGGCGGATTTGATTTAAAAGGGTTCGCATTTGAGTTCACGAAATCATTGAAGAGAAAGGGGATGCGAAAATGGCGCAGGCGTTAACCCCCCAGGAATTGAAAGCGATGCTGGAAGGCGCAGAAAAACCGATTGTTATCGACGTGAGACGAAGGGCCGATTACGAGGCCGCTCCAAAGACAATTAGCAATGCTGAGTGGCGTGATCCGGAAAGGGCTGGGGAGTGGGGCAGCGAAATTAAGCGAGACCGGCCGGTGGTCGTATACTGTGTCAAGGGTGGTACCGTGAGCCAGTCAGTCGCGGATCGGCTTCAGCAGAGCCACCCGGATGTGCGGTTTCTCCAAGGTGGCATTAAAACATGGAACGAACTTGGCGAGCCGGTGGAGGAAGGACAATGAAATGAGTTGCTCAACGGTGAAGATGAAATGAGAAGGAGTGCGTTGTCCCCGTTCGGTGAGGTCAAATCGCGCGAGAAAGAGCATGTCTGCGAGGGATCTGATTTCTCGTCCGTCTCTTTTGCCGATGCTTTTTGGTTGTGGGTGAAGGTTGCCCTGAACAGCTTTGGAGGTCCCGTCGCTCAGATCGCAGTTATGCACCGATATTTGGTGGCAGAAAAACGGTGGATAGGGGAGAGCCGTTTCCTCCACGCCCTTAATTATTGCATGCTTCTTCCGGGACCCGAAGCGCAGCAACTAGCTATCTACATAGGTTGGCTGCTGCACAAAATTCCGGGGGGGATAGTAGCCGGGACACTCTTTGTCATTCCGGGTTTCATTGCAATGTTAGTCTTGAGCGTCCTGTATGCAGGTTACCAGAATTTGAATGTGGTTCAGTGGCTCTTCTTTGGAATCAAACCCGCTGTTCTGGCGGTTGTGATAGAGGCTGTCCTGCGCATAGGAAAAAGAGTGCTGAAAAACAGGTTGGCGATCACATTAGCCGGGTTGTCCTTCATTGGAATCTTCTTTTTTGCCGTGCCTTTTCCCTTGATCGTTTTCTCAGCCGCGATCATCGGGTACGTGGGAGGGCGCTTCAGTCCGGAAGCTTTTGAGGCAAACCAAGGACTCGCGACGAACTCAGACCCATGTGATTCTCCCATCCTAGATTCGTTGCTCGAGGAACGAGCGCTAGAACACGTGCAGCCTTCTAGTTCTAGAGCTGTTGTAGTGGCAATAAGCTGGACGGTCATCTGGTTCGGTCCAATTGCCCTCATTCTGGCCTTCCTGGGCTCCGAAAGCGTGTACTTCCAGGAGGCAGTTTTCTTCAGTAAATCGGCTGTGGTGACTTTTGGCGGGGCCTATGCCGTCTTAGCGTACGTCGCCCAACAAGCCGTGGAAAACTACAAATGGGTCACGCCCGGAGAGATGTTGGACGGGCTTGGACTCGCTGAGACTACCCCTGGGCCTCTCATTCTGGTGTTGCCGTTTGTAGGGTTCCTGGCTGCTTTTCGCGACCCCGGAGTCCTCAATCCGATGATTGCAGGGACTCTCGGAGCAATGGTGACAACTTGGGCCACGTTTGTCCCGTGCTTCCTCTGGGTCCTTGTCGGAGGGCCTTATGTTGAATCATTGAGAGGAAACAAGTCCCTAAACACGGCAATGTCCTCCATAACAGCAGCCATAGTGGGCGTAATACTCAACCTGGCTGCCTGGTTTGCCCTAAACACCGTCTTCGGTTCTCTCCGAGAAGTGCATGTTTTCGGGGGGCGATTGCAAGTGCCAGTCTGGAATACGGTCAACATCCCTTCCTTATTCATCGGGGCACTGGCCATGTTGGCGATTTTCCGATTCAAAATGGGCGTGATCCAGACCCTGGGGTTTAGTGCGATCCTTGGTGTCCTCTATCACCTCGTGAGATAGGTTTGGGGCAATGAAGGCTGCTATGGCCGTCGGACAAAGGAATGGAATAACCTCGGGCTCCGTGTACATACGCTTGCCTACCTGCAGGAAGAACTAAAAATGAGGCGCAAGAGATTTTGACCGGCCTGTCGGAAGTAGTTGGCCTCGTCGGCCATCTTGCGTATCAGAAAAACCCCCAGACCTCCGATGTCTCGATCTTCCAGGCCGGAGGTGAGGTCCGGTAAAGGGGCAGACAAGGCGTCGAAGGCTTTTCCCCAATCTCTTATCTCTATTACGAGGCTGCGGGAATCACCACCCTGAAGGCAACTGATTTCCACTTCGCCTCGCTCCCGATCGTAGGCGTAAAGACACACATTAGTGACAGCCTCCTCAACGGCCAGTTCCACATCCGATACCCGCTCCCGGCCAAAGCCGTGCTTTCGAGCACAGTCTGAGACGAAAGACACAAAGGTCCGCAGATTATCAATTTCAGCCGGCAGCCGTATGCTTTTCACGGCAAACTCTCGAGGAAAAGCCTGGAAATGGGTTCCACACCTGCTAATTTTTGGAAGAGTATCTGCCAAGGCCCGTTTTCCAAAAGAATCTTCCCTCAATATTATCGGTTCAAGGCTTCTTCCACGGAATCAAACACCGGTATCATAGCGGCAAAACCTGCCAGGTCGAAGACCTTCTTAACCATACTTTGAAGAGCGCAGCAGGAGACACTCCCCCCCGCTGCCTTGGCCTTTTTTGCAGCCACTAGAATTGACCGCAACCCCGCGCTGCTCACATACTCCAGCTTCCCGAAATCCAGGACAAAGCGTTTTGCATCCTGCTTCAGCAGCTCTTCCATTTCACTGTCAAACTCGGGCGCGGTAACGGTATCCATTCTCCCACCGACTGAGACAACCTGAGTATCGTCATGCTTACTAACGCTTATTTGCACTAGGCCCTCCTGATTGCCGGGCACGCTCCCAATCTTTCTTGACTATGGCAAGGATTTCCTTTGAGCGATCAGAATGGAGCTGAATGGCGTCGAAGTCCGGGTCGACAAGTAGCTTCTGCATTAGAAGACCGTCTTCATCGAACCAACGCGGCAAAATACCGCCGATATAATAGCCCCCCCGCCTGAGGATGTCCACTGCATAGCCAACCCAAGGTGAGCCCAATTTAAGCCACACTTGGAATACGACGACTTTCCTATCACGCGCCTGTTCCTCCAGGCTTTCAAGGCAAGACCCCAGGTCGAAACCCGTGGTGTGCATCGCGATACGGGCCACCCTGGCGAAATCGAACACGGCCATTTCAGCCCGCGATGCCTGATCCCGTGGTAAATCCTTGTCCGCGCTCTTCAAGTGGCGGGAATCGTCCAAAGCTGAATAGAGGAATCGCAGCTCTTTTTCGTACTGTCCCGGAAGAAAGACGGTGTGAGGCTTCGGTTTGTAACAACGGAATACCAGCAGCGCTGCAACTCGGCCTTTGGCGCTCTGCTCCGCGGAGTAAGCCTCAGCCGGCATGAGAGCTACTTCCAGGGCCGTTTCCACATGGGCAAAAGTTCTGACGGTCTTTTGCATGTGAGTGTGATTGCAGACCGCCTCTCCAAATGTCTCCTCGATGTTTTTCTGCCGGGGCACCCAGCCATTGAAAGCGAATCCCAGCATTTCCGTGATCAGGCCAAGCTTCCGATACTCTCTGTCAACCAGTCCCGCGCCGGTTTCGTACAAGTTGTTGTACGGAGCGGAACGGAACAGATGCTGCACGCCAATCACCTGTCCCGCCGAATTCCGAGCGACTATTGAATAATATTGACCCCTGGTATTGGCTTCGGTCAATTCTTTCTCGTCGTAAAAGACTCTTATGGGGTAACCTTCACCGTAGACCGATCGGAAAAGGTTGACGATGCCCGCAGCGTCTTCAGGTCTGAAAGGTCCCACCTCGAATTCTGACGTTGATTGGTTGCTGTCGGATTGACCTTCCTTCTGCATGTTTTCATCCCTTCAATGGCCGCCAGTCATTCTTCCGGCAGCCCATCAACCCTTGTCTTGCCCAACAGTATCGCGGGGGCCACGCTGGCGGCCAAAATGCCTCCGCATGCGTAAAAGAGCATCTGATAGCCCCCATGTATCAGGATCACTCCCCCGAGGAGCGGCCCAAAAAAGAACCCGGCTTGGAACATCTCCATAGCCAGGTTGGAGTTCAGTGCCCGGAATTCCGGTTCGGAAATATCGAACATTAAACCGCTCAGCAATGGCATGGCGACGCCCCATCCGATGCCTAAGAACAGGCCCATAGCGTAGAATACGGTCAGGTCTGAAACGTGAGCAAGCACAATATACCCTAGACCCAACCAGGCCAGCGAATAAGCCAGGCTCCTGGATTTGTCAAACCTGTCGAACGTGCGACCGGCAAACAGGCGCACCGCCATCTCGGTGAAGGTCGATAAAGTGAAGAACCATCCCGGATTTGTCGCTCCAATTTTGGAGCCGTATTCCTTCAAGAAGTAGAAGACGGGAGTGAATGTCGTCCAGACCACGAGTGACAGCAAGAGCAGGAACGCCACCCGACGATCCTTGAGGTTCCGGGTCAGCCTTCCCAACCCGATCCGCCCGTTTCGAGCCGTCTCTGCGTGGGACGACTCGCCTCTCACCAAGTAGAGCATCGGGAATGCCGGGATCATCAATAAAGCTGAAAGATTGAGCACCTGGTCAAAGCCGCCCGCCCAGCGGTTGAGTGGTCCCAGAAGGGGTGGAATTACCGCGTACGGGAGCAGCGTTATGACCGAGATAAGCCCAAAGGCCTGGCCGCTCCTATCGCGCGGTATGCAACCCACAAGTTTGGCTAAAACCGCGGTTGCAAGGATCACGTACGCGGCCCCGTGAATCAGTCGCACAGCGGCCATGGTCTGGAAGTCATGGGCGATGTTGTATAGCAACAGAGAAACGATCACGCCACAGCAGCTAATAGCAATCCATCTTCTGGCGTTGCCCGGGTGAAGCAACGGGCTGATAATCGGCCGGATGATTAAAACCGTCACGGAAAACAACGCGATCAAGAGGCCGAAGCTCTGTTGAGCTATGGGAAGGGTTCCTAGATAGTTGTAAAACTGGAAGAATACCGCAATATTGCAATACGTGAGGAACATTATCGCGTTCAGGGCCAGGAACTCCCACGTGATAAGTTTCTCTTGTTTCAACATGAAGGGCGCCCATAGGGAGAATTTACAGGGGAAACGTTTTTGTGCAAAAAATAGCTCGCCACAGAGGCGAGACGCACCAGCAACGCGCCGGCTACTACACGGCGATATCTTGCGGTGGCCCGGACATCGCCTATGGGAGATACCGCTTCCTCCACGAGTTGGGCCACGCGTTTCAATGTGTCCAAGGTGAGAGACTCCCCAATCAACGCAGCTTCGACCTCTGTTGACGTGACCACAGTCGGTCCTACGCTACCCCAGGCCAACCGAGCGTCCTCGATTTTTCCCGACCCTGAAACATTCACAAGCGCGGCCATGCTGGCCACTGCGCATGCCTGGGCTTTGCGCCTTCCGACCTTTTCGTAATGGGAAACCTTCCACGCACTGGTCTTTTTCAGCCACACGCCAATCAAAGCCTCGCCCTTCCGGAGATCAACCGTTCCAGGGCCGGTGATAAATTGACTCAACGGAACGCGTCTTGTACGTCCGGCCGAGCCGATCTCTACTTCGGCTTCCAGCACGTAAAGGGCCGGCAGCGTATCCCCGGCCGGGGAAGCAGTCACAATGTTGCCGCCGATGGTCCCCATGTGGCGAATGGGTGGAGAGCCCAACACGCTGGCCCCTTTGATGAGAACCGGAAAATGCCGCCTCACCGATGGGTCGGCTATGAGCCTGCTGTGGGTGGTCCCTGCCCCTATGAATATTTCTTCACCGATCTCACGAACACCCTGGAATGCCTTCAATCGCTCCAGGCAAATCAAGCACGGAGGATTGAATAGGCCTGAACGCATTTTCACCAGTAGGTCAGTTCCACCTGCAAAAATCCCGGCTAGGGGCTCTTTTTCCAGAAGCTCCCAAAGCTCTTCCGGTTCACGAGGCAGAAAAACATCCCGCATTGGTTTCACTCGTTGCTGAGGGAATCAGAGGCCGCTTCAACAGCGTCGACAATCTTTTGATATCCGGTGCACCGGCAGAGATTGCCTGCAAGACCTTCCCGGATTTCAGACCTTGAGGGAAGCGGATTCCGATTCAATAAATCCATAGTGGCAAGGACCATTCCAGGAATACAGAAACCGCACTGAACAGCTCCTTTTTCGACAAATGCCTCCTGAACATGGCTTAAAACCTCGCCTCTTGCGACTCCCTCGATCGTGGTGATCTCACGGCCCTCCAACTGGGCGGCAAGCATGAGGCAAGAAAGGCGGCTTTCGCGGTCCACCAGAATGGTGCACGCGCCGCAGTCCCCAGCGCCGCAGGATTCCTTCGTGCCTGTAATATTCAAGTCTTCCCGGAGGACATCTACAACGCGGCGGTCCGGATTTGTGTCAATTACGGTATGTACCCCGTTGAGCTTGAAGGTGACTCTCATTCGACGCCCCTTGCATTCCTTTTCCCAGATCGTTATCGTGGTCAGTGGGGCGCCCACGCCTCGGCGTGGGCGCCCCACTGACCACGCAGGGGGAGACCATCTCCCCCTCCATGCCTCCCCAATCGTGATTTCGTAGGGTTGCGCTATTCCGGTGAACGCTTACCCCGAATCGCTCCGAGCACGCGCTCAGGCGTCAAAGGAGATCGGAATATCCGAATGCCACAAGCGTCTGCCACAGCGTTGGCCACAGCCGGCAGAGGACCATTCGTAGCGATCTCACCCACACCCTTGAGCCCGAAAGGCCCGGTGGTCTCGTAAAGCTGTACCGGAATCGAGTCGATTTCCGGCACGTCTGCGGACGTTGGAATGGTATAGGTAGAAAAATCCG
>Ga0172370_10009674_pt1 | contig 11225 bp, 7 predicted proteins | sample LakKiv5m_FD_114538 | JGI IMG/M metagenome (GOLD analysis project Ga0172370, IMG submission 114538) | Freshwater microbial communities from Kabuno Bay, South-Kivu, Congo - kab_022012_11.5m | ecosystem: Environmental > Aquatic > Freshwater > Lake | place: Democratic Republic of the Congo...
CCGGCAACCAAAAGAAGGTCAGATTGTCTGGGAGACATTCTGAAAACCTCTGAACCAAATCGGGATACATCGAATCTCGGAGATGCGAATGCCATCATTTCAATGGCACAGCATGAAATACCAAGAGGCATTGGCCAAACCGAATTTTTTTGAGCCCATTTTATGACTGCTTCGACTGATGTGGTTAAAAAACCATCTCGTGAAAGAAAATTATCTATTGCCATTCCAAACCACCTTTCTTGATCTCATAATAATACCCCGCAAAAAGGATAACTAAGAAAATGAACATAGCAACCAAAGCAGGTAATCCGAATTCCCGGAACTGAACAGCCCAGGGGTACAAGAACACAACTTCAATGTCAAAGACAATAAAACTCATTGCCACGAGATAAAACTTGACTGAAAATCGCTCTCTGGCTGTTTTGTATGGTATCATACCGCTTTCGTAAGTGCTTTGTTTTTCCTTTGTATCTCTTCTGGCTCCAAGCCATTCTGAGAAGAACATAAAAACCACACCTAACCCAAATCCGATAACAAGCATGATAATCAAAGGCAAATATGCTAAAACCATAAATTTTTCCGAAAATTCAAAAATTCAATTTTCAATATAACTTTTTTTGAAATAAAATTCAATAAAAATTCATTTTATTAAAACGATGTTGACAACTTTTAGCGTTTAAAAAATAATTTTCATATCAAAAGATGATGCAAGTTTCATTCAAATTAAGATTACGGATATCTTTTCTAATAACGTAATCAAATTTCCGATAAATAAAAAAATGTTGGTTTGTAATAAATTTATTACTTAATTTTACTGACTTTATTTTAACTAAAAAAAGTTTGATTAAATATTTCAATTACATAACATAAATTATTTGAAAAGGGGATACTATGAACAAAAGATTACACTTTACATTTTACCATATAATTCTGATTCTACTTTCTTTCTTTTCAAGTCAGATTCTTTGGTCACAAAGATTTCCCACACCTGAAGGGGCTGCTGTAATCAGAAAAGCAGTATTCACAGCCGAGAATATCCAGTACAGATTATCAGCTACGGCTGTATCTCTTTATACGTCAAAATATTGGCAAGGAATCGGGTGGAGTAAAAACAAAGAAATTTATTCCACACCACCCTCAAGGAAAATTATTGATTTAAGCCTTCAATTCGGTGAAACAGGTGATAAAAGAACTGTGTTGATTCTCCTTGACGACGGTACTTGTATTTCAGCGAAATACAATTCGAAAACTCAATTATGCGAAAGTAAATTATTTGATACTCCTCCAGTAGTGTCTAATCCTCAACCAAAGAAACTTATATCGGCAACTTCTTCTTATCTTCTAATTTCAAACAAGGTCTGGCAGAATAAAAAAGATGGTAAAGGATGGATCCCCGATACTAACGGAATATCAAGGTTAACTGTAAATGACATTTGTTATTTTGATTTGCAGACCATTGCTGCTGCAACATCAAAGGGTATTTTTACTCTTACTGAAGGAAGTAATCAATGGAATAGAATGACCTCATTCGATTCAACATTGAATTGTTCGTTGATTTTTAATAGTCGTGGCAGTAAATTTTATGCTGCAACTTCATCTTCCAAAGGAACTTTTGTATCTGTAAATTCAGGTGCAACATGGAATAGGGATACTGCCGGATTAGGTAACGCTAATGTTAACCGTTTCGGTGATGACGTATATGGTACAGTATATGCCAAAGCTGGGAACACATCATCAGTATTGTATCGCCGAACTTCTGTGGGAACATCTTGGGAAAGAATTGACACAAATTTCAGAAATGATATTGGTGCAAGTCCGACTTTTAATGATTTCGGAGGTGATTCAACCCTTGAAACTGCAACTAATTATGGCATCTATACCAGTTTAAATTCCGGGACGAACAGCGTCCCGAGCTTTACAGGGATTATGTCCGAAGATATTTCAAGTCTGATTTTTCTTGATGGAGAAAAAGCAGTTACTTCCACAAGTTTTGGTATTTATACTCAGGCAAGTTCAGGCAGTGATTGGATTAAACGTTATCCGGCTACCGGTTTCTCGGGTCAGCGTTTGCTTCGAAGAGATGCGCTCGGCGTACTGTTTTTCCAGGAATCGTCATCAGGCAGTAATTTGACTCATCAGCCAAATATTTTGAAGAGTACTGATGGCGGCGTTACTTGGAATTATGATACTTTGGGTATTTATTCGGTTCCTGCTTCGAGCGGATTCTTCACAACAGTATTTTATGTTGATGAATTGCAGAATCAGCATTTCGGATTAAGTGCAAGCGGAACTGCACCTATCCGTGTTTATAGCAGAGCACCTTCTTCTCCATGGAATTTGGATACGACAGGTTCCGGGTTTACACCAACCACAGGTCAACAATTTAAAATATTCGGCACTTTTGGTTCGGATGCTAAATCTAATTTATATTTGAGTACATTATTGTATTCAAATAATCAGTTTTTACAGGGCGATTTTTTTGTCAAGCAATTTGTAGGTGGAACTTGGCAAGCCGATACGGTCGGTTTTAATAACAATCTGATATCGGCTATGACTGTTGATAAAAAAGGAAAAATGTTCATCGGTTCAATTGTGAAACAGGGATTATCAACATTATTGTGGAGAGATACAGATGGATGGAAAACGATTCCTGTACCACCTGCCGGTGCCACAGATGTTAGGTCAATGGCTTTCGATTCCACCGGTGCTCTTTTTGTTAACTATACTCCGATTTATTATGGTATAAATCGTGGCGTTTATGTGACAGATGATTTTGGAGTCACTTGGGGTTATGCAGGATTGGACAGCATATCCGTTCGCGGTCTGATGGGAAAAGGTAATTCGATGTATGCCTATACTGACAGAGGTGCATTTAAACTTAATCCTGCTCCACTTAAGCTGCCTGTCTTAACCTTAAGTATAAAAAATTTGAATTTCGGTCAGGTCTCCTCCGGTTATCAGAAAGACACTGTCGTTCAAGTTAAAAATACCGGTACCGATACATTACGAGTTTCAAATATTACCATTAGCAATAATTCATTTAGCGTGGCTAACAAAATTTTTAATGTTGCACCATCCGGAAGTTTCGATTTAACAGTCTCATTTAAGCCAAGCGTACCAGGAGTGGTTTCTTCTGCTTTAAAATTTGTAAGTAATGCTTTTCCGGACAGCATTAAAGTACAAGGAGAAGGAATTGATTTTAAATATCCGAAGATGCTCTTATCGAATGATAATATTGATTTCGGAGAAGTTGAAGGTGGTAAATCAAAGGATTCGGTTGTGCTTGTTTACAATATCGGTGACGATACTTTAAAAATTACCGACGGTCAGTCTAATTCTACTTCTTTTACTCCTATGTCTTATGCAATGGTAATTCTCCCACAGGATTCTGCAGAGTTTCACATTACTTTCAGCCCCAAGAAAAATGACGTAAACTCAGGCAGAATCATTATAAGAGGTAATGCTGGTAATGATACTGTCTTTGTTACAGGTATCGGTAAGAATGTCAACGTTCCAAAACTTATTCTGAGCGATAAAACGATTAATTTCGGTAAAGTGGATATTGATAAATTCAAAGATACTACAATTGTTATTAGCAATGAAGGTACCGATACTCTAAAAATCATAAATATCATAGCCACCCCTAATATTTTTTCTGCATCCAAAGGTAATGCAGTAATTTTAGTAGGTGATACAGCTCATTTAAACATCAGATTCACTCCAACTTCTGCTACATCCTACAACGGTAGAGTCAGATTTATTAGCAATTCACCCGACGATTCAGTAACTCTTGCAGGATTAGGTATGACTCCAATTAGTGTTGAAGAATTGCTTTTCGATAAAATCGGCTTGACGAATACGGAAATATTTCCGAATCCGTTCGAATATGATGCAAATATCAATTTTCAAATTAATACCGGTGCAAATATTAAAATTGAAGCTTTCGATATAATCGGAAATGATTTAGTAATCTTAGCAAATCAGTATTTTGAAAGTGGGAATTATACCATACCCATTAAAATATCCGATTTCCATAATTCAGTTGCCGGTTCTTGTATATTCCTGAAATTTACGACTGAATACGGTATATTAATTAAAAAGGTTACTCTCTTGAGATAAAAAGACTCTTACTTTTTGTTGTCTGCTCCCTTTCGGTTCAAATACGGAAGGGAGTTTTTTATGAAGTATACAGTACAAATCGAAATTTTAGTGTGAATTAAATTAAAATTAAAATTTATATTTTTGTAAACGTTTCTATAACAATTATTAAATTTTTGAAATAAACTATATTTTATGATTGAACCAATAATTAATTTTTTAAGCTCTCCGAATGTTCCTGTTTGGGTGATTCTTTTTTTTGCATTTTTCATTTCGTTTTTCGAGCATGTATTTCCTCCTTCACCATCCGATACAATTCTAATATTTTTGGGAGGCTTCGTAGGTATTGGAAAGGTTGGTTTTTTCGAAATGATATTGTTTGCAACCATTGGTTCTACTGTCGGATTTCTAACAATGTACTACCTTGGTGTTGTTTTCGGTCATAGGATAATCAAATCAAAAAGATGGTCTTTTATCACGGAGGAAACGCTGGTAAAGCCCAGGTTGTGGTTCAGTAAATACGGCTATATTATTATAATTGTAAATAGATTTCTTAGTGGGACGAGAGCCGTAATAAGTTTTTTTGCCGGTATTACGGACTTGAATGTCACAATTACTATAATTCTTTCAACCGTATCTGCTGTATTATGGAATGGACTACTGATTTATCTCGGTATGATGGCAGGAAAAAATTACCGTTACATGGCACAGATTATCGAACATTACGGGAACATATTTTTCCTGGTAGTTTTAGTTGGAGTAGTAATCTTCACAATCAGGTTTTTCTACAAAAAAAGAAAAGCCAAAAATATTATTTCTCCATAATTACTCAGGCATTTTCGAGTAATTGTCTTACTTCATTATAAGTATTACATTTAAGTACGTTTTCAGTAAGGATTTTAGAGTCGGAATAACTAAGTGTGCGGACTCTTTTTTTCAATTCAAGCAGGGTAGGGGGTGTGACGCTTAGTTCATCAATTCCAAGACCGATTAACAAAGCTGTTGAAGCGGCATGACCACCCAATTCACCACAAATTGCCACTGTAATGTTATTAGCTTTTGCTGAATCTATAGTCATTTTTATAAGTTTAATAACAGCCGGGTGGAAGGAATCAAAAGTTTCGGAGACCAGTTCGTTTGTTCTGTCGGCTGCGAGAGTGTATTGTGTCAGGTCGTTAGTACCGATACTGAAGAAATTGCAGTACTTTGCAAGAATAGATGATTGTAATGCTGAAGCAGGTGTCTCAATCATTATTCCGACAGGCATATTTTCATCAAAAGGAACACTATCTTCTCTTAAAATTACTTTACATTCTTCTAACAGTTCGAGTGTCTGCAGAACTTCATTCACGGTGGAAACCATCGGAATCATAAAACGAGCATTTTTTTTCGCAGAGGTTCGCAATACGGCAAGAATCTGAGATTTGAAAATATCTTTTCTGTGTAATAAGAATCTTATACCTCTAAATCCCAGAGCCGGATTAGATTCATGTTTGGGCATTCCTTCAGCATATTTATCACTTCCCATATCAAAAGCCCTGAATGTGACTGGTTTGGGAAAAGCCAGCTTCACTATCCGTTCGTACCAGTTGAATTGTTCTTCCTCGTTTGGAAAATGGCCGGATTCAATAACTAAATTCTCAGTTCTTAACAGTCCGATTCCTTCTGCACCCTCCAGGATTTGCTTATCCAAATCTTCCGGGAAGTTTACATTCGCCATTAGATGTATTTTATAACCGTCAATGGTTGTTGACGGTTTGCTGATAAGTTCTGTTAATCTGCTTCTATTCTCTAATTCCTTGCTTTTCAGTAACTTGAAATTTTCGATTGTTGCTGATGTAGGATTGATTGTGATGATACCGGTATTGCCGTCTATAATTACGATAGAACCGTCTTCAATACAGGATGTTGCATCTTTAACCCCGATAACTTCTGTTATATCGAATGAGCGTGCAAGGATGGAACTATGAGCGGAAATTCCGCCTACCTCAGTAATAATACCTGCAATTTTAGATTCTCTGAATTGAACCACATCAGTTGGAAGCAGAGATTGAGCTATAACAATCGAATTTTTCCCGATGATAAAAGATATGTGCTTGTTTCTAAGAACGTGAATCAGTCTTTCTTTAATCTGGTCTAACTCTACTACTCTTTCCTTCAGGATGGAGTCTTTTGAAAACAACAGAAATTGTTTCTGAGAATCAAATTCCTGAATGACAGAACTTTCGGAGGAATATCCTTTTTTAATTCGCTTTTTTATCGAATCAATCAAAAAACTGTCATTGAGAATCATAATGTTTGCTTCGATAACAGCTGAAATATTTTTTGATTCAAGCTGAACCTTGTTAAGAAGGTAAGTAAATTCCTCAGTTAATTCATTGATAGCAAAATCTAATCTATCAATTTCTTTAGGAATATCGAAAGAAGAAATTTTATCGTTCGTAAGGAGTTCGATTTCGGGATTAATAATCACAGCTTTACCCATAGACAAACCCGGAGAGGAAGGTATGCCTTTGAGAACTTTCTCTGCTTTGGCATCAGTATTCAATTCTACTGATTTGATTATTGGAGTTGTTGATTTCAATGAGTGAAAAATCATTTGGAATAAATTGTTTTATGGTTCGCCAAAACCGGAAGCAAAAAGCTCTGAAATTTCATTAGCAGCTTTTTCCTCGTCTTCGCCTTCAACCCTAAGAAACAGTTTGGCTCCCTGCTCTGCGGCAAGAGTCATAACGCCAATAATACTTTTTGCATTTATAGCAAAGCCGTCACGGACTAAAAAAATTTCTGATTTGAACCTTGCGGCAAGTTTTACTATTGATGCCGCCGGTCTGGTATGTATACCGGCTCTGTTTACTACAGTAATTTCTTTTTCTAACATTTATGTCTGAAATCTGAAACAATAAAGAAAACAAATATATGAAAAATTTTGCAATTTTTATGCCTATCATAAAAGAATGCAATGGTTGCCCAATTCATTTTCTATCATTGACTTAGTTATGATCCCTTCTCTGAAAATTTCATAAGGCTTTCTCACAAGACTTAAAACTGTTGAAGATATTTTAAGAACTGTTTCTCCGCCGTCAATAATCATTGGAACTTTGTCTTTAAGAGAAGTGTATGCTTGCTCTGCCGAAATAGAATCAGCTATCTTTGAAATGTTTGCAGAAGTGGCTGCAATTGGTCTTCCGAAGAGTGTGGATATTTTTCTGAAAATTTCATTATCGGGTATTCTGATACCGATTGTATTCAAACCCGATGTAACTTCATCCGGAATTGCTTTTTTCTTTTCTAAAATAATCGTAAGTGGTCCTGGAAGGAACTTATCCGCTAAATGATAAAATTCATCGGGGATGTTTTCTGCGAGTTCGCTGACTAATCCAATGTCACATAAATGAGCAGTCAAAGGTTTTGTAAAGTTGCGCGATTTGATTTCATAAATACATCTCACAGCTTTTTCATCGAATAAATTCACACCTAAACCATATACTGTTTCGGTAGGAAAAACAATGGCAAAACCGGTTTTCAATAAATTTACCGCTTGGTATATTGCTTCAATTGGCTGTTCGGAAGCATTAATAATCACTGTTTCCATATTAAATTCGATAAATTTTGATAAAAATTTTAACAAAAATTCATAGAAAATCACTAATTTTACTATTTCATTTTGATTAAAATACAAACTTATTTTCGGAGAACAAAATGCAACCTGTACATAGTTATATTGTTTCAGCTAAATTACCCGATAAAATCTCTAAACTAAAAGAATTAGCTTATAATTACTGGTGGTGCTGGAATTATCATGGCAAGGAACTTTTCAGCAGAGTAAATCCTGTTATTTGGGAAGAAGTGAATCATAATCCCGTGCTTTTACTCAATAAACTTAGACAGGAACAACTTCAGGAGCTTTCAGCACAATCGGATTTCACAAGTTTTGTTGATTATGTTCATTCTAAATTCGTTAAATACATGGAATCCGATGCATGGTATAATGGTATCAATGGAACAAATCACGGGAGGATTGCTTATTTCAGTACCGAATATGGTATAAATGAAAGCTTTCCGAATTATTCGGGTGGGTTGGGTGTATTATCCGGGGACCACCTGAAAAGTTCAAGCGACCTCGGGCTTCCTTTAATGGGAATCGGATTGCTTTATCAGCAAGGTTATTTCAGACAAAGAATGACTCAGAACGGCTGGCAAAATGAATATTACCACTACAACGACTTTCACTCAATGCCTCTGATTTTAATGCGTGACGGCGCTGGTTTGCCTCTGGTTGTTGATGTTGACCTGCCTAAAGGAAAAGCATATATTCAGATTTGGAAGCTTCAGATTGGAAAAATCCCATTATACTTACTTGATACAAATTTCGAATTAAACAAGCTTGATGAATATCGCGACATTACTGACCAGCTTTATGGTGGTACTCGCGAAACCAGAATCCAGCAGGAAATTGTTTTGGGGATAGGTGGCATGAGGGCTTTAAATGCTATGAATATTGAACCCGAAGTATTTCATATAAATGAAGGACATGCTGCATTTGCTCTTATTGAAAGAACCCGCTACCTGATGCAAAAATTCAATTTCGATTTTAGTTCTGCTAAGCAAATTGTAAAATCTACATCTATTTTTACGACACATACACCCGTTCCAGCCGGAAATGAAGTATTTAAACCCGATATGATGGATGTTTATTTCAACAATTATATCAAGACCTTAGGTATTACAAAAGAAGAATTTATGGTTTATGGACAAATTGGAAGCTACAATCCTTCAAACGAATTTTCCATGACGATTCTCGGCTTAAAAATGACTTCGTTTCAAAACGGAGTTAGCAAACTTCATGGAGTAGTTGCGAGAAAAATGTGGCATAGCCTATGGGACCAATTTCCTGAGGATGAAGTGCCTATAATTTCAATTACAAACGGTGTCCATACTTTGACCTGGGTTGCAAGAGAATTTGCCGAACTTTATGACCGCTATCTTACGCCTCGGTGGAAAACAGACACTGATAATCAAGATATATGGGACAGTATTGACCTTATTCCTTCAGAAGAAATATGGAGAGAAAAACAAAGACGGAGAGTCAGGTTAGTACTTTTTGCGAGAAAATATCTTCAGCAAAGACAAAAGAGTTTTCTTACTCCCGAACAGGTTTCTAAAATAAATCAGTATTTAGACCCCGATGCTCTGACTATTGGTTTTGCAAGAAGATTTGCTACATATAAAAGAGCAACCCTCATTTTTCGTGATATGGAACGATTGTCGGCAATTCTAAAGAATTCCGAAAAACCTGTTCAGATGATAATTGCAGGCAAAGCTCATCCTCATGACACCATGGGAAAGGAGGTGATACAGTCAATCATTCAGAGAGTAAAAAATTATGGTCTTGATAAACATGTTGTTTTCCTTGAGGATTACGACCTTGTAGTTGCCCGATTAATGGTCAAAGGTTGTGATATTTGGCTGAACACACCTGTCAGACCTATGGAAGCAAGCGGAACAAGCGGTATGAAAGCTGCACTTAACGGTACGGTTAACCTAAGTATTCTCGATGGATGGTGGGACGAGGGCTTCACGGGTGATAACGGATTTGCTATCGGACACGGCGAAGAATATGAAAATTCGGAAGAACAGGAAATTATTGAATCCGGCGAACTTTACGAACTTCTTGAACAAGCAATTGTTCCGGCATTTTATGAACGAACCGACTTTGGAAAGCTTTCTGAAAAATGGGTAACTTATATGAAAAACAGCATTAAGTCTAATGCCGGACGTTTTTCAACAACAAGAATGTTAAAAGAATATTCGAATTATTTTTATATTCCAGCCTTAAAGAATTTTAATGATTTTACTTCCAACAATGCCGAAAATGCTCTCTTATTAAAACAATGGAAAGATAAAATCAGGTCTGAATGGAGATTTGTCGAAATCCTGAATGTGTCAATGCTTGAAGAGGATGAATATTTTGTAGGTAAGCCGATCAGAATTTCAACCAAAATAAAAATGAGAAACTTATCACCCGAAGATATCGCTGTTCAAGTATATTATGGAACGGTTAATCCTCATGGTGAAATGACAGAAACCCATTTCCAGACACTTGAACTTATCAGAAACGAAAATAATGAGTTTGATTTTGAAGGAATTTATCTTTGCCCCGATACAGGGCAACAAGGTTTCACAATACGTGTGATTCCAACACATAAATTATTAGTGAATTCTTCAGAGATGTTTCTTTGCACGTGGGCTAGAATATAGATTGTGAAATCTAATATTCTTGCTTTTCTCTTACCTTGACGATTGAATGTTTTAAAAGACACTAAAATAGTCCATGGGTATTTGTGAGACTAATAATAATTTTTTTAAAAAAGTGAAAAAAATAGATTCAAAGATTATCAGAAAAGAGTGAAACATTCTAAATTATTCCACGTAATCTAAATGATTTTTTAATATTTTTAAGGTATAAAAATGAAGAATTATACATTTTTAGTTTTTTTTGTTTTGATATTTGCAGGTTTTCATCTGTCAAATGCTCAATTCAATAATAAGGAAACTAAAATGATGACACAGCCGACTGTCAACAAAAACCACATTGCTTTTATTTATGGAAATGACTTATGGATTGCTGCCCTTGACGGTAAAAATCCAATCAGGCTAACTATTGACGATGGAATAGAATCAAATCCGCATTTCTCGCCTGATGGAAATCTTATTGCTTTTAGTGCTGAATATGATGGCAATACGGATGTCTATGTTATTCCTATCGAGGGTGGTATCCCTAAAAGATTAACCTATCATCCTCAGCCGGATATTGTAGTAGATTTTACTCCTGATGGAAAATCCATTCTTTTCACTTCATCCAGAAAGGATTTTTCAGGAAGACATGCCAAGCTGTTTACCGTTCCGGTTGAAGGAGGTGCCCCTTCGGAGCTTCCAATTCCTTGGGCTAATCATGCCTCTTATTCGCCGGATGGTTCAATGCTCGCATACAATCCTAACAGGGATGCTTTCAGGCAATGGAAAAATTACAGAGGTGGAACGGTTTCTACAATTTCAATTTATAAGTTTAATGATAAATCAGTTGAAAAAATAATTCAACCTGCACAATTTTGCAATGATGTTGA